>Ga0326597_10001103_pt1 | contig 44740 bp, 42 predicted proteins | sample RVTome_12_FD_203789 | JGI IMG/M metagenome (GOLD analysis project Ga0326597, IMG submission 203789) | Soil microbial communities from uranium-contaminated site in the Upper Colorado River Basin, Wyoming, United States - RVT100D185 | ecosystem: Environmental > Terrestrial > Soil > Contaminated >...
CGGAAGACCGCCGACGTTATCATTGCATCGTACTGTATTGAGCATAACCTTCCTTTACTATTCTCAGATAAGGACTTTCAACCCTTCGTAAAGCACCTGGGCCTGCGAAACGCCGCATACACATAACGCCACGCGTAACCCGCGCATATGTAGTGAACAGCGCGAACGAAATATGCGTCGGCGTTTACGCGCTTGTTATGTTTAATTCTCTCAAACATTGTTTCGCCCAATACTGTATTGATTCACTGGACTTCGGATGACTCGCGAGAACTTCAATAAATTTTCTTAATTTTGCAATTGTCTTCGGATACTTTGCGCGCTCTAATACATCTTCTACTGCCTCGAAATACGGTTTCCCCTCTATGCGGGTGGCAATTCTGTTACCCGCAGTCACCCATATTAAACTAGACGCATATGCAGGAACCCAAACACTGCGCTTTGTTTCAGCCTCTATGGTCTCGAAGTAGATTAGCTCGATTGGCCTTGCTGCCATTCGGATTTTGTTGCCGCCAGTTATCGAGGCCTTGAAAAGCTCCGACTCTGCAACCAATGGTGTATAGGCTTCTTTTGTTTCCTCTTTCTCTTCAGTGCGCGGGCCTTCATCTTGTTTTGTACGATTGCTCCAGGAAGCCTCAGCAGAAAGTAATGCTTCCTCATTAACAGAAAGCGCTGAGCTCCAGTGTAAATTAAACCACCGTCTTGCATCACTTGATTCTATTAATGATGCTGCCTCTATCCAAGATGCGCCATGCGTCCCACGAATACCTAGACCAGCAGCAGAAAAGTTTGAAGAACCGACGATTGCCTTTTGTTTGCATACCATCACCTTTGCATGCAAATCAGGCAAATGCTTTATTTCCACATTTTGAAGCGCAATGATTTCACGAATAACTTTTGGGTTTGTTCCGCCTGTTGCCAAATTGCAGATAATTTTGTACCGCTTGTTCGGGTTTAATAGTTTTTGTGCACCTTCACCCCAGAACGCGACGGCAATCAATATCGGCTCAGCCCTTGGCTGCTGTTCATCAAGAGCTTGGAGCTTTTCCAGTATCTCTTTGTTCGAACCTAGAAACACTTCGCTAGACTCCTTCTTAAAACATAACGCCTCGGCTCAGTGGCGACGCGTAGCGGCGTCCACTGGAGCCGTTTGTTGGGCGGGCGTTTCAACTGGGAAATAAGCCGCCATCATTGCCTGGACTACTGCGAGGCTAGGAATAACATCAGCACAAAGATCATCACAGAGATCAGGACGATTAAGGATTTTGGACACTGCATGACCAACATTATTCCCGCCCAGTGGTACGAGGTTCCACGGAGCCGAATCGGGCTTTGCGTGTAATAAGCTATTCATTGCTTTTGTGAGATCCCGACCTCGAACAACAGAGTCTCTTTGCCATTTGCTCTGGATAGCGTCCAGCATCCTGGCAAGGCCGGGCGCATCGCCACTGTGCCAGCCACGATTCCATTTCTCGATATCTTCAGGAAACAGATGCAAGTAGAGAAGGATTGTTTGGCGTTCGACCAGAGAACGCTTTAGAACATGGGCGCCAAATAGGTATCCTTGGCGGATAAGCTCCCGAATTGAAAGCGCAATACTGATTGCCTGAGCTATTACTTGGCATGCCATTTCCTGATGATCGGAAAGTGTCTGGCCATGAGAAGTCGGCGCAACCTTGGCGTTCTGTTCCAAGGTGGCACTGATGATTTGATCGAAGTGGAACAGCAATTGACGCCCCAGATACGGTTCAGTATCTGGTGTGAAAATAGCCGGATTTTCTTCTCTATCCATCAATGCTCCTTGTACGCCCAACGTTCAAGTTGAGTGGCGCGGCGAAGCCGTGTCCGCTCGAACGGCTTGTTGGGCAGATTCTAGATTCTTGATCTGGATCTCAACGGCTTCACGAACGAAGTCCGAGTCTATGTCGTACCCACTGGCCTTGCTTCCAGACCAGTTGACGCCGATCAACAGCCCATCTGCCTTGAGACCCGGCAGCCACCGATCGCGGAAGTCATCCCAGCTGATCTCATAGAGCTCAAAGCCCGCATATGCAGGTACGTTCTTGATGATCCGCTGTACCCGATATGCAGACGACCAGAAGGGGTGGCAGCGAATGCCCTCTCGATTCATGGGAGCAGGGAACCCGCCTTCATCCATGACGGTGAAGACTTTCCGCTCTTCGGCGACTTGCCGGTAAAATGTGTGTGCATGTGATGCTGCGTTGCTCATGGGTTATCTGCCCAACGTCTGAATTCACCGGCCTGCGCGGCTTTTCGCGCAGGTCCGGTGGAATGATGGGTTATGCGGCATTTGCACCGTTCATATCGAAGTCCAATTGCTTGCTGAGGTGATCAAACCATCTATCGGTGAAGAAAATGGGCGCTTCGTTTTTCAATAAATGCACTAACACCTTCGCGAAAATCATGCTCGGTAAAGCAACAGTGAAAGCGGTCACGCTCGGCAATTAGTCCAGCCGCCAGATTCACTTGCGTATCGTTGACAGACGCCTTGATGCGACGAGTAACAGGACCGGAAAATGACGCTACTTGCTTTGCGACAGCCAACGCCACATCTTCCAGTTGTTCGTCTGGAACGACTCTGGAAACCAACCCAGCAGCGAGAGCTTCGTCTGCACTTAGGGCTCGGCCAGTTAAGAGTAAATCCATTGCAACATGTTTACCAACAACTCGGGACAGTCGTTGCGTTCCTCCTGCTCCGGGCATTGCCGCCAGCGTGATTTCAGGGTGGCAAAATTTCGCAGTGGCCGCCGCGATGACGATGTCGCACATCTCGACCAATTCGCAGCCGCCGCCAGCAGCCAAACCGCGGACAGCAACAATTACTGGCTTTGAAATGTCCGGCAGACTTGAAACGCAGCCGATGAATTTGCCTGCGATTACCTCTTCAGCTGTCATTTCCGCCATTTCCCGGATGTCCGCGCCCGCACAAAAGTGCTTGAGTGCTGACGAAATAAGAATAGCGCGAACACTCTCCGTATTTTCCAGATCGCAGAGCGCGACGTCTATCTCGTGGCAGAACTCACGGCTTAGCGCGTTAAGTACGCCAACCCGATTCAACGTGATATGACCAACACCGCCATATTGTTCAACGTTCAACGAACTCATAAGCCCTTCTCCATAAATGGGTCGTCACCGATTCGATCTTGCCGCATAACGCCGCAGTTCAGCAGCAAATTCGCGCGCAGCGCGAATTTGTCGGCTGGAACTGCTTGTTAGAACTCATAGGCCCTCGACGTAGCACGTGAAGAATGGCCTTTCGCGATAGATTCTCTCTTGTTTCGGTTTCTCATCGCGTACTGCCGGCGTTATTTTGACTATGTCGTTTCCCGTATACCCTTCGGGCATTGAGAAGAACTCAGTAAGGATGGTGGTACCAAAACGGAACTCCTTTCCGTCCTTCATTTCAGCATAGAATTCTGTCCAGCTCATTGACGTCTCGCCGCCAATCTCACGCATTCGTGCCAACGGAATCACGTGCGGGCTTAACGACAAACCTGCGATGTCGTAGTCATTAACGGCATTGCCGGCTGCGACGAAGTTCTTGACCATTGCGCGATAACCCATGAATGGGTCTTTCGATTTGCGCGTTTCGTCGAAGCGCCTTATCGCCAAGTCAACGGTCGGCTCCGCTCCGGCGATAACTACGCAGGGCAGAAGTGTGCCGTCGATCAGTGAGGCTGAGACACGGTACCGCGGGCCGTACAACTCGGTGGAGAGCGGCTCCAGGTTTCGCACAAATGCGCAGATCTCTGCTGCTTTCATGAGTTCTAACAGGTGGTTAGACTGAAGTCGGAAAATGTTGCGGTATAACTCCGGGAATTTGCGGCTTTCTACATCCCGCACTCCCCGCACCGGCTACCCGCCCACCAAGCGTTTTCATGCTGCTCCCCTCCCCCCCAATATCCACGCAACACCTTGATACTACTCCAACCCTCCAAAATCTCGTGTAGTCCAAATCCTACAATCCATGTAATCCCTGGCTGACATCGATAGTTTTCGCGGCTTCAGTTAACCGCTCCCCGCCCGGAGTTATGCCGCAGAGTTAGACTGCAGACCTATAATGGCGGTATGGCCATGCCAGGGAGGGTACGCCATGACCGTTTCGACCGGCGGGGGATCGGACCCGTCCATTTACCGTTTCTGGATCAGCTACCTGCGCGCGCTTGCTGCGGAGGGCGTCCCGCTCGGGGCGCGGCCCTGGTACCGCCGCCGGGTCGAGGAGTACATCGCGGCCCATCCGGAGCTGCGCCTGGCGCGGCATGGGCCGGACCAGGTCACGGCCTATCTCGCCGACCCCGCCCGCTGGCGCCACCTGCCCGACTGGCGGTTCACCCAGGTCGTCGATGCGTTGCGCATCCTGTTCTGCCGGCGGCTTGGCCTGGCCTGGGCGCGGGAGTTCGACTGGTCTGCGTGGCGCGACTTTTCCGCGGCACCGGGTGCCGAGCACCCGACGCGCCTGCGGGCGGAATCGCCGCCGCCACTGCCCGACGTCGCCGAAGCCGACGCAGCCGCCGACGAGGGCGTCGCCAACCGGTTCCGTGGCCGGCTCCCCGCGCTGCACCAAGGCTGCGTCGCGGTCATCCGCCGGCGCGGGCTGGCGGCACGAACCGAGTCGACCTACCTGCACTGGATCGCCCGTTTTCTCGCCTTTCACGGCTGGCCCGACCCGGAGGCTCTCGACGGCGGCCAGGTCGCGGCCTACCTCGATCACCTTGCGCTGCGGCGCCGGGTTGCGGTGGCGACCCAGAAGCTCGCCCTCAACGCCCTCGCCTTTCTCTACCGCGACGTCCTCGATCGCGACCTCGGTCAGTTGCCCGATTTCAGCCGCGCCTCCAGCCGCCGCCGCCTGCCGGTGGTGCTGTCGCGCGACGAGGTGCAGCGGCTGCTGGGTGCGCTCGACGGCCAGGCGCGGCTGCTGGCGACGCTGCTCTACGGCAGCGGCATGCGGCTGATGGAGTGCATGCGCCTGCGGGTGCAGGACATCGATTTCGACTACCGCCATATCACCGTGCGCCACGGCAAGGGTGGCAAGGACCGGGTGGTGCCACTGCCCGCCGCCGCCGTCGCGCCGCTGCAGGCTCATCTCGCCCGGGTCCGTGCGTTGCACCGGGACGACCTCGCCGCCGGTCACGGCGAGGCGGCGCTGCCCGACGCGCTGGCGCGCAAGTACCCGTCGGCCGGGCGCACGTGGGGCTGGCAGTACGCCTTTCCGTCGGCGCGGCTGTCGCCGGAGCGGGGCAGCGGCATCCTGCGCCGGTTCCACGCCCACGAAAGCGGTCTGCAACGGGCGATCCAGCGCGCGGCACGCGCCGCCGGCCTGACCAAGCGGGTCGGTCCGCACACCCTGCGCCACTGTTTCGCCACCCACCTGCTCGAGCAGAACCACGACATCCGCACGGTGCAGGCGCTGCTCGGCCACGCCGACGTCACCACGACCATGATCTACACCCACGTGCTCAACCGCGGCGGCCACGGCATCGTCAGTCCGGCCGACCTGATCGATCTGCCGGCCGGGGACGTGCCGGGCGAGGGCGAACTTTCAGCAGCGGACGAGTGAGGCGGCCGTGGTTCGATCGGCTCGGACGGGTTTCCTGCGGTATTCGTAGGTTGGGCAAAGCGCAGCGTGCCCAACATCGGCGCCGTCGATGGGCCCAATTGATGGATACGCTGCGCCTTGCCCATCCAACGCAGCTACCTCGGGTCTTGCCTATTCCTGGGCATAGCCAGCTTCGCGTTGATGCCTGACGGCGAGCACGAGCACGGTGTCATGCTGTTCCTCGTAGCTGTACAGGGCGATGTAGCCAGTCCGACCTCGCGAAATGACCAACTCCCGCATGTCGTGTTCGACAGGGCGGCCGACGAGGGGGTGATTCTCGAGAACCTGCACCGCTTCGGCGATCAGTTCAGCCGTTTCCAGCGCGGCTGCGGGCTCCGTTTCGAGGAGGAAATCCGTGCACCGTTCAAGGTCGGCGAGCGCCTGCGGCGCATAAATCACCCGCGCCAAGTCTTGGCCTTTGGCTTGGGCGCGGCTTTGCCGCTCGCGCGTGCCCGAAGGTAGGCATGGACTTCGGCCGCAGCATGGCCCTTGCCGGACTTGCGCGCTGCGGCCCTCGCTGCGACCGCATCGGCCACGAAGGCGGCGCGTTTTTCCGCGGCGACCGCGGCCGCCCGGATGGCGTCGACCATGAAGGCGTGCGGCGTCACCCCTTGCTGCTTCGCAGCCGCAACCGCAAGTTGCTTGATCTCCACCGGGAGTTTCAATGAAGTTGTGGACATCGCGGCATCCTCAATCGAAGTGACACCAAGGTAGCACCCGGACGGCGGAGGAGCAACCAGGTCCCGCACTGGACGGTCGGCGCACCTGGTGCGCCGTGCCTGGGTGGCGGCCGTGTCGCCGTGATCCGCTGTGCTGACCGCTCCCGATCCTGCGTCCGAGCCACAAAAAAAGCCGGCCCGAAGGCCGGCCAAGTAGGGAGAAACCCTTCCTAGAAGAAGGCCTGGATCCCGGTCTGCGCGCGACCGAGGATGAGGGCGTGGACGTCGTGGGTGCCCTCGTAGGTGTTGACCGCCTCGAGGTTCATGACGTGGCGGATGACGTGGAACTCGTCGGCGATGCCGTTGCCGCCGTGCATGTCGCGGGCGACGCGGGCGATGTCCAGCGCCTTGCCGCAGTTGTTGCGCTTCATCAGCGAGATCGCCTCGGGCGCGGCGCGGCCCTCGTCGAACAGCCGGCCGAGGCGCAGGCAGCCCTGCAGGCCCAGCGTGATCTCGGTCTGCATGTCGGCGAGCTTTTTCTGGATCAGCTGGGTGGCGGCCAGCGGGCGGCCGAACTGCTCGCGGTCGAGGGTGTACTGGCGCGCGGCGTGCCAGCACGCCTCGGCGGCGCCCATGGCGCCCCAGGCGATGCCGTAGCGGGCGCGGTTGAGGCAACCGAACGGGCCGGCCAGTCCCTGGACGTTGGGCATCAGGTTCTCCTCCGGCACGAACACGCCGTCCATGACGATCTCGCCGGTGATCGAGGCGCGCAGCGAGAACTTGCCCTCGATCTTGGGCGCGCTCAGGCCGTTCATCCCCTTGTCCAGGATGAAGCCGCGGATGACGTCGTCCTCGGTCTTGGCCCAGACGACGAAGACGTCGGCGATCGGCGAGTTGGTGATCCACATCTTGCTGCCGCTGAGGACGAAGCCGCCGTCGACCTTTTTCGCCCGCGTCTTCATCCCGGCCGGGTTGGAGCCGGCGTCGGGCTCGGTCAGGCCGAAGCAGCCGACCCACTCTCCGGTGGCGAGCTTGGGCAGGTACTTGTCGTGCTGCGCGGCGTTGCCGTAGGCGTGGATCGGGTACATCACCAGCGACGACTGCACGCTCATGGCCGAGCGGTAGCCGGAGTCGACCCGCTCGACCTCGCGCGCGACCAGGCCGTAGGCGACGTAGTTGACCCCGGCGCAGCCGAACTCCTCGGGCAGGGTCGAGCCGAGGAAGCCGAGCTCGCCCATCTCGTTCATGATCTCGCGGTCGAAGTGCTCGTGGCGGTTGGCCTCGATGATGCGCGGCAGCAGCTGCTCCTGGCAGTAGTCGCGGGCGCTGTCGCGGATCAGCCGCTCCTCTTCGCTCAACTGGTCGTCGAGCAGCAGCGGGTCTTCCCAGCTGAATTCGGGGCGGGTGTTGGACTTCTTTGCGCTCATCTCACTTCTCCGGGAAGGTTCGTGCGCGACCGCGGCCGCGCCTGCGTACGGGGTTGTCATTCGGGTCTCCTCTGTCCCATAAACCCCCTCTCCCGCCGGGAGAGGGTTGGGGTGAGGGGATCAATCAAGCCGATCTTCTGATCGCTCGACCCCCTCATCCTCTCCTTCTCCCCGAGGGAGAAGGGACGTACTGATTCACGTTTTGCTGTCATCGATGTTCGCGGCACCTCGAAGAATCATTGCATGACCGCAATCTGTAACTGGTTGCCCTGTCTGTTACTGAGGCCGGAGTGCATTCAGATGTACTGGCCGCTGTCGACCTTGATCACCTCGCCGGTGATCATGCGCGCGGCGTCGGAGAGCAGGAACAGCACCGCCTGGGCGATGTCGTGCGGCTCGGCCAGGCGCTTGGTCGCGGTCTCGGCCAGCGCGGCATCGAGGATCTCCGGCGCCAGGGTGGTGGCCATTTCGGTCAGGACCATGCCCGGCGCGACGGCGTTGACCGTCACCCCCTTGGCGCCGAGCTCCTTGGCCGCGGTCTTGGTCAGGCCGACCAGGCCGGCCTTGGCGGCGCTGTAGTTGGCCTGGCCGAACTTGCCGCGCAGGCCGTTGATCGAGGTGATGTTGACGATGCGGCCGTGGCCGGCGGCGCGCATCCGCGGCGCCAGCGCGCGGATCAGGTGGAAGGCGCCGCTCAGGTTGACCGCCAGCACCGACTGCCACTCGTCGTCGCTCATCTTGAGCAGGCTGCGGTCGCGGGTGATGCCGGCGTTGTTGACCAGCAGCGTGGTCTGCTCCGGCAGCGCGGCGACCGCCGCGGCGACGCTGGCGGCATCGGCGACATCGACCTCATGGCAGGTGAACGGCGGGTCGTCGTCGGGCGCGCCGAGGTCGAAGGCGTGGACCTCGGCGCCGGCCGCGACCAGCGCCTCGGCGATGGCCCGGCCGAGGCCGCGGTTGGCGCCGGTGACCACGGCCGTTCGGCCGCGGAAGTTCCATGCCGGCAGGGCGCTCTCCTCCATGGCCACGCTCAGTCGAGCGGGCGGCTGAAGGCCAGCCGCTGGGCCGGGCGGAAACCGCAGCGCTGCAGGAAGCGCAGCAGGCCGAAGTTGTCCCAGTAGACCATGGTGCGCACGGTCTCGACCCGCAGCGAGGCGAGGTTGGCCAGCAGCTGCGAGACCAGCGCGCGGCCGACCTGCTTGCCGTGGCACGACGGATCGACGCCGAGGGTGTCGATCACCGCGGTGGTCGAGGTCTGGCCGAACTCGCCGTAGTCGACCCGGGCCATGATGAAGCCGACCACCAGGCCGTCGTCCTCGGCCACCAGCGACACGCGGATGCCCGACTGCTGCAGCGCCTCGTCGACCTTACGCCGGTAGTAGCCGGTGCGGTCGCGGCCGGTGATGTGCTTGTCGACGCGGATCACCGCCGCCAGGTCGGCGGCCTCGAGGCTGCGCACCAGCACGTCGTCGCGCGACAGCGCCTCGAAGTCGTCGCTGTCCTGGTCGCCGTAGTTGGGATCCTGCGAGAACTGGTTGACCAGCTGCTGGGTCGTCGGATGTTGCTTGTTCATGCCTCTCCCTCGCTCAGAATTCGGTGCCGGCGGCGCTGCGCTCGAGCACCAGCCGCGGCGCCAGGGCGAAGCCGACCGCGGCGAAAAAGCCGAGCAGCTCGGGCTCGTCCCAGCCGGCCTGGGTCTGCAGCTCGGTCGCGCCGCGCTCCTTGGCCCCGGCACAGAGCGCCTCCATCAGCCGCTGGCCGATGCCCTGCGCCTTGTGCTCCGGGTCGACGGCCAGGGCGTCGAGAACGGCCACGGTGCCGGCGCCGCCGAACTCGCCGTCGAGCAGGTGCGCCAGGGCGAAGCCGACGATGGTCTCGCCGCTGCAGGCGGCGAGGGCGACGAAGGTGCGCTCGTCACGCGCCTGCGCCTTGATCCACTTGGTGAAAAATCCGCGGCGCGAGATCTGGCTCACGCGTCGGTCGAGGGCCACCACCGCGTCGAGGTCGTCGACCCGCAACGGGCGCAGCTTGATGGAAGTGTCGTCGGCCATGATTCCCCCTTGGTTCTGTGCTGCCGGTCCCGACCTCAGGAGGCCTTGGCCAGACCGCCCTGCTGTTGCAGTTTCTGGTGGCGGAAGGCGCCCCAGATCGCCGCGCCGATGGCGCCGGCATAGATCGACTCCACGTGGCCCTTGGCGTCGAGCTTGAGCTTCTGCCCGGCCAGCGCCTCGTTGAGCGCCGCGACCAGCCCCTCGTCGAGGGCCAGGCCGCCGGTCATCAGCGTGGTCCCCTCGCCAGCCTTGATCACCTTGAGCAGCTTGGCCAGCCGGCCGGCCATCGACAGGTGGATGCCCTTGAGGATATTCGGCGCCGAAATGCCGCGCGAGACCATGTTGATGACGTCGGTCTCGGCCAGCACCGCGCAGATGCTCGACACCGTCTCCGGGTCGTCGGCCTGCTTCGACAGCGGGCCGATCTCCTCCTGGGCGATGCCGAGGTAGCGGGCGATGTTCTCCAGGAACTGGCCCGAACCCGACGCGCACTGGCTGGTCATGCGGTAGGTTAGCACCTTGCCGCGCTCGTCGATCTTGATCGCCTTGCCGTTGAGGGCGCCGATGTCGAGCACCGAGCGGGCGTCGGGCTCGAGGTAGATGGCGCCACGGGCGTGGGTGGTCATGGAGAAGAAGTGGCCGGTGGAGAAGGTGATGTTCTCGCCGTCGCCGGTGGTGGCGATGTAGTCGAGATCGCCCTCCTTCAGCCCCTGCGCCTCGAGCAGCTCGCTGAAGGCGCGCCGCGCCAGCTGCAGCGGGTCGCGGTTGCGGATGCGGTCGACGCGCTTGCCGAGCCACTCGGTGTCGTCACCGTCGACGCGGAAGAGAACCGTCTTGACCGCGCCGGTGCCGAGATCGATGCCTGCTGTGATTGCCATGTTATGCCGCCTCCATGACCGCGCGCCGGGCGAACTCCGCGCCGCCCAGCGCCCCGGTGTAGATCGAGTTCGGGTTGATGTTGATGGTCCGCTCGCCGTAGTTCTCGGCGATCAGCTTGCGCAGCTCCTTGACCGCGGCCTCGTTCTTGGCCACGCCACCGGTGAAGGTGAACTCGTTCTCGACCCCGCCGGAACGCGACAGGATCGACATCGAGCGCAGGATGATGGCGCGGTGCAGGCCGGCCATGATGTCCTCGCGCTTCTCGCCCAGCGACAGCCGGTCGCGCAGCTCGGCGCCGGCGAACACGGTGCAGGTGGAGTTGATGCGCACGTTCTTGGTCGACTTCATCGCCAGCGGGCCGAGTTCGTGCAGGCCCAGGTTCATTTCATCGGCGATGTAGCCGAGGTAGCGGCCGCAGCCGGCGGCGCAGCGGTCGTTCATCTGGAAGTTGACCACGATGCCCTTGTCGTCAACCTGGATGCCCTTGGTGTCCTGGCCGCCGATGTCGAGCACGGTGCGCGTGTTCGGGTACATCAGGTGGGCGCCGAGGCCGTGGCAGAGGATCTCCGAGCGGATGTGTTCCTTGGGGAACGGCAGGCGCACGCGGCCGTAGCCGGTGCCGACCACGTAGGTCTCCTCGAGCTTGATGTCAAGCGCCGCCTTGATCGGCGCGGCGACCGTGTGCTCGTCGGCCTTGAAGCTGTGCGCCTCCTCGGTCATCACCCGGTGCAGGGCGCGCGGGAACTTGCCGATCATGTCGCCGGCCGGCGGCCGGTTCTCGACCTCGATGATCGACTTGTCGTAGACGTTGAGCATGGCGTCGAACGGCACCCCGGCCTCCTCGGCCACCGCCTCGGCGAGCTGCATGTACTGCGAGCCGGCGAGGTCGCGGAAGAAGTCCGACTTGCGCTCGCCGCCCGGGGCGTAGAGCACCAGCACCTTGTCGCGCAGCTGGCGGAAGGTCTCGTCGATGGCCCCGCCGAGCTGCTTGCGCACCTTGGCGAAGCGCAGGTCGTCGCCGTTCTTCAGGCAGGTGTCCTGCAGGTCCTGCAGCTGCTCGAGGAACTGCTCCAGGCGGAAGTTGCGCTCCAGCCCCTCGAGCAGGACGTCGACCATGCCCTCGAGGCCCTTGACGTCGTCGAGGCTGCGCCGGAACAGGGTCAGGCGGGTGTCGATGAACGCCTCCTGCTTGGCCACCGCGCTGGCGGTGTCGTAGTTGGAGCGCGAGTTGGTGATGCCGCACCCGAGCTGCCTGCCCTGCTCGTCCATGACCACCGCCTTGGTGGTGGTCGAGCCGAGATCGATGCCGATGAAACATTTCATGTGCTGGGTCTCCTCAGGCCGCGGCGACCGGCTTGCTGCCGCCGCGCCGCTGCTCGATCATCTGGAAATAACTCTCGAGCCGGTTCTTGACGTTGGCGTGCGAGAAGTAGCGCGGGTCGACCAGGTCGGTCTCGATGAAGGCGCCGGGCTTGCCGGTGCGCTTCTCGATCTCGCGCATCATCATCAGCTCGCCGGCGGCGAAGCTGTTGCAGCTCTTGATCGAGTTGGTCAGGAAGCCGTCGGCCTCGTACTCGTTCATGTACTTTTCGATCAGGTCGACGCGCTGCGGCATGTTGTTGTTGGTGTAGCAGCCGAGGCAGTACTCGGCCAGCGATTCGAGCGGGTTGTCCGCGTTGTGGCGGAAGCCCTGGTCGTAGAGGCCGCCGACCTTGGAGTAGGTGCTGGCGACGACCACCGCGCCCTCGTCGTAGAACAGCTTCCAGAACTCGCGGAAGCTGGTCCAGTTGGGCGGGCCCTCGACCACCAGGCGGTAGCGCTGGTCGGTCTGCTCGCCCTCGGGCGTGATCGGGCCCTGGCCCTTGGCCAGGCGCTCCTCGATCTCCTTGCGCAACACGTTGTAGTACTCGACCGCCTGCTGGGTGCCGCGGAAGGCGGTGAAGATCGGGCCCATGTAGTAGACCGCGCCGAAGTAGGCGTCGATCGGGCTCGGCTTGTTCTTGGACGACTCCAGCACCCAGACCAGGTTGTCCTCGGCTTGCGCCGACAGCTTCATCATTTCGCGCAGCCGGTCGATGTCGAACTTGACCCCGGAGACCTCCTCGAGGCCGGGGATGACCACTTCCTTGAGCTGCTTGACCACGTAGTCGACCATGCTCCGGGTGATCTTGCCGTCGCCCTGGTAGGGCACCTGCAGCATCAGTGTCGGGCACTTGTACTCGTGGCGCAGCAGCTCGAACCACTTCATGAAGGTGTAGCAGCCGGTGTAGGAGAGCAGCAGCACGTCGGGGCGCGGCATCGGCTTGCCGTTGGGCGCGATGTTGCCCTGGCTCATCATGCCGATATCGGACTTGACGTAGGTGCAGACGTCCTCGGAGTGGCCCGCCTTCTCGGCGTCCATGATCATGCCGCCGCTCTTCTTGCGCATGCCGTTGTTGATCGCGTTGATCTCCGGCAGGTTGTTGAGCAGGTCGAAGCAACGAATCAGCTCGTTGAGGTTGCCCGGGACGAAGGTGTTGACCACCTTGCGGCCGGTGGTCGGGGCCGAAGTAAGCGCATCGTAATTGCTGGCGATGAGCTCCTTCTGCATGACCATCGAGGCTTCCTTGATGATCTCGGTCTGGGCTTGGTTGCTCATGATCTCAGCTCCACAGCTTGATTGAATCGGCGAAGGTGCCGGCCTGCTCGCGGATCGGCGCCATCTGCCCGGAGTTCTCGGCGAACTTGAACGAGATGTAGGGCACGTTGTGCGCGGAGATCTTGTCCGCCAGCATCGGGCGCCAGAGCAGCGCCGGGTCGCAGAAGCTGGCGGCGGCGAAGATCACCCCCTCGGCCCGGTTGTCCCGGATCGTCTCGATCAGCTGGGCGCCGACGTCCTCCTCGGTCTCGGCATACTTGGCGGCGCTGTCGGCCGAGTGGTGCAGGAAGGCGCTGGAGAGGTTGGCCAGCGGATCGCCCTCGGTCGGCACCTCCTCCTTCAGCCAGCGGTTCACCAGGCAGTAGTCGTCGTCGACGATGTAGCAGCCGGACATCTCGATCGACTTGATCAGGTTCAGCGGCGGCTGCTCGCAGAACGAGCCGTTGATGACGATGCGGCAGTTGTCCTTGATCGGCCGCTCGACGTCGACCACGGTGTCGAGGTAGTCGCGCAGCATGGCGTTGTGCTCCTCGACCGGCAGCACCAGGCCGGCGCGGTTGAGCAGGTAGACCTCGGAACTCGGCACCTTCCACGGCACGTCCGAGCGCATCTTGTACAGCTCGCGCACCAGCGCCCGGTTGAGATTGTAGACCTCGATCGAGGCGCGCAGGTCGTCGTCGGTCACCTTGCGCCCGGCCAGCTCCTCGAGGGAGTCGAGCAGTTCACGCATCTCGCGCTGGTAGAAGGCGCCGCCGATGTCGTCGGTGTAGTTCTGCGGCACGTCGATGTAGCGGACGTAGACGTCCGGGAACATCAGCTTCCACATGCCCGACAGGTTGCGGATGACGTCGCAGATGCTCGGGAACAGCATGCCGTCGACGAAGTCCAGGCGCTTGGCGATGCCGAGCTCGATGGTCGAGCGCGGGATGCGGCAGATGTAGCTCTGGTAGTAGGCGTCGCCGTGGATCACCTCCATCTGGTCGCCGCCGCCCATGATGCCCAGGGGCAGCATGCCGGCGGCGTGGATCAGCTCCTCGGGCACGTAGACCGGCATGTAGCCGATCACCTTGCGGCTTGGATCGGCGGCCTTCCACTCACGCGCGGAGGTGAAGTGGAGGTCCTCGTAGAGCGCTTCGCAGCGCTTGATGATGTCAGCGGTACTCATGGCTCAGCGGTTCTCCCAGTTCGTCGGGCGTTTCTCAATGAATGCCCGCAGGCCCTCGGTGGCATCGTGGGTGGCCATCAACCCATCGAGGTAAAGCGATTCGACTTCGGCCAGCCGGTCCTTGATCCGCGTCGCGGCGGCACCGTGCGCGGCGCTCACGGCAAAGCGCAGGCTGCTGGCGCTGTGCGGCGCCAGGTGGCGGTCGAAGTAGTCCAGGGCGGCCGCCTCCGGATCAGCGACGGCGGCGTTGGCCAGGCCGATGCGCGCCGCCTCGGCGCCGTCGATGGCGCGGCCGGAAAAGAGCAGGTCCTCGGCATGCACCCGGCCGATGCGCTCGGGCAGCAGGCACGAGGCGGCCGGGGCGAACACGCCGATGCGGATCTCCGGCTGGCCCAGGCTGGCGTCGGGGGCGACGAACAGCAGATGGCCGGCGGCGGCCACCTCGAGCCCGCCGCCGAGGCACTGGCCGCGCGCCGCGACCAGGATCGGCACCGGGAAGTCGACCATCCGTCCGACCAGGGTGTGCAGGCCGCGCAGCATCACCGCGCACGTCTCGGGCAGGTGCTCCTCGACGCTGGCGCCGAAGCTGAAATGCGGGCCCTCGTGGTCGAGCAGCACGCCGCTCAGGTCGGCGTCGGCGGCGGCCGCGGCCAGCGCGGCATCGAGCGCGGCGATCATCGCCGCGTCGATGATGTTCGCCTTGGGCCGGGCCAGGCGCAGGCGCAGCAGCTTGCCGTCACGCTCGCGCCAGGATTGCAGGGGGCTGTCGCTCATCGCTCAGCCCTGCGCCTTGGGGATCAGGCTCTCGACCAGCGCCTCGCTCCACGGCGCGCCCTGGGCCAGCGCCTGGCGCAGGGCGACGAAATCGATCTCGCGGCCGATCTCGCGGTTGCCCTCGTTGAAGGCGCGGAAGCCGGTGCGCGCCTCGTTCATCATGTTCAGGGCGAGCCAGGCGCGGCTGTTCTCCTTGTTGCGGTTCCACGCGTCGAGCTTGGGCTTGCGCAGCTCCTCGAGGCTCTTGGTCATGCACTCGGGGAAGGTCTCGATCAGCTTGGCGCAGAGCGCCTCGACCGCCTCGTCGAGCAGGCTGAGGTCGACCTCGCCCGTCTTGACCAGCTCGCGCGCGGCCTTGGCCTCGGCGCCGCCCTTGAACTCGCCGTGGACGATGCGGCCGTATTCGTCGAGGTAGGTGTCGGTGACCACCGCCGGGTTGGCGACGAACTTGCCGTCGACCTTGAGCGCCGGGACGATCTGGGTGCAGATGCCGAGACGGTAGGCCTTGTGCGCCGAAAACGGCTCGCACAGCGTGCCCGAGACCATCGCCTGCTCGCAGCCGATCATCACCGGCAGGAAGTCGGTGGCGCCGCCGATGGCCGCCGAACCGTGCTTGGGGCCGGCCTGGCCGAAGTTGGCCAGGTCCTGGGCGACGGTGAAGTCGGCCGCCATGCCGATCTCCTGGCCGCCGCCGATGCGCATGCCGTTGACGCGGCAGATCACCGGCTTGTCGCAGCCGAGGATGGCGCTGACCATGTCGTTGAACAGGCGCATGTACTGGCGGTATTCCTGCGGGTTGCCGGCGTAGTACTCGGCGTACTCCTTGGTGTTGCCGCCGGTGCAGAACGCCTTGTCGCCGACCGCGGTGAAGACCACGGCGTTGACCGCGCGGTCGACCGAGGCGCGGCGGAAGGCGAGGATCACCGCCTTGACCATGTCGGTGGTGTAGCTGTTGTACTGCTTCGGGTTGTTGAGCACGATCCAGGCGTTGTAGAGGCCGTCGGCGACGCTGCCGTCGCGCCGGGTCGCCGGGCGCCGTTCGTAGCGCACCATGCCGTCGCACAGCGACTCGATCTCGGCGTCGAGCAGGTTGTGGTCGACCAGCGTGCCGGGGGCGGTGCGCGCGGCGATGTTCTGGGTGGTGTCGGTCATGTCTGATTCCGTCCTCTCTAGTCTGTCTTGTAGGTCGGGCTTCAGCCCGACACGCCGGTTGTCGGGCTGAAGCCCGACCTACAGGGCGCCCTACCTATGGTTGGTCACGTGCCCGGCACCAGGATCGCGCGCCGGGTCAGCTGGTGGTCGTGGGCCGCGGCGAAGACGCGGTTGATCTCGGCCAGCGGGTGCTGCTCGACGAACGGCGCCAGGGCGACGCAGCCGTCGAGGATCAGGTCCAGCGCGTGCGGGTAGAGGTTGACGTCGCAGCCCCAGTTGCCCTGCGCCTTGGCGTGGAAGGCCATCAGGTTGGAGAGCCGCAGCTCGACCGTCTCCATGGTGAAGCCGACCACCGCCAGGTGGGCGCCGAAGGTGAGCAGGCCGAAGGCGGTCGCCTGGCCGGCCGGAGTGCCGGAGCACTCGAAGATCTTCCACTCGGTGGCGCGCAGGCCGTTCTCCTTGGCGAAGGCCTGGATCGCCTTGCGCAGGTCGCGCCCGGAGTGCTCGCGCGCGTTCAGGGTCAGGGCGACGCCGTAGTCGCCGAGGGCCGCGAGCTTGGCCGGGTCGACGTCGACCGCGACCACCGTGGCGCCGAAGGCGTGGGCGATCTGCGCCGCGTAGCCGCCGACCCCGCCGACGCCGATGACGATCGCCAGGTCGCCCGGCTGGACGTCGGCCTGGACCACCGCCTGGTAGGGGGTGGTGACCGCGTCGGCGACCACCGAGACGTCGGCCAGCTGCAGGCCGGCGGCGGCCAGGCGCGGCTCGTCCACCGGGCACAGCCCCTGGGCCGGCACCACGACGTGGCTGGCGAAACCGCCGTGGATGTCGTTGCCCGGCATCTTCTGCGCGCGGCAGATGGTGCCGTGGCCGCGCTGGCACAGGTCGCACTGGCCGCACGGGGCGACCGCCGGCACGATCACGGTCCGGTCCTGCCACGCCTCGGCGCCGGCGCCGGTGGCGACCACGCGGCCGCTGATCTCGTGGCCGAGGGTCAGCGGCAGCGGCTGGTTGGTGCGGACACCGTCATAGTAGTAACCGAGGTCGGTATGGCAGACGCCGCAGCCGGCGACCTCCACCACCACCTCGCCGGCGGCCGGCGCGGGGTCGAACGGGGTGCGCACCAGGGGCGCGCCGACGGCGGTCATTTCCCAGCGATGGGGCTCGAAATTCACTGCACTTCCTCCTGTCTGTTGTAATTCTGTTTTGGTGCCATTATATTGACGTTTACGTAAACGTCAACACAAAATTGATCCGCACACCGCCAAACGGGGCCTCGGCATGACCTGCCTGACCATACTCTTCCTCCAGCCAGGGCCTGCGACCCGCGGGCTTGTGTAAATGACCCGGATCAATAAAAATATCGATATTCCCCTATAAGGAATCGCTATGGTCTGCATACCACTTACAAAAACAACGGTTTGTCGGCCATGACGACCTATGATGGCCGCAAACCGGTCATACTCACCCCGGCGGATGGACCTGCCGACCGACCCGGAACGGGCTCACCCAGCAAGAGAGCGCACCATGACCACTGAGACCACGCCATCCGTATCGATCGTGCTGACCGGCAGCGGCGGTGCGGGTGTGATGACCGCCGGGAGCATGCTCCTCGACGCGGCCGGCCGCGCCGGCTACTACGCGCTGATGACGCGCTCCTCGGGGCCGCAGATCCGCGGCGGCGAGGCCGCGGCCATGGTGCGCATCGCCACCCATCCGGTGGAGTCGCACACCGACCGCTTCGACCTGCTGGCCGCCATCGACTGGCAGAACGTCGGCCGCTTCGCCGCCGAGATCCCGATGGACGGCGCCAGCCTGATGGTCGGCGACCCGGGCGGCGGCGAGAAACCGCAGAACATCGTCGCCAGCGGCGCCCGCCAGGGCGATCTGCCGCTCAAGGAGATGGCCAAGGCGATCGAGGGCGGACGTCCGAACATGCTCATGCTCGGCGCGGTCGCGGCGATGATCGGCCTGCCCGAGCAGGCGGTCGCCGAGGTGATCGAGCGCAGTCTCAAGCGCAAGGGCCAGGAGGCGATCGACGCCAGCATCGCCTGCGTGCGCGCCGGTGCCGAGGCCGCGGCCGAGCTGCCGCCGGTGCCGCGGTTGGCCGCGGCCCGCGGCGACAAGAGCCGCTGGAGCATCACCGGCAACGAGGCCACCGGCCTCGGCGCCATCCGCGGCGGGGTGCGTTTTGTCGCCGCCTACCCGATCACCCCGGCGACCGAGGTGCTGGAGTGGCTCGCCCCGGCGCTGAAGAAGGTCGGCGGCGTGCTGGTCCAGGCCGAGGACGAGCTGGCATCGATCACCCAGATCATCGGCGGCTCCTACGGCGGCACGCCGTCGCTGACCGCCACCTCCGGCCCCGGACTGGCGCTGATGATGGAGTCGATCGGCCTGGCGGTGGCGTCGGAGACACCGGTGGTGGTGGTCGACGTCATGCGCGGCGGCCCTTCGACCGGCATCCCGACCAAGTCCGAGCAGAGCGACCTCAACATCGCCGTCTACGGCCTGCACGGCGACGCCCCGCACCTGGTGGTGGCGCCGACCTCGCTCGGCGACTGCCTGTTCACCACCCAGTGGGCGGTGCACCTGGCCGAGGCGCTGCAGACCGCCTGCATCGTCCTCTCCGACCAGTCGCTCGGCCAGAGCCAGGCGATCATCAACCGCCCGGCCGACGTCGCCTTCCTGGCCAAGCGTGAAAAACCGGCGCTGACCGGCGCCGACCTCAAGCGCTACGCCATCACCGACTCGGGCGTCTCGCCGATGCCGATCCCGGGCACGCCCGGCGGCCAGTACACCGCCGACGGTCTCGAGCACGCCGAAAGCGGCACGCCGTCGAGCGCGGCGAGCGATCACAAGAACCAGATGGACAAGCGGCTGCGCAAGCTGACCGCCTACAACTACGGCGACCACTGGGCCGACCTCAGCGGCGCCGGCGACACCGCCATCGTCACCTGGGGCTCGACCTGCGGCCCGGTCGGCGAGGCGCTCGACCGGGTGCGCGCCGCCGGCGGCGACGCCCGCCTGATCAAGCTCCGCCTGCTCACGCCGGTGCAGCCCGAGCGCTTCGCCGCCGCCCTCGACGGGGTCAAGCGCGTGCTGATCGTCGAGCAGACCCACGGCGGCCAGTTCTACCGCTACCTGCGCGCCCACTACGACCTGCCCGGCGAGGTCCAGGTCTTCGCCAAGCCGGGTCCCCTGCCGATCCGGCCGGCCGAGATCGTCGACCGCCTGGCCAACTGGAGCTGATCATGGATACCAACACTGCAAGCGCATCGCTTACCGCCAAGGATTTCAAGTCCGACGTCAAGCCGGTCTGGTGCCCCGGCTGCGGCGACTTCGGTGTGCTGTCGTCGATGACCAAGGTGCTGGCCGAACTCGGCCTGCGCCCGGAGAACGTCGCCGTGATCTCCGGCATCGGCTGCTCGTCGCGCATCCCCGCCTACCTCAACTGCTACGGCTTCCACGGCGTCCACGGCCGCGCGCTGCCGCTGGCGATCGGGCTCAAGGTGTCGCGTCCCGACCTGACCGTGGTGGTCACCGGCGGTGACGGCGACGGCTTCTCGATCGGCGGCAACCACTTCCTGCACGCCTGCCGGCGCAACGTCGACCTGACCTACATCGTCATGGACAACCAGGTCTACGGCATGACCAAGGGCCAGGCGTCGCCGACCACCGAGGCCAACTGGGCCAAGGGCAAGCTGACCCCCGGCGGGCCGGGCATCAACCCGTTCTACCCGCTGGTGATCGCGCTGGCCTCGGGCGCCAACTACATCGCCCGCTGCTCCAGCGGCGACCCGAACGGCACCGCCAAGGTGCTGGCCGAGGCGATCGCTCACCCGGGCTTCTCGTTCGTGCAGATCCTCAGCCCCTGCGTCACCTTCCGCCCCGAGCAGCGCGAGTGGAAGAAGGTGATGCGGCCGTCGCCGGTGGAGCCGACCGACGACCCGGCGCGCGCCGCGCGCCGGCTGATGAGCGACGACGGCCTCAACACCGGCCCGCTCTACATCGGCAGCCGCAAGCCCTACCAGCCGGAGCTGAAGGCGTCGGTCACCGACCTCGCCGACCTCGAGCGGGAGTTCGCCGTATGAGCGCGCCGGAAAGCGCCGGTTCCGGCAGCAAGCTGATCGCCACGGTCGAGGACCTGCTGGCCCACGCCCGCGAAATGGAGGCCGAGGCGGCCGAGCGCTACGACGACCTGGCCGACCAGATGGAGGTGCACAACAACCACGAGGTGGCGCGGCTGTTCCGCAAGCTGGCGGCGATCGAGGCCAAGCACATCGCCGCGGTCGAGGCGCTGGGCGACGGCCTCGAGCTGCCCGAGCTCAAGCCGTGGGAGTACGCCTGGAAGAACGAGAGTCCGGAGGCGCCGGAGGTCGACGAGGTGCACTACCTGATGACCCCCTACCACGTCATCTCGATCGCGCTGGAACACGAAAAGCAGGCGGTCGACTTTTTCGACGGGGTGGTCGCCAACAGCACCGACTCCCGGCTGCGCGAGACCGCCGAGCACCTGGCCGAGGAGGAGCGCGGCCACGTCCGGCTGCTCGAGGAGTGGCTGGCGCGCTTCCCCGAGCCGGACGCCGGCTGGGACGAGGACCCGGACCCGCCGTACATGCACGAGTAACCTGCCGCCAGATGAACGCCCGGCCGATGCCGGGCGTTTTTTTTGCTTCACGGCGCACGCCCCTGGCACAGGCCTGCGGACATGTCTCCACCGCACGCTGGCGTGCTGGAAGATTCCGATCCCTCACCCCGACCCTCTCCCTGGGGGAGAGGGAGACCCTTCGTTCAGGGCCGACTGCCAAACCCAGAGGCCGGCGCCGCTCTCTCCCGACGAGAGAAGGGGCGCTTCATTCGGGGACGACTGCCAGAGCCAGAGACCGGCACCACTTGCTCCCTCTCCCACCGGGAGAGGGCCGGGGTGAGGGGATCTCAATCGTCCATACTCGGAGCGGAGCAAGACCGTCCATCAAGCCGGGGCAAGTCCAAAACAGGTCAGGAGTCCGGCAGGTTGACGGTGTCGAGGTCGTAGGCGGCCGCGCGCAGGGCGTCGATCACCGCCTGCGGGTCGTCGGCGCGGAAGCGCACGATGGCGGTGCGCTGGCCGCTGTCGTCGATGTGGGTCGGCGAGACGACGGTGACGATCTTGCCCCCGGCCTGGTTGATCGCGGTCAGCAGGCCGGCGAGCCGGCCCGGGTCGTCGGCCAGGTGCACCGCGATGCGCGCGGCGTCGGTCACCTGGCAGCCGGTCACCTCGAGGAAGAAGTCGACCAGGTCGACGCCGGTGATGATGCCGACCAGGCGGTCGCCGTCGACCACCGGCAGGCAGCCGACGCGGCGATCGCGCATCAGGCAGCCGGCCTGCTCGACCAGCATCTCCGGGCGGGCGGTGACCACGCTGCGGTGCATGATCTGCCCGGCGGTCACCTTCGACAGCAGGTAGTTGACCTCGCCGACGTCGAGGGTGGTGATCGGCGACGGCTCGGCCCGCTGCACGTCGCGGTGGGAGATGATGCCGACCAGGCGGCCGGCGTCATCGACCACCGGCAGGTGGCGCAACTTGCGCAGCTGCATCAGCTCCGACAGCCGCGCCAGCTTGGCCTGCTCGGTGACGGTCACCACCTCCCGGGTCATGATGCGGTCGACGTACATCGCCATGCTCCTCGTGTCGTTCGCCGGTCTCACGGCCAGGCCGCGGCCCGAGCGATACCGTATGGAATGGCCGCAACCGCCCGGCGGTCGCGCGCCGGATCAGTGCCCCAGGTAGGCCTTGCGCACCGCCTCGTCCTCGAGCAGTTCGGCGGCCGGCGCGCCGGTCACCACCTTGCCGGTCTCGAGGACGTAGCCGCGATCGGCGATCTGCAGCGCGGCGAGGGCGTTCTGCTCGACCAGCAGCACCGTGGTGCCGGCCTCGTGCAGCTCGCGCACGACGCGGAAGATCTCGGCGACCAGCAGCGGGGCGAGGCCCATCGACGGCTCGTCGAGCAGCAGCAGGCGCGGCTTGCCCAGCAGGGCGCGGCCGATGGCCAGCATCTGCTGCTGGCCGCCGGAGAGGTTGCCGGCCAGCTGCGTCCGCTTCTGCTGCAGGATCGGGAACAGCTCGTAGACCCGGGCCATCTGCTGCGCCACCCAGGCGCCCTGCTTGCGCTGGCTGTAGCCGCCGAGCAGCAGGTTGTCCTCGACCGACAGCGGCGCGAACACCTGGCGCCCCTCGGGCACCTGGCAGATGCCGCGGGTGACGATCTGGTGCGCCGGCAGGCGGGTGATGTCGTCGCCATCGAAACGGATGCTCCCGCTGCTGGCCGCCTGCACCCCGGAGAGGGTCCTGAGCAGGGTGGTCTTGCCGGCGCCGTTGGCGCCGACGATGGCGACCAGCTCGCCCGGGCGGACCTCCAGCGAGACGCCGTGGAGCGCCTGGATCGGCCCGTAGTGGGTCGCCAGGTCGGTCACTTCCAGCAGCGGCGCGTCACTTGACGGCATACTGCACCTCGCCGCCCAGGTAGGCCGCGACCACCTTGGGGTCGTTCTGCACCTCCCGCGTGGTCCCCTCGGCCAGCTTGCTGCCGTAGTCGAGCACCAGGACGGTGTCGGAGACCTCCATCACCAGGCCCATGTTGTGCTCGACCAGCAGCACGGTGACGCCGCTGTCGCAGATGCGCCGGACCAGATGGCGCAACTCCACGGTCTCGGTGTCGTTGAGCCCGGCGGCCGGTTCGTCCATCAGCAGCAGGCGCGGTTTCGCGGCCAGCGCGCGGGCGATCTCGATGCGCTTGAGTTCGCCGTAGGGCAGGGCGTCGGCCGGCCGGTCGGCGAGCTTTTCGAGGCCGCAGAAGGCCAGTGCCTGCAGCGCCCAGTCGCGCACGCGCCGCTCCTCGCGCACCACGCCGGGCGGGCGCAGGGCGGCGCGGAACAGGCCGATGTGGCTGCGCAGGTGGCAGCCGACCATGACGTTCTCGAGCACCGTCATGTTGAAAAAGACCTGCAGGTTCTGGAAGGTGCGCGCGATGCCGCGCTCGGCGACCCGGTGCGGCGGCAGACCGACCAGGCTGGCGCCGGCGAACTCGATCGCCCCGTCGCTCGGCACGTAGACCCCGGAGAGCATGTTGAACAGCGTCGTCTTGCCGGCGCCGTTGGGGCCGATGACCGCGTACACCTGGCCCTCAGGGACCGTGAACGACAGGTCGGAGATGGCGGCCACGCCACCGAACGACTTCTCCAGCTCGCGCACCTCGAGCAGGGACACGTCAGCTCCCCGCCCCGGACCGCGCCGCCGCTGCCGACAGGCCGGGGAACAGGCGCCGCGCCAGCGCCTTGCCGCCGCGCACCAGGCCGACGAACAGCCCCTGCGGCAGAAAGATCATGATCGACATCAGGATGGCGCCGAGAATCAGCACCTCGTAGTCCTCGAACACCACCAGCACCTGCGGCAGCAGGGTCAGCACGATGGCGCCGAACACGGCGCCGAAGGTGGAGGCCAGCCCGCCGAGGACCACCATGGTGACCAGTTCGATGGAGAAGAAGAAGTTGAACGACACCGGACTGATGAAGTTCTGCTGGTGGGCGAACAGGCTGCCGGCGAGCGAGGCCAGGCAGGCGGCGAAGACGAAGATCTGGCTCTTGGTGTAGGCGGTGTCGACGCCCAGGGTCTGGGCCGCGACCTCCGAGCCGTGCACCGCGCGCAGGGCGCGGCCGGCGCGCGAGTCGATGATGTTGAGCGACAGCCAGATGGTCGCCAGCATGACCACGGCCATGACCGCGTACCAGCGCAGGTCGCTGTCGACCGCCCAGCCGAAGATCTCCAGACCGGGAATGCCCGACATGCCGTCCGGGCCGCCGGTCCATTCGACCGTCTCGATCATGATGATGTTGACGATGATGCCGAAGCCGAGCGTCGCCATCGCCAGGTAGTGGCCCTTGAGCTTGAGGATCGGACGCGAGATCAGCGTGGCGATGAGGTAGACCAGCACCAGGCCGACGCCCATCGCCGGCCACGGGCTCCAGCCGTAGCGGGTGGTCAGGATGGCCGAGGCGTAGGCGCCCATGCCGAAAAAGGCGGCATGGCCGAGCGAGATCTGGCCGGCGTAGCCGATGAACAGGTTCAGGCCGACGGCGAGCACGACGTTGAAGCCGATGGTCACCCCGACCACGGTGACGAAGTAGTTGTCCGGGAACAGCAGCGGCAGCGCGGCGACCAGGAGCGCGAAGGCGAAAAACCCGCGCAACCGCAGCAGACCCTTCATACCCGGTCCGCCGTCTTGCGCCCGAACAGGCCGCTGGGCTTGAGGATCAGCACCAGCAGGACGATGGTGAAGGCGATGGCGTCCTTGTAGCCGGAGGAGATCAGGCCGGCGCTGAGCGACTCGAGCACGCCGAGCAGCAGGCCGCCGGCGACCGCGCCCATGGAGCTGCCCATGCCGCCGAGGATCGCGGCCGAGAAGCCCTTCAGGCCGAGCATGATGCCGGCGTCGTAGGAGGTGAAGGCGATCGGTGCGACCAGGATGCCGGCGACCGCGCCGAGGAAGGCCGACAGGCCGTAGGAGACCAGCATCATCAGGCCGACGTTGATGCCCATCAGCGAGGCCGTGCCCTGGTTGCAGGCGCAGGCGAGGATCGCCTTGCCCATCAGCGTGCGATCGAAAAACCAGCGCACCGCGAGCACCATCACCGCAGTGATGCCCATGACCCAGAGGTTCTGTGGCAGCAGCGTGGCGGCGCCGACGTGCAGCGCCTCTTCGCTGGAGAAGTGGGGCAGCGCGAAGATGTCCTTGCCCCAGATCAGCAGCGCCGCGCCGCGCAGGAAGATGGCGGCGCCGATGGTGATGATGATGGTGGTGATGACCGTCGCCCCGCGCGCCGGCCGGATGGCGAAGCGGTTCAGGGCAAAGCCGACGCAAGTGGTGACCAGCACCGCGATGACCAGCGCCAGCGGGTAGGGCATGCCGGTCGCCAGCAGCCAGACCGCGCTCATGGCGCCGATCATGACGAACTCGCCCTGGGCGAAGTTCACCACGCTGGAGGCGTTGTAGATGATCGCGAAGCCGAGCCCGACCAGGGCGTAGGTCGAGCCGATGGTGATCCCGGTGATCAGGAACTGAAGGATCTGGTCCAGCATCAGCTTAGAGTCGGTTCAGACGTGGTGCCGCGGCGTGCCCTCGGGCGCAGTCTCCCCGCCGCCGCAACCCGACGGCGGGGAGGTGCGAACCGAAAACGGCGCGGTCCTAGTCGACCAGGGTCCAGTCGCCGTTCTTGATCTCGAGCATCTTGAAGGCGTCGAGGCCCAGGCCGAGGTGGTCGTCGGCGCTCATGTTGAACACGCCGCCGGTGCCGACGAAGCCCGTGGTCTTCTCGATCTCGGCCCGCACCTTGGCCTTGTCGGTGGAACCGGCGCGCTCGATCGCCTGCAGGGCGATCATCAGGCCATCGTAGGCGTGGCCGCCGAAGGTGGAGACGGCGCCGTGCTTGGCCTCGTACTTGGACTTGTAGGCGAGCAGCACCGGCTTCTGCGGGTCGCTGTCGGGCAGCTTGTCGCCGACCAGCAGCGCGGCGGCCGGCAGGCGCACGCCCTCGGCGGCGGCCCCGGCGAGCTCGATGAACTTCTTCGAGGCGACGCCGTGCGACTGGTAGACCGGCAGCTTGATGTCGAGCTGGCGGACGTTCTTGGTCACGATCGCCGGGCCGGTGCCAAAGCCGAAGTTCAGGATCGCCTCGGCATTCGACGCGCGGATCTTGGTCAGCTGTGCGGTCATGTCGGTGTCCTTGCCGCCGTAGGTCTCGTCGGCGACGATCTCGATGCCGTACTCCGGCGCCAGGTCGATGCTCTGCGCCCGGCCCGACTTGTCGAAGCCGCCGTCACCGGAGATCAGGGCGATCTTCTTGATGCCGCGCTTGTTCATGTCCTCGTAGATCTTGGCCGCCGCCATGCGGTCGGTGTGCGGCGTCTTGAACACCCACGACTTGACCGGCTCGATGATCGACACGGCGCCGGCCAGCGAGATGAACGGCATGCCGGCCTTCTCCACCTCGGGGATCACCGCCATGGTCTCGCCGGTGGCGGAGCCGCCGACGATGACGTCGACCTTGTCGCGCTGGATCAGCCGCTTGGCGAAGTCGACCGCCTTCTGCGGATTGGCCCCGGAGTCGTAGTGGACCAGCTCGACCTGACGCCCGATCACGCCGCCGTTGGCGTTGACCTCGTCGATGTACATCTGCAGGGTCTTGAGCTCGGGGTCGCCGAGGAAGGACGCCGGCCCGGTGACGGCGAGGAAGGTGCCGACCTTGATCGTCTCGGCGGCCTGCAGCGGCGCGGCCGCCAACGTCATGCCGACCATTCCGGCGGCGAGTCCCGACAGGAAACGTTGCTTAATCATCTTGCCTCCTCCTGTTCGCACAGGTTTATTTCTACTTGGCGGCCGCGGGAGAGGATTCTGTGCCCCCTTCGGCGGTATTGACGTTTACGTAAAGGTCAAAAGACCAGCAGCTACTCTAGCGATGAACCCGGCCGGACGCAACACCCCGCGAGCCCTTCCGGCCCGCCGGCCCAAGATCACCAACCACGGGGAAAAATGGGCGCAACGCACCCGCGGGCTTGTATGTGACGTTTACGTAAAGGTAATCTAGCCTCCGCGGCGTGGGCCACGCGCCCCCCGACCCGACAAGCCAGAACCGCAGGAGGAAAGAAATGAAGCAGAGCCTCGCCACCGGCCTGACCACCACCGCGCACATCGACATCGATGTCGGACGGACCATCGATTTCATGGGTGACGAGGGGCGCGTCTACGCCACCCCGGAGCTGGTCCGCGACATCGAGATGACCTGCCGTGACCTGCTGCTCGCGCACCTCGACACCGGCGAGGACTCGGTCGGCACGCGGGTCGAGATCGACCACATCGGCGCGACCCTGCTCGGCATGTGGGTCGAGATCACCGTCACCGTCAGCGCCGTCAACGGCCGCGCGGTCAGCTTCGATATCAGCGCCCGCGACAACGTCGAGGAGGTCGCCCGCGGCCACCACAACCGCTTTGTCGTCGACGTCGCCAAGACCGCCGAACGGCTCAAGGGCAAGGCGGCCAAGGCCGGACTATGAACGCCCCCGCCGGCGGGACGGTGAAAAAGGTCCCGACCTACTGCTACCAGTGCGTCGCCGGACCCGACCTGATGACGGTCACGGTGGTCGACGGCGTCGCCACCGAGGTCGAGCCGAACTTCGCCGCCGCCGCGGTCACCCCGTCGGCCGGCAAGGTGTGCGTCAAGGCGTACGGGTTGCTGCAGAAGATGTACAACCCCAACCGCATCCAGACGCCGATGAAGCGCACCAACCCCAAAAAGGGGGTCGACCAGGATCCCGGCTTCGTGCCGATCTCCTGGGACGAGGCGCTGGACACCATCGCCGCGCGGCTGCACGAGGTCCAGGCCAAGGGACCGAACGACAGTTCCGGCTACCCGCGCATCGCCGCCAGCTTCGGCGGCGGCGGCACGCCGACCTACTACATGGGCACGCTGCCGGCGTTCCTCGCCTCCATCGGCCCGATCGACTTCGGTTTCGGCAGCGGCCAGGGGGTCAAGTGCTACCACTCCGAGCACCTCTACGGCGAACTCTGGCACCGCGCCTTCACCGTCGCCCCGGACACGCCCAACACCGAGTTCATCCTGTCGTTCGGCTACAACATCGAGGCCTCCGGCGGGGTCTGCGGGGTCAAGCGCCACGCCGACGCCCGTGCGCGCGGAGTCAAGCGGGTGCAGATCGAGCCGCACCTGTCGATTACCGGCGCCTGCTCGGCCGAGTGGGTGCCGATCCGGCCCAAGACCGATGCCGCGTTCATGTTCGGCCTGCTCCACGTGCTGCTGCACGAGCAGCGCCAGCGGCTCGACCTCCCGTTCCTCAAGCACCGCACCACCTCGCCCTACCTGGTGGCGCCCAACGGCTTTTTCCTGCGCGACCCGGCGACGCGCAAGCCACTGCTCTACGACCTCAACCGCAAGCGCGCGGTGCCGTTCGACACCCCCGACACCGACCCGGCGCTGGAGGGGTCGTTCAAGGTCTCCGGCATCGAGATCGGTGCCGACGACGACGCCTGGGAGCACCGCCTGGAGAAGGTCCAGCCGGCGTTCCAGAAGCTGCTCGACCACACCGCCGAGTACACGCCGCTCTGGGCCGGGCGCATCTGCGACGTGCCGCACAAGGTGATCCGCCGCCTGGCGCTGGAGTTCCTCGACCACGCCCGGGTCGGCGAGACGGTCGAGGTCGAGGGGCGCACCCTGCCCTACCGGCCGGTCGCCATCGCCCTGGGCAAGACGGTCAACAACGGCTGGGGCGGCTTCGACTGCTGCTGGGCGCGCACCCTGATGGCGTGCCTGGTCGGCGCGCTGGAGGTCCCCGGCGGCACCCTCGGCACCACGGTGCGGCTGAACCGGCCGGCGACCGACCGCGGCCTCAGCGTCAAGGGCCACCCGGACGGGTTCATGGACTACCCGATGAACCCGACCGACAAGGAGGGCTGGCTGGCCAAGCCGGACGTGCGCAACGCCAACCGCACCCTGATCCCGCTGGTCGCCAACTCGCCGTGGAGCCAGGCGCTCGGCCCGACCCACCTGGCCTGGATGCAGCAGCAGAAGGCACCGGAGCACTGGCCGCAGGCGACGCCGCCGGACATCTGGTTCGTCTACCGCACCAACCCGGCGATCTCGTTCTGGGACACCGAGCAGATCACCCAGGTGATGGCCAAGTTCCCGTTCACAGTCTGCTTCGCCCTGACCCTGGACGAGACCAACCACTTCGCCGACATCCTGCTGCCCGACCGCACCGACCTCGAGGGGCTGCAGCTGATCCGCGTCGGCGGCACCAAGTTCATCGAGCAGTTCTGGGACTACCAGGGCTTCGCCCTGCGCCAGCCGGTGGTCGAGAGCCAGGGCGACGCACGCGACTTCACCTGGATCGCGACCGAGCTGGCGCGCCGCAGCGGCGTGCTCGGCAAGTACGTCAAGGCGGTCAACCGCGGCGCCGCCGGGGTGGCGCTGCAGGGCAAGAACTACGACTTCTCGCTGCCCGAGGAGGAGGCGCCGACGGTCGAGGCGGTGTGGGACGCCACCTGCCGCGCCGCCAGCGCCGAGATCACCGACGGCGCCGAGAGCCAGGGGCTGGACTGGTACCGCGAGCACGGCTTCCGGCTGGCGCCGTTCCCGCGCCTCAAGTGGTACCTGTACGCGGCCATCGAGGATGCCGGCCTGCGCTTCGAGCTGCCCTACCAGGAACGGCTGATGCGCATCGGCAAGCAGCTCGGCCGGCGCCTGCACGAACAGGGCATCAGCTGGTGGGACGAGCAGCTGGAGGAGTACGACCCGCTGCCCGAGTACAAGAACTACCCGCAGCTGTGGGAGCGGGCGCTGGAGCGCAACTTCAACGTCGACATCCGCGACTTCCCGTTCTGGGCGGTGACCGCGCGCAGCATGCAGTACGCCTGGGGCAGCAACGCCGGCATCCAGATCATGCGCGAGGCGGCGCAGAACGTCGGCGGCCACGGCGGCGTGGTGATCAACGCCGGCAAGGCGGCGGAACTCGGGTTGGCCGACGGCGACCTGGTCGAGATCCGCTCGCCGCTGAACGTCACCCGTGGCCGGATCGAGACGCGCCAGGGCATCCGCCCCGACACCGTGCTGATGATCGGCCAGTTCGAGCACTGGGCGACGCCGTACGCCAAGGACCTCGAGCTGCCGAGCCTGAACAAGCTGGTGCCGATGCTGCTCGACCTGACCGACTCCACCGGCTCGGGCGCCGACCTGGCGCGGGTCAGCATCACCCCGGTCGGAGGCCGGCGATGACGCGCTATGTCATGGTCGCCGACCTCGAGCGCTGCGTCGGCTGCCAGACCTGCACCGCCTCGTGCAAGCACACCAACGCCACCGCCCCCGGGGTGCAGTGGCGCAAGGTGCTCGACATGGAGGTCGGCGACTACCCCGACGTGCGCCGCGCCTTCGTCCCGGTCGGCTGCATGCACTGCGCCGATCCACCGTGCATGCACGTCTGCCCGTCGACCGCGACCAAGCAGCGCGCCGACGGCCTGGTCACCATCGACTACGACCTGTGCATCGGCTGCACCTACTGCGCCGTCGCCTGCCCCTACCAGGCGCGCTACATGGTCGAGGAGCCGGCCCAGGCCTACCGCAAGGGGAGCATGCGCAGCGAGCAGCAGCGCGAGGACCCGGCGCGCCTCGGGGTGGCGCAGAAGTGCACCTTCTGCAGCGACCGCATCGACTACGGCGCCGAACACGGCCTGACCCCCGGGATCGACCCGGAGGCGACCCCGGCCTGCGTCAACTCCTGCATCGCCAGCGCGCTGCAGTTCGGCGACATCGAGGATCCGCAGAGCAACGTCAGCCAGCTGCTGGCCACGCACAAGCATTTCCGCATGCACGAAGAGCTCGGCACCGAGCCCGGCTTCTATTACCTGTGGGAGAACCAATGAGCGTCGGCGGCAAACCCTGGCTGCAGCCCCACTGGGACTGGCACGTGGCGGTCAACTTCCTCACCGGCGGCGCCGGCAGCGGCCTGATCCTGGTCGCCGCCGGCGGCGCCCTGGCCGGCCAGGCGCTGGCGCTGCCGGCCTGGATCGGCCTGCTGCTGGTCGCCGGCGGCCTGGCCCAGGTGTCGCTCCATCTCGGCCGCCCGTGGCGCGGGCTCAGCGTCCTGGTCAACCCGGGCACCTCGTGGATGGCGCGCGAGGCGTGGGTCGCCGGTCCGCTGCTCGGCGTGACCGCCCTGGCGGCGCTGTTCGACTCCGCCGTGCTCGGCCTGCTCGCCGGGCTGCTCGGGGTCGCCTTCCTCTACTGCCAGGCGCGGATCCTCAAGGAGTCGCGCGGCATCCCGGCATGGCGCGAACCGCACATCGTGCCGTTGCTGGTCGCCACCGGGCTGACCGAGGGGCTGGCGCTCTACCTGCTGGTCGCCCTCGGCGCCGGCTGGAACGCCGTCCTGGTGCCAGCCGGCGCGGTGCTGCTGGCGGCGCTGGTCGTCCGCTTCATCACCTGGCGCGGCTACCGCAACGCCCTGCAGGGCAACGCCCCGCAAGCGGCGCTGGCGGTCCTGAACCGGGCCGACGGCCCGTTCACCGGGGTCGGCCACGCCGTGCCGTTCCTGCTGCTGCTGGTGGCCGCCGGGGTGCCGTCGGCGCAGCTGCCGCTGGCGGCGCTGGCGGCGCTGGCGGCCCTGCTCGCCGGCTGGGGACTGAAATTCGCCATCGTCACCCGCGCCGGGTACAACCAGGGGTTTGCCATCATGCACACCCCGGCCCGCGGCGCCGGCACCGGCGGCGTCGGCAGCAAGCCCGGCTGGTAAGCGCCGACCGCACCGCCCCGGCGCCACGGCGGCGCCGTAGAATTGGCCCTACAAGATAAGACAGGAGGAGAGACCGATGAGCGTTGCCCAAAGCGCCGACACCGCCCCGTACCACTTCCAGGCCGACCTGGAGACCCTGCCGCGCGAGCGCCTGGCCGCGCTGCAGCTCGAGCGCCTGCAGTGGACGCTGGCCCACGCCTACGCCAACGTGCCCCATTTCCGCCAGCGCTTCGACGCCGCCGGGGTCAAGCCGGACGACCTGAAGTCGCTGGCCGACCTCGCCCGCTTCCCGCTGACGGTCAAGACCGACCTGCGCGACAACTACCCGTTCGGCATGTTCGCGGTGCCGCGCGACCAGGTGGTCCGCCTGCACGCCTCGTCGGGCACCACCGGCAAGCCGACCGTGGTCGGCTACACCCGTGACGACATCAACACCTGGGCCGACCTGATGGCCCGCTCCATCGCCTGTGCCGGCGGCCGCCCCGGCGACATCCTGCACAACGCCTACGGCTACGGCCTGTTCACCGGCGGCCTCGGTGCCCACTACGGCGGCGAGCGGCTCGGCTGCACGGTGACGCCGATGTCGGGTGGCAACACTGAAAAGCAGATCGTGCTGCTCAAGGACTTCGGCGCGCGCGTGCTCTGCGCCACCCCCTCCTACGCCCTGAACATCGCCGAAGTGGCCGAGGCCGAGGGGGTCGACCTGGCCGCCGGGCCGCTGCAGGTCGGCGTGTTCGGCGCCGAGCCGTGGTCCGAGGCGATGCGTGCCGAGCTCGACCGGCGGCTCGGCATCAAGGCGGTCGACATCTACGGCCTGTCGGAGATCCTCGGCCCCGGTGTCGCCGCCGAGTGCTGCGAGGAGCGCGCCGGCCTGCACGGCTGGGAGGACCACTTCCTGTTCGAGATCATCGACCCGGAGAGTGGCGACCCGCTGCCGGTCGGCGAGGCCGGCGAGCTGGTCATCACCACCCTGACCAAGCAGGCGCTGCCGATGATCCGCTACCGCACCCGCGACATCACCCGGCTGAGCACCGAGCCGTGCCGCTGCGGCCGCACCCACGTGCGCATCCTGCGCGTGACCGGGCGCAACGACGACATGCTCATCATCCGCGGCGTCAACGTCTACCCGTCGCAGATCGAGGCGGTGATGGTCGGCTTCGCCGGCATCGCCCCGCACTACCAGCTGGTGGTCAAGCGCGAGGGCAGCATGGACACGCTGGGCGCCGAGATCGAGGCGGCGCCGGAGACCCCCAGCGCCGACTACGCCCGCCTCGCCGGCGAGATCCGCCACCACATCAAGTCGCTGATCGGGGTCACCTGCGCGGTCGAGCTCAAGGCGCCGGGCGAGGTGCCCCGCTCGCAGGGCAAGGCGGTGCGGGTGCGCGACGAACGGCCGAAGGGCTGAAGCCACCGGGCGCGCCTACAGGCACCGCACCCGGTAGGAGGGCTGCTCCGCAGCCGTGCCGCACACAAAAAAAGAGGGCGGCCCGTGGGCCGCCCTCCGTTCGGGTCGGTGATGGCGCCGGGACTTACCGGGTCTCGATGATCACCGCGATGACACGACGGTTGCGCTGACGGCCGTCGCGGGTGGCGTTGTCGGCCACCGGACGGCTCTCGCCGTAACCGACCGTCTTCAGTCGATCGGCCGCGATCTGCTTGTTGTTGATCAGGTAGTCGCGGATCGAGTTGGCGCGGCGCTCGGACAGGCCCTGGTTGTAGCTGTCCGGACCGGTGCTGTCGGTGTGACCCTCGATGGTCGCGACGGCGGTCGGGTACTTCTGCATGAAGGCCGCGACGTCGCCCAGGGCGGCGTGGTAGGCCGGCCGGATGGCGGCGCTGTCGAAGTCGAACTCGACCTTGATCTCCATCCGTTCCGGAGCGACGACCACCGGGCAGCCGTCCGCGTCAACCGCGGTCCCGAGGGGGGTGTTCGGGCACTTGTCCTTGTCGTCGGTGACGCCGTCGCCGTCGCCGTCACCCGGTCCCATGGGTGCCGGCCGCGGTGCCGGGGCCGGGGCGGCCACCGGTGCGGGCGCGGGGGCCGGCGGGGTCAGCGCGAACTGCAGGCCGGCCAGCAGGTGGACGTCGTCCCAGTCGCCCGCCTCCTCGGTGCTGATCAGGTAACGCAGGTCGACGCGGAACGCGACGCGCTCGGAGAGGCCGTACTTGATGCCGCCGCCGACGTTGACCATGTCCTCGTGCCCGCCCAGGCCGGGCAGGTCGTGCTCCCGCTCGCCGTAGCCGACGGCGAGATAGGGCGTCAGCTTGGTGCCGCTGTCGAAGTTGTACAGGGCGGAGAGGTTGACGTACTGGGCCGTCGCGCTGCCGACACCGTTGTTGGGGGAGACGTTGGTGAAGGTGAACAGGGTCTCGAGCGCCCAGTTCTGGGTGAAGTTGTAGCCGACCCCGACCGCGACGCCGCTGTCCGGGCCGCCATCGAGGCGGTCATCCCCGTACCAGGCGAGGGCGCCGAGGAGGCTCGCATTGAAGGTTCCGGGCTGCTCTGCCGCCGACACCGGCGCGGCCACGGCCAGTGCCATCAGCAGGCTCGCAAGCAAATTGCCTAATTTCTTGATTTTCATCCGTTGCTCTCCCTGGACGGAATAATCGATCGTGGATTGACTGCTGTTGGGGCCGGGTCGTCGTAGCCCCTGGAATGTCACCCGCAGTTGCACGGATCATAGAAGAGTTGTGGCGGATTGTCAGCAATAAAACGAGTTGTTGCGTCACTGCAACACGTAGCCGAACTGCGCGCGGAAACGGTCGCCGAACTCGTCGCTGTCGAAGGCGTGGTTCTGGGTGCCGTGGTGGGCCACCTTGAGCGCGCCGAGCAGGCTGGCGACCCGGCCCGTCGTCGGCCAGTCGAGGCCGCGGTCGAGGCCGTAGAGCAGCCCGGCCCGGTAGGCGTCGCCACAGCCGGTCGGATCGACCGCCGCCGCGACCGCGACCGCCGGGACGGCGATCTCCTCGCCACCGGTGTAGATCGACGACCCCTCGGCGCCGCGCGTGATCACCACCGCCTCGACCCGGCGCGCCAGCTCGGCCAGGGTCAGGCCGGTGCGTTCGAGCAACAGGCGCGACTCGTAGTCGTTGAGCGTCAGCCAGGTGGCCTGGTCGACCAGCTCCAGCAACGTCGGCCCGTCAAACAGCGGCAGCCCCTGGCCGGGGTCGAAGATGAACGGAATGCCGGCCGCGGCAAACTGGGCGGCGTGGTCGAGCATGCCCTGGCGGCCGTCGGGCGAGACGATGCCCAGGCTCACGCCGGCGGCGGCATCGACCCGGTTCAGGTGCGAGGCGTTCATCGCGCCCGGGTGGAAGGCGGTGATCTGGTTGTCGTCGAGGTCGGTGGTGATGTAGGCCTGCGCGGTGTAGGTGCCGGGGACCGCGGTCAGGTGGCGTTGGTCGATGCCGCGGCGGTCGAGCCAGGCGGCGTAGGGGGCGAAGTCGTCACCGACGGTGGCCATCGGCAGCGGCTGGCCGCCGAGCAGGTGCAGGGTGTAGGCGATGTTGCCGGCGCAGCCACCGAACTCGCGGCGCATCTCGGGCACGTGGAAGGAGACGTTGAGGATGTGGACCTGGTCCGGAAGGATGTGGTTCTTGAACCGGTCCTGGAACACCATGATGGTGTCGTAGGCGATCGAGCCGCAGATGAGCGTGGACAATAGTGACTTCCTGGTGTGAGCGAAGGGGGCCGGCCGCGGCCGACCGCTGCATGGTAGACAGCGGCCGGCGCCGCCGGCAAGCGCTCAGCGCCGGTGAATGAGCCGCCCGCCGTCGCGCGACGTGGTCTGGACGTGCCGGACCCGGGCGCTCAGGGATTGAGCTGGGCGTAGACGGCGTGGGCCAGCGGCAGCAGTTCGGCCCGCGGCAGCGTGGCGGAAAGGGCGTAGCCGAACGGGCCGTCGACCCAGTAGAAGACCCCGACCCCGCCCTCGTCGGCGAAGCGGAAGGCGGTCGTCTCGCTCCCCGCGACCCCGCCGCGCAGGTAGAGCGTCAGCCGCGTGCCGGTCGCGTCCTGGTACATCAGCTGCGCCGCCGGGCCGTCGTCGACCGCCGGCAGCAGGCGGCCGCCGACCAGCTGGTAGCCGAGGCCGTCGAGCCGCGGCGCGCGGACCCGGGCGCCGAGGCGCTTGGTCAGCCAGCCGACCAGGTGCGCCTCCTCGCTCGCCACCACCTCGACCGGGTGGCGCACTTCCGGCGTGTAGACGGCGTGGGCGATGCCCGCCGGACGCGCCAGGGTCGCCTCGATGCGGGCCTGGGCCAGCGGCGTGCCCGGGCCGAATTGCCAGACCGCGCCCGCACCGAGCAGCCCGCCGAACGCCAGCCAGCCGACCGCGGCGGCGACCCGCCACGGCAGCCGCCGCGGCGACCGGAACACCAGCCGGTGCGGCACGGGGGCCTCGGCCACCGGGTCGAAGCGGTCGTGCAGCAGGGCGTTGAGCTGCCGGTACGCGGCCACCCGGCCGGCCGCGTCGGCAGCGCCGGTCAGGTGGTGTTCGACCGCGGCCTGGCGTGCCGGGTCGAGCTGGCCGTCGACGTAGGCGTGCAGTTCGGCGTCGCTGACGGGCAGGCCGTTCACTTGATCCTCCTCAGGCGCGGCGCGCCTTCGCCGGCGAGTTCCCGCCGCAGCCGCTCGCGCGCGCGGTGCAGGCGCGACATTACGGTCCCCTGCGGCAGATCCAGCACCTGCGCCACCGCCGCGTAACTCAGCCCCTCCAGCGCCACCAGCAGCAGCACCTCGCGCTGGCCGTCGGGCAGCGCCGCCAGCGCCGCATCGAGGTCGTCGATCTCGAGTGCCGCCTCGGGCGATCCGGGCGCCGCGAGCACGCGCTCGTGCGCGTCGTCGAGGGGGTACTCCGCCGGGTGCGCGACCAGCCGGCGCACCCGGTTGGCGTTGAGCCGGTGCATGATGGTGAACAGCCAGGCGCGCATGTCGCTGCCGCGGCGCCAGCGGTGCAGCCGCGACCAGGCGCGCTCGAGGCAGTCCTGGACCAGATCGTCGGCCGTGGCCGCACTGCCGGTCAGCGCCCGCGCGTAGCGGCGCAAGCGCGGGATCTGTTCCAGCATCTGGGCGCCGGCGTCGTCCACCCGACCCTCCGGGTCATCGGTACTGATGGGCAAACACCCGGCGGGGGTCGATATTCCCTCGGGCGGCTTCAGAGCGCCTCCTCGACGATCAGCCGCAACAGCGCCTCGACCGCCGCCAGGGTCGGTGTCGCCCCGCCCACGGTCGGCCGCGGGAAGGCCAGATAGACGGTCTCCGGCGCCCCGGCGAGGGTGTAGATGGCGATCCGGTAGGGGCAGTGGACGATGGCGTGCGGGTCGGCCTCGACCAGCGCCCGGGTCAGCTGGGCGCTGCAGAACTCGACCACCTCGGCCGCACCGAACACCGGGTCGCCGGCGCCGAGGTCGGCCGCGGTGCGCTCGAGCATGGCGCCGACATGCGAAGTCCCGCTCTCGACCAGGCCCTGACCGATGATGGCGTCGGCCAGGTTCTGGCGCACATCGGCGAAGGGGCCCGAGGTCGTCGCCACGACCCGCTCCGGCCGCTCGATCGATTCGGCCTGCAGCTGCGCTGCGGCCAGCAGCAGCGCGGCCAGCCCGATCCATCGTTGCATACCCATCCCGCCCCCTACCTCGCGTTTCGGCAACCCGTCCCCGGCAGAGTATAATCCCGGACTCGCAACCGGCCCGCGTGGCACGAGGCCCGGCCAACCCAGACGACCCCGGCGCAGCACCCATGTCCAGCATTCCCGCAAGCATCCGCTCCGAAGCCGGACAGACGGTCGCCTACCGGATCGACGACCGCCTCTATCTCAACATCACCGACCGCTGCACCCTGGCCTGCACCTTCTGCCCGAAGACCCAGGGCTCGTTCGGCCTGCACGAGTACGACCTGGCGCTCGACCACCGCCCCGAGTTCGACGAAATCGTCGCCGCCATCGACGATCCGACCGCCTACACCGAGGTGGTCTTCTGCGGTTACGGCGAGCCGACCCTGCGGCTCGACCTGCTGCTCGAGGTGGCGCGCTGGATCAAGGCGCGCGGGGGACGGGTGCGGGTCAACACCGACGGCCTCGCCAGCCTGGCCAACAAGCGCGACGTGCTGCCGGAGATGGCCGGCCTGGTGGACGCCATTTCGGTGTCGCTCAACGCCCAGTCGCCCAACGTCTACAACCACCACTGCCAGCCGGCCCTGCCCGGCGCCTACCAGGCGATGCTCGCCTTCCTGCAGCAGGCCCCGCGCTACATCCCCGAGGTGACCGCCACGGCGATCGACGGTCTCGAAGAGGTCGACATCGCCGCCTGCGAGCGCCTTGCGCGCATGTGCGGGGCCAAGTTTCGCCGCCGCGTCCTGGACGTAGTTGGCTAGCTAGCCTTGGAGGATTGATGGACCTGATCTGCCCCGCCGGCAACCTGCCCGCGCTCAAGGGCGCCGTCGACCACGGCGCCAGTGCCGTCTACATGGGCTTTCGCGACGACACCAACGCGCGCTCGTTCCCCGGCCTGAACTTCAGCGAGGGCAACGCCCGCGACGGCATCCGCTACGCCCACGCCAAGGGCGCCAAGGTCTTCGTCGCCATCAACACCTACCCGCAGCCGAGCGGTTTCGCCCGCTGGCAGGCGGCGGTCGACCATGCCGCCGAACTCGGCGTCGACGCCCTGATCGTCGCCGACATGGCGGTGCTCGACTACGCCATGCGCGCCCACCCCGACCTGGCGCGCCACCTGTCGGTGCAGGGCTCGGCCAGCAACTACGAGGCGATCCGCTTCTACCACGAGCAGTTCGGCATCCGTCGCGTGGTGCTGCCGCGGGTGCTGTCGCTGCCGCAGGTGGCGCGGGTGATCGAGCAGGTCCCGGTCGAGGTCGAGGTGTTCGGCTTCGGCGGCCTGTGCGTCATGGTCGAGGGCCGCTGCACCCTCTCCTCCTACGCCACCGGGCAGTCGCCCAACGCCTGCGGCGTCTGCTCGCCGGCCAGCGCCGTGCGCTGGCAGGAGACCGACCAGGGCCTGGAGTCGCGCCTCGGCGGCCTGCTGATCGACCGCTACGGCGCCGGCGAGCACGCCGGCTACCCGACCATCTGCAAGGGGCGCTACGCGGTCGGCGACACCACCTACTACGCCATCGAGGAGCCGAGCAGCCTGAACACCCTCGAACTGCTGCCCGAACTGCAGCAGATGGGGGTGGCGGCGATCAAGATCGAGGGCCGCCAACGCAGCCCGGCCTACGTGCGCCAGGTGACCAGGGTGTGGCGCGAGGCGCTCGACGCCGTCGCCCGCGACCCGGCCGGCTTCAGCCCGCGTCCCGACTGGATCGCGGCGCTGGGCAAGGTCTCCGAGGGGGCGCAGACCACCCTCGGCGCCTACCACCGGCCGTGGCAGTGAGGGGGCGCCGATGGATGCCGTGACCCGCGCCCCCCGCCTGACCCTCGGCCCGGTCCAGTACCACTGGCCGCGCGCCCGCCTCGAGGCCTTCTACGACGAGGTCGCGCACGGCCCGGCCGAGGTGGTCTACCTCGGCGAAACGGTCTGCTCCAAGCGGCGCGAGCTGCGCCTCGACGACTGGCTGGCGCTGGCCGAACGGCTGCAGGCGGCGGGCAAGGAGGTGGTGCTCTCCAGCCTGGCGCTGATCGAGGCCGAGTCCGAGCTGAAGACCCTGCGCCGGCTCTGTGCCAACGGCCGCTTCCGGGTCGAGGCCAACGACATCGGCGCGGTGCGCCTGCTGGCGGCCGCGGGGGTCGAGTTCGTCGCCGGCCCGGCGATCAACATCTACAACCAGCACACCCTGGCGCTGCTCGCCCGCCAGGGGCTGCGCCGCTGGGTGATGCCGTTCGAGCTCGCCCGGAGCACCCTGGCCGAGATCCTGGCCGAGTGCCCGGACGGGGTCGAGACCGAGGTGACGGTGTTCGGCCGTATCCCGCTGGCCTGGTCGGCACGCTGCTTCACCGCGCGCCATCACAACCTGCCCAAGGACGCCTGCGACGAGGTCTGCGACCGCTACGCCGACGGCCTGCTGGTGCGCACCCGCGAGGCGGAGCCGTTCCTCGCCTTCAACGGCATCCAGACCCAGTCGGCACAGACCTACGCCCTGGCCGTGGAACTGGCCGACATGACGGCAATCGGGGTCGACCTGGTCCGGATCTACCCGCAGGCCGCGGGCACGGCCGAGGTGCTGGCGCTGTTCGCCCAGCTGCGCGCCGGCGAACTGGCCGCGGACGCGGTGCAGGCGCGGCTCGAGGCGCTGATGCCGGTCGGCCCGTGCCGCGGCTACTGGTACGGCGCGGCCGGCATCGACGCCGCCCCGCCCGCGCTCAGGGCTTGAGCGGGGAACGACTACGCGGGCCGCTCGCTACGTGCTCTTGCCGAGCGCTCCGCTGACGCCGGGGCCGAACAGCCGCCGGTAGGTGGCGAGCGCGCCGTCGAGCCAGGCACGCGCCGACTCGGGCAGTTCGTGGACGCCGAAATCGAGGCTGTCGAGCAGGTTCTTGACCTGCAGCCCGAGCGCCGTGTCCCCCTCGATGCGCAGCCGGCGCTGAAAGAACAGCGTGTCCGGATCCTCCTCGCCGGTCGCCAGGACCAGGAAGTCGTAGAGCGCGCCGCTCATGGTGACGTCCGCCGCGCGGTCGCCGACGCCGGCATAGAAACCGCCGACGCCGAGAAACAGCCGGTACTCGACCTGCGCGTCCTCGATGCGGATGGCCACCGTGCGGCCGAACAGGAACTCCAACTCGCCCGCCGCCAGCGGCGCGACCAGGACCCGGTCGAGCAGCGTCGCCAGCGCGGTCGAGTGGACCACCGCCGGGACCAGGCGCAACGGCCATGCCAGCAGCGCCGGCAGGCGCGCGCCACGGTCGGGAGAGGGGGTGGATTCGGTCGCCATCGCGGGGCGACTATAGCACGCAGGTCGCGTGCCGGAACGGGCTCCTGGGACCGCTTCTGCTAAGCTCCTCGCGCCCGGAGCGCACCATCAGGGACCGTGACCATGCCGCTCGACGACGCCGCCTTTGCCCACGACCAACTCGGCTCGGATGCCGTCGCGCTGCGGCGCTCGATCGCCAACCGGCTGACCTACACCGTCGGCAAGGATCCGATCACCGCCACCGAGCGCGACTGGCAGCACGCCCTGGCCTACGTGGTCCGCGACCGCCTGACCGAGCAGTGGATGCAGACCATGCGCAGCATCTACCGCTCCGGGCCGAAGCGGGTCTACTACCTGTCGCTGGAGTACCTGACCGGGCGCCTGCTGCACAACAGCCTGCTCAACATGGACCTGGCCGACGCCGCCCAGGAGGCGCTGGCCGGCCTCGGCCTGGCATTCGACGACCTGCGCGAGATCGAGCCCGACGCCGCCCTCGGCAACGGCGGTCTCGGCCGGCTGGCGACCTGCCTGCTCGACTCCATGGCGACGCTGCGCCTGCCCGGCTACGCCTACGGCATCCGCTACGACTACGGCATGTTCTACCAGCGCATCGAGCAGGGCCAACAGGTCGAGCACCCGGAGAACTGGCTGCGCTACGGCAATCCGTGGGAGTTCGCCCGGCCCGAGGTGCTCTATCCGGTCAAGTTCGGCGGCCGGGTGCTCGACTACCGCGACGACCAGGGCCGCGCCCGCCACCAGTGGATCGACGCCGACGAGGTCATGGCCATGGCCTACGACACGCCGATGCCGGGCTACCGCAACGGCACCGTGCTCAACCTGCGCCTGTGGACGGCCAAGGCGTCGCGCGACTTCGACCTGCGCTACTTCAACGAGGGCGACTACATCAAGGCGGTCGAGGACAAGAACCGTTCCGAGAACCTGGCCCGCGTCCTCTACCCGGTCGACACCACCAGCATGGGGCGCGAACTGCGGCTGAAACAGCAGTACTTCTTCGCCAGCGCCTCGCTGCAGGACATCCTGTTCCGTTTCGTCAAGCAGCACGGCGACCTGCGCCTGCTGCCGGACAAGGTGGCCATCCAGCTCAACGACACCCACCCGGCGATCGCCATCGCCGAGTTGATGCGGCTGCTCATCGACGGCCACGGCCTCGACTGGGAAGCCGCCTGGGAGCTGACCGGGCGCACCTTCGGCTACACCAACCACACCCTGTTGCCCGAGGCCCTGGAGAGCTGGCCGGTGGCACTGTTCGAGCAGCTGCTGCCGCGCCACCTGCAGCTGATCTACGAAATCAACCAGCGCCACCTGGAACAGGTCCGGCACCACTTCCCGGGGGACGTCGACCGTCTGCGGCGGATGTCGCTGATCGACGAGGAGGGCGAACGGCGGGTGCGCATGGCGCACCTGGCCTGCGTCGGCAGCCACCGGATCAACGGCGTCTCGGCGCTGCACACCGACCTGCTGCGCCGGCACACCTTCGCCGACCTCGACGCCCTGTGGCCGGAGCGCATCATCAACGTCACCAACGGCATCACCCCGCGGCGCTGGCTGCACCAGGCCAACCCGGCGCTGTCGGCGCTGGTCAGCGACGCCCTGGGCGCGGACTGGGTGACCGACCTGGGTCGCCTGGCCGAGCTCGCCCCGCTGGCGCAGGACGCCGCCTTCCGCGCCCGCTTCCGTGCCGTCAAGCTGGCCAACAAGGCGCGCCTGGCGCGCCTGATCGAGGACCGCATGGGCCTGCACGTCCCGACCGACGCCCTGTTCGACATCCAGGTCAAGCGCATCCACGAATACAAGCGCCAGCTGCTCAACCTGCTGCACGTGATCACGCTCTACAACCGGCTGCGCCTGGGCGAGACGCCGCCGCCGGCGGCCCGCGTCTGCCTGTTCGCAGGCAAGGCCGCGCCGAGCTACGCGGTGGCCAAGCTGGTGATCCGGCTGATCAACGACGTCGCCGACGTGATCAACCACGATCCCGCCGTCGACGGCCGCTTGCGGGTGGTGTTTGTGCAGAACTACGACGTCTCGACCGCGGCCGACATCATCCCCGCCGCCGACCTCTCCGAGCAGATCTCGCTGGCCGGCACCGAGGCCTCGGGCACCGGCAACATGAAGCTCGCGCTCAACGGCGCGCTGACCATCGGCACCCTGGACGGGGCCAACATCGAGATCCGCGAACGGGTCGGCGAGGAGAACTTCTTCGCCTTCGGGCTGGATATCGCCGGGGTCACCCGGCTGCGCGCCGCGGCCTACCAGCCGGCGGCGATCTACCACGCCGACGCCCGGCTGCAGCAGGCGCTGGACATGATCTGCACCGGCTACTTCTCGCCGCAGGAGCCGGAGCGCTACCGCGCCCTAGTCGATCGCCTGCTCGACGGCGGCGACCGCTTCCTGGTGCTGGCCGATGTCGTCGACTACCTCGCCTGCCAGCAGCGGGTCGACGTCCTGTGGGGCGACCCCGAGGCGTGGACCCGGGCGGCGATCCACAACGTCGCCGCCATGGGCCACTTCTCCAGCGACCGTACGGTGCGGGAGTACGCGGAACGGGTCTGGGGAGTCGTGCCGCTGCCCGCCACGACGTAGCGGACGGTCTGGCGCCTCAGCGCTTCATCGAGTCGAAGAACTCGGCATTGGTCTTGGTCGCACGCAGCTTGTCGTGCAGGAACTCCATGGCCGAGAGCTCGTCCATCGGGTGCAGCAGCTTGCGCAGGATCCACATCCGCTGCAGCTCGTCGGGCTTGGTCAGCAGCTCCTCGCGCCGGGTGCCGGAGCGGTTGATGTTGATCGACGGGTAGATGCGCTTTTCGGCGATGCGGCGATCGAGGTGGATCTCCATGTTGCCGGTGCCCTTGAACTCCTCGTAGATCACGTCGTCCATGCGCGAACCGGTGTCGACCAGGGCGGTGGCGATGATGGTCAGGCTGCCGCCCTCCTCGATGTTGCGCGCGGCGCCGAAGAAGCGCTTCGGCCGCTGCAGGGCATTGGCGTCGACGCCGCCGGTCAGCACCTTGCCCGACGACGGCACGACGGTGTTGTAGGCGCGGCCGAGGCGGGTGATGGAGTCGAGCAGGATGACCACGTCGTGCTTGTGCTCGACCAGGCGCTTGGCCTTCTCGATCACCATTTCGGCGACCTGGACGTGGCGGCTGGCCGGCTCGTCGAAGGTGCTCGCGACCACCTCGCCGCGCACCGAGCGCGACATCTCGGTCACCTCTTCCGGGCGCTCGTCGATCAACAGCACGATCAGGTAGCAGTCGGGATGGCGGGCGGTGATCGACTGGGCGATGTTCTGCAGCAGCATGGTCTTGCCGGCCTTGGGCGGCGAGACGATCAGGCCGCGCTGGCCCTTGCCGATCGGCGCCACCAGGTCGATGGTTCGCGCGGTGATGTCCTCGGTGCTGCCGTTGCCGAGTTCGAGATCCATGCGCTTGTTCGGGTGCAGCGGCGTCAGGTTCTCGAACAGGACCTTGTTCTTGGCGTTCTCGGGCGGGGTGAAATTGATCTCGCTGACCTTGAGCAGGGCGAAGTAGCGCTCCCCCTCCTTGGGCGGCCGGATCTTGCCGGAAACGGTGTCGCCGGTGCGCAGGTTGAAGCGGCGGATCTGGCTGGGCGAGACGTAGATGTCGTCCGGGCCGGCCAGGTAGGAGCTGTCGGACGAGCGCAGGAAGCCGAAGCCGTCCTGCAGGATCTCCAGCACCCCGTCGCCGAAGATGTCCTCGCCGTTGCGGGCGTGGGCCTTGAGCAGGCCGAAGATGATGTCCTGCTTGCGCGAGCGGGCCATCCCCTCGACCTTCAACGACTCGGCGAACTCCACCAACTGGGAGGCCGACATTTTCTTGAGTTCGGTCAGATTCATCTTGGTTCTGTGGCTGTTGCGGAATCCAGAATGGAACTCCAGGCGCGGAACGGCCTGAAGTGGCGAGATCGTCGGTATGGACGGGGCGGACAGTCAGGGTGCCGGTTCTGCCGCCGGCGAGGGCGCCGGTACCGGCGCGCCGTAAAATTAGTTGGAAATTAGCACGTAACCGGCGCCGGGTCCATACCCAGCCTTGTCCAACGGAAGATGAGCCTGAAGGAGGGGCGTGATTCCACTGGAAGATGAGCCTGAAGGGGGTCGGTGAGGGATCATCGGAGGATGATCGTGAAACTGCATACCCAACGTCTTCAGACTC
>Ga0326597_10001104_pt1 | contig 44732 bp, 43 predicted proteins | sample RVTome_12_FD_203789 | JGI IMG/M metagenome (GOLD analysis project Ga0326597, IMG submission 203789) | Soil microbial communities from uranium-contaminated site in the Upper Colorado River Basin, Wyoming, United States - RVT100D185 | ecosystem: Environmental > Terrestrial > Soil > Contaminated >...
ACACCTACAATCACCATTGGCGCCTCGAAAAACTCGGCTTCCTCACGCCGATCGAAGCCCGTCAACAATATGCCCTACCCGACGCCGCATAAGACAACCCTGTGTCCAAAGAACCGGGTCCGGTACACCTGTCGCAGAAGGATGTCGAGATCTGTCTCGGCTTCGATCTCGAGACCGAGGCCAAGAACCACGGGATCACGAACATGCGCGAGCTGCACCACGCATTCGTGACGACCTACAAAACCGACAATGGCAGCGGCGCGGCATGACAAGCCGATGCAGCGGCCGGCCGCCGCCCGCCGCTAACCGGCAAGACGGTAAGACCGGAAGTCCAGCAAGAACATTCCGGCATTGGGATCTCCGAGCCAGTGAAACCTCTTTTTCTTGCTCTCGGCCTCGGACTTCCCGCGCTGTTCGCGGTTTCAACCGTGGCCGAGGAGGCGGGGCCACCGGATTCGTTTTTTGTGGGGCGGTACGAGATCGTGGGGCGGAGTCCGGCCAAGGAGGGACGGGCTTCGGAGTGCAGGGAGGTGCGGCTCGATGTAGAGACGGTAAGGGGCACCACTACCGGACGCGGGGGCGGGGTGCCGTCCCCGGCCGATGCGACGCGTCGGCCATTCTGCGCCCCTCAGTGGCCGTGATGCGCGTGGACCTTGGCGTGGCCCCAGCCCCGACCGATGAGCCAGCGGTTGACCGGGAATGCCGCCACCCAGGCCATGCCGAGGCCCACGCCGAGACTCCCCCAGAACAGCGCCGTGCCTAGGCCCGCCTGCATCGCGCCCGGGACGACCAGCATGATCGCGTTGTCGACGATCTCCATGACGGTGATCGAGGCGGTGTCGGCGGCGAACGCGAGCCCTGCCGCGGTAGAAAATGCGATTCCCGCACGCAGCAGAGGGAGCATCGTGAGGGTGTACCCGAACGTGAACGCCAGCCCGACGGCGACCGCGATCGAGGCGGCGGTGCCCCATCCCGCCACCGAGGCGATCACGAGGCCGAGCACTTCACCGATCGCGCACCCCGTCATGCAGTGCGTCGTTGCGCTTGCAGCGAGGCGGTTGAGCGAGGGGCGGCCGTGGTGGTGGTGCTCCATTCGGGCCTCATGCGAGGGGGTGAGCGCGCGGGATACCGCCAGCGTGGCGTAGTAGCCGGACGAAAGACCAGGGTGGATACCGTTCCTGTGGCTATTGCGGCGGTCGGGAGACGCCGGCCGCCTGATCGAGTGCATGGCCCCGGCGGCCGCCGCCGTCGAGGGCGCCCGGGTGCGCCTGCGGCCGGTGCTGATGACCGCCCTGGTGGCGAGCCTCGGCTTCCTCCCCATGGCCCTGGCCACCTCCGCCGGCGCCGAGGTGCAGCGCCCCCTGGCGACGGCGGTGATCGGCGGCCTCATCACGTCGATGCTGCTCACCCTGCTGGTCGTGCCGGCGGTGTACCGCTGGTTCGCGCCACGGGAGAGGGATGAAGCGACCGCGGAGTGACGGCCCCCTCGACAAGCGGGGCTCACCGCCGAGGACGTAGCGACACTCCTGGGGTGGGTGATCCGCAGATGACGCAGATGGGCGCAGATTGCGGGCGGTGAGAACGGCGGCGATCACCGGGAGGGAGGAGTATCCTTCCCCTTACGGGAGGGACCTAACCCGCATTTCTCACCATGAATCTGCTGCGACCGCGCAACCGCCCGCATCTCCTGGCCCACCTCGTCCGTGGTAGGAGCCGGTTGTACCGGCGATCCGCGGCCGATGGCCGCGGCAGGCCCGAAGGGCCTGGGTCGCCGAAGGGATTCGGCTCCTACCGCGGGCCAGCCAGGATCTACGCACGTTTGCACGGTCTCGCCACGATCCCCGGTGAGAAATGCGGGCTAACGCCGCCGAAGGCTCCACCTCATGCGCACAACGAGTGACCGCCTCTGGACCTGGTTAGCGCCGGATGCCGGTGGCCATCCACCTGGCCCGGAGTGGCTGCGCCACGGCGGCAAGTGGATCCTGTTCGACAGCCGCGCCGCGATCGAGTCCCTGGCGGGCCGTCTGGCGCCCTACCTCGATCGGGGTGAGATCCCCGGTGCCAAGTACTGGAACGGCGACCCCAGTGCCATCAACGTCTACTCCCTCGACCGCGACAAGCGGCGCAGCGCCGAGATCCTCGACGCCGCCGGCGCCGGCGGCTACAAGGTGTGGGAGTACGACTACGCCTGGGACAAGAACCTCGCCAACCCCTGCGCCTTCCTCTACTCCCAGACCTCCAAGCTGGCGACGATCCTCAAGAGCCAGGGGGTACGCGGCGCCCTCCAGCTCGCGGCGGAGGTGTTGCGAGGGCGGTAGCGGCGGCGGCCACCCTCCCGGAGGCCAGTCCGGAGGTGGCGGTGGGGCGGGCGCCACGCTAGGGTGGCGGCCATGGCTCCCCGCACCAGCGGCGCCCTCACAACTGCCCGCACCTCCTGGCCCACCTCGTCTGGGGTAGGAGCCGGTTCCACCGGCGATCCGCGGCCGATGGCCGCGGCCGGCCCGACGGGCCGAGGATCGCCGAAGGGATTCGGCTCCTACCAGTGGACCCAGCCATGGCCTCACCTCACCGACACCTTCCCCGGACCGTGGTGGTGCTGGGGCTGGTCTCGCTGCTCAACGACACGGCGAGCGCGATGGTCACCCCTCTCTCGCCCCTCTTTCTCACCGCGACCCTCGGGGCCGGGGCGGCGGCGGTGGGGCTGGTGGAGGGGGTGGCGGAGGCGACGGCCAGCCTCCTCAAGGTGGTCTCCGGCTGGCTGGCGGACCGGGGGTGGAACCGGAAGGGGCTGGTGGTCGCCGGCTACGGCGTGTCGAACACGGCGCGGCCCCTCATCGGCCTCGCCCTCGGCTGGGTCTCGGTGCTCGCCCTGCGCTTCCTCGATCGGGTCGGTAAGGGGATCCGTACGGCGCCGCGCGACGCCCTGATCGCCACCGCGGTGGTGGCGGCGGAGCGCGGCCGCGCCTTCGGCCTCCAGCGCGGCCTCGACCACACCGGCGCCATGATCGGCCCCCTCGCGGCCTTCGTGCTACTGACTGCCTTCGCCTTCGCCGCGGACGGCGCCGTGACGGTGTGGGGTCTGTTCCTCGCCTACGCCGCGGCCCTCGCCGCCACCAAGGGGGCCGAGCGCGCCCTGGTGGGTGACTGCGCCCCGGCGGCGGCGAGGGCCACCGCCTATGGCCTCTACCACCTGGCGTGCGGCCTCTTCACCCACCTCCTGGTGGCCCTGTCGCTCCACGACCACACCGCCGGATGGGGCATCGGGGAGGAGAAGGCGCTCGCCAAGCAGGACCTCCGGCGCGCCGAAGCCACCGCCGCCCATGAGCCGCCACAATGGACCGCGCTCGCCTACCGCTACCCCTCCAAGATCCGCCGCCGAGATGCTCGCTCCCGCGGCCGCTCTGGCACCGCGTGTCTCTGGTAGCTTAACCGATCAAGGCGTAGAGCGACTCGCAGAGGAATCGTGGTGAGTTCGCAGGTCATCCGCCATCAGATCGAGAATCACGGCCTTGCCTACCTTGAAACGTAAGACTCAACGGTCTTCTACTGCTCTGACCGCGGCAGCCTTGGGGTCCGATGTTGAAACATGAGGTCGAAGGTTCCCAATCCATCTGCACGAATCTGTGAAATCTGCGGCCAAATGAAATGCTCGCAGGAACGCCTCTCGCCAAGGAACGGAGGACATCTTCCACGGCCGGAGATCGAAGGTCGCCCGCAAGACCTGTTCCGAGACCCTATGGAAGATCGCCGCTCGGAAACTCGATCAGTTGGACTCTGTGGTCGGGCTAGACGAGCTCAGGGTCCCCCCGGGCAATCGCCTGGAGCCCCTCACTGGAGCCCGGAAGGGTCAGTTCAGCATCGGCGTCAACGATCAATACCGGATCTGTTTTCTGTGGAGCGAGATGGATCCTGTGGAGGTGGAGATCGTCGACTACCGTTAGGGATCTACGAACAGCGAGGAAGACATGGTTCGCGTACCGACCCACCGAGAGCCCACCCATCCGGGCGAGCTGTTGTTAGAGGAATTCCTGCGGCCAATGGAGGTAACGCAGCGTGACCTGGCGGAGGGTATCCACGTTCCCTATCAGCGTGTGAACGAGCTCGTAAACAGGCGCCGGGGGATCACTCCAAGCACGGCCCTCCGATGGGCGAAATTCCTCGGCACATCGGCGGATTTCTGGATGAACGTGCAGCAGCGCTGGGATCTGTACCAGGCGGAACAGGTGGAGCGGCAGGATCTGCAAACGATCAAGCAGCTCAAGCTCGCTGGATAAGCCACAGGTGTTTCACGAGCGGGGGATTCACCTCGACCATGAAGAATCACGATCGTCCTGCGTGTCCTGCGTGGCAACCACCTCTGGCGTCTTGGTGCGAGACCGGATAGTGCGCACGGCGCAGGGTGGCGCCACGATGCTATGGCACCGCGCCCTTGGCGCCGTCCTCCTCGCCGTCGCATGGGTTGTCGCGGCGCCGGTGCTCCTGGCTGCCACGAGCGAGACTGGCGACGCGCCTGCGGGCGGTGGCGCCGCCGAGGGCCCGGCGCAGGGGGCGTATGCGATCCGCATCCGCGGCAATACGGCGCTCGGAGACAGCGCGCTGCGCAAGGCGGCAGCCGACGAGCTGACGATGTTCGCCCGCCACGGCGGGCGGCGCGCGGACGCCGATGACGCGGCCTTCGAGATGGAGCTGGCGTACCGCGCTCACGGGTTCGCCTTCGCCACCGTCGATTATCGATTCGAGACCGCGGCCGATCGGCGGACGGTCACCTTCTCCGTCAGCGAGGGGCCGCAGGTGCGGCTGGCGAGGATCGAGCTGGTGGGCAACGCGGCGTTGTCCACCACGGAGCTCCTGGCCCTGTTCGCCCAGCGCCACAATGGGTGGCTCGTCGAGCGAGAACCACTATTCGTGGAGGCACAGGTCCAGGCGGGGGTTGCGGCCGTACGCGACCGGTACCTGGGCGGCGGCTACCTCGACGTGCGTGTCACCAAGCCGGCGATCACCTTCTCGGCGGACCGGGCCCGGGCCACGGTGACGGTGTCCATCGCCGAGGGGGTACGCTACATGCTCCGCGAGGTGTCGTTCCGTGGCGACCTCTTACCAGAGGCGGCGCCGCTGCTGGCGACGATCCGCGGCGAACTGATTGATCAGCCCTTCTTCCGCCGCCGCAAGCTTGCCCTGCACAGCCGCATCGTGGAGGGGTACGGCAACCTCGGCTACCCCGAGGTCGCCGTGGAGATCGCCGAGCAACGCAGCCCCGCGGGCGGCGACGTCACGCTGAGCGCGACGATTACCAGCGGCCCGCTGGTAATCGTCGGGGAGATTGCCGTCGCGGGCAACGAGAAGACACGCAGCACGGTAATCCGCCGCCACCTCCACTTTCGACCGGGCGACCGCTACAGCCTCGACGCCAAGCGGGCAAGCTTCCGCGAGCTGTACCATACCGGCCTGTTCTCCAAGGTAGCGCTGGCGATCGAGCCGCGCCCGGCGGGAGAGGGCGCGCTGCTGACGGTGCGCGTCGCCGAGCTGCCGTCGCGCGAGGTGTATGTCGAACCGGGGTGGGGCTCCTACGAGTTGCTGCGCCTCCGGGTCGGGGTGCGGGACAAGAACCTCCTGGGCACCGGGCGTATCGTCGGCCTGGAGGCGAGCGCGTCGGCCAGGGCGCAATCCCTCACCGCCGATCTCACGGATCCCCGCTTCCTGCACACCGACATCACGGCACATCTACCGATCTCCTTCCGCCGTCGTCAGGAGCCCTCCTTCACCCGCGAGGAGGTGGGGCTGTCCCTGCTCCTCTCCCGGGCGATCACCGACGCCGTGATGGTGACTGTTGGGTACCGCTACCAGGCGACCGGCCTCACGGACGTCGCGGTGGACACCGCGGCCGAGGCCCTGGACACGGGCTACAACCTGGCGAGCCTCCAGGCCCAGGGAACCTTCGACACCCGCGACGACCTGTTCTTCCCCACCCACGGGCAGAAGACCATCCTCTTCGTCGAGCACGCTGATTCATGGCTCGGCGGCGACATCAACCTCACCCGGTTCATCGCCGGCACGCGCCATTTCGTCGCCCTCGGCCCCACCACCGTGCTCGCCATGCGCTACCGGACCGGTCTCATCCTCCCCGGCGGCGACGAGATCACCATCCCCCTGGGCGAGCGATTCTTCAATGGCGGCGAGAATACCGTGCGCAGCTTCGACGAGTCCGAGCTCGGTCCCGCGGACGCCTCCGGCGATCCGGCCGGCGGCCTCGCCTTCAACGTGGCGAGCGTGGAGCTGCGCCAGCGGCTGTTCGGCAATGTCGTGACCACCCTGTTCGTCGACTACGGCAACGTCGCGCCCAACCGCACCCGCTCTGAGCAGGGACTGCCCGCCTACGAGAGCCGCTCCGAGATCCTCTCGGACACCTACGACGACTACCTGCGCGGCTTCCGCCCGGCGGTCGGCCTCGGCCTCCAGTACCTCTTGCCGGTGGGGCCGGCGCGACTCGACCTCGCCGTCAACCCCGACGCCGACGCGGCGCGGGACGAGAGCCGTTTCGTTTGGCACTTCAGCGTCGGGATGGCATTTTGATGAGGTGTGGATGAATCGCGGGGATGCTCTCTTGGCCTGGAAAAGGACGGGACCCTCTGCGAGACCCGGGGTGGGGGAAGGGAGGTGCGGGGTGAGAGAATGGGCGGCCGCGGCGCGGCCAGCGGATCCGTTGTCGTGCCGCATCCTCCATCCTCCACCCCCGATCCCCATTCCCCTTTCCCGCCCGCCCCTCGTGTGGCTGGGCGCCCGAGAGTGGCGCGCGATGCGCACTCCCTTGTACTCCGGCTGACCCACCATGGCTGACTCCCTCTGGCTGACACGGCACGCCGCGGCGTCGCTGGCACGGCTGCTACCGCGCCTGGAGGAGCGATTCGCCGACCGTGTGGCCGACGGCGAGTGGCACGGCTACGTGCAGCGGGTCGAGGCCCAGTTCCCGCGGCTGTTCAACGCGCTGCACGGGATCTATGGGCACCACTACGACTTCTTCTACTACCTCGAAGACATTCTCGCCACCGCGACTCGCCGCTGGCTGGAGCGCTCTGCCGAGCTCAAGGCCCTCGACGCGCAGCGCGAGGTCGACCCGCAGTGGTTCCAGGCCCGTCGCATGGTCGGCGCCAGCGGTTACGTCGACCTCTTTGCCGGCAACCTCGACGAGGTGCGTCGGCGCATCCCGTATCTGATGGAACTGGGGATCACCTACCTGCACCTGATGCCCCTGTTCAAGACGCCGGAGGGCGACAACGACGGCGGCTACGCGGTGAGCAGCTATCGTGAGGTCGATCCGGCCCTCGGCACCATGGCGGAGCTCTGCGCCCTGGCGACCGAGCTGCGTCACCACGGTATCAGCCTGTGTCTCGACTTCATCTTCAACCACACCTCCGACGAGCACGAATGGGCGAAGCGGGCCCTGGCGGGCGACATCGAATATCAGGAGTACTACCGGATGTTCGCCGACCGGCGGGAGGCGGATGCCTATGAGGCGTCGGTCAACACCACCTTTCCGGAGGAGCATCCGGGGTGCTTCACCTACCGCAGCCGGATCCGCCGGTGGGTGTGGACGACGTTTCACCACTACCAGTGGGACCTCAACTACGAGAACCCGGTGGTCTTCAACCGCATGGCGGACGAGATGCTGTTTCTCGCCAACCAGGGGGTGGAGATTCTGCGCCTCGACGCCATCGCCTTCATCTGGAAACGGCTCGGTACCGGCTGCCAGAACCTGCCGGAGGCCCACGTCATCGCCCAGGCGTTCAATGCGTTGGTGCGCATCGCGGCACCGGGAATGGTCTTCAAGTCCGAGGCGATCGTCCATCCGGAACGGGTGGCCGAGTACATCGGCGAGGAGGAGTGTCCGCTCTCCTACAACCCCAATCTGATGGCGCTCCTCTGGGAGGGGCTCGCCACCCGCGACGTGCGCCTGCTGCGCCATGCGATGGACAAGCGTTTCGTTCTGCCGCGTAGCTGCGCCTGGGTGAACTACATCCGCTGCCACGACGACATCGGTTGGGTGTTCGCGGATGATGATGCGCAGGAGCTGAGCATCGACCCGCGCGCTCACCGGCGCTTCCTGAACGACTTCTACACCGGACGCTTTCCCGGCAGCTTCGCGCGCGGTCTGCCCTTCCAGGAACAGCCGGCGACCGGCGATGCTCGGGTCTCCGGCACCACCGCCTCGCTGTGTGGTCTGGAGAAGGCGTTGGCGGATGGCGACCCTCATGAGGAGGCGCTGGCGATCCGGCGCATCCTCCTGCTGCACGGCGTGCTGTTCACCATCGGTGGTATTCCTCTGCTCTACCTCGGCGACGAGCTCGGCACCCTCAACGCCTACGGCTACACGGACGATCCCGAGAAGGATGGCGACAGCCGCTGGGTGCACCGGGCACCGTTCGATGGGCCACGCGCCGACCTGCGCCGGGAGCCGGAGAGCATCCCGGGGCGGATTTACCTGGGGCTGCTCAGGCTCGTCCAGGTCCGCCAGCAGACCCTGGCCTTCACCCGCGCGGACACGGAGATCGTCGATCCCGGCAACGATCACGTGTTCGCCTATTTCCGCCATCACGATGACCAGAGCGTGCTGGTGCTGGCGAACTTCACCGAGGCCGAACAGGCGGTGGCCGGCAGCCGGCTGCGCCACCTCGGCTGGGACAAGACCTGCACGGACATCGTCGGTGGCCGGACCATCACCGCCACCCAGCGCCTCTTCCTGGAGCCCTACCAGCTCATGGTCCTCGTCGGGCTGGGCTGAGGCGCGCGCAGAGAGGATCACCAGAAAGAGATGCCGTGCGCTCTCCGGTCGGCCTCGCACCAACCCGTAGGGCCGGTTTCAACCGGCCGATGCCCGTTTTGGCGTCCGGCGGGCGGAAGCCCGTCCTACGCACGGAGCTGTTTCCCGCCCCAATCGCGGTTTCCACTGACCCTCACAGCAGGCTCGTTCCGAACCCCGCAAACCGGGCCACGCCCACTTCCGATGATGCGTCCGGGGCCTTACTCGGACACGCCTCCCACTCCCCGGATGGGAGGTGACGCCGGGTCCGTCCCGGTCACGATCCGCACCGGGAAGGGCTCGGTGACACTGCCGGCGTAGAGAGAGATGTGCGGGAAGGGGATCTCGATGCCTGCCGTGTCGAAGGCGTTCTTGATCTCCTCGAGGATGGAGTTCTTCAGCAGTAGGTAGTTCTCCCGTTTGCCCCACACCGAGAACTGGAGGTCCAGGGACGAGTCGCCGTAGCCCAGGAAGAGGAACAGGGGCGGTGGCTCCTCCAGGCAGAGCGGATTCTTCTCCGCCGCCGCGTTCAGCACCTCCCGCACCCGCGCGACGTCCTCCTTGTAGGCGACGCCGATCTTCAGGTCGATGCGGCGAATCGGGAACTTGGTGAGGGTCGTGACCTCGGACTGGATGAGGCTCTCGTTGGGGATCCGCACGAAGAGGTTGTCGAAGGTGCGGAGCTTGACCGACAGCAGGTCGATGGCGATCACCTCGCCGGTGGTATCACCCACCTTGATGATGTCGCCGACGGAGAAGGGGCGCTCGGCAAGGAGGAAGAGGCCGCTGATCAGGTTGGAGGCGGAGGTCTGGGAGGCGAACCCCACGGCCACCGACAGGATGCCCGCCGCCCCGAGGAGCACCCCAAGATCGAAGCCGAGTTGGTGCAGGGCAGCCATCAGGAACAGGGCCATCACCGCCCAGTAGGTCACCCTCCGCAGCAGCGCCTGGTGGTGGACCCCGAAATGGCGGCCGATCGCGCGCGCCACCCCTGCCGCCACCAGCTTCGCCGCGACCAGGCCGGCGACCACCAGGAGCGCGGCCCGCAGCAACTCCAGGAGACGATCCAGCTCGACGTAGCCCAACACCTTGGAGAGCCACCGTTCCACGTCTACCTCCGATTCTGGGGGGCCATGCCGGCGGTGCCTCGCCACGGACCCGCTGAAAGCCGGCCGCCGTCTGGCCGGGATGCGCTCAACGGGTGCATCGGGTCATCCAAACAGGGCGCTCAACGCCCGTACCAGCGATCCGTGCCCCGCCTTCTCCCGCGGTGGGCTGAGGAGCTCCGCACCGCCGGCCTCCTTGGGCGGGCGTTCGTGGATCTTCACCGTTCCCATCTCGCCGCTCCGGTCCCGCACCAGCGTGACCGGCGTGGTCCACAGCAGGCCGTCGTCCGCCGCAAACACGGCGAGATAGGGTACCGGCAGGCTCAAACGCTCCAGGCGCAAGGCGTCCTCGCCGTCGTTGCGGACCACCACCCGGGTCACCGCTCGGTGGGGGCGTCGCGGGACGTCCTCGAGATGCAGGCGGCCCTGGGTACGACTGTCGTAACAGAGCTGCCCTTCGCGACTGGAGGGGCCAAACCAGGTGTCGGACGGGCGCTGGATGGCGATCTCCGTCAGGTCGCGCGCCGGCTCCCCGGCCGCCAGGCCAAGCCACAATGGAGAGCTGACGAACAGCGTCGCCTCCTCCCCCGCCGGCAGGTGAAAGGGCGTGACCGGGCGGCTGATCACCGGTCGGTCCGCGAGTGTCGGGCGCACCCGGAGTAGCTCGCCGGTCGTGCGGAAGATATAGCGCTCCTGGTGGTCGTACGCGGATAGCTCGTCGACGGCGGTATCGACCACGCACCTGATCTCGCCCTCCGGCAAATCCAGCCACCGATAGCCCACCTGCCACTCGTGGCGCTCGCGCCGCACGGCCAGCCGCAGGGGACCGATGCACCACCCCCTGGCGGTTCCCACAGGAAAGCGGAAGTCACCCCACCAGGCGGCGCCTCGGCGCATCGTCTCGCTCACGGTCGGGAAGGTCCTGAGGGAGGGGGACCGGAGCGGATCACACGATCCTCGGTCGCGATCACCCGGTAGTTCACGCGAACCGCGCCCGGCCGGTCAAGGGCGCCTCGTCCGAGGCGGTTCCGGGAGAGCCGCACGCCGCCCTTCGGTTGGTGACGCCACCGGTGGACAGGTTGCCGCCAGCGCCAGGAGCTCGGGGATAGGGGGATGGCGGAGACCGCCGTCCAGCGCCCATCTCCCCGCCGGGGCTCAGTCACGCCGCTCTACCAGCTCGTCACCGGTGCGCGGCGATCCCCCGATCCTGGAGAGATCCTCGCTCACGGGCGGCCGGCCGAGCCAACCCTTGCGGCGGAAGTAGAGCAGCAGGCCGGCGGCGATCGCGGCCATCGCGGCGAGGACCAAGGGGTAGCCGAAGTACCAGTCGAGCTCCGGCATGTTGAGGGGCGAGGCGTGGGAGTTGAAGTTCATGCCGTAGAGGCTGGCGACGAAGCTCAGGGGTAGGAAGAAGGTGGCGAAGACGGTGAGCACCCGCATCACCTCGTTGGCCCGCAGGTTGACCGCCGAGCGATATGCCTCCATCAACCCCTCGACCATGCTGATGCACAGGTCGAACCCGTCCTTGAGCTGGGTGGCGTGGTCGTGGAGGTCGCGCAGGTAGGGGCGCAGGGCGTCGGAGATGAAGTCGGCCTCCGCCTCCTCGCGCAGCAGCCGGGCGATCGCCTCGCCCAGGGGCCACACCGAACGCCGCAGGAGGAGGAGCTCGCGGCGTACCTGGTGGATGTGCGGGATCAAGTCCGCCCGCGCCGTGTCGAGGACCCGATCCTCCAGCTCCTCCAGCCGCTCGGCAAAGGTGTGCAGCACCGGGAAGTAACGGTCGACGATGGTGTCGAGTACCGCGTAGGCCAGGTAGTCGGCGCCGGAGCGGCGCAGGCGGCCGGGGCCGGCCTGCAACAGCCGTCGCCGCACCGGTTCGAGGCAGCCACACGATCGTTCCTGAAAGGTGACGACGAAGCCGGCCCCCACGAAGAGGCTGACCTGCTGGACGTCCAGTTGACCCTGTTCCAGGCCGGGCATGCGCATCACGCAGTAGAGGTGATCCTCGTACGCCTCGACCTTGGGCCGCTGGTGGAGGTTGACCACGTCCTCCAGGGCGAGGGGGTGGAGACCGAACAGGAGGGCCAGCTCTTCGAGGACGCGGGGGTCACCCAGCCCCTCCACCGCGACCCACATCACGCGATCCGGGCGGCGCAAGGGGCCGAGCATCGCGGCGTCGGCCACCGCATGCTCCTCCGCGACCTCTGCGTTGAAGGTGATGGCGCGGATCTGCGACGGCCGCGCCTGCGGGTCGACGGAGAGGGTGCCGGGGGCGACGCCGGGCGCGCTGCGCCGGCGTTGCACCAGGGGTAACGAGCGACGTTGTGGTCCCATTGTCTCGCCTCCTTCCGCGCGTCCGATTGCCCGTCCCCACGGGCCGCCCCAGTTCACGCTTCCCCGACCCACGTGGTCAAGCATGTCGCCCGCTCCCCCGGCCATCGCCGCCACGCAGTGGCGCATGGGTCATCCGTCCATATGCTCGATCCCCGCACGGCTATTGACAACGAGCGGCCTCCTCCCCGAAGAGGCCGAGGGGCACAACCGCACACGGCATTCACCGCCGCACGACGCGCGGGCCACGACGTACAGACTGCCCGCCAATGGAGACGGTGTTCACTCCGCATCTCATGGACCGAACCGGGAATCAGGCTGCACGATGAAATACCTCGCCAAAGGCGCGGCACTCCTCCTGGCCGTCTGCCTCGTGGTGCCAACGGTCGCCACGGTCTACAACGACTTCTCGTTCTCAAGCACCACGCAAGACGGTTTCCGCGTGCGGCTCGCGAACGCGATGTACCTCGGCACCGAGTGGGTTCGCGAACATGGACGGGACCTCCTCGCCGCGCCGAATTCGGCCCTATTCCACATGATCTCCGACATGGCGCAGATCTCCGACAACGCCGCGCTGACCCGCCTGTCGGTGGCCTATCTACAGCAGCCTGACGACAGCCTCTGGAGGCGGTTGTCGGACCCGAATCGACCCGCCGAGGCCCCCTCTGTGGAAGATCTACGGGGCCTGCAGGATTACCAGCAGTGGATCCTGTACGCGCTCGACCCTGCCCGGGTAGCCCTCCCTCCACAGGAGGTCGACCGCATGTTCGACCCCGAGATGCACGTCTCGGGCTCCCTGACCCACCAGCTCTTCGCCGTCCAGATCTATCGCACCTTTCAGGGATCGACCGACCAGGTTGACGGTCTGATCGACCACCTCTGTGAGCGCATCGCGCGGGAGGCGTTGGTCGACTTCCGCGTCTCGGACATCTACCTGCAGCGCGTGGCCTTTCTCCTCGCCGCCGGCCGACCGGACCTGGTGAGGAGGCGCTGGGTCGAACGGATCCTGGCCAACCAGCGCGATAATGGCGGCTGGACCTATCCCTGGTACTACTGGGGCCCCGGCCTGTTCCGCTTCCATACCCACATCCCCGCCCCGACGGCCCACCCGACCCTCCAGGGCCTCTGGGCCCTGTACCAGCTCCGCTACCGCTACCCCGACTGGATCACCGCCCACTACCCCGAGTAGCTCGCGCACCCGCCCCGTGCATCTGTTCGCGGCGTGATCCCTTGGGCCCCTTCGTGTCCTGGGTGCCTTGGGGGTTAGGCCGCATTTCTCCCAACGAATCTGCTGCAAGCGTGCCACTCCGCGAAGCTGCTGGCCCACCTCATCCGAGGTAGGAGCCGGTTGCACCGGCGATCCGCGCCGGCGCGGATAGGCATGAAGGTCGATCAGCCCCAGCGCCAGAGCGCTACGACAAGAAGAATGGCCAACGCCAGGATCAGGTTGACGTAAGCCAGGAAGAAGAATTGCTTCTTCGATCGCTCCCCGGTCATAGGGCGTGACGCCAAGAGCGTGCCGACTTCAGGCAGGCGCTCAAGTACCTCCGCGCTGTGGGGAGCCTGCCCGATGACCGCGGTCAGGTCGCCGCCGGCCGCGTGCCGCTGCATGTGTTGCCCCCCCGTCCATAGCGGACTATCGCTCACGTCGTAGATCTTGCCTTGAAAGGCAATGCACGCCGGGCGTCCCTCCTGGCCGTCGCAAAGTGCTAGCTGTTCGGTGGTCATATCCCCCAGGACAATTTTTGTGTTCGACGCGACGCGTTGGCGCAGACGCGGCCCGACGATGAACAGCGCGATCAGCGCCATCGTCACCATCACGGCAAACAGCCCGACCTTGACCAACAGCAACCGGCCAAATCGCGTGTCAATCAGGCTATGTAATGAATCAAGGCGTAGCCAGGTTAGGTAAAAACCCGTTGTCGCCATCACCGCCATCGAGACCAACCCGACACGCACTTCGCCGCGCGGTAACCCCTTTGATGCGTAGGCCGGTTTGAGGACCATATGGACATAGAAAATGGTGCCAAACCAGAACACCGCGGTGATCAGATGTAGATAACCGGCGAGCAGGCGCGACAGCCGGGTCAGACCCGACAGCGGGACCGGCGTTCCGGCCGCGGCCTGGGCGGCCACAAACGCCTCGCCGTGAGCGGTCAGCTCACCGCCGCCTGAGGGGTCGAGATGGCAATATCCACAATCCCTCCCACTTTGCTTGGCAAGTACTTCGGTCGCCACCGCATGGCCCGCACAACAGAGCAGCAGCACGATTACTGCGATCAGACGCAGCATAAAATCCTCCCGCTGGAGCTGACTCGCTCAGTCGCTCGACGCGGGGGTAGCCGGCGGGTGGACGTGGCGCAGGTACTCGGCGAGCTCGCGGATCGACTCGCGGGTGTCCTGCAGGGCGCGGTGGTTGTTGGCCTTTTCCCACTGGATGCCGTAGCAGGAGCGGAAGATCTCCTTGAAGGAGGAGACGTCGACCATGCGGTAGTGGAGGCGGGCGGCGAGGCGGGAGAGGTAGCGGTTGACGAACAGGCGATCCTGGTGGATGGAGTTGCCGCACAGGACGACGCGCTCGTCCGGTTTGAAGTGACGGTCGAGGAGGGCGAGGACCTCGTCTTCCACCTGGGCCAGGGGCAGGCCGTCGGGCACGGCGGCCGTGAGACCGGTCTCGCCGTGGGTCTTGACGCACCACTCGTCCATCGCGTCGAGCACCGCCTGCGGCTGCTGCACCACGCGCGTGTACTCCTCCAGGGGATTGAGCTCCAGGTCGGTGACGATCGCGGCCACCTCGATGATGGCGCAGCTCTCCACGTCCAGGCCGGTCATCTCCAGGTCGAGCCAGAACATCCGTTTCATCAGCGACTCCTCTAAATTTCAGGCAAGGCAGCCTAACACACGGCCATGGATCGATCGCCGCTACCGCCGACTTTTCCCGTCCCGTACAATCATCCGCCACGCCCTCCGGGCGTGGATCGCCGATGAAATCGGCTCCCACCGGTGCTCTACCAAACCTCCGCGTGATCTGATGCTGCGTTATTTGACCTCCGGCGAGAGCCACGGCCCGGTCGTGACCGCCATCCTCGAAGGGCTGCCCTCCCACCTGCGCCTGACGCGCGGTGACATCGACCGCGACCTGGCGCGGCGCCAGGGGGGCTACGGCCGCGGTGGGCGGATGCGGATCGAGACCGACCGGGTGGAGATCCTGGCCGGGGTGCGCTGGGGAGAGACCACCGGCGCGCCCCTCACCCTGCAGGTGGCCAACCGGGACTGGGAGAACTGGGGGCCGAAGATGTCCGCGGAGCCGGAGCACAAGGGTGCGCTGGCGGCGGTGACCCGGCCGCGCCCCGGCCACGCGGATCTCAACGGGGCGATGAAGTACGACCACCGCGACATGCGCGACGTGCTGGAACGGGCCTCGGCCCGGGAGACCACCATGCGCGTGGCCGTGGGGGCGGTGGCCCGCACTCTGCTGGCGCAGTTCGACGTCGAGTCCCTGGTCCATGTGGTGAACCTCGGCGGCGTGCGGTCCGAGGTCCCGGGGGACCTCGCCTTCACCGAGCTGCAGGCGCGCGCCGAGGCGAGCGACGTGCGGTGCGTGGACGAGGAGGCCGCAGCCCAGATGCGCGCGGCCATCGACCAGGCGAAGGCGAACGGCGACTCCCTCGGCGGCACGGTGGAGGTCCGGGTCCAGGGTGTCCCCCAGGGGCTCGGCTCCTACGTGCAGTGGGACCGCAAGCTGCCGCCGCGGATCGCCCACCACGTGATGGGGATCCAGGCCTTCAAGGGGGTGGAGATCGGCCTGGGCTTCACCTGCGCCGACCGGCCCGGCTCCCAGGTCCACGACGAGATCCTGTGGGACGAGCAGCGCGGCTACCACCGGCGGACCAACCGGGCCGGTGGCTTCGAGGGGGGCATCACCACCGGCGAGGAGGTCGTGGTACGCGCGGTGATGAAGCCGATCTCCACCCTGTACAAGCCGCTCGCCAGCGTCGACACCGCCACCCACCGGCCGTACCGCGCCTCGGTGGAACGCTCCGACACCTGCGCCGTGCCCGCCGCCGGGGTGATCGCCGAGGCGGCGGTGCTGTTCTGCCTGGCCGACGCCTTCCTGGAAAAATTCGGCGGCGACTCGCTGGCCGAGATCCGCCGCAACTACGAGGCGTACCTGGAGCAGGTACGGAGTTTTTAGCCGCGTATGGACGCGAATGGACGCAGATGCGTCACAGCAATCACCGGCCGGTAGTGCCCTCGCACACAATCAAGTGGTGGGAACGCGAAGGCACGAAAATTCGAAAACACGAAACGGGATTCGGTCGCGCTGAAATTCCCGTGAGGTCAGTATCTTGTTAAGGATCCCTTCGTACCTTCCCGATTTCGTGTTTTCGTATTCCGAAAATGATTTCCGTCCATACGCGTCCATACGCGGCTAACGGATCCCCGATGCGCACGTTGACCGTCGACCTCGGCGAGCGGAGTTACCCGATCCACATCGGGGCGGGGATCTTGCCGCGTCTGGGCGGGTGGCTGGCGGCGGCGATCCCCGGCCGCCGCGCCCTGGTCGTCACCCAGCCGAACATCGACGAGTTGTACGGCGAGACGGTGCGCGACAGCCTCACGGCGGCCGGCTTCGCGGTGGCGACCCACCCCGTGCCGCAGGGGGAGTCGTCGAAGTGCGTGGCGGAGTTCATGGGAATCCAGGATGCCCTGTTCGCCTTCGGCGCCGATCGCGGCACCGCGGTAGTCGCCCTCGGCGGCGGGGTGATCGGCGACCTGGCGGGCTTCGCGGCGAGCACCTACATGCGCGGCGTGCCCTACGTGCAGGTGCCCACCACCCTCCTCTCCCAGGTGGACTCCTCGGTCGGCGGCAAGACGGCCATCAACCACCCGCAGGCGAAGAACATTATCGGTGCCTTCTACCAGCCGGTGACGGTGGTAGCGGACACCGACACCCTGCGCACCCTGGAGCGCCGGGAGCTGCTGGCGGGCGTCGCCGAGGTGGTGAAGTACGGGGTGATCCGGGACGCGGACCTGTTCGCCCGGCTGGAGCGCGATCTCGCTGCCATCCTCGCCCTCGAGCCGGCCGCGCTCGCGCCGGTCATCCACCGCTGTTGCGCGATCAAGGCGGAGGTGGTGGCCGCGGACGAACGAGAGGGGGGGCTGCGGGCGATCCTCAACTTCGGCCACACCTTCGGCCACGCGGTGGAGGCCCTGAGCGGCTACGGCACGGTGCTCCACGGCGAGGCGGTCGCCATGGGGATGGTCGCGGCGGCGCGGCTCGCAGAGCGGCTCGGCCTGTGCAGCGCCAGCCTCTCCGATCGCATCCGCAATCTCCTGGCGCGAGCCGGTCTGCCTACCGACTACCCGGCCCTGCCGAAGGACGGCTTCCTCACCACCATCGGCCACGACAAGAAGACCGTGGCAGGCCAACCGCGCTACGTGCTGCCCACGGAGATCGGGCGGGTCGAGATCCGCGCCGACGTGGACGAGGCGGTGATGCTGGAGGTGGTGGGAATCACGTAGGGCGGCCTGATCCCGAGAGGGGGTGTAGGAGCCGGTTGCCGCCGAGACCCGCCGCTGGCACGACAACCCGGCGCCGCTGGCGCGGACAGGCCCTGCGGGCCTGGTTCGCCGAAGGGATTCGGCTCCTACCGGTCCGGAAGGGGCGGCGATGGTCCAACCGGAGGTAGGCGACCTTGGTCGCGAACCACCATGACACGGTCCGCCCGAGCCTACGCCGTCCGTTCGCGGGCAAGCCCGCTCCCACGGCGACGGCGTCACTCCTGGACCATCTCCTGGACCACCACGTCGGTCACCGGGACGTCGTCGTGCGACGTGCCCTGGTCGTCGACCACGGTGTGGGTCGCCACCTGGGCGATGGCGTCGACCACACCCATCCCCGCCACGACCTCACCGAAGACGGTGAAGCCCGGCACGTTGGGGGCATCGAGGAAGCTATTGTCGCCGACATTGATGAAGAACTGGGAGGTCCCGCTATTGGCATCGCTCCCGGTCAGGGCCAGAGAGAGCGTCCCCCGGAGGTTGCTCAGGCCATTGTCCACCTCGGTCGCGATCGGGTCGTGGGTCGGCGGCTTGCGTACCATCCCCGGCGCGAAGCCGCCGCCCTGGATGACGAAGTTGTTGGGCGGTACCCGGTGGATGATCGTGCCGTCGTAGAACCCCTCGTTGGCGTAGGTGAGGAAGTTCGCGACGTGGCCCGGCGCATCGGCCGGGAAGAGCGCCAGGTCGAAGTCGCCCTCGCTGGTCACCACGTGGACGATCGGCAGGCGCAGGCGAACCTGCGCGAAGTTGGTGATGGCGGTCCCGGCCACCGTCGCGGTGACCGTGGCCGTGCCGTCCGCCACCGCCGCGAGCGTGACACTCGCCGGCGTGCTCCCCGGGGTGACGGCCGCCGCGCTCAGCGCGCCGAGATCGGTCTCCAGATCCACCGTCGTGGCGACCGGATAGACGGCGCCGGCGACCTGGCTGCCCACCGCAATGGACAGGGTGTGCAGGGCGTCGCCCAGGAGGGGATCGCGGGTCACCGCGATGTCCACCGTGCGCGGCTGGAGCTCGATGAGCACGACGTCGCCGAAGTGGTCGATGGAGCCGACGATGGTGGCGAAGAACGGGCCGGACTGGATGCCCTCCAGGAGGCCATCGTCACGGAGGAAGGCCAGGGCCAGGGCGGCCGGGTCGGTGCCGGCGGGGAGGCGCGCGGCGAAGTTGGCGAAGCTCAGGGTGGCCGCGTGCCGAAGCTGCGTCCCGGTGGGGCCGATGCGCACGACCTGGCTGACGATCCCGATGTCGGCGGGCACGGGTCGGTCGATCACCTCCAGGGTGACCGTGGTATCCACCGCCAGGGCCCCGTCCGTGAGGGTCAAGGCGACGTCGCCGGTCGGCGGCAGAACAATCTGGCGGGTCCCCCCACCGGTGGCGGGCACCTGGGCGCTGTTGGTCACCGACGTGTCCGCCGACTCGTGGCAACCGACCAGCCCCAGGCAGGCGGCGCAAAGAACGGCTAACAATCGCTGGGTACCCATCGCCCCCTCTCGGAAGTAGGCCGGTAGTGTACGGGAGACCCGGGCGGCCCCCCAACTGCTTCCGCGACCTGCTCCCCGCTGCCCTGCTGGTTCGCCCGGGCGCGGTCTCGCCCCACCCGCTCCAGCATCGTCGGGGTGAGACGATCGCCACAGAATCGACGGAAGGGCACGGGACGCGGGAAGCCAGGAAACCAGGAGAGGTCGCACGGCAGCGTGTCTCTTCCTCGTCTCCGGGGTTCCCGCGTTGCTTCATCTCGGGTGAGCCGACGATGGTGGCCGCTCATCCCACGTTGACTCACCCCCCAGCCGTCGCCGATAATTCCCCGTGTTCATGCGGGAATAGCTCAGGGGTAGAGCACAACCTTGCCAAGGTTGGGGTCGCGAGTTCAAATCTCGTTTCCCGCTCCAAACACCGCCGGTTGGGACAGTCTCCGCGCTGTTCCAACCGTTTTTTTTCCGCTCTGCGGCGACGTGGCCAAGTGGTAAGGCAGGGGCCTGCAAAGCCCTTATCCCCGGTTCAAATCCGGGCGTCGCCTCCAGATCCCCTCGCCCGCATCGCTCGCGCCGTCTCGGCTGCGGGTGTGTCTCTCCCCGTGTCGCCGACGAAGGACCCGGCGTGAGAAACGCGGGTGTGGCGTATGGCGCCATCTTCGCGCTCCTCATCGTCCTCATCCGCAACCTCTTCACCGGCCCCATCGGTCGCCTCGCCCATGGTGTGGAGGGAATTGCCAAAGGCGACTATGACGTCCGCCTGGCGGAGCGCGGCCGCGCCGCGGCGGCGTCCGTGAGCCGGGCCTTCGACCCCATGGTGGAGGAGATCAGCCGGCAGCAGGCAGCGCTCCGCGAGAGCGCCGCGGAGGTCCGGCGGCTGGCGACGGCGATCGAACCGCTCGCCGAGTCGGTGTTCATCATGGACGCCTCGTTCACCATCGACTCCGTCAACCCCGCGTTCGACGCGATCACCGGGTATAGCCGTGCCGAGGCCATCGGTCCGCGGCCATGGGTGCTCAAGCAGGGCGAGCATGACGCCGCCTACTACGATGAGATCCGGCGAACGTCGGCTGTGCCCGCGTAGCCGAAGCGGTAAAAGAGGCGGACCTCCTTGTAGACGCGGACCGATGGCTGGACGCAAAGCCCCTCGTTGTTCTGACCGTCCTCCATCTCGCTGGCGAACTCTGGGAGGAGCTCGACGCGCCCCGTGTTGAGCTGGGCATCGAAGCCGTAGCTATCGTCGCTACCACCGTCGATCCTCGCCGTTGGTGACGTAGAGGTGGTAGGTGGCGCCCACGTCCCGCACGAAGGCGGTGCCATGGAACATCAGGCCGGTACCGTCGCCTGGGTAGATCTCCTTGACCATCAGCGAGCGCTCGCTGGAGAGCATCACGTTGGGATCGTGGTTGACGTTCCAGTACCGCGGCAGGAGGAGCTTGCCCGCGCGGGCCTTCAACCAATCGGCGTGCAGGTATTCCGCCCAGGCCGACTCCACGAGCACCCCACCGGTTCCGTCGCCGTCCTCCAGCTCGGCACCGTGCTCCCACTCCAGCTCGGCGAAGAACCGCCAATCCTGCCAGGTATGGCTCACGAACAGGCTGACGTGGTGCTGATCGAAGTGGGACGGGCCGCCGTCGCGGTTGCTGTTGAAGTACTCGAAGTCGTCGTAGCCGGACAGCTCGGCCCGGTCTGTCAACGCGCCGTGAAGCTCCGCGACGCTCTCCTCGAGTGCCTCGGTATCGAGGGTGACGTCCGCGAGAGTCGCCGCACGGGCCGCGGGCAATGCCCATCCACCGACGGCGAGGGCGACCGCGGCGCAACCCAGCCGTTGAGTCACCTTTCCCGCCATGGAAACCTCGGAATTCTAGCCACTGGATCGCGGATGATCATTGAGCCATATCGGCTCTTGATGAGGCGGTCATGAGCCAATCCACTGAAATCCCGGACCCTTCCCCGGGAGCGTTTCGTGGGTGCAGTGCCTGACTCGCCGGTCGTGCGACCCGCCCGGCGCATCGCTGACCCGGGCCTTGCGCTACATTTAAGAGGGTGCGGAAGGACCTCTCCTGCGCCGGTGGTCTCGCGACATCGGCCCGCTTCGTCGGTAATGACCCGCTAGCGGGGAAAGGCCTTGACTGTGCCCATCACCGGGCGTCGCGGCGCTGGCTTTTTGACCACCGACGAATCCGCAGCCGATCTTGGAGACGAAGGAGGTAAGCTGTGAGCTCCGCGACCATCGCCGCCGGCCTCCTGCCCCACGCGCCGATCATCGTCCCGGCGGTCGCGGGCAGTCGGGCGCCGGCGGTGGCAGCCACCACCGCCGCGGCGAGGCAGCTCGCCAGGGAGGTGCTGGCCCACGATCCGGAGGCCATGGTGATCACCGCGCCACACGGCCCGCGCCACCCATCGGCCGCCACGGTACAGACGGCCGCCAGCATCGCCGGATCCCTCGGCGACTTCGGCGCCGCGGAGGTGGCCGTCTCCCTGCCGGTCGACGGTGAGCTGGCCGCCGCCTTCGGCGAGGCGGGCCATGGCCTCGACCTCCCCGTGCACTCCGTGGACGTTGGCGATCTCGAGTACAGCACCGTCGTCCCGCTCTCGTTCCTCTGTGAGGCCGGCTGGGATGGCCCGACCGTGGTGGTGAGCCTCCCCTACCCCGGCTCCGGTGACCCGGTGGCCCTGGGCCGCGCGCTCGCCGCCGCCGCCCACGGGCTGGGTCGCCACCTGCTGGTCCTCGCCAGCGGCGACATGAGCCATCGCCTCACCCGCGACGCCCCGGCGGGGTTCGACCCGGAGGGGCGGCGTTTCGACGAACAGGTGGCCGGCCTGCTCCGGTCCGGCGACCTGCGCGACCTTCTCGCACTCGATCCCGCGCGGGTGGCGCGCGCGGGTGAGGATTGCCTCGACTCCCTGCTGTTCGCCGCCGCGACCTTCGACTTCGCGCCGGTCGGACCGCGCCTCCTCTCCTACGAGGGGCCCTTCGGGGTCGGCTACGGCGTCGCCCTGCTAACCGGAGCCGCCATGGCCGCGACCAGCCCCCACGACCTGCCAGAGCTCGCCCGCCACGCCATCCATACCTATGTCGGGGAGCGACGCGTCGCCCGCCCGCCCGCCGGCCTCGCCCCCGAGGTACAGGACCGGGCCGCCCTGTTCGTCACCCTGCTCACCCCTGGTGGCGAGCTGCGCGGCTGCATCGGCAGTCTGGAGCCGACCACCGAGAACCTGGCGACCGAGACCATCGACCGCGCCATCGCCGCCGCCACCGCGGACCCACGGTTCGCGCCGGTCACCCGCGCCGAGGTCCCTGGCCTCACCATCGAGGTGAGCATCCTCACGCCCCCGGAGCCGGTCGACTCGATCGACGCCCTCGACCCCCGGCGCTACGGGGTCGTGGTGGAGGATGGCGGCCGTCGCGGCGTCCTCCTCCCCGGACTGACGGGGATCGACGATCCGGATCACCAGGTGGCGGTGGCACGGCGCAAGGCCGGCATCCCTCCCGGCCTGCCGGTCCACCTGTCCCGATTCGAGGTGGTGAAATATCGTTCCACGGGAAGGAGCGGGTGATGCCCGACGTCGCCGACTATCCGGGCCGCTGGTACCACCTCCAGGAAGACGGGCGGGTCCATTGCGATCTCTGCCCGCGTGACTGTGTGCTCAAGGAGGGCCAACGCGGCCACTGCTTCGTGCGCCAGGCCGTAGGCGGCCGGATGGTGCTCACCACCTACGGCCGCTCCTCCGGCTTCTGCGTCGACCCGATCGAGAAGAAGCCCCTCAACCACTTCTACCCCGGGACCGCGGTGCTCTCGTTTGGCACCGCCGGCTGCAACCTCGCCTGCCGCTTCTGCCAGAACTGGGACATCAGCAAGTCCCGCGAGTGGGACACCCTGGCGGCCCAGGCATCGCCCGAGGCCATTGCCGACAAGGCCGCGGCCCTGGGCTGCAAGTCCATCGCCTTCACCTACAACGACCCGGTGATCTTCGCCGAATACGCCATCGACACTGCCGCCGCGTGCCACGCCCTGGGAATCAAGACCGTCGCCGTCACCGCCGGTTACATCACGGAGCAGGCGCGTGGGGAGTTCTTCGCGGCGATGGATGCCGCCAACGTCGACGTCAAGGGGTTCACCGAAGACTTCTACCGCAAACTCACCCACAGCCACCTGCAGCCGGTCCTCGACACCCTGCGCTACCTGGTGCACGAGACACCGGTCTGGGTGGAGATCACCACCCTCCTGATCCCCGGCCACAACGACTCGGACGAGGAGATCCGGGCCGAGTGCGAGTGGATCGCCACGTACCTCGGCCCCGACGTCCCGCTCCACTTCACCGCCTTCCACCCCGACTACAAGATGCTCGACACGCCGGCGACGCCGCCGGCCACCCTATCGCGAGCGCGGCACATCGCCCTCGACATCGGCCTGCACTACGTCTACACGGGCAATGTCCATGACCCGGCGGGCGGATCCACGTATTGCCCGAGCTGCCACGCCCTGCTCGTCGAACGCGACTGGTACCAGCTCGGCGCCTACAACCTAACGGGCGACGGCCGCTGCGGCCGCTGCGGCGCCCCCATCCCGGGCCACTTCGACCCCCACCCCGGCAATTGGGGCCCGCACCGCCAGCCGATCTCCTTTGCGACGCGCTAAATCGATCGTTGGCGTCCTACCTCTAAGGAAAGCAGGAAAGAAGGTAGGAGCCGAATCCCTCCTGCCTGCCGGCAGGCAGGTCGGCGACCCAGGCCCGAGTTTCCTCGGGATACGGAGGGTCCTTGGTCCAGGTAGGAGCCGAATCCCTTCGGCGACCCAGGCCCGAGAGGGCCTGCCTGCCTGCCGCAGGCAGGCCGCGCCTGCGGCGCGGATCGCCGGTGCAACCGGCTCCTACCCTCGTGCCCAGGGCGTCTACCACCTGCCGAAAATTGACCACGCCTGGGAAGCCCTCCATAATTCGCGCCCCGCACGCGGAGGGTGGCGGCGCGCTGGTGGCGTCGATCGGCCCACCGCCGGTGCGGCGCACCCCAGCGCACGGCACTGGCCGCGCCTTTTTGTGACGTAGGAAACGCGACTGACGCGCTCAACCAACCGGGAGCAGTGGATGGCAACGATCGATTTTGGCGGCACGAAGGAAGAGGTGGTGACCCGCGACGAGTTCCCCGTGGCCAAGGCCCTGGAGACCCTCAAGGACGAGACCATCGCGGTCATCGGCTACGGTGTGCAGGGGCCGGCCCAGGCCCTGAACATGAAAGACAACGGTTGCAACGTCATCATTGGCCAAGCCAAGCGCTTCCAGAGGGATTGGGATCGCGCCGTGGCCGACGGCTGGGTGCCTGGCGAGACGCTGTTCGACATCGACGAGGCGGCCCGCCGCGGCACGATCATCCAGATGCTGGTCGCCGACGCGGCGCAGAAGGCGATTTGGCCGGCCATCAAGAAGTGCCTGAACGAGGGTGACGCCCTGTACTTCTCCCACGGCTTCTCCATCGTCTACAAGGACCAGACCGGCGTCGTGCCCCCCCCCAATGTGGACGTGATCCTGGTGGCCCCCAAGGGCTCGGGCCTCAATGTGCGGCGTAACTTCCTCTCCGGGGCCGGGATCAACTCCAGCTTCGGCGTGGGCCAGGACTTCACCGGCCGCGCCCGCGAGCGCGCCATCGCCCTGGGGATCGCCGTGGGCAGCGGCTTTCTCTTCCCCACCACCTTCGAGAACGAGGTGTACAGCGACCTCACCGGCGAGCGCGGCATCCTCATGGGCGCCCTGGCCGGGGTGATGGAGGCCCAATACGAGACCCTGCGCGCCAACGGCCACTCCCCGAGCGAGGCGTTCAACGAGAGCGTGGAGGAGCTGACCCAGAGCCTCATCCGCCTGGTGGACGAGAACGGCATGGACTGGATGTACGCTAACTGCTCGGCCACCGCCCAGCGCGGGGCGCTGGACTGGCGGCCGCGGTTCAAGGAGGCCACCCTGCCCCTCTTCAAGGAGCTCTACCAGCGGGTCAAAGACGGCGACGAGACCCGCCGGGTGCTCGACGCGTGCGGCGCCGAGGACTACCAGAAGACCCTCACCGCCGAGCTCGGCGAGCTCGGCAACAGCGAGATGTGGCGCGCCGGCAAGGCCACGCGCGACCTGCGCCCCAAGGAGCCCGCCAAGACCATCACCGCCGACACCAAGGGCGTCGGGGGCCGCACCTCCAACTAGCGCCCACCACACCGCAGACCGAAAGCCCCAGGGGATCGGCGACACGCCGACTCCCGGGGCTTTTTGTTTCCGCCGCCTTTCACCGTAAAGGCGCGAAGATGCCAACGGGGCGTCGGGAGCCTGCGTTCGGCCGATACCCGATAACATTGCTTGACCGATCAACTACATTGGACGAGAGTGCTGGCCTCGACAGGTCGCCGAGCGAGAGTTGGCTACAGACATTCACATGGATATGGGGTGGCTTCTCGACAAGCCCCCCTTTTTTGTGGCGTTCTGCCACGGAGCCCCGCGCGGGGGCAGAGTCCGCGCACGTCAGGCGGTCGGCAAGGACGGATCATCCGAACTCCGACGATGACCAAACAAAGGAGCAGGATGATGCGTACCAAAGGAACGGTGAAGTGGTTCAACGATCAGAAGGGCTTTGGCTTTATCTCGCCAGCAGATGGATCGAACGACTGCTTCGTCCACCATTCCGCCATTCAGGCAGATGGCTTCAAGAGCCTCAGCGAGGGTGACACCGTCGAGTTCGATGTGGTCCAGGGCCAGAAGGGCCCGGCCGCGGAGAACGTCGTGCGAAGCGCCTAGTTCTCCGGCCCTGAGCCGATCAGGACCCTGCGGGCCGCCCCGAACCATCGGGGCGGCCCGCTTTTTTTTTTGCGCCTTCGCCGTGGCCCAGTGGATCTGTGCCAGCACGTTAACCCGCATTTCTCACCATGAATCTGCTGCGACCGCGCAACCGCCCGCATCTCCTGGCCCGCCTCGTCCGCGGTAGGAGCCGGTTGCACCGGCGACCCGCGCCGCCAGGCGCGGCCTGCCTGCGGCAGGCAGGCCCTCGCGGGCCGGAATCGCCGAAGGGATTCGGCTCCTACCGCGGGCCGGCCAGGATCTACGCGCGTTTGCACGGTCTCGCGACAATCCGTGGTGAGAAATGCGGGCTAGCGCCTACCGCTCAGCCGACCGAACGCCTAGGGGATCGGCAACGCGCCGGCCCCTGGGGCCATCCGGGTTCAGCCGGCTTTCCGGCGCGGCTGGGCTCAACCACCGTAGGAGCGGGCTTGCCCGCGAACCAACGCCGACGCTCACCCGAGCGGTTCGCGGGCAAGCCCGGCCCGGGCGAGTCCCCTGGACTTGACCTTGCACCCCCGGTCCCCGGAGACAGGCCCCCTCTCCCCTCGTGGGAGACGGCTGCCTGCCTGCCGGCAGGGGTTGAGGGGCCCGGGTGACATCCGTTCGTGCCAGGGCACACAATCGTCGTCACGGTGTGACATGACCCGCGATCAGACGATTTCCCTCCTGACCCAGCACGGCCCTACGATCCGGCAGCAGTACCACGTGGAGCGTCTCGCCCTGTTCGGCTCCATCGCCCGCGACGAAGCCCAGGAAGGCAGTGATGTGGATCTCCTGGTCGAGTTCGACGGCCCGGCCAGTTTCGATCGCTTCATGGACCTGAAGTTCCACCTGGAAGACCTGCTTGGAACCCGGGTAGACCTCGTCACCGTGAAGGCCGTCCGACGGCAGCTCCGTTCCACTATCGAGAACGAGGCCATCCGTGTCGCGTGACTGGCGTCTCTACCGCGATGACATCCTGGAGAGCTGCCAGAAGATCCGGCGCTACCCCTCGTTTCTCCTCCACTCGCTTCTCCATGTTCGAGTTCTCCTTGGACATCCAATCCTCCACTAATACGTGTCCAAGGAAATGGGGTCCACCTCAGTCGGACCACCAGGAGGTCCCACAGCTTGGTCGGACGGAAGTAGCCGGGCAGGGTCAACAGGCGGCGTTGCTGGCACACCTCCGCATCCCCCAACCCATAGGCCCGCACCAGATCCTGGACCAGGCTCACGAAGCCATCCATGTTCTTGCCGCCGGTGACCGCGGCTCGCTCCCCCTGGTCGCGCCTCCCGGAAGCCCCCTGTTTCTGTGCGGCCTTCGCGCGGCCTCCCCAGAATCGACGCACGGCCGCACGGGCCTTGGCGTCGTAGTCGGTGAGGTCGAGGGCCATGGACGATGGGCGTCGGCGGCTAAGGATCGATCACGGCCGCGCGTTCGGCTGGCGTCAGGCGGTAGAGGTCGCACACCACGTCGTTGCAGGCCGTGGAATCGCCGCTCGCTGCGGCCTCGGCCAGGGCCGTGCGTGCGTCCGACGGGACGCCCTCCCACCGTGGCAGCCGGATCCGGCGCAGGTACTGGGCCTGGTAACGCAGATAGCCGCCGCGCATCCGCGTCGAGTAGGTGGCGATGAACAGGCGGGCGATCCCCGACAGCAGGACCGCCTGCAGGGCGCGCAGGTCCCACCCGTCCGAGGTGATGTAGTAGAGGTTGTGGTGGGGGTAGTAGCGCCCCTCCTCGAAGACGATGTTGGGCTCGCCCTTGATGTCCGGGATGAGGAGCTTGGGTGTGGTGGTCAGGGCCGGATAGATCCGGTCGATGGTCCGATACCAGCTTCCGGGGTTGCGGCGCGCGACGTTACGCCTGCGGATCGCCTCCTCGTGGCGACCGAGGTACGCGGCAAGCAACGGGTAGCGGCGCAGATCGACGACACCGCCCTCATCGCGGAACGGGTTGATCACCCCCTGCCCTCCCCAGTCGACCCTCCCCGAGCGGATATCCCGGGTCATCACCAGCGGGAGCTTGCGGTCCGGCTCCACCGGCAGCGCATGGTATGGGCCGATGAAGACCCGGTCGGCGCCGGTGGCCACCCCGATCCCGACGGAGCAGCCCGCCTCTTCGAGGGTCGGGAAGGCGCCCTCGAGACGACGGACCACGGCCAGGGCGTCGAAGGAATCGAGGATCCACGGGTCCGGGCCGCGAACCACCGCCTCGACGGTCTGCACTGCGCCATCGGCCGGCGAAGCGTCGCCGCGCAATGCTCGCGCCAAGGCCGTCAAGGCACCCCGGTCGATCGCCGGTCGATGCGCCACCCGGGTCGGCCCCGGCGTTTCGCGGGCAATCACCGTCACGGCCGGATAGGCGATGACCTCGCTGTGGAAGGCCGCCGTGTCGACCATATCCACGTAGTACCGGAGGTGGAATTGTTCCGCGACAAGTTCCCGCAGCGGCCCCCCGTAGCGATTCTTCATCCACCGATCCGAGCAGATGAAGGCCAACACGCCACCCGGCTCCAGGTGGTGGAGGGACTTCTCCAGGAACGGGATGTACAAGTCGGCACGATCAAACAGCGTCACGAACCGCCGGCGGTACTCGGCCAGCAACGGCGCCGGCACCAGTTCCTGACGCACGTAGGGAGGATTGCCCACGACGTGGGAGAACGGGAAGGGCAGTGGCTCCAGCAGGAAATCACCGTGGATCAACCAGTGGTCCAGGAGGGCCTCCGCCTCCCGACTCGAGAACCCGTGGCGGACCAAGCAGGACGCCAACTGATCACGGGTGGCGTGGAAGCTGGCGGTATGGACCTCGACGGCCCGTACAGAGTCGCGCAGGCCATCCACGGAGAGTGCCTTGGCCGAGCCATGGGCTCGCGTCGCCGCCAACAGCCGCTCCACGGCGACGAGGAGGAAGTCGCCGTGTCCGAACGACGGCTCCAACAGCCGCCGCTCGTGAAGCGGCTCGTCCGTCGTGTACCCCGCCAGATCGAGGATGAGCTCGACCACCTCCCGTCGCGTGAAGATGGCCCCCCGCTCCTCGACTCCCGCCGTCGCCTGCGCCTCCACCGCCTCCGCGACCGGATCCAGCCCGGGCAAGGAGACCCGGTGCATGTCCGTGATAGACAACGTCCCTGGCAAAATAATCCTCCCTCCGAAGCACCGACCAGAGGATAAGCGATCGCGACCCGATGCCCAACGACCACCTGGCGGGATCTCCGGGCTAACCCCGAGGTCGCGCTTCTCAGGTGATCGGTGCGCCGCGCTGCGCTTGGCACACCCTACGGGTGCAGGAGATATCCGCGTCCATTTGCGTCCATCCGCGGCGAACGCCCCGGGTTACTCCCGGGAGCTGAGGGGCTGGTAATAGACGGTGCCGGCGTGGACTTCGCGGATGTGGCGGAGGAGGTCTTCGAAGTCCTCGCGGCGGTCGACGAAGTTGATGTCGGTGGTGTTGATCACCAGCAGGGGGCCGTCGGCGTAGTCGAAGAAGAAGGACTTGTAGGCCTCGTTGAGCCGTTCCACGTAGCCCTTGTCGATGCCCCGTTCGTAGGGAACGGCGCGGCTCTCGATGCGCCGGAGTAGCTCCTTGGTGGTGGCCTGGAGGTAGACCACCAGGTCGGGGCGGGCGAGTTGCGGGGAGAGGAGCTGGTAGATCTGGCGGTAGAGGGTCAGCTCCTCGGCGGTCAGGTTGAGGTCGGCGAACAGCCGGTCCTTAGCGAAGAGGTAGTCGCAGACACACGGCCCCTCCCGCAGGTAGAGCTGGCTGAGGAGCTGCTGCTGGCGAAAACGGGAGACCAGGAAGAAGAGCTGGGTCTGGAGGGCCTGGCCCACAGGGTCCTGGTAGAACCGTGGCAACAGCGGGTTCTCGTCCAGGGCCTCCGCGACGAGCCGGGCACCGAGTTCGTCGGCGAGCATCCGTGCCAGCGTCGTCTTGCCGACGCCGATCGGCCCTTCGACCACGATGTGGTGGTGCATCATCCAACCCCCAGGGTGTGACGTTCGACGACCGCGATCCCGCCGTCTCCCGGCAGCCGCGCCAGGGCCGCCGCGAACGACTCGCCCGTGTCCGGGTGGCGGCCGTCGGGCAGGAGTTGCAGAAGCGGGACGAGGACGAAGTGGCGTGCCAGGATGCCGGGATGGGGCACGGTGAGGTTGGCCTCGGCGATCCGCTGCCCATCGTAGAGGAGGATGTCGAGGTCGATGATCCGTGGCCCGTTCTTGACCCGGCGCACCCGGCCCATACGCGCCTCGATATCGATCAGGCAGTCGAGCAGGTCCCGCGGCGCCCGATCGGTCTCCAGCCGCGCCACGCCGTTCACGAACCAGTCCTGGTCGAGGATCCCCATGGGGTCGGAGCGGTAGAGGTCCGAGACCGCCGCCACCCGCACGCCGGGCGTGGCGCCAAGCCGCCGCAACGCCTCGTCGCAGGCGCCGACCTTGTCACCGATGTTGCCGCCGAATCCGATGTAGGCCAGCGCCATCGTTTTTCTCACCACAGAGACACAGAGATCACAGAGAACAACAGGGGGAGGTGGGGGACAGCGTTATTCTCCGCCGAATCCGAACGAGCAAGCGATGGCTAACCCGTGGGCGGGAGGGGATCAGCCCCTGCCCTACGAGGGTTCGACAACCGAACACTCTCTGTGCCCTCTGTGTCTCTGTGGTGAACACCCTCTTCAGACCACTTTGCCCATGCGCTCGATGGCCTCTTCCAGGCGGGCCTCGTCGACGGTGAGGGTCATGCGGACGTAGCCTTCGCCGCCGGGGCCGAACCCGGGGCCGGGGGTGATGACCACGCCGGCCTCCTGGAGCACCCGGGCGGCGAACTCGGTGGAGGTGGTGCCCTCGGGGGCGCGCATCCAGACGTAGAAGGCGGCCTCCGGGGTGAGGGGATCGAGGCCGATCCTGCGCAGGCCGGCGAGGGCCTTGTCGCGGCGCCGCTGGTAGATGGCGCGCAGCTCCGCCACGCAGCCCTGATCACCGGTGAGGGCCGCGATCCCTGCCTCCTGTACCGCCTGGAAGATGCCGGAGTCGATGTTGGTCTTGATCTTGCCCAGGCCGGCGATGACATCGGCGTTGCCGGCCGCCCAGCCGATGCGCCAGCCGGTCATGTTGTAGGTCTTGGACAGGGAGTGGAACTCGACCCCCACCTCCTTGGCGCCGGGGATGTCGAGGAAGGAGAGGGGCCGCTGGTCGTCGTAGTAGATCTCCGAGTACGCCGCGTCGTGGCAGACGATGATGTTGAAGGCACGGGCGATCTCCACGGTCTCCTCGTAGAAGGAGCGCGGCGCACAGGTGGCGGTGGGGTTGTTCGGGTAGTTGATGAACAGCAGGCGGGTGCGTTCCAGGATGCCCTGGGGGATCCGCGAGTAGTCGATCAGGAAGTGGTCGCGCTCGTGGAGGTAAACCTCGATCACCTCGCCATGGGCGAACAGGGTGCCGGCGGCGTAGACCGGGTAGCCCGGGGTGGGGCAGATCACCGCGTCGCCGGGATTGATGAAGGCCCACGGGGCATGACCGATCCCCTCCTTGGAGCCGATCAGGGCGACCACCTCGGTGTCCGGGTCGAGGTCGATCGCCGGGTTGCGCTGCCGGTACCAGTCGCCCACCGCCTGGCGATAGGCGCGCAGCCCTTCGTAGGAGGGGTACTGATGGTTGGCCGGGTTATGGGCGGCGCGGCACAACGCCTCGACGATGTGGGTTGGCGTAGGGAGGTCCGGATCGCCGATGCCCAGGGAAATGACGTCGACGCCGCGGGCCTGGACCTGCTTCTTCATCCGATCCAGCTCGGCAAACAGGTAGGGCGGGAGCTGGCCGAGGCGATCGGCAAGCCGCACGGTGATGCCACTCATGAGGGGGGTTCCTGTGTTTCTGGGTGGGTGGAAAAACGAGGGGTTAGGAGACAGGAGTTAGGGGTTAGGGATGGATAGCCGCCTGCGGGCGGCCAGCAGAGATTCCGGGTTTGGCTGCGACGACGAAGAGATGATCCGCCGGCCCGCAGGGCCGGCACCACCCCCTACCTCCTACCCCCTGACTCCTGTCTCCTATCCCTCCCTCAACCCCAGCACATCCTGCATGTCGTACAGCCCCGGTGACTGACGGCGGACCCACTTCGCCGCAACCATCGCGCCGGTGGCGAAGGTGTCGCGGCTGGTGGCGCGGTGGGTCAGCTCCAGTCGCTCGCCGTGGCCGTAGAAGAACACCGTGTGCTCGCCCACCACGTCGCCGCCGCGCAGCGTCGCGAAGCCGATCTCCCGCTCGGGGCGCGGTCCGATCATCCCGTGACGCTCGTAGCGGCCCACATCGCCGAGGTCGCGTCCCAGGGTCGACGCGAGGACCTCGCCGAGGCGCAGGGCGGTCCCGGACGGCGCATCCTGCTTGGCCCGATGGTGGGTCTCCAGCACCTCCACGTCGAAGCCGTCCCCGAGGCGCTTCGCCACATCCGCGGCCAGGGAGAAGAGCAGGTTGACCCCGAGGCTCATATTCGGGGCCAGGACGTGCGGCTGCTGCGCCGCGAAGGCGCGGATGAACTCCATCTCCTCCGGCTTGAAACCGGTGGAGCCGATGATCATCGACCGGCCGGCGGCGGAGACCAGGGGTAGGAGGTTGAGGGTGACGCCGGGGAAGGTGAAATCGATCAACACCTCCCAGTCGTCGGCGATCTCGTCCAGCGTGGCGGTGATCACCACATCCATGGCGCCGACCCCGGCGACCTCGCCGGCATCACGACCCATGGCGGGATTGCCACTCTTCTCCAGGGCACCGATCAGGCGGATCTCCGGGTCGCGCTGGGCGGCCGCAATCAGGCAATGGCCCATCCGACCGGCCGCGCCGGTGACAACGATTCCGCTCATCCTGCTCCTCCTCAACGAGGTCGCCCCCGCGGTCACGCGGCCTGGGCGAGGGTGGCAACCAACTCTGCCAGGGGGATGCTGTCTTGTACCCGCCGTGCGAGGTCGCGCACCACGACGGTACCGGCCGCCAGCTCCTGCTCCCCCAGGATGACCACCTTGTGGGCGCCGAGTCGATCGGCGCGTTTGAGCTGGGCCTTCAGGGAGCGATCGCCGTGGTCCAGCTCGCAGGACACGCCGGTGGCGCGCAGGGCGTCGGCGATCTGCAGGCCACGCTGCCGGGCCTCCGCGCCGAGCGCCGCCACGTAGACCACCACCGGCGGGGCCTCCTCCTCCACGGCCATCAGCTCGATCAACCGCTCCAGGCCGACGGCAAAGCCGACGGCCGGGGTCGGTGGACCGCCCAGCTCCTCCACCAGCCCATCATACCGCCCACCCGCACCGACCGTGGCCTGCGCACCGAGCCCGGCGGCCACCACCTCGAAGGCGGTACGGGTGTAGTAGTCGAGACCGCGCACCAGCCGCGGATTGAGGCGGAAGGGGATGGCGAGGGCCGCCAGCCCCGCCTTGACCTGGTCGAGGTGGGCCGTGCAGTCGCCACATAGATGGTCGATCAACAGAGGCACGCCGGCCGTCGCCTCGCCACAGCTCGGCACCTTGCAGTCGAGGACTCGCATGGGGTTGGTCGAGACCCGGCGCTGGCAGTCGTCGCAGAGCTGCGCCATCCGCTGTTGCAGCTCGGCCACCAGGAGGTCGCGGTAGGCCGGACGGCATTGAGGGCAGCCGACACTGTTGACCTGGAGCTCCAGGTCACCGACGCCGACTGCGGCCAGGAGGCGCATGAGCAGGGCGATCACCTCGACGTCGAGGGTCGGGCTCGCCTCGCCGATCGCCTCCACGCCGAATTGGTGGAACTGGCGAAAGCGCCCCTTCTGCGGCCGCTCGCGGCGGAACATGGGGCCGAAGTAGTAGAGCCTGTCGAGGGGGTGGGCACGCAAGCGTCCGTTGCTCACTACCGACCGCACCACCCCGGCCGTCCCCTCGGGACGCAGGGAGATCCGCCGGCCCTTGGAGTCGGCAAAGGTGTACATCTCCTTCTCGACGATATCCGTGGCGACACCGACGCTGCGCTCGAAGAGCTCGGTGGCCTCGAACATCGGCGTGGCAATCTCGCGAAACCCGTACAGGGGCAGGGTCGCCTCCACCACGCGCCGCACCCGCTGCCACGCACCCTGCTCCTCCGGCAAGATGTCGTGGGTCCCCTTGACCGGCTGTATGTGGACTGCCATGGCGTGGTCTTGGATGCGGAAGCCGCTACGCCCGCTGCGCCGCCTCGGCCGCCGCATTACCGTGTGCGCGCCCGCCGGGAATCAGCTCCTCGGCAATCTGGATCGCATTCAGGGCCGCACCCTTGCGCAGGTTGTCGGAGACGATCCACATGTCGAGGCCGTTCTCGATACTCTGGTCCTCGCGGATGCGGCCGACCAGGACGTCGTCGTGACCGGTCGCCTCCAGCGGCATGGGATAGATCAGTTCCTGGGGGTAGTCGTAGACCGTCACCCCCTCGGCGTAGGCGAGGAGCTCGCGCGCCTGGTCGGCCGTGAGCTTGCGCTCGGTCTCGATGTTCACCGCCTCCGAGTGGCCGCGGAATACCGGCACCCGCACGCAGGTAGCGCTGACCCGGATCGAGTCGTCGCCCATGATCTTGCGCGTCTCGTTGACCATCTTCATCTCCTCCTTGGTGTAGCCGGAGTCGAAGAAGACGTCGATGTGCGGGATGAGGTTGAAGGCGATCTGATGCGGGAAGACTTTCGGGGTGCCGAAGTCGAACTTACCCAGCCCCTTCACCTGCTCCATCAGCTCCTCCATCGCCGCGCCCCCGGCCCCGGAGACCGCCTGGTAGGTCGCCACCACGATGCGCTTGATCTTGGCCACGTCGTGGATCGGCTTGAGGGCGACCACCATCTGGATAGTGGAGCAGTTGGGGTTGGCGATGATGCCCGGCTGGTCGGGGATCGCGCGCCGGTTGACCTCGGGGACGATGAGCGGGATGTCCGGGTCCATGCGGAAGGCGGAGGAGTTGTCCACCACCACCGCCCCGGCCTTCACCGCCGTGGGCGCAAACTCCTTGGAACGCGCCGCACCCGCGGAGAACAGGGCGATGTCGATGCCGGCGAACGAGTCGTGGGTCAGCTCCTGGACCATGATGCTGCGGCCCTGGAACTCCACTTCGCTCCCGGCCGAGCGCACCGAGGCGAGGGCCCGTAGCTCACCGACGGGAAACTGGCGCTCCGCGAGGATGGCGAGAAACTCCCGGCCGACCGCGCCGGTGGCACCGACCACGGCAACGTTATAGCGATCTTTTTTTTGCAACATAGATGTTCCGCTGATTGGCTCGCGCAGAGACGCGGAGGCGCAGAGGTTATGGCAATTTTTCCTGAAGGCCATTGACCGCCCGAACGATGCCGTCTTTCATCAGTGCACCACCAAAATTGAGCAGATACCCTAAGGCACATCCAGTCAGGCGAAGGTAGGTCTGAATCTGTTTCCGGTGGGCAGCCGTGAGGTTCTCGACTGACTTCAGCTCAATTACTACCTTGCCCTCCACCACGAGATCGGCCCGGAACCCTTCATCAAAGACGATTCCCCCATAACGAATCGGGACACCCACCTGACGCTCCACCGCCAAACCTCTCTTCTCAAGCTCGTGGGCAAAGACAACTTCGTAAACACTTTCCAACAATCCGGGACCCAAGGCTCGGTGCACGGCAACGGCAGCATCGACGACGATGGTCCCGATCGCATTCTCGTCCAAGACTCCCTCTGCGCCTTCGCGTCTCTGCGCGAGGCCTACAAATGGTGCACCACCGCGTCGCCGAGGGCGGCGGTGCCGACGGTCGCCTCCCCGGGCTGGGCGATGTCCGCGGTGCGCAGGCCGTCGTCGAGGGTGCGACGCACCGCGGCCTCGATGGCGTCCGCCGCCTCGGCCTGGTCGAAGGAGAAGCGCAGCATCATGGCCACGCACAGGATCTGCGCCATGGGGTTGGCGATGCCTTGGCCGGCGATGTCCGGGGCCGAGCCGCCGGCGGGCTCATAGAGGCCGAAGCGCCCCTCCGCCAGGCTGGCGGAGGGGAGCATCCCGAGGGAGCCGGTGAGCTGCGCCGCCTCGTCCGAGAGGATATCGCCGAACATGTTGTCCGCCAGGATCACGTCGAATTGCCGCGGTGCCCGCACGAGCTGCATGGCGGCGTTGTCCACGTAGAGGTGGTTGAGGGCGACGTCGGGATACTCCGTGCCGATCCGGGTCACCACCTCGCGCCACAGGACCATGGTGGTGAGGACGTTGGCCTTGTCGATGCTGGTCACCTTGTGGCCACGGCGACGCGCCGCCGCGAAGGCGACCCGGGCGATGCGCTCGATCTCCACCGTGGTGTACTCCAGGGTGTCGAAGGCGCGTTCGCCGCGCTCGCCCGCCGGCTCCCGCCCCTTGGGCTGGCCGAAGTAGATGCCCCCGGTGAGCTCGCGGATGATCAGCAGGTCGAACCCCTCGCCGACGATGTCCGGCCGCAACACCGACGAGGCGGCCAGGGCCGGGAAGACCATGGCCGGCCGGACGTTGGCGAACAGCCCGAAGTGCTTGCGCAGGGGCAGCAGGGCGCCGCGCTCCGGCTGCTCGGCGGGCGGCAGGTGGTCCCACTGGGGGCCGCCGACGGAGCCGAACAGGATGGCATCGGAGCGCTCGCACAGGGCCAAGGTTTCGGCGGGCAGGGCGCGACCCGTGGCGTCGATCCCCGCACCGCCCACCGGGGCCTCCTCCGTCGCGTACGTGAATCCGAACCGCTCCGCGACGGCGGCAAGCACCTTGAGCGCCTCCGCCATCACCTCCGGGCCGATCCCGTCACCGGGCAACACGGCGATCCGATACATCGATCTCCTCTTAAGAAACGGCCCGACCTGCCGGCCGGGCGCGGTGATTCTACCTGCCGGCCCACTGCGGGGCTACTGGCGCCCAGACGACGACCGACCACCAGCGACGCAGGGTCACCCCCGCCACCCCGAGAAATATCTGTTTGCACGTATATTCGTTTCGATGAATACTCCGGCCATGTCCCACACTCCCGACCGTCTCCTCCCCCTCCTCGCCGACCCGACCCGGCTGCGTTGCGTGGTGCTCCTCCAGCAAGAGGGGGAGCTGTGCGTCTGCGAGCTGGTCCAGGCCCTCGACCTCCCCCAGCCCAAGGTCTCCCGCCACCTCGCCCTGCTGCGCGAGGCGGGAGTGGTGGAGGATCGGCGGGCCGGCCAATGGGTCCACTACCGCCTCCACCCGGCCCTGCCGGCGTGGGCCAGGGCAGTGGTCGCCGCGGCCGCCGACGGCGTCGACGGGGCGGAACCCTACGTCAGTGACGGCGCCCGCCTCGCCGCCATGACCGGCCGGCCCGAGCGGCTCTGCTGCCCGGCGTGAGGGAGTTTATGGAACGCCGGCCCCGCCTCCTCTTCCTCTGCACCGGCAATAGCTGTCGCTCCCAGATGGCCGAGGGGTGGACGCGCCACCTGGGCGGTGATGCGGTGGAGGTGGCCTCCGCCGGCATCGAGGCCCACGGCCAGAACCCACGGGCGGTGGCGGTGATGGCGGAGGCGGGGGTCGATATCTCCGGCCAGGTCTCCACCCGCCTCACCCCGGGCCACCTCGTCTGGGCCGATCGGATCGTCACCGTCTGCGGCCACGCCGACGAGCATTGCCCCAACGTCCCGCCAGGCACCCACAAGGTCCACTGGCCCCTGGCCGACCCGGCCAAGGCGACCGGCACGGAAGCGGAGGTGATGGCTACCTTCCGCGCCTGCCGCGACGAGATCCGGGAGCGGGTGGCGGCGTTGCTCGAGGAGCTCGGTGTCGACGGGGGTAGGCGATGAAATTCATCGAGCTCCCCCTCCCCCGGCAGGGGGTTGGGGGGAGGGCGTATGGGACAAGCGGCGCGTTGGGCACCCGCCCGGGCCAAGGGCCCATTCCGCCCGCCCCCACCCGGGCCCTCCCTCAGAGGGGGAGGGCGGTTTTCTTGATTGCGCAGGGGGTGAGCCATGAGCAGCCAGTGTGAGGTCACCGCCAAGCGGGCGGCCAAGGACGAGATGTCGCTCTTCGAGCGCTATCTCACGGTGTGGGTCTTTGCCTGCATCGTCGCCGGGATCGGCCTCGGCCAGGGGCTGCCCGCCCCCTTCCGCCTCCTCGGCAGGCTAGAGGTGGCCAAGGTGAACCTGCCGGTGGCGGTGCTCATCTGGCTGATGATCGTCCCGATGTTGTTGAAGATCGACTTCGCGGCGTTGCACCGGGTGAAGGAGCATTGGCGTGGGGTGGCGGTGACCCTGTTCATCAACTGGGGGGTGAAGCCGTTCTCCATGGCACTCTTGGGGTGGATCTTCATCCGCCACCTGTTCGCGCCGTGGTTGCCGGCGGCGCAGATCGACGCCTACATCGCCGGCCTCATCCTCCTGGCGGCGGCGCCGTGCACGGCGATGGTCTTCGTCTGGTCCAACCTCTCGGACGGCGAGCCCCACTTCACCCTCACCCAGGTGGCCCTCAACGACCTGATCATGGTCTTCGCCTTTGCCCCGATCGTCGGCCTGCTCCTCGGCCTCTCCTCGATCCACGTGCCGTGGGGGACCCTCTTCCTGTCGGTGGTCCTCTACATCGTGATCCCGGTCGGCGTCAGCCACCTGTGGCGGGTGCGGCTCCTGGCGCGCGGCGGCAAGGCGGCCCTCGACCGAGTGCTGGCGCGGCTGGCGCCGGTCTCGCTGATCGCACTCCTCGCCACCCTGGTGCTGCTCTTCGCCTTCCAGGGGGAGCAGATCCTCGCCCAGCCCCTGGTGATCGCCCTGCTCGCCGTACCGATCCTGATCCAGGTCTACTTCAACTCGACCCTCGCCTACCTCCTCAACCGCGCGGTCGGCTCGGCCCACTGCGTGGCCGGGCCGTCGGCCCTGATCGGCGCCTCCAACTTCTTCGAGCTGGCGGTGGCGGCGGCGATCTCCCTCTTCGGTTTCACCTCCGGCGCCGCCCTGGCGACGGTGGTGGGGGTCCTGGTGGAGGTGCCGGTGATGCTCTCGGTGGTGCGCATCGTCACCGCCAGCCGGGGCTGGTACGAGCGCGGCCGCGCCGTTGGAGCGGGTGCGTCACGAGCCGCGTAGGGACGCGAATGAACGTGAATGGATCTCCAACCACGGGGGTTGCCACGGCGCAGGTTTGGAAACGATGCAGACTGTATCCGGGAGGTGATCCATGGATGCGCAACAGCGGGCGCGGTACGCGGTGCGGGCGCGGATCATCAAGGCCCTGGCCCACCCGAGCCGCCTGCTCATCGTCGACGAGCTGGCGCGCGGCGAGCGCTGCGTGTGTGAGCTCACGGAAATGGTGGGGGCCGACATCTCCACGGTCTCCAAGCACCTGTCGGTGCTGAAGAACAGCGGGATCGTCGCCGACGAGCGGCGCGGCACCCAGGTCTTCTACTCCCTGCGGGTGCCGTGCCTCCTCAACTTCTTTGGCTGTGTGGAGGCGGTGGTGGAGGCGGCCGCCAAGGAGCAGCTCGCCGCCTGCGGGTGACCCTTTTTTTTGGCCGCAATGTTGGCCGTCTGGCCAAATAACGATTCATCATCGAGGAGCAACCATGCGCTGGCAGACCGAATGGCGACCCCTGGGGTGGATCGTCGCGGGCTTTTTCCTCTGCTATTTCCTGCCGGTGGGGTGGGCGCGGTTCGACCACGCGGTGGTGGAGTCCCTCGCCCTGGTGCGCTGGTACGCCCGCGAGCATGTCCTCCTGTGCCTGATCCCCGCCTTCTTCATCGCCGGGGCGATCGCGGTCTTCATCCGCCAGGAGGCGGTGATGCGCTACCTCGGCGCCGGGGCGCGCAAGGTCGTGGCGTACGCCGTGGCGTCGGTCTCCGGCACCCTCCTGGCGGTCTGCTCGTGCACGGTCCTGCCGCTGTTCGCCGGCATCTACCGGATGGGGGCGGGGCTGGGGCCGGCCACCGCCTTTCTCTACTCCGGGCCGGCGATCAACGTCCTGGCCATCGTCCTCACGGCGCGGGTCCTGGGCTGGCAGCTCGGGGTGGCGCGGGCGGTGGGGGCGGTCCTGTTCTCGGTGGTGGTGGGGCTGGCGATGGCCCTCCTCTTCCGCCGCGAGGAGGGGGAGCGGCTGGCCGCGGCGGCGGTGGCAGAGGCGGACGGCGGCCGCCCCCTGTGGCAGACCGGCCTCTCCTTCGTGGCCATGGTGGGGGTGCTGGTCTTCGCCAACTGGGGGGCGCCGGCCGAGCCCACCGGGATCTGGGCCGCCCTCTATGAGGCGAAGTGGGGGATCACCGCCCTGTTTGGCCTCTTCTTCGCCCTCGCCCTGGTGGTGTGGATGGGCCTCCCGTGGGGGCGGGTGGCGGCGATCACCGCGGCCACCGCCGGGGTGGCCATCCTCTATCCCGGCCACCCCCTCGCCCCCTTCGTGGTGGCGGTGGCCGGCCTGTCGCTGGTCACCGCCACCGATTCCGGCGCGGGGGGCGACTGGTTCGGCGCCACGTGGGGGTTTGCCAAGCAGATCCTGCCGCTCCTCCTCATCGGGGTGGTCATCGCCGGCCTCCTCCTGGGCCGTCCCGGCCACGAGGGGCTGATCCCGAGCGGCTGGGTGGGCTCCGCGGTGGGGGGCAACTCCTTGGGCGCCAACGCCTTTGCCGCGGTAGCGGGCGCCTTCATGTACTTCGCCACCCTCACCGAGGTGCCGATCCTCGAGGGGCTGCTGCGCAACGGCATGGGCCAGGGGCCGGCGCTGGCCCTGCTGCTCGCCGGTCCCGCCCTGTCGTTGCCCAACATGCTGGTGATCCGCTCGGTCCTCGGCACCCAGAAGACCGCCGCCTACGTCGCCTTGGTGGTGGTCATGGCGACCCTCACCGGCGAGATCTACGGCGCCCTGATGGGGGCGTGAACCCCTGCCCGACACCGCCGCCCCGTGCGGCAAGGAGGTCTCCCATGAAGCTCGAAATCCTCGGCACCGGCTGCCCCAAGTGCAAGGCCCTCACCGCCGCGGCCCAGGCGGCGGCGGAGGAGCTGGCCCTCGACTACACCCTCACCAAGGTCACCGATATCCAGGAGATCATCGCCCACGGGGTGATGATGACCCCGGCCCTGGTGGCCGACGGTAAGCTCCTCCTCTCCGGCCGGGTCCCGACCGTGGCGGAGGCGAAACAGCTCCTCGCCAAGGCCCGGTAGACCCCCAACCACCCCACGCGACCACCGATCCCCGGCCGCCATCCGGAGCCCTGCCATGTCTCTGCGAACCGCCATCCCCCTCCTCCTCGTGGTGGCCGCCGGCCTCGCCTGCGCGGCCGCGGCGGCCGGGCCGCCGCCCGCAGCGGCGGCGACCACCGCCCCCGCCGCCACCCTGGCCGCGCCCACGGCGATGGATCGGCCCCCGGCCACCCCGCGGGTGACCCTCTACTACTTCCACGCCACCGCCCGCTGTGCCACCTGCCGCGCCATCGAGGCCCATGCCGCGGAGGCGTTGCACGCCGCCTTTGGCCGGGAGCTCGCGAACGGCACCCTGGCGTGGCGGACGCTGAACGTGGAGGAGGCGGACAATCGCCACTTCATCGAGGAGTTCCAGCTCACGAGCAGCTCGATGGTGGCGGTCCGCCACGATCCGGACCGCAACCCGCAGTGGCGGCGCCTCGACCGCATCTGGCCCCTGGCCCACGACAAGGCGGCATTCGTCCGCTACGTGGAGGAGGAGGTGGCGGCCACCCTCCGGGGAGCGGGGCGATGAATGAGCTCCCCCTCTGGCCGGCGGCCACCGCCGTGTGGCGCGGCCTCCTCACCTCCATCAGCCCGTGCCCCCTGGCGACCAACATCGCCGCGGTGGCGTACATCGGCCGCCAGGTGGCGAGCCCGGCCCGGGCCATCTTCACCGGCCTCGCCTACACCCTCGGCCGGGCGCTCACCTACACCGCCATCGCGGCGCTGCTGGTGGGGAGCCTGGTCTCCGCCCCCACCCTCTCCTTCGCCCTCCAGGGGTGGATGAACCGCCTCCTCGGGCCGCTGCTCATCGTCGTCGGCCTCATCCTCCTCGGGTGGCTCCCCCTGCCGGCGTGGGGTGGCGGGCTCGCCGCCCGCCTGCAGGGGCGGCTCGCCCACCAGGGGGTGTGGGGCGGGGCGGCCCTGGGGATGGTCTTCGCCCTCTCCTTCTGTCCGGTCTCCGCCGCCCTCTTCTTCGCCTCCCTCATCCCGCTGGCGGTCAGCCACCACGACCCGGTGGTCCTGCCGACCCTCTACGGGGTGGGGACCGCCCTGCCGGTCGCCCTCTTCGCGGTGTTGGTGGCGGTGGGGGCCGGCTCGATCGGCCGCCTGTTCGCCCGCCTCACGACGGTGGAGGTGTGGATGCGCCGCGCCACCGCCGCCCTGTTCATCGCCACCGGGGTCTACTTCGCCCTGGTCCACCTCTACGGAGTCGGGACATGAGGACGCACCGCCTCCCTCCCCTCCACCCGGCGGGCCTCCCGGCCGGCTCGCCGTCGCCGCCCTCGCCGTCGCCCGCCGGGCCATGAAAGTGAGGTCAGGACCATGCAGAGGCAGATTGGCGAGTCGGCCTTCATGACCAAGCGCGGCATGGGGATCCCGCCCGATGCGATCCCCGAGGCCGAGCAGATGGAGCTGGTGGATCTCGTCTGGAACGCCCCGGAGGCGACATGAAGATGCAGAAACGGTTCGTCATGGTCGGCACCATCGCCCTCTACTTCGCGATCTGCCTCGAAATCCTGATCATGATCAGTCCCTTCGCCGGGTTCTTCTATGCCGTGTTCAACCCCTTTCTGCTGCTGGTCTCCGGCAACCCGGCCACTCGTTGGCTGAGCGCCTTCTTTCTCCCCCACCTGGTCATCCCATCGGATCCCTTTCTGATTGCACTCAGGGTGGCGGGGTCGGTGTTGCTGGTCACGGGGCTGGGCCTTTTCCTCCTGTGCGCCGTGATGGTCTATGGCGCCAAGTTCCGCCGCAGGGGGGCCGTGGTCGGCGGGCCGTACCGGGTGATCCGCCATCCCCAGTACCTGGCCCTGGCGGTGTGCGGGACGGGGCTGGCCATCCTCTGGCCCCGTATCCTGACCGCGGCCCTCTGGTGCGCCATGATTCTCGCCTACTACTGGCTAGCCAAGGATGAGGAACGGCGCATGGTGGCCGCCCACCCCGAGGAGTACGGGGCCTATCGGCAGAGAACCGGGATGTTCCTGCCCCCCTCCCTGGAACGCCGCATACTGCCCCCCAGCGCCACGGGCCGCGGGTTGGCCTTCGTGCTCCTGACCGGCCTGGCCATGGGAGCGGTCTTCGGACTGCGCACCTACACCATCCGCCACCTGACCCTGTGGTCGGCGGACAACGTCACGGCCATTGCCATCCTGCCGGAAGATGGCCTCAAGATGGCGCACCGGATGGCGGACATCCTGGCGATGGAGGAGGTCCGACGCCGGTTGCAACCGGAGAGCCGCTATCTCGTGTACGTCGTGCCCACGGACTACATCATGCAGGGGCTGATCGCGGATACCGGCGGCGACTGGCGGCTCTACCAACACCATCACTCCTGGGCCATGATCACCGACTGGATCTTCCACCCGTTTCGCCACCTGCGTCAGGGACATCGGGCCATGGCCGGAGCAGGCCATCACCCTCACCCGGGCATGACGCCCAGCGCAGAACATCCCGGCGCTGGCGCCACCCGCCGTCTCATCGTCCTGCGGCTGGAAAATGTTCCATTGACGGCCTCTCCCTTCGCCGATTTTGCCCTTGGGGTGCATCGCGTTCCGGAGCTCTTCTTCGATGTCGACCTCCACCAGGGGCAGCTTGTGAACCTCCGAGAGGTGCCGCATACGACCACCGGCTGGGGAGAGGTGCCCACGCCGACGTTCTAACCCGCATTTCTCACCGATGAGAAATGCGAGCTAGCGAGCCGTGCGCCCCATCGGAGCTACCCCATGATGCCCCTGGCCGCCCTGGCCCTCCTCCTCGTCGTGCCGCTGACCTCGGTGGGGGCGCGGGCGGCGGACGTTTCCCTCTCCGCCCGCCTCGCCCAGTTGGAGGCCCGTGCCCCGGCCCTCCAGGCGGCGGGCGCCCAGGCGGCGGCGCAGGCGGGCCGGCGGGTGGCGCAGGGGGGGGGGGGGTACTGGGGAGAGGTGACCCTGTTTGGGAGCGACCGCCACACCGATGACCCGCAGCTCGTGGAGCCGATCGTCCCGCCGGTGAACATCAACGGCATGGCCTTCGACGACGACATCGCCACCTACGGCCTCACCGCCCGCCTGCCCCTCGATGCGAACGGCAACCTGCGGGCGCAGGTCGCCGCCGCCCCGCCGGTGCGGATTGCATTGCCGCCGCCGCCCCGCGGACGCTGCCGGCGAGGAGGATGAGGTAGGAGCCGATTCCCATCGGCGACCCAGGCCCAGCGGGCCTGCCGCGGCCACAAGCCGCAGATCGCGGTTACCACCCGCGTTAACCCGCCTTTCTCACCCCGAATCTGCTGCGACCGCACAACTGCCCACATCTCCTGGCCCACCTCGTCCGAGGTAGGAGCCGGTGGCACCGGCGACCCGCGCCCTCCGCCGTTTCCCTCCCCCGCAAACCGCCTAACGCGGAGGCGCAGAGGGCATCGGATCCGCGCGGAACGAAATCCCCTCTCCCCCCCGGGCTGATCGTTACCCATATCTCCGGTCGCTGGAGACCGTGGGATCGCGGGCGGTGGGGCCGAAGGCACGCCAGGCCAGGGTGATGTCGTCGAGGCGTTGCAGGCCGCGCCACAGGGTCTGGGCG
>Ga0326597_10001105_pt1 | contig 44703 bp, 34 predicted proteins | sample RVTome_12_FD_203789 | JGI IMG/M metagenome (GOLD analysis project Ga0326597, IMG submission 203789) | Soil microbial communities from uranium-contaminated site in the Upper Colorado River Basin, Wyoming, United States - RVT100D185 | ecosystem: Environmental > Terrestrial > Soil > Contaminated >...
GCCGGAGCCAGAAAGGCACGATCCCCTGGGAGCGTTTTGGCAGGTACACCGACCGGTGGATCCCCAAAGCCCGCATTCTGCATCCCTATCCGCATGACCGCCTCCGCGTCTGACCTGAGGCAGGAGCTGTATGAGGTAATGCTTCACGTACGGATCTGTGCGGGGGGCCCCGGGAAACCGGGGTCCCTACCGCGATGGGAAGAGGAAGGGCACGAAGGCCGTGGCAACCGAAACGGTTGCCACGGCAGGGGATCTGAAGTGAGTTCGGAGCCGGGTCTCTTCTCACGACGTCGCTCGAGACGCCTCGCTCAGGACCTCGGCTGGGACCAGCACGGGGAAAGGGCATCCCCTCAACCCGGGAGCGCCTGCAAGCCGAAGCCAGGAACGGATGCCCCGCACCACGACCAGCTTGCTCGTCACCCTCGGCCCTCTGCTGGTCATCCTGCTCGCGTGCCTCGCGTACTTGCCGTCTCTCGACAACGGGCTCGTCTCCGACGATCTGGTGCTGGTGTCGACGCTGCCGAAGGACCCGGGTCTCGGCCACGCGGCGCGGGTTCTCGGGCTCGACGACTGGGTGCCCGACGGCAGGGCGCTGCGGGGGCTGACGCTTCTCCTCGATCAGCGGCGAGGGGGAGGGGATCCCCGGACGTTTCACGAGACCAACGTCCTCCTGCACGTTCTCGCCAGCCTGCTCGTGCTGCTCGTGGGAAGGGCGGTGGGGTTGTCGCCCCTCGGGGCGCTCGTGGCTGCTTTGCTCTTCGCCGTCCATCCCGCGGCGAGCGAGGCGGTCCTCTTCGTCACCGCACGAAAGGACGTTCTCGCCACCATCTTCGTGCTCCTCGGGCTGCTCGCCGCGATCGGGCACGGCAACAAGAGGGGGAAGCTCCGTGTTGCTCTCGTCGTCTTCCTCTTTGTCCTCGCCGTCCTCGGCAAGGAGGTGGCGGCGGTGTTCCCGCTGCTCGTGCTGCTCCTGGATGGGCTCTCCGGAAAGGGAGGGGATCCGCGGTGCGGGAGCCTGCGCGAGCGACTGCTCGTGGCCTTCCGCAGGAGGCCCGCGCTTCACGTCACCCTCGCGTTCCTCTTTCTCGCGGCGCTCGTCGTCGCCGTCTTCGGGCAGAGGATCTCGGCTCGCGCCGTTCCCGGGGGCGCCGGATGGTACGGAGGTCTTCCCCAGCACGTCCGGCTCGCGGTGGCGGTGGTGGGACAGTACCTCTGGCTGCTCGCGGTGCCGCTTCGCCTCTCCGCCGACTACGCCCCGCTCTCTCTGGAGATCCCGACGAGCGTCGGTTCGTTCTCGTTTCTCTTGCCCTTCTTCCTCGGGCTCGTGGTGCTGGCGAGCGGTGTCGTTCTCTACCGGAGGGGACGGCCCGAGGGCTTCTTCCTTCTGTTCGTGCTGGTGGCCCTGGCTCCCGTGGCCCAGATCGTCCCCCACCACGAGATCCTCTCCGAGCACAACCTGTATTTGCCCGCGGTGGGTCTCTGCTGGCTCGTCGGAAGCGGGCTCGCCCTTCTCGGCACGCGCGTGCCGTGCCTTGCCACGGTGGCGACGGTGTTGATCTTGTCCGGCCTCTGCACGCGCACCGTTCTGCGGGCTCCTGACTGGCGGAGCATGGAGACTCTGGTGGCGAGCACGCTCGAGGTTCATCCCAGATGCGCGCGGGCCCTCTACAACCGTTCGCAGATTGCCCTTTCTCGGGGAGACGAGGAGGGAGCCCGCGGGGATCTCCTTGCCGCGGTGGACGCGGCACGCGCGGCGCCTCCCGGAACCGATCGCATGTTCTCCCCGGCCCAGAACGAGCTCGGCCTTCTCGAGTACATGGCCTGGGTGCGCAACGGTCGAAAGGCAGGGGACCCGAGGCTCCTCTCGGCGGAGACGCGTCTCCGCGAGGCGGTGGAGGCCGGGAAGAACGACAAGCCCCGGATCCTCAACCTGGCCACGGTGCTGCTCTCCTCGGGGAAGATCCGGGACGCCGAGGCTCTTCTCGAGGCCCACGTCGACGCGGAGCTCGAGGCCCTCGGCACGTCCTGGGAGGGGCGCCTCTCCGACCTGTCGACCCGCCTCCTTTCCCTTTCTCTCCAGCCCATCCTGAGGAGGGCAAGCGAGGGAGCAGGGGGGGGATCCTCGCCCTCCGCGTCGCTCCTCGCCATCCGCGCCGCGGCGTGCCTTCTCCTCGCCGAGGAGACGGGAGCAGCCGATGTCGAGGGGACGGTCGGCACCCGGGCGCGATCTCTCCTGGAGAGCGTCCTCCTCGCCGCGGGCGAGCCCGAGGCGGCGTACCTCCTCGTCAAGGGTGGAAGCCGCGAGGAGAAAGGAAGGCTGCCCGAGATTCGCCGCGCGGTGAGAAGGAGGATGGGGCGGACCAAGGCGGAGCGGCGGGAGGTCCTGACGGGCCTCGAGGGCGAAACCGGCCTGGGGGCCGGCGAGGATCGGGGACTCCTCGTCCTCTTTGGCTCGAAGGAGAGGTCGGCGGCCGCCCTCGAGCGCATCACCCGGAACACCCGTCTTGCCCTCGCCGCGAGAAAGAGGGGTTACCGCGAGGAGGCGGTCGCCGCGCTTTCCCGGGCCCGGGAGGCCCTGGGCCTCGACACGATCGCGGTGGCGGCGGGGCCTCCGTAGGCCGGACCACCCCCCAGCCCCCTTTCAGGCCGGGCTTGTCCCGCCACTCCCCGGAACGTAACCTAGCGGGCCCGCGGTGCGTGGGAGGTGCCCCCGGATGGCCTTTCCTGTCCTCCTGGTGAGGGCGGCGTATTGCGGAACGAGATGGCGAAAGGGCGGGTAGCTCAGCTGGGAGAGCGCTGCGTTCGCAACGCAGAGGTCGGGGGTTCAAATCCCCTCTCGTCCACCATCCGTTCTCGGCCCGTGAGCCCCCATAGCTCAGTGGATAGAGCAATGGTCTCCGGAACCATGTGCGCAGGTTCGATTCCTGCTGGGGGTACCACTCCTTTCCGCCGCGTCGTGGCGGGGGTGGCCCTTCTGCTCGTCCTGGTCCCCGCATGCTCGACGCCTCTGTCCCCGAGGCCCGTCCCCGTCGAGGTCTGGTCCGACGCCGACTCCCTCCCGCCGCCCCTCACCGGCTACGAGATCGTGGACCTCTCGCTCTCTCTCCACGAGGGCGTGCCGGCCTGGCCGGGCCCGGGCTATACCAAGATGCGCGTCACCGAGATCCCGGGGCATGGCGGCAAGGGGGCCGGCTCCCGGGTCCTGACCCTGCCCGAGCTTCACGGCACCCACGTCGATGCGCCGCGGCACTTCGGCAAGACCGCCATGAGCATCGCCGACATCCCCGTGCGCCGGCTCTTCCGGCCCGCGGTGGTGGTGGACGTGCGAGCAAGCGTTCTTTCCAACCCGGACCATCGCCTGTCCCTCAACGAGCTCCTCCGGTGGGAGGGGCGTCACGGACGCATGGACGCGGGGGCGATCGTGCTCCTGAGGACGGGATTCCGGTTTCCGGAGGGAGGCACGGTTCCCGACGCGGTGTGGCGCCACTTCCCCGGGTACTCGCTCGAGGCGGCTCGCTTCCTGATCGAGGAGCGGGGAGTCGTTTGTCTGGGCACCGATGCCCCCTCCGTCGACCCGGGGAGCAGCGACACCTACGACGTCCACATCTTCGGCAGCAAGCGCGGCGTCTACTTCCTCCACAACGTCACCCACCTCGAGGTGCTGCCCCCGCGCGGGTTCGCGGTGTGGGTGGCACCCCTCCGGCTCGAGCAAGGCTCGGGCTCGCCGGCCCGGGTGTTCGCGTTTCTCAAGCCGGGGCGGTAGCCCGGACGATTCACAAGGGCGGCCCGTTGGCGATAGGATTCCCCGGCCCATGTGGTCATTCCCGGCATCCTCATCGGATTCAGTACCTGAGCGAGCAATTCTGCGCCTGGACAAGGCGGAGCGAGGAGGCGACTCAGCGGAGAGTGTCGTTGACGAGCTCCAACGCAGTCCAGGTGCAGAAGAGCCGCTCAGGCGGGCCGCCTCTCGTGAATAGTCCGGGCTGACATCACGCCCCTTCGCCGAACATGACCAGGACCGCCTCTGCGGGCTCGTCGAACGGGTTCATGAACTCGTGGCTCGTGTTCGGGCCGATGAAAATGGCCCGTCCCGCTTCGAGGTCCATCTCCTCGCCCCCGATGCGGGCGCGGGTCTTCCCCTTGGTGATCACCAAGAACGTCGGGAAGGGGTTCTTGCGCGATCCGGGGTGCTTGTTGGCATGCTGGCCCGGTTCGATCAGAACCCAGCCCAGCCGGAGCCCCGGCTGGTAGAAGAAGATGACGGCCTGGGCTCCGTGGACGGTTCGGCTCTTCTCGCGATCGAAGGGAACGATCTCGGGAAAGCCGCGGGTCCAGAAGTGGAACGTGAAGGGCAAGAGCTCGGCCACGAACTCCGGCCCGGGCTGGAAGCCGTTGACCGCATCGAATTCGAGGGGGGCCTCGTCGGTGGAAAAGGCCTTGCTCCCGGCGGTGAGGATGCTCATCTCGCCCCGGTGAAGCTTGCCGAGCGTTTCCCGGGAGAGCACATAGACCGAGGCCGCCTCACCCGGCAATCCACGCGTGAGGGCCACCTCGAAGGTCTCGTCGTCTTGCTCCTCTCCTGTTGCCACCACCGTCCATTCGCTCGCCTTCTCACCCGTGATGCGAATCCCGAAGACCCTCTTGCGGGCCGCGTGAGGATCGCTCCGGAAGTCTCCGACGTAGGACGAGAGAATGGCCTCGACATCGGGCTCCGTGGTGATGTCGGTCTCGAAGGAGTGGAGAGGTGACCCGATGGCGACCAGCAAGGACGCAGTGAGGAGGCGGAAGGGGGTACAGATCATGGCTTGGTCCCTCGACGTTTCTTTCCTGGGAGCTCGGATCGGAGGCCGCGCAGGAACAGCTCCCGCACGTGCCTGGCGTAGGCGCGATCCTCCGGAGCCGGGGCGGGGAGCTTCCCCTTGCGGCTCAGGCGGCGGCGCGCGTTCCGGGTGGCGGCATAGAAGACCATGCTGCCCACCAGGCTCAGGTGGGCAGCATGGGGGTCGACGTCACGAAACGTCCCGTCCCGTCTCCCGTCCTCGAGGATGGACCGGACGAGACGGAAGAACCCGAAGAAGCGCTCCTGGAGCTCTCCTTCCAGGTGGACTCCTCCCGCCATCTGCTCTCGCAGCACGATGAGGGGAAAGTGGGGATGGCGAGCGATGAACTCCATGAAGAGCTCGATGAACTGTCCGAGCCTCTCGTCCGAGGACGAGGAGGAGCTGCGCACCGGTTCCAGCACGAGATCGGACGCGTCCAGGCACTCGGCGAGCACCGCGGTGTAGAGCCCCTTCTTGCCCCCGAAGTGGTAGCTGATCATGGCCTTGTTGGCTCCCGCCTCGGTGGCCATTGCATCCGTCGTCGTCCCGTCGTAGCCGTTGCGGGAGAAAAGGGCGGCTGCGGCCCGGAGCAGGGAGCGCCGGGTGGCCTCGGGGTCGCGCTTTCGGGTCGGGAGGGCCATGGGAGTAGTGAACCAACCGGATGGTTAGTTTGTCAAGGGGGATTGATGCGGCGGGAGGAGCTTGTCGCGAGAGTCGGCCTGGGCTCCTAGCGCGGGAGCCCGATCGAGATGAAGGGCGCCCAGAAGAAGGGGTGACCGTCGCGCGATTCGTCGGGGGCGTCGTGGCTGACCCCTCGGAGGCCCCGCGCCTTTCGCACCGTGAGCTTGGCTTGCTGGAGGGCCTCGTAGACCGGCAGGCCCTGGAGCAGCAATTTCCGGTAGAGCTCCTCCATGGTCAGGGCCGCCGCGTCGTCGGACACCTTCCACAGGCTCGCGAGAACCGTCCGGGCGCCTGCATAGAGGAAGGCTCGGGCCATCGACTGCACTCCCTCTCCCGCGCGGATCTCGCCCCGTGCAGTCTCGCACGCGGAAAGGGAGACGAGGATGGCGTCGAGATCCAGCTCGAGGACGTCGGCAAGGGTGAAGAAGCCCTGGTCCTCGTCTACGCCGGCGGACAGGACGAGACCCGTGCGCTGCGGATGTTCCCGATCCACGTATCCGTGGCAGGCCAGGTGAAGGACCGAGTAGTCGCGAAGATCGGCCGGAACGAGCTTGTCACGCGAGGCCGCCGTTCCGAGGTGGAGGTCGACGAGGTCTGTGGAGAGGCTTCCGCTCCTCTTGTCGACGATCCGGAGGAACTCCTGCGCTCCCGTTTCGTCCGTCGGTGCGAGGAGCAGGCGAGCCAGGGTGAGTGCCTCGTCACGGGTGGCTCGAATGCGGGGCAGGTCTCCGGGACCGAGAGGGCACGTGCCTGCCCGATCCGATCCTCGATCTCGCGATACGCGGAAAGCGCGCGCTCGCAATCGGCGATGGCTTCCTGAGGCGCCCCGAGATCCAGGTTGACCCCGCCGCGATCATTGAAGAACTCGGCGATCAGACTCTCGTCATCGAGCTCCACGACGAGGGAGGTGCAGCGATCGAGGATTGCCTTGACCTCGAGGAGCCTTCCCTGGAGGTGGAGCGTCGCGATCGCGCTCCAAAGCTCGTCGAGAGTCGCGCGTGGGTCCTGCTCGTCCGTTTCTTGCTGCGCGAGGGCAGCGACGCCGCCGCCGAAGACGAGGATCGCGCCCAGAAGCCACTGACTTCTCACGTCTTCCCCCTCTCCCCCCGCTCTACCCCGCCTCCACCAGGCTCTCCAGCTTCACCACCGCGGCATCGACCCTCTTGAGGACCTCGTCCTTGCCCAGGATCTCCATCGACTCGCAGAGGGGTGGGCTCACCGTGCTCCCCGTCACCGCCACCCGGAGGGCCATGAAGAAGTCGCCCTTCTTCCAGCCCCACGCCTCGGCCCGGGCCATGCAGAGCGACTCGAGCTCGGTGGTGGCCATGGTGGGAGCCGGGGTCAGCGCCTCGCGGAAGCTGTCCAGCACCTGGGTCACCTCGGCCGGGTCCTTGTGATTCTTGGGGAGAAGAAGGGCCGGGTCGTACTCGAGCTCGCGGTCGGTGCGCAGGTAGGCCACCTTCTCCTCGACCTCGGACAGGGTCTTGATGCGCTCCTGGATGAGCGGGATGGCTTTCTCCAGCGTGTCGTTCGGGGGATAGGTGCCCCCGAACTCGCGGATGGTCCGGGCGAGATCGGCGGGCGAAAGCTGTCGAAGATAGACGCCGTTGAGCCACTCGAGCTTGGTCAGGTCGAAGACCGCGTTGGAGGCCTTGATCCGATCGAGGGCAAACGTCGACGAGAGCTTGTCGAGATCGAAGACCTCCTCGCCGTCCTCGAGCGAGTAGCCGAGGAGCCCGAGGAAGTTGAGCAACGCCTGGGGCAGGAAGCCCTGCTCCTTGTACCAGAGGAGAGACGTCGGGCTCTTCCTCTTGGAGATCTTGGTCTTGTCGGGATTGAGCAGCAGGGGCAAGTGGGCAAAGACCGGCTTGCTCCACCCGAAGGCGTCGTAGAGGATCACGTGCTTGGGAGTGGAGACGATCCAGTCGCCGCCCCGGATCACGTGGGTCACCCCCATGAGCGCATCGTCGACCACGTTGGCCAGGTGATAGGTCGGGAATCCATCCGACTTCAGCAGCACCTGATCGTCGATCTCGGCGTTGGCGACGGTGATCTCGCCGCGGATCTCGTCGCGGAAGGAGGTGGCGCCGTCGGTGGGAACGAGGAGGCGAACGACGTGGGCCTCGCCGCTGGCGGCGCGCCGATCCGACTCGGTCCTCTCGATCCTGCGGCAGCGCCCGTCGTAGCGGGAGTCGAGCTTCTTCGCCTCCCTCTCCTTCCGCATCTGGTCGAGGTCTTCGGCGGTGCAGAAGCACCGGTAGGCCGCCCCCTTGTCGAGGAGGATCCCCGCGTGTTGGCGGTAGAGGTCCGACCGCTCGGACTGCCGGTAGGGGGCGTGGGGCCCTCCCTTGTCGGGCCCTTCGTCCCAGGAGAGCCCGGCCCAGGTCAGGGTGTCGAGGATCGCCTGCTCGTGCTCTGGCTTGGAGCGAAGACGGTCCGTGTCCTCGATGCGCAGGATGAAGGTCCCGCCCTGCTGGCGGGTGAAGGCAAGGTTGAACAGGGCCACGTAGGCCGTCCCCACATGGGGTTCCCCCGTCGGGCTGGGGGCGATCCGGACGCGAACGGGCTGGGTCATGGGGCTCTCCTCGACCGCGGCCCCCACCCCGGGGGCCGACAGGACGCCTCAGTCTAGCCGGGACTCCTCACGTCCCGAAAGAAAGTCAACGTTTTCGTGCCGAGGGCTGCCCTGAAAAGCGCTATATTCAGTGGCCTCCCCTTCGGTCGGGCGGATCGAGGAGGGGAACCCCGTCTTTCTTCACCGGTTCCTTCGTAAACCCCTCAAGCTTCGAGGCTGAAGAGCCGAAAGAGGTACTGTGGGTCCCGACGGCGGGAGCTCCCGTCCTGCGGCCACCTGGCCGGAGAACGGCCTCGAGCGCGTCTCGAAGGGGGATGCAGGCCGGGACCAAAAAAGAGCCCTCGATCTGTCCGGGGGCGACATGACGCGGAAGTAGGGCCCCGAGGGAGGGAAGGATGCGCAGGGCGGGCGCAGACGTTGTCCCGGGTCCGGTCGATTCCGCGTGGGGTTCGATTCCCTTGCCGGGCCATCTGCACGGCAGCTTTCATGGCATCGATCTTGCTGGAACAGCAGGAGGGATGTTTGGGGGGATGAGCGCCTCCTGGTCTTTGCAACACCGCCCCGGAATTGCTGACAGAAGGGTTGTCGTCCGGGGAGGGTGCCCTGCGGCCGGAGTCCCCGACAGAAGGGGAGGTAGAGAGCATGGCTAGAAAGAAGAGCAAGAGCGAGCGGTATCGCGACGACGAGGCCGACTCCGATCCGAGGTCCGGTGTCCCGGGCATCGCCATCCTCGATCGAAGAGACGATCAGGAGGCGGAGGGTCTTCTCGAGTACCGCCGGTACCCGGACGCGCCCGAGGCCGAAGAGGAAGACGAGTCCGGCGAGGACGCCCGCGAGTCGCCGTCCGCGCGTCAGAAAAATGGTGGTGAGGGCGAGCGACGGATCTTTCCCGTCCGCCCCGAAGTCACCCATGACCCGGTCAAGATCTACCTCAGCCAGATGGGAGAGCTCCCGCAGATCTCCTATGCCGAGGAGAAGATCCTCACCGAGAAGCTCGAGAACGCCCGCAAGACTTACCGGCGTGCCGTCCTCGGTTGCGCGGCCAGCTTCGGGGCCGGCATCAAGACCCTCCATGACGTGGCCGATGGCCTCCGGGCCTCGAGCCGCATCTTCAGCCTCGACTGCTACGGGCCGGGAAAGAAGAGAAGGCTCACCAAGGAGCTGCCGGAGAGGATCAAGACTCTCGAGAAACTCCTGGCCCAGGCTCGTGATGTGTACACCCGAGCTCTGGACGCGAAGCCAAGGGACGCCAAGGCTCTCGATGCGACTCCTCCACGTTGCGAGGAGAAGATCGGCGAGGGAGTCGAGCTCTTCGAGGAGCTCAACATCCAGGTCAAGGACATTCATCCCCTCGTCGGGAAGCTGGAGGCCCATCTCACCTCGATGGAGGCCGCCCGCCGTCGCGTGCGTCGCTACGAGCGTGAGCGCAAGGATCCGAAAAAGGCCGCCCAGGCTCGTTGCGAGTACCGGGAGCATGAGATCGCGGCACTCGATCGGCCGGCAGAGACCCGCCAGAAGTTACGGGTCATCGCGGCCCTTCTCACCGAGTACGAGGAGATCAAGAAGGAGATCTCGGCCAAGAACCTGCGCTTGGTGGTGAGCATCGCCAAGCGCTACCGGAACATGGGCATGCCGTTCCTGGATCTCATCCAGGAAGGCAACACGGGGCTCATGCGCGCCCTCGACAAGTACGAGTACAGTCGCGGATTCCGGTTCTCGACCTACGCCACCTGGTGGATCCGCCAGGCCATCACCCGGGCCATCGCCGATCAGTCGAGGACCATCCGCATCCCGGTCCACATGATCGAGACCCTCAACCGGTACAAGAGGCTGAAGCGCCAGTTCCACCTCAACGAGGGCCGAGAGCCCACCATGGAGGAGGCCTCCGGCCTCCTCGATCTTCCGACCGACGAGATCAAGAAGATCCTGGAGGTCTTCCGCAACCCGATCTCGCTAGATCAGCAGGTGGGGAAGGCGGACGACCGGTTCGTGGCCGAGTTCATCGAGGACAAGGGAGCTGTCTGCCCCTACATGAGCACGAACCAGCAGATGCTCAAGGAGCGGCTCAACGAGGTCCTGGAAGGGCTTCCCATGCGGGAGCGCGAGATTCTTCGACTGCGCTACGGTCTCGCCGACGGCTTCACGTATACGCTCGAGGAGGTCGGAAACATCTTCAAGGTGACGCGAGAGAGGGTGCGGCAAATCGAGCTCCGAGCCGTGGACAAGCTGAGGCATCCCTTGCGAAAGGCCCGGCTTGCCGGATTCCTGGAGTGCCTGTCCGAGAACTGAGTCGACCCCGTTTCCCCGGAGAGCGGCACCGTGATCTCGCTCGATAGAGCGCTGAAGGCCGTGCTCGCTCGCGCTCGACGGGGGCGCCTTGCCACGGAGCGAGTGACCCTCCTCGAGTCCGAAGGACGGGTCCTCGCCGAGCGAGTCACTTCCGACGTCGACTTGCCTCCCTTTCATCGCGTGGCCATGGACGGCTTTGCCGTGCGCTCTCGCGACGTCGTGGAGGCCCCTGTCCTCTTGACCGTGGTGGGTACCGTGCTCGCGGGTCAGGTCGGCTCCCGTCGGCTCTTGCCGGGCGAGGCCATCCGGATCATGACCGGGGCACCCCTTCCCGCGGGCGCCGATGCCGTGGTCATGGTGGAAAGGACGGAGGAGACGGACGGAGGCAAGCGTGTCCTGGTGCGCGAGAGCGTCACCCGTTTCGGCAACGTGGCGCGCAAGGGCGAAGACCTCCGCAAGGGGAGAACCGTGCTCCGGCCGGGTCGATGTCTGGGGGCCGTCGAGGCGGGCATGCTGGCCACCGTGGGCCGGGAGCGGGCTCTGGTCTCCAGGAGGCCCGAGGTGACGCTCCTCGTCACCGGTGACGAGCTGGTCGAGCCAAGGAGGCGTCCCGGCCCCGGCAAGATCCGGAACTCGAACGCCTATTCCGTGGGAGCCCTCGTCCAGGGGGTGGGCGGCCGCCTTCGTTTTTCCGGTATCGTGAAGGATCACCCACCGGACCTCCGGCGCGAGATCAAGAGAGGGCTTCGATCCGATGTGCTCCTCCTCACCGGAGGAGTGTCCATGGGACAGGCGGACTTCGTTCCCGGCCTCCTGCGCGAGAAGGGCGTGTGCGCCCATTTTCACCGGGTGGCTCTCAAGCCGGGAAAGCCGCTCTTCTTCGGCTCGACGCCGGGCTGTCTCGTGTTCGGCCTTCCGGGAAATCCGGTGTCGAGTCTGGTGGACTTTCTCCTCTTCGTGAGGCCGGCTCTCCTTGCTCTGCAAGGGACAAAGGCACGGCCTCCGTGGACCGGTCAGGCACGGCTCGCCGGGGATGCCGGTGGCTCCTCCCGACTCACGGTCCTCGTTCCCGTCGAGATCGGGATCGAGGAGGGGGGCCTCGTCGCGCGGCCCGTTCCTTACCATGGCTCCGGCGACTTCACGGCTCTCCTGCGCGCGGACGGATTCGCCCTTCTCGCGCCCGGAGAGGAGTGTTCGTCAGGGGCTCAGGTCAAGGTGATGCCCCTGCCGGGTCGGGCACCCCACGTCTTCGGGCAGGTCGCTCGAGACACGCGATGAGAGGGGCCTCTCTGCTCCAGGGAGCCGCGTCCGGGTTCCTCCTCTACCTTTCCACCCTCGGCGGACCCTGGTCTTTCCTGGCCTGGGTCGGTCTGGTCCCCGCCCTCCTCGGGCGGGGGACCTCGGTCGACGGAGCGGTGCGGCTTCTCGTGACTGCTGTTTTCTTCTACGGGCTCGGACTGCGCTGGATCTGGCTCCTGGCGGTACCGGGATTCGTGGTGGTGGTCCTCGTGATGTCGGCCTACGCCGTCGTGTTCGGGGCGATGCTCCCCCGGCTGTCCCGAGGGCATCCCGTGCTGTTCCCGCTCCTCGCCGCCGCTCTCTGGACCGGCCTTGACCACCTGCGGGGACTCCTGCTCGGCGGGTTTCCCTGGCTCTGCCTCGGACACGGCCAGGCGGAGATCCTGGCCATTGCCCAGATCGCGGACCTCTTCGGGGTCGCCGGGGTGACCTTTCTCATCGTTCTCGTCAACGCCGCGCTCGCCCACGCCGCCGGAGCCCTCTCCGCGAGCCCGCGCTCGTCCGCGGGGGCGGTGGCTCTCGCCGGGGGAGCACTCGCTGTCACGCTCGGGTACGGGGCCTGGCGCTTGTCCACCCTGGAGCTCGAGCCCGGTCCCCGTCTTGCCGCCATCCAGGCCCAGATCGATGTCCTCGGCAAGCACGGAAGGATGTCGCAGGACGAGATCGTTCTCGTCCACGATCGTCTCTCGCGACAGGCGGCGAGGGAAAACCCGCGTCCGGACCTGATCGTGTGGTCCGAGACCATGTATCCGGCCGTGACCGGGGAGGACAGGGTCCTGGAGCCCCTCCGTCGCCTCGCCCGGCAGTACGCGATCCCGATGCTCGTCGGGGCGGAGGCCTACTTGCCGGGACCCGGGGGAGAGGGGTTCATCCGCCGGAATCGGGCCCTCTTCGTCCCCCTGGAGGGCCCCATCGCCACCTACGACAAGGTGCACCTGGTGCCCTTCGGAGAGTACGTACCCCTGAGAAGCGTTCTCCCTTTCCGGGAGACCATCGAGAGCTTCCTAAGGGAGAAGATGGGGGGGGTTCCCGATATCACCTCTGGCACCGACACCCCGCTCTTCGATCTGGAGACCGCCGGGGGGCGGTACCGCTTTGGCGCCCTCATCTGCTACGACAGCGTGTTCGCCCGCCTCCTCCTTTGCTTTGACCTCTCGCAGACCGACTTCTTCGTCAGTCTCTCCAACGACGGCTGGTACGAGGGGACCGAGGAGCCGTGGCAGATGCACTCCATGACCGTCTTCCGGGCCATCGAGACCCGCCGCTCGGTGTTCCGGGCGACGAACCTGGGGATCTCGGCGGCCATCTCGCCTCTGGGGCGGGCAGTGATCCTTCCCGCGCTCGATTTGCGAATCGACCGGCCGCCTTCCCTCGAGAGCCAGGCGGCCATGGTTCCCCTCTGTCGGACCCGCTCGTTCTATGCCATTATCGGAGATGCGTTTGCGTGGCTCTGCCTCTTCCTGGGAGCGTTGGCGGCCGTTTTTCGCGGACGCATTTCGTGGGCTCTTTTTTTGCTTTGACTGTGATGGGCACCCGGCTATAATCTCGGCGCTTTGGGGCCGCCTTCTCGGAAGTCGGCCTTCTTCAAGAAGAAAAAGAGGGATCGCCAGGGCCGGGATCTTCCCGCACGCCTCGTCGCGTCCGGGTCAGACCGGATCCGGCTTGCTGCCCACGCCCTTCGAAGGGAGTCGCGGATGACCACTGTTGCGAAGATCTTCATCGTCTTGAACTTCCTCCTCAGCGTGTTCTTCGTCGGTGTTGCGGCCACGGTGCTGCACAAGTCCGACAACTTCCGCACGCAGCTCGAAGCCGAGAAGGCCGAGCATGCGACGACCAAGAAGGACATGCAGGCCCAGATCGACACGATCAACCAGCAGAACGTCGATCTCAACCGGGACCGCACCTCGCTCAAGACCGAGGCCGACAACTACAAGGCCGACCTCGAGCAGATCAAGCGCGAGCGCGACGGTCTCCAGAACGACGTTCGGGAGATCAACGGCACCAAGGACCGCCTCTCCTCCACGGTCAGCGACATGCGGACCCAGCTCGATGAGCTGCAGAAGTACGTGCAGGGGATCGAGAAGGAAAAGGACGACTCGGTCGGGACCATGAACGCGGCCATGGATCAGAAGAGGGTGGCCGAGAACGAGCAGCAGCGCCTGATGGACCAGCTCGACGAGGAGCGGGCCCAGGTGGCGGCTCTCCAGGCCAACATCGGCGAGTTGCAGAAGCAGCTCGACGACTGGACCCTGGTCAGTGACTTCTGGGCCAAGGAGCGCGGCGTCAATCTGCGCGAGTCCATGGTGGCGGCCCCCGCCGTCTCCGGCTTCATTCGCAACGTGAACTCCGATCTCGGGTTCGTGATCCTGTCGGTGGGCAAGAACGACAACGTCCGGATCGGTCATCCTTTCGTGATCTCCCGCGGCTCCGAGTACATCGGCGATGCGATCGTCGACGTGGTCGAGGACAACGTCAGCTCGGCCCGGATCAAGTACCTCAAGCCCGGAGCGACGGTTCGCGTTTCCGACGAGGTGACGACGAAGCTCTGATCACCGAATCCCGGAACCGGACGAGTTCGGGCTTGATCGCCCGGTAGGCGAGCGAACAACAACCCAGAAACGGTAAACTGCGATGGCACGCGCGCGTCGAGGCGGTCCCAAGAAGACCAAGGAAAAGGTCGAGAAGAAGCCCAAGGAGAAGAAGCAGAAGGCTGCGAGGGTCGAGGTTGTCGACGAGATGGACGAGGAGGAACCGGATCAGCTTCCGGCCGCACTCGTCATTCTGACGGCGGCCTGCCTCGTCATCGCAATCGTCCTTGCCTGGATGCAGCTCGGCAAGTACGGCGCCGGCCCCTTCACCTCCTGATCCCGAGGCAAGCTTCCGGCTCTGCTCTTTTCTTCCGCTGGGCTGCCCTCGGGGTGGGTCCAGGCTCTGGCACGCTCTCGAGATGAGGGCGTGGCCCGTTCTTCCCTCACGCGCAAAGAGCCACGCGATGCGGCTTCCGGGCGGTTTCCGGAGCGCGACCAGGTCTGTGGGGGTGGGGCGGTCATGATTCGGTTGTTCGACTGGATGATGGGGAAGTTCTCCCTCGACATGGGGATCGACCTCGGCACGGCCAATACCCTCGTCTGTGTCCAGGGAGAAGGAATCGTCCTGTCCGAGCCCTCGGTGGTCGCGGTCCAGAAGGGCACCAACCGGGTCCTCCTCAACGGCAACGCCGTGGGTGAGACGGCCAAGAGGATGCTCGGCAAGACGCCGGGTAACATCGTGGCCATCCGCCCCCTCAAGGACGGGGTCATCGCCGATTTCGAGATCACCGAGGCGATGCTCCGGTACTTCATCCGCAAGGTCCACAAGCGGGCGTGGGGGCTCAAGCCCCGGGTGGTGATCGCCATCCCCTCGGGAATCACCGCCGTCGAGAAGCGGGCGGTCATCAACTCGGCCGAGCGGGCGGGGGCCCGCAAGGTTTACCTCATCGACGAGCCCATGGCCGCGGGCATCGGCGCTGGCCTTCCCATCACCGATCCCTCGGGAAGCATGATCGTTGACGTGGGCGGTGGCACCACCGAGGTGGCGGTGATCAGCCTTGCCGGCATCGTGCACGCCGAGAGCATCCGGGTGGCCGGAGACGAGATGGATGCCGCCATCACCCTGGCTCTCAAGAAGAACCACAACCTCCTCATCGGCGAGCAGACCGCCGAGAAGATCAAGATCGCCATCGGCTCAGCCTACCCCTTGCAGCAGGAGATGCGCCTCGAGGTGAGGGGGAGAGACGTCTCCACCGCCCTTCCTCGCAAGGCCGTGATATCCTCGGAGGAGGTGCGGGAAGCACTTCTGGAGCCCGTCAGCGCCATCGTGGCGGCGATCAAGAGGACCCTCGAGAACATTGCCCCCGAGCTCTCCGCCGACCTGGTCGAGCAGGGAATCATGCTCGCCGGGGGTGGAGTGCTCCTCCGCGGTCTCGACAAGGTCATCGCCGATGAGGTCCAGCTCCCGGTGCGGGTGGCCGACGACCCGCTGACCGCGGTGGCGCGAGGGACGGGCGAGATCCTCGACCAGCTCGGGCTCCTGCACCAGATCCTCAGCTCGGCCGACGACTGAGTCGCGACCGGGCCGGGCTCTGTGGACGATCCGAGGAGGTCAGGCGAACCGAACCGGAGGGGCGATGAGCGGTGCAACGGGAGGGAGACGGCAGGCGGGCCGCGTGATCCTGCTCCTGCTCGCGATGACGGCGCTGATGCTGGTCCGGCGTCTGGTCAATGGACCACTCGAGGACGGGTGGCGACTCGTCCAGGCGTCGACGACCACCGTCGCGGCGGCTCTCCGCCCCGGTTCGGACAGGGCACGCACGGGGACGGAGCTCGGCGGCAAGGCCCTCCATCTGCGCGATCTCTTCGTGAACGACCAGAAGGAGAGGGTGCGCGTACCCGCAGGGCTGATGCCCGGCGTCGGCCAGGTGGTGGCTCAGGTGCTGGGAGGGACCCATCACCCCAAGGAGCTGCGGGTCGGGGTGGGTGCGCGCACCGGAGTCCGGAAAGGAGCACGGGTTCTCTTCGGTGAGGAGCTGGTGGGAATGGTCGAACGGGTCGAGGCCGAGTCGTGCACGGTGCGTCTGGTCACCGATCGCTCCTTTCGGGCGGGGGGTGAGGTCATCTCGGAGCGCGGCGACCCGGTGCGACTCGCTCTCGAGGGGCATCCCGACGGCAGCAAGCAGCAACTCCGGATCAAGCTCCGCTCCACCTACACCGAGCTCGAGCCCGGGTTGGAGGTGCGCGTTCTTCCCCTCGGCGGGCCGGGGGATGCACCGCTCCGGCTGGGCCGGATCCAGCGCGAGACCAGCCGGTCCGGGGACGAGATCACCGTCGTGGAGCCGGAGGTGGAGCTCCTGTCGCTCCTGTTCGTGGCCGTGTGCCTCGACGAGCCTGACGGGCCCGTCCGGGATCACGTCTCGCGGCCACTGGATCGGCAGGTGGCACGGGTGGTCCGGGATACGGACAGCGCCCCGTTCCGGCGATCGATCCTGGTGGACCGCGGCTCCTCGCACGGTGTCGTGGAAGGATCCGCGGTGGTGGCGAACGGGAGCCTCGTGGGGCGCGTGGTGGGGGTGCGGCACTGGTCGAGCCGGGTGCAGCTCGTCAGCGATCCCGCGTGGACGTTCTCGGCGACCTTCGTTCCCCTGGACGGAGAGGACGATCTCCTGGGCGCGGTGGGGCTGCAGTGCTCCTTCCAGCCCCGGGGGCTTTGCGAGGAGCCTCGTCTCTCATCGAATTCCGGAGAGGAGCGCATCGGCTCGACCTGGGGGCTCCTCCTCTCGGCTCCGTCCCGGGACGGTATCCCTCCCGGGCTTCCCATCGCCTTCACGAGGCGAACGACAGACGGGGCCCTGGACACTCGCCTCCTTCTTGACCCGGACACTCTCGACGAGGTCGAGATCGTGAGCGAGAACCGCCCCGACGGAGGGAGCTGACCGTGCGCGTGGCTCTCGCCCTCGTCCTGGTGATCGTGCTTCCCTTCGTCGAGCAGTCCTTCGTCCCTCCCGTCCGGGCGCTGCGTCCCGACCTCCCGTTCCTCCTCGCCGTGCTGGCCGGGTTCAACACCCGGGGGACGACCCTTCTCTTCTGGGGCTGTGTGGCGGGACTGTCCCGTGGGGTTTTCTCCGTCGACGACCGCTCGCTCATGCCCCTCCTCTATCCCCTCGCCGCCCTGTGCGCGGGGTTCTTTCGCCGCTACCTGTACCGCGATCACTTGCCGACCCTCTTTCTTGCCGTGCTCGTCCTGCACCTTCCCGTCTCCTTGGGATGGAGGGGGACCGCCGGGGGTTGGCCGGTGGCCCTTCTCGACGTGGCGGCGTTCTCCCTCTACACGGCGCTCCTCGCGCCGCCGGCGCTGGTCGTCCTGCGGCTCCTCGGGGTCGAGCGGCGTCTGCGCAGGGGATGGAGGGCGATCGATGTTTCGTAGTCGTATGGCCTTCCTCGTCTGTCTGCTCCTGACCCTCTTCCTCGTGGTGGAGGGACGCCTCTTCTGGATGCAGGTCGTGCGGGGCGCGGAGTACCGGCAAAGGGCAGAGGCGAGCAGCACCCGGGCGTTCGATATCGAGGGTGTGAGGGGAACGATCCTCGACCGGAGTGGGATCACGCTTGCCCGCTCGGTTCCCACCTTCGACCTCGAGGTGCTTCCCGGAGACTTCGACGAGTCGCGCCTGGGTGCGGTCACGGCCTTCCTGCTGCGGGCAGGAAAGGGTGCGGGAACCGACAGACCGGCGCCGCGGAATCTCGACCTTGCTCTCTGGCTCACGCGGCTGCCCGAGGACGTGCTCACCCGGGTGCCCCCGGTTCTTCGCGGCGAGGCCCAGGCGAGCATGAAGGATCTGCAGGATCGCCTCGACGGCCTGGGAGGTGAGCGTCCTCTCTCCGTGCCCGGGAGATGGCGTCCACTGGGCATGGACGAGGCGGCGCTCCTCCTCGGGGACGACAAGACCCTCGCCGTCGCGTCCGACGCCGCGCGTCTCCTCCTGTCGTTCGGGCGTCCGACCCTGAGCGAAGTCGTTGGAGATCCTCGTCGGGCTCTCGCCGCGGCTTTCGAGCGTCTCGGCGATCCTGAGCCTCTCGTTTCCCGGGAGCGCTCTCTCGCGGCGACCTTTCTCGGGCTCGACCGTTTTCCGAAGGAAACGCCGTCGGCGAGCGAGCTCCTCTCCCTCGCAGGAGGAGCCCCCGCGCTCCTCTCGGCTCTGGAGGAGGACAAGACCCGGCTCGCCGGGGTGGCGAAGATCGTCGACGTCACCCTCGAGCGGCTTCTCGAGCTCCTTGACGTCTCCTGGCTCGATGCCGACGTGAACGTGACGCGGGCCGTCATGCTCGCGCTCCGCGAGAGAAAGAATGCCTCGAGCCGCGACATCTCCAAGTTCTGGCAGCGTTTCGAGGCCGACCATCCTCATCGCCCGGCGCGGATCCTTTCCTCCATCGGTTTTGACGAGGCGCGGATGATCTTCGTCGACGCGATTCCGGGGATCTCGATCGGGAAGAAGAGCGGGCGCATCCAGAGATCGTCACGGGACATTCCCCTCATCGGCTGGACGAGCGAGGTCGACGACAAGATCCTGAGCAAGTACGAGAAGGAGAGAGAAGAGCTCGAGAAGGACCGACGTGACTGGGGGCTTCCCCTCGAGACCCGCAATCGACTGGAGGAGCTCGAGAGAGATCGCTACCTGAGGGGTGACCTGATCGGGAGTGCGGGAGTGGAGACGCTCCTCGAGGGCCTGCTCCGCGGCCGGGCCGGTCATCAGGTGGTGCGCATCGACCGGAATGGCCGGGCCGTCGAGATCGTCGAGGAGAGGAACCCGCGTCACGGGAGCGAGGTCAAGCTCACCATCGAGAGCTCTCTCCAGGATGCTGGCTACTCGGCTCTCGAAGGGCGCGTGGGAGCGTGCGTCCTCCTCGAGGTGGGCACGGGTCGGGTCCTCTGCCTTGCCTCCACGCCGACGTGCGACGTCGCGTCGTTCCGGGAATCGTATCTCGAACTCATTGCCGATCCGCGACGACCTCTCTCGAACCGTGCCTTCCGGCCGCCGCTGCCCATCTACCCGGGCTCGACCTTCAAGGTGGTGGTGGCCATTGCCGGCCTCAGCGAGGGGGCCGTCGATCTCTCCACGACCTTTCACTGCGAGGGAAGCCTGCGACCGGCAGAGCCGAACCGGTTCAAGTGCCTCGGAGTTCACGGCGACATCAGCCTGGAGAGGGCCATCGCCGAGTCGTGCAACGTCTACTTCTATCGCCTGGGTGAGAAGCTCGGCCCCGAGATCCTCACGAAGTGGGCGCGCAACTTCGGCTTCGGGAGCAAGACGGGCATCGAGCTCCCGGATCTCTCCGGTCGCATCGATCCTCTGGACAAGCGTCCGGGCTGGCTTCCCGGAGAGATCTGCCACTTCGCCATCGGTCAGAACGTGATCGATGTCACGCCGCTCCAGGTCGCGCGCATGATGGCGGTGATTCCCCAGAACGGAGTGCTCGTGACGCCGACCCTTATCCTGGAGGTGGACGGCAAACCCTCCTTGCCCGGCGAAAGGCAAGACCTCGGCCTCGACCCCCGGATTCTCGCCACGATGAAGGGCGCCCTCGAAAGCGTCGTGACGAGGGGCACCGCCAGGAGTACCGAGCTCGGGCGATTTCGAGCCTCGGGCAAGACCGGCACCGCTCAGGTCGACAACCGCCGGGACCAGACCTGGTTCGTGGGCTACGTGCCCCGCGAGGAGCCCCGCGTGGTGGTCGCGGTGGTGATCGAGGATGCCGAGGCGGGATCCTCCACGACCGCGGCGCCGGTGGCGGTGAAGCTGCTCGAGGCCTGGCGGGCCTGGGAGGGAGGCGCGTGACCACCTCTTCGCGAACGGGGACGACCGTGGGCTGGAAGGGGCCGTGGGGAAGGGAGAGCACGAGCTTCGGGCGCGTCCTGCCTCCGGGGCTCCTGGCCCGGCTGGACCTCGCCATCGTGGTCCTCGTGCTCCTGCTCCTCGTGATCGGAGTCCTCTTCGTCCACAGCGCCTCCTGGCAGAGCGCCGTCGGGGAGCATTCGGGGCACGCCAGGAAACAGCTCCTCTGGGTGGGGATCGGCGCCCTCGCGCTGCTGCCGTGCGTGGCCGTTCGCTACCTGTGGATCGTGCGGCTCTCGCCTCTCCTTTATCTCCTCCTGGCCGGACTGCTCGTCTATACGCTCTTCTTCGGCAACCGGGTGAATTCCTCCCGGCGCTGGATCCTCCTCACCGATAGCATCGGTCTCCAGCCGTCCGAGTTCGTCAAGCCGGTGCTCGTGATCCTCCTGGCGTGGCTTCTGCGCTACCGTCCCGGGCCGGGGCGGCACCGGGGTCTCGTGATTCCCATCGCGGTCACGTTGTTGCCCGCGTTGCTCATCGTCGTCCAGCCCGATCTGGCCACCGCGCTCCTCCTTTTTCCCGTCATGCTGGCCATGACCTTCATGGCGGGGGTGCCACTCCGGAAGTTCGTGGTCATGACCATCCTCGGCCTGGTGTCGCTTCCTGTCGTCTACCAGTTCGGGATCCACGAGTACCAGAAGGACAGGATCCGGACCTTCCTCGAGTTCAAGACCGCGGACAAGAAGGGAGCCGCCTTCCAGGTCGACCAGTCGCGGCTCATGATCGGCTCCGGTGGTCTGACCGGGGCGGGTCTGGGGGAAGGGCCACGCAATCGCCTCAACCTGCTTCCCCTGGCCAGCACCGACTTCATCTTCGCGGTGATCGGCGAGGAGTGGGGATTCCTGGGCTGCACCGTGGTGCTCCTGCTCTTCCTTCTGCTCGTGCTCGCATGCCTCGGGGTGGCGCTCCGGGTGAGGGAGCCCTGCGGGCGTCTGATCGCCATCGGAGTGGCCACGAGCCTCGCCGTGCCCGTGCTCGTGAATACGGCCATGACGATCGGTTTTGCACCCACCACCGGCGTCCCCCTCCCTCTCCTGTCCTACGGGGGGTCGTCGCTCCTGGCCAATTTCATCGGGATCGGTCTCGTCCTCAACGTGGCCCTGCGCCAGGTGCCGGTGGTGGCCCGGGGGGATTTCGAGGCCTGAGAGCTCCCCGGCCCCTCCCCCTTCCCCCCGGGCCGGACTCACGAATAGTCCGGTCTAACCCCTGTCGGATGTTACTTTTGAGGCCGCTGGTGGCCCTCCGGATGGGGCCGCTCCCCGGTGTCCGGCGACAAGGCGGGAACTCGCAGCCAATGGCGCGATCCAAAGAAGCCGAGGTCCCGAAAGTGGTCACTGAGGCGCCCATCGACGACGAGGCCCTGGTGGCCCGGTGCAAGCGGGACGATCGGGCCGCTTTCGACGAGTTGATGATCCGCTACCAGGAGGAGATCTTCCGCCTGGCGGTGCGCATGATCAACGATCGCGAGCGGGCCCGGGACATCGCGCAGGAGTGTTTCCTGCGGGCGTTCCGGGCGATCAAGAACTTTCGGGGCCAGTCCTCGTTCTCGACATGGATCTACAGGATCACTCTCAACCTCTGCTACAACGAGCGCCACTCGCGAAGGCGGGCCATGGCGGCGGCCACGTTCTCGCTGAATGTCGGCAGCGACGAGGACGAGAGCTCCATCGACCTGCCCGATGGCAGCCAGGAGCCGGGAGCGACCGCGTCCACGTCGGAGCTGCAGGACAAGATCCTGCGCGCCATCGAGTCCCTGGACGAGGCGCACCGGACGGTGGTGATCCTGCGGGACATCAACGATCAGTCCTACCAGGAGATCGCCAAGGTGCTCGGATGCCCGGTGGGCACCGTGCGCTCGCGCCTCCACCGGGCGCGCATGGAGCTGCGCGATCTCCTCGCCGATCTGGCCTGAATACAGGAAACAGCCATGGGATGTGACACCGTTCGCCCGAACCTCTCTGCGCTCGTCGACGGCGAGCTTTCTTCGTCCGAGGAGCGCTCGGCCCGCGAGCACCTCGAGGGATGCGAGGACTGCTCCCGCACCCTGGAAGCTCTCCGGGGAATCGCCTCGGCCGTGCGCCGTCTCCCCCGACCGGTGGTCGGGTCGGGTCTCCTCGGGGCCGTGAACGCGGCACTCGACCGGGGAGCCGGGGAGGGTACGTGGGTCGCGGGTGCGCCCGAGGCCGTCACGAGCCTGCCGCGGGCGGCGGCGCCGCATCTGCGGCGCGTGAGCATCGTGACCCGTATTGCCCTGGCGGCCGGAGTCCTCGTGGCGGCGGGAGCTCTCGTCTTCTCCTTCATGGAACAGGATACAGGGAGCCCGTCCCTCGTCACCGTGGCCACGAGCGATGGCGAGCCGGCGCGCGTCGATCCCGTGACCCCGGTGCAGCCGGGGCTGCGCCCCGTGAGCGGGATTCCCATGAGACCGGTTGCCGCCGGGAACCTGGAAATTACGGCGGTCGACCCGACCAGTCTCGACTGGCCCATGACGGACGAGGTCCTGCTGCTGTGGGTCCGTGCCGGAGAAAGCGTCCAGACCTCGCGGGTCGCGGGTGCCCTGGGCCTCGGCGGGTGGAGCCAGACCGATCGTCACGCCCGCGAGGCCTTCCGCGCCGTGGCCACCGGCGAGCCGAACGGTGGACCGCTGCTCCTGGGTGACGAGTCCATGACCCGGGGACAGCTCGCAGAGGCTCTCGAGCAGGCCCGACGCATGCCGGGGCTCGTGGTCGTCGGATGCGCGCCGGTGGAGTCTTCACGGCTGCCCATCGTGCCGGACCTCGATGCCGGGTCGAGCGAGAGGGCGCGGGTCATCGTGATCCTCGAGCTGCGCTCGAAGTAGGCGAGCCCTTCCGACGACCTCCTGGCCCTCTCGCTGGTGACGGGGCCGCCGGCCCCGACCCCCGTTCGCGCTCCCGGCCTCCGCATCCCCCTCGCGATCTCTATACTGCTGGCGATCGGAGGGGTCCATGTCCGCGAGCACCGTCCGCATCCTCATCGTCGAGGACGACGAGCTCCAGAGGGAGCTCCTGAGGTCCATTCTGGAGCTGGCCGAATACGAGGTGCTCGAGGCCGAAGACGGCACCATGGCCCTCGAGATGGCGCGGAGCGAGCGCCCCGATCTCATCGTGACCGACAACTACATGCCCGGCCTCGACGGCCTCGGTCTCATCGAGGCGGTGCGCAAGGACCCCGAGCTGCGGAGGATCCCCGTGGTGCTGCTCACCGCCGGCGACGAGGACGCGGCCCGGAAGAGGGGGCGCACCCGGGGCCTCGACCACTTCGTCCAGAAACCGGTCATCGCCGACGATCTTCTGGGTCTTCTCCGGTCGGCCCTCGGGAGCGGCCCGGGCCCATGACCGATCGGGAACCTCCGTGCAGCACCGTCTCTCCTCTGGACCAATCCGTCCGCGTGGTGAAGGGAGTGGGGCCGCGCACCGAGGCCGTGCTCGGGCAGATGGGTCTTGTCACGGTGAGGGACCTCCTCTTTCACGCACCCGTGCGCTACGAGGACCGTCGTCACGTGGTGGCGGTGTCGGATCTGGCGGAGGGAGAGACGGCGGTGATCCTCGCCACCGTGGCCCACGCGCGGAGCGGGCGCACCCGGAGCCGCATCGCTCTCGTCGAAGCCCGTCTCGAGGACGAGACCGGGAGCGTGCGCGCGGTGTGGTTCCGGCAGCCATGGCTGGCCCGTATCCTGCAACCCGGCGTGCGCGCGTTCTTCCGGGGAAAGCTCACGGTGAAGGGCAGCAAGCGATTCCTGTCGAGTCCCGAGGTGGAGGTCGTTCCCGGGGAGGGGGACCGGGATCCCGAGCGCTTCGGCACCCTGGTGCCCGTCTATCCCCTCGCCACGGTCATGGGCGGCGGGCGTCTGCGAGCGCTCATCGGCGCCGCCGTCGAGAGGTTTGCCCACGACGTTCCGGAGATCCTCGGTGAGAGGGATCGCGAGCGGTACGAGGCGGGAGGGGTGAGCCAGGCCCTCCTCGCGCTTCACCGTCCCGAGAGCCCCGAGGCCGCCGCCGGGGCACGGCGCCGTCTCGCTCTCGAGGAGGCCTACGGTCTCCAGGCCGCACTCCTCCTCTTGCGCCGGGCCCTCGCCCGGCGGAGGACTCCTCTCGATCCGATTCCGCAGCGGGTGCGGGCCCGCATCCTCGCCGCGCTGCCTTTCATTCTCACTCCCGGTCAGGAGCGAGCGGTGGAGGAGATCCTCGCCGATCTCCGGAGGCCCGCGCCCATGCACCGGCTCCTCCAGGGCGACGTGGGGTGTGGCAAGACCGCGGTGGCGGCCAGCGTGGCGCTGGCGGTCGCTGCAGGGGGCGAGCAGTCGGCCTTCCTTGCCCCTACCGAGATCCTGGCCTGGCAGCACGCGCGCAGCCTCCAGGGTCTCCTCGACCGCTTCTCGCCGGGCCAGGAGGTGGCGCTGCTTACCGGATCCACGCGGGCGCGAGAAAGGAAGAGCATCCTCGCCGGTATCAAGGAGGGGCGTCATCCCATCCTCGTCGGCACCCACGCGCTGCTCTCTCCCGAGGTGCGCTTTGCCGGGCTGCGGCTGCTCGTGGTGGACGAGCAGCAGAGGTTCGGGGTGAGGCAGAGGCTCGAGGCCCGACCCGAGGGGCGGTCGGTGGATGTCCTCGTGATGACGGCGACGCCCATCCCGCGGAGCCTGGCCCTGACGCTGTTCGCCGATCTCGACCACACGATCATTCCCGACCGTCCCGCGGGAACGGGACGCGTGCTCACCCGGCGCGTGCCGCGGAGCAAGATCGCGGCTCTCCTGCGTTTTCTCGGCAAGAGGATCGAGCAGGGCGAGAGGGCCTACGTGGTCTGCCCGCTGGTGGAGGAGTCCGAGGTCCTCGACCTCCGGGCCGCGGTGGAGACGGCGAAGAAGCTCGGTGAGGGGCCGCTCGGGGGCCACGGCATCGGCCTTCTTCACGGCCGGCTCGACGACGCAGAAAAGCGCGAGGTCCTGGAGAGCTTCCGGCGGGGAGACGTGAAGATCCTCGTCTCGACGCTGGTGGTGGAGGTCGGCGTCGACGTCCAGGAGGCGACGGTGATGGTGGTCCTCGACGCCGACCGGTTCGGCCTCGCCCAGCTCCACCAGCTCCGGGGGCGGGTGGGCCGGGGCTCGCGTCCGGGCTACTGTTTTCTCCTCCCCACCCCGGGAGGAGACGGAAAGGAGAGGCTCGCGGTGCTGGAGTCCTGCAGCGACGGATTCCGCATCGCCGAGGAGGACCTGCGCCTGCGTGGGGTGGGGTCGTTGCTGGGCCTTGCCCAGCACGGGCTCTGCGACCTTCAATTCGTGGACCCGATCCGGGACATCGAGATGGTGGCGGAGGTGAGAAGGAGTGTCACCCGGCGCCTCGAGGAGGACCCGCGCCTCCAGGCCAAGGAGAACCGCGGGCTGCGGGATACGGTGCTGGCGATCCTCCGGAAGGGGGGCCTTGATTACCTCCGTGTCGGGTAGGATGACGGCATGACCATTGACGAGCTGAACCGGCGTTTCGGGATCGAGGGAAGGGTGCGCTTCGTCGAGGGAGAGGGCGGACTCGCCAAGGCCCTGCTCACCTCGGAGCACGGCGCGGGATCGGTCTTCCTTCATGGCGCCCACGTGGCGTCGTTTCAACCCGTGGGCGAGGATCCCGTCCTGTGGATGAGCCCCGCCAGCAAGTTCACGGGCGGGAAGGCCATTCGTGGGGGGATCCCCGTTTGCTGGCCCTGGTTCGGGGACCACCCGAGCGACGGTTCGAAGCCGGCCCACGGCTTCGCGCGCACCAGCGCCTTCAAGGTGGACGAGAGCCGCCTGGGCGACGACGGTCGCGTGCGCCTCGGCCTGCTGCTCGTGGATGACGAGAAGTCACGCTCTCTCTGGCCGCACCCGTTCGAGCTGCGGATCATCGTGGGGGTGGGGCGCGATCTCGTGGTCACGGCGTCGGTCCGCAACACGGGAAGCATCCCTTTTACCTACACCTGTGCGCTCCACACCTACCTCGACGTCGCCGATGTCAGCAAGGTCTCTGTGCTCGGCCTCGAGGGGACGAGCTATCTCGACAAGTTCGACGGGGGCAAGGAGAAGAGCAATGAGGGATCCTTGCGCATTGCCGGCCCCACCGACGCCGTGTTCCTCGACACCGACAAGAAGTGCGTGGTGGTGGATCCCGGCCGGGCACGACGCCTCACGGTGGGAAAGAGGGGGAGTCGCACCACCGTGGTCTGGAATCCGTGGGAGGACAAGGCCGCGTCCATGGCCGACATGGGGCCCGGGACCCACAAGGGAATGATCTGCGTCGAGGCGGCCAATGCCGGAGACGACGTCGTCGAGGTGGCTCCGGGAGCGACCCATCTTCTCGAGACGCGGATCGGCAGCGAGAGGGAGTAGGGGAGCAGCCTCCCCCTAGCTAGGACTTCGCCCCCAGGCCGAGCAGGAACTCGGCGTTGGTCTTGGTCTTCTTCATCTTGTCGGTGAGAAGCTCCATGGCCTCCACGGGGTTCATCTCGTTGAGGACCTTGCGCAGGAGCCAGACCAGCTTGAGCTCGTCCTTGTTGAGGATGAGCTCCTCCTTGCGCGTGCCCGACCGGTTGATGTCGATGGCGGGCCAGATGCGCTTGTCGGAGATGCGCCGGTCGAGGTGGAGCTCCATGTTGCCGGTGCCCTTGAACTCCTCGAAGATGACCTCGTCCATGCGGCTTCCCGTATCGATGAGGGCGGTGGCGAGGATGGTGAGGCTGCCTCCCTCCTCGACATTGCGCGCGGCACCGAAGAAGCGCTTGGGCTTCTGGAGGGCACTGGCGTCCATGCCTCCGGAGAGGATCCTGCCGCTGTGGGGTGCCTCGCTGTTGTAGGCACGGCCGAGGCGGGTGATGGAGTCGAGAAGGACGACCACGTCGCGGCCGTACTCGACCATGCGCTTGGCCTTCTCGGTCACCATCTCGGCCACCTGGATGTGACGCGACGAGGGCTCGTCGAAGGTCGAGCTGATGACCTCGCCGCGCACCGATCTCTCCATGTCGGTGACCTCTTCGGGTCTCTCGTCGATGAGGAGCACGATGAGGTCGACGTCGGGATGGTTGGTGCTGATGGCGTTGGCGAGCTTCTGGAGGAGGATGGTCTTGCCGGTGCGGGGAGGAGCAACGATGAGACCCCGCTGGCCCATGCCGATGGGGGTCACGATGTCCATGATCCGCATCTCGATCTCTTCGGGAGTCGTCTCGAGGAGGAGCCGTCTTTCGGGGTAGAGCGGGGTGAGATCGTCGAACACGATCCTCCCCATGAGCTTGTCCGGCTCCTCGTAGTTGATGGCCTCGACCTTGAGGAGGGCGAAGTACTTCTCGTTGTCCTTGGGGGGACGGATCTGGCCGGAGACCATGACCCCGGTTCTCAGCCCGAAGCGCCGGATCTGGGACGGGGAGACGTAGATGTCGTCGGGACAGGGCAGGTAATTGTAGTCGGGGGCGCGCAGGAATCCGTAGCCGTCGGGAAGGATCTCCAGAGCGCCCTCGCCGTAGAGGAGGCCGCTGGTGGTGATCCTGTCCTTGAGGATCTTGAAGATGAGCTCCTGCTTCTTGAGGCCCGAGTACTCCACGATGCCCTCGCGCTTGGCGGCGGCGATGAGCTCCGCCATCGTCATCTTCTGGAGCTCGGTCAGGTGGATCTGTCCCCTCTTGACCGCCTCGTACCTCCCCTGGGGCTCGGCGTTCTCGTCGAGCTCCTCGTCGAGGGGCAAGCCATCGTTCTCCCGGGTCTCGACGGTCTCGACCTCGGACACATCTTCAGGGCCGGCGCCCTTCTCGCTCTTCGGTGTGCGGGCCATGGCGGGTCCAGCTTTCGGGGGGAAGTCGTTCGGGCGGTCCAGATGTCTGCGGGCCGACAGGGGGGATCGACGTGGTGGCTACGGGCTGCCGGAATCAGTGACGAGGCTCCGCCAGAGCTCTCCGACCTGCCGGCGCATCTCGTCCAAGGAACGGCCAGAGTCAATCTTACAATCGGCAACGTCCTCTTTGAAGTTGATCGGCGACTGGAGTTTTTCCCTTCTCGCCAGCTCCTCTTCGTCGATTTTCGACCGCTTTTGCAGCCGTTCGAGGCGCACGCTCCGGGGGGCATCGACGAAGACCAGGACATCGGCCAGGTCCTGGAGCCCCTTCTCCAGAAGGAGGGGGACGTCGAGGACGAGGACCGATCGGGAGCCCGCACCCGCCTTCCGGTGGCGGCCCACCTCATGGCGGATGTCCTCGATCACGTGGGGATGGAGGATTCCCTCCAGGCGTCGAAGGTCATCCTCGGACCGGAAGACCGAGCGCAGCCGCTCGCGGACGATGTGACCTCCGGGACCGAGGATCGAGGAGCCGAAGGCTCGGACCACCTCCGCACAGATCTCTTTATTTTCCAGTAGTTTGTGTGCGATCTTGTCGGCGTCGACGACGGTTGCTCCGAGCTCTCCGAGCATCGCCGCCACCGTCGACTTTCCCGAGCCGATCCCGCCCAGGATCCCGATCACGAGCGGGCCATCCGCGGGCTCGTCGGGGAGCTGTTTCATTCCTCTTGACACTGAAAGCGGTGCCTCCCTATAATTCGCCAGCCCCAGGGACATACCACGTCCCTCGGAAAGAAGGGAACAGTCATCGTCCATCATCCAGCGATTCCGTCTCCGGCGGAGGAGGTCAGCATGGCGTCACAGGAGCGAGGGGCCGCGCTCATCTGGTTTGTCATCGTGTTCATGGTGCTCACCGTCCTTGGCGGTCTGGGTACCTACATCAACTACGACAACCACCAGAAGGAGATCGAGGACCGGCTCAAGGTCGAGCAGGCCAAGACCGATGCCGAGCAGAGGCTGAGCGTTCGCTCGATTTTCCTCAAGGAGCTGGCGGAATCCGTTGGCTGGGCCACCCAGGCCGAGTCCGGCGACGTGCGTCCTCTCAACGACGCCATCAAGACCCGGATCCAGGAGCTCCAGGACAAGTTCGCCAGCGTCCAGACCTCCGACGACACCCTGGAGAAGATCCTCAACTCCATCGTGGCCGACTATGACGCCGTGGTCCAGAGAGCCGCTTCGGTGCAGGCCGACTTCGATCGTGAGGTCCAGGCTCGCAGCGACCTGCAGCAGCAAAAGGATGCCCTGGAGCGCCAGAAGACCCAGGAAATCCAGCAGCTCAACACGGATCTCCGCGCCGAGCGCGACCGCAACGCCACCAATGTCGCCCGCAGCCAGGGGACCATTGACGACCTGCGCAACCGGGTGAGCGACCTGGAGGCCCGCGTGGTCGATCAGGCGGCGGTGGCCAAGAAGGAGAGGATGCAGCTCAACAACCAGCTCGTGGCCCGCGCGGCACAGCTCAACGACATGCGAGACAAGCTCCTGCGCCTCGAGCGCGAGCCGAACCGCCCCGATGGCATGGTGGTGGACGCCACCACCGATCTGGTCTGGATCGATGCCGGGAGCCGCAATGGTCTCAAGCGGGGCACTCGCTTCGATGTCTTCGAGCTGGGCAAGGGAAAGACCAAGATGCCCAAGGGCGAGATCCAGGTCCGCGAGGTTCGAGGCGATTCCGCCGTGTGCGCGGTGGTGACCGTTTTCGATTCACTCAACCCCATCGTCGCCGGCGACCTCATCTCGAATCCCTACTACGATCGGGAGAAGACCCCGCAGTTCGTGCTTCTGGGACGCATGCCGGGCCGCTTCGGCAACGAGGAGATGACCCAGATGCTCCAGCGCAACGGGGCCAGCGTGGTGGACAACGTCTCGGTTCACACTGACTTCCTCGTCGTCGGCGAGAAGGCGTCCAGCGATGCCGATGAGCTTCCGCTCGAAGAGACCGATGCCTTCCGTCTCGCCACCGACTTCGGGGTCGAGATCATTTCGAGCCAGGAGCTGGAGCGCCTGCTGCGGTTCTAGCCGTCTCGGCCGGGGCTGATCGTGAAGCCGTGGGATCATGGAGCCATGGATGAGAGGCGACTGACCTTCGGCGAGCACCTCGAGGAGCTGCGGCTCACCGTGGTGCTGTGCCTCGTGTCCATCACGGCGGGTACGGTCGTCTGTTTCATGATCCGCGACGAGCTCCTCTCGATCCTCCTCATGCCGGTGCGCGCCAACGGCCTGACGCTCCAGACCCTTCAGGTCATCGAGCCCTTCATCGTCGCCGTCAAGGTGGCGCTGGTGGGGGGGATCGTGGTTTCGTTCCCGTTCATCGCCCATTTCGTCTGGGGCTTCGTGGGGGCCGGGCTTTACCCGCACGAGCGCCACTTCGCCACGATCTTCGCCCCCTTCTCGGTGATCCTGTTCCTCGTCGGGGTCGCTTTCTGCTACTTTCTCGTGCTGCCCATCGGCCTCGGCTTTCTTGCTCGTTTCATCGACAATCCGTGGGTCGAGAACGGGATGCAGCTGAGCTCCTACCTCTCCTTCACGCTGGTCCTCTGCACCGTCATTGGCCTTGCCTTCGAGCTCCCCCTCGTCATGCTGTTCCTCCAGGGGATGGGGCTGGTCGATGCCCCGACCCTGAGACGGTACCGGCGCCACTCGATCCTCACCGCGTTCGTGGTCGCGGCTTTGGCCACGCCGCCGGATCCTTTCACCCAGCTCGCCCTGGCGGTGGCCATCGTCGGGCTCTACGAGGTGGGTCTTGTCCTCGGGAAGGTGCGGTGGCTCCGCCGGTCGGGGGGAGACGTTGACACCCAAGGCGGGTCGATGTAGACCCCAATGGACCCCATTTCCCGGTGGTGTAATGGCAGCACAGGAGATTTTGGATCTTCTAGTCCAGGTTCGAGTCCTGGCCGGGAAGCCAGCGCCCCCGACCGAAGCCCGGTAACCCGAATCCCGGTAACCCGAATCCCTGAAACCACGGGGTCCCCCCGATGACCAAGCCGAACGGCGCCGACTCCCTGATGCAGATCCCCTGGGTGGAGTCTCCCTTCTTCGAGACCATCCTCGACTCCAGGAAGCTTTCCCCCCCGGACGAGAAGACGGTCCGTACCTACCACGATCAGGGCTACCTCGTGCTCGATGACGTGCTCTCTTCCCCGGAGTGCGACCGCATCATCTCGGAGGTCGCGCCGGCCTACGATCCGGCGATCGCCGACGGCCCCCGCAGCCGGCATCGGGTCCAGGACGCGTGGCGAGCGTCCCCGGCGGTGAAATCCCTGGCGATCCAGAAGAGGATCCTCGAGGTTCTCCGTCTCCTCTATGACCGGGAGCCGATCCCCTTCCAGACCCTCAACTTCTCGGCGGGGACCCAGCAGCCGGCCCACTCCGACCTCACGCACTTTTCCTGCTACCCGGAACGCTACATGTGCGGGGTGTGGGTGGCTCTGGAGGACATCACCTCTGACAACGGACCCCTCTTCTACTACAAGGGGAGCCACGCCCTGCCCGTCCTCGGCTTCTCGGACTTCGACAGCTCGATCGACGACGAGAAGCTCCACGAGCGCTACGACGCCTTCCTGTCTCTGCTGGGCCACCGCTTCCCGGCCGAGCGGTTTCACGCCCGGAAGGGTCAGGCGCTGATCTGGTCGGCCAACCTCTGGCACGGCGGCGATGCCATCCAGAAGAAGGGCTCGACCCGGCACTCTCAGGTCACCCACTACTACTTCGAGAACTGCTTCTACTTCTTCCCGCACAATTCGACCCCGATCCTGGGCCACTACGATCTCAAGGACATCGTCGACATCCGCACCGACAAGAAGGTCGAGCACACCTTTCACGGAAGGCCCGTGGATCTCGTGCCTCTGGGAGGCAAGAAGACCTTCATCGCACCCAGGGGAAGCGGGTTGAAGCCGGGCGGATGAGTCCGCAAGGAGGCGATCAAGGCTGGCGACGACCGAAGCCGAGGTGAGGATCATGCGCGAGCAGCCCTTCGAGTCCTTCGCCGACTTCGAGTTTGCCGGCTGGGAGCGGGCCGCAGGGAGGTACGACTCCACGTGGGCCGGGCTGACGGGGCTCTTCATCGAGCCGCTCCTGCGTGCGGCAGGGGTGAGTCGACAGATGCGCGTTCTCGATGTCGCCTGTGGCCCGGGCTACGTTGCAAGGAGGGTCGGGCGGCTCGGCGCGCGGGTCACGGGGCTCGACTTCTCTCCGGCGATGGTCCAGCAGGCGCGGACGTACAACCCCGAGCTGGAATTCCGGGTCGGCGACGCCCAGGCCCTTCCCTTCCCCGAGGATTCCTTCGATGTCGTGACCATGAGCTTCGGCCGCCACCACCTCTCCGAGCCGGAAAGGGCCCTCGTCGAGGCGGCTCGCGTGCTGCGAGAAGGGGGGAGGTACGCGTTCACGATGTGGGCGCCGCCGGAAGAATCCCCGGGGGAGCTGCTCGTGGAATCGGCCATCCGGGCGCACGCCAATCTCGACGTTCCCTTGCCCGTGGGTCCCGATCGCTACGGTCTGGGCACGCTCGAAGAGATCCGGACGACGCTCGAGCGCAGCGGGTTCCGGGCCGAGTCGGTCGAGGTCACGAAGATCCGGGCCGAGTGGCATGTACCTTCCCCGGACTTCCTGTTCGAAGCAGAGCGCGACGTCGGCGTGCGGACCCCGGGGCTCCTGGCGGCCCAGACGCCCGAGGTGCTGGAGGCGATCCGCCGGGATCTGGCCCGGGGCATGGAGAAGTTCCGGGTGGCGGAAGGGTTCGCCATTCCCCATGCGGCGCAGGTGATCGTGGCGAGGAAATGAGAGCCGCGTCGCGGGCGAGGTGTTAACAACGGTGCCTGGCACGCTTCTTAACCCCCCAGGTGTTAACAACGGTGCCTGGCACCTTTCTTAACCCCGGCGGTCACGGCGACCTCCTCAGAACAGCCTCCCCTGCGGATCCTCCTTCTTCGGTAGCACGCGTGCTGCACCCAGCTTCGCTTCCTCGTAGCCGAGCCTCCTGCGCGTCGTCTCGAAGAGGCGCGTCACCGCGTCCCAACGTGGGCCGTGGCCGCGCATGCGGTCTCCGAAGTCAGGCGAGCTCCGCTGGCCGCGGCGCATCTCCTCGAGTGCGGAGAGGACCTTGTTCGCCCGTCCGGGCAGAGCCTCGCGGAGCCTTTCCTCGAAGACGACGCTCACCTCCCGGGACAGCCGGAGCAGGGTGAGAAAGGCGTAGCGGGCTCCCGCCTCCCGGGCTTTTTCGAGGATGGCGGGGATCTGGGAGTCGTTGAGGCCGGGGATCAGGGGCGCGAGGGAGATGCCGGTCTCCACTCCGGCCCGGGAAAGGATCCGGAGGGTCTCGTAGCGCTCCTGTGGCGGGCTCGCGAAGGGCTCGATGGCCCGCGACATCGCGGCATCGTCGAAGGGGATGCTCAGGGTCACGGTGGCCCCCGGACCCCGGGCCAGGTCGGCCAGGATCGCCTCGTCGCGACGGATGAGGGTGCCCTTGGTGATCACCGCCACCGCGCGCTCGTGGCGATGGCACACCTCGAGGCATTGCCGGGTGAGGCGGTAGCTCGCCTCCAGGGGCTGGTAGCAGTCGGTATTGCCCGAGAAATGGATCGTCTCGCCGAGCGCCTTCTTCTTCAGCTCGTGGTCGAGAACCTCGGGGGCATTGAGCTTCACCACGATCCGCCGGTCGAAGTCCGTGCCCGCCCCCCAGCCCAGGTACTGGTGGGTAGGCCGGGCGTAGCAGTAGGCGCAGGCGTGGAAGCATCCGCGGTAGGGATTGACGCTGAAGCGGAATGGAATGTCGGGGCTCGAGTTCTCGGAAAGGACGCTCCTGGCCCTCTCCTCGAAGACCTCGAGCACGGCCAGGGGCGGCTCGCCCAGCCACTCACGGGCCGATTCCCAGGGGTTGGGGGGATTGCTCACCTGACGCGGCATGGCTCGTCCTCTCTTCCGCGAGTCGGTCCCACACCCTATCATGGCTTCGACCGACGCCCCGGGAGAGTGCCATGCCCCGTCGTCACGAGCCCCTTCGATCCACCATGATGCGGACGCCGCTCCTCCTCCATCAGGTGCTGCAGCGGGCCGGGCAGATCTTTCCCCTTCGCGAGGTCGTGGCCCGGGAGCACGAAGGGATCGTGCGCTCGTCCTGGTTCGAGGTGACCCGACGTGCGCTCCGCCTGGCCAGTGCTCTCGAGCGCCTGGGCATCCGGAAGGGGGATCCGGTGGGGACCCTGCTCTGGAATCACCTCCCGCACCTCGAGCTCTACCTCGGCGTTCCGGCCATGGGTGGCGTCCTCCACACCGTCAACCTCCGGCTCGCCCCCGCCCAGGTCCGGGCCATCATCGACCACGCCGGTGACCGGATCCTCTTCGTGGAGAAGGACCTCGTTCCCTTCGTCAGGGAGCATCTCGCCGGTCTCGAGAGCGTGGAGAGGGTCATCGTGGTGGGGGGCGAGGAAGGAGGGGACGGAGGATTCAGGGAATACGAGGAGCTCGTCTCTTTGGGCGACGCCAGCACCTTCACTCCCGCCGCCCTCGATGAGGACGACCCCTGCGGGATCTGCTACACATCAGGGACGACTGCCGAGCCGAAGGGCGTCGTCTACAGCCACCGCTCCACCATGCTCCATGCCCTGGTGGCATCCTCGGGCGAGGCCTTCTCGCTCCGGCAATCGAGCGTGGTGTTGCCGGTGGTGCCCATGTTCCACGTCAACGCCTGGGGCCTTCCCTACGCTTGTGCCCTCTGCGGATCCAAGCTCGTCCTCCCGGGAAAATGGCTCAAGCCCGGAGACCTCCTCGAGCTCATGACGAGCGAGGAGGTCACGATGGCGGCCGGCGTTCCCACGGTGTGGATGGCGCTGCTCGACGAGCTCGACCGCGGCTCCCCCCGACCTCCGGCGTTGCGCAGCCTCCTCGTCGGTGGCTCGGCGGCCCCCCGCCCCCTCATCAAGGGCTTTCACGAGCGGCATGGCATCGACGTCATCCATGCCTGGGGCATGACCGAGACGAGTCCCCTCGGCACCATCTCCACGATCAAGCCCCACCTGGCCCAGGAGGGCGAGGCCCTCTACGATCTCAAGCTGAGCCCGGGACTGCCCGGGGCCCTCATCGAGCTCCGGATCCGCGACGACGACGGGCACGTCCTCGCCCACGATGGCAAGGCCACCGGCGAGCTGGAGATCCGCGGACCCTGGGTCACCGACGGCTATCTCGACGACCCCGAGGACGGCCGTCGCTCCATGACCGAGGACGGATGGTTTCGCACCGGGGACGTGGCCCGCATCGACGCCGAGGGTTACCTCCGCATCGTCGATCGCACCAAGGACCTCGTGAAGAGCGGGGGCGAGTGGATCTCGTCGGTGGAGATAGAGAACCTGCTCCTGTCTCACCCCGACGTGAAGGAGGCGGCCGTCATTGCCGTGCGCGACGAGAAGTGGGGGGAGAGGCCTCTGGCCTGCGTGGTGCCGCGGGAGCCCGGACGGCTCGACGAGGTCGCCCTGCGTGCGCACCTCGAGCGAGAGGTGCCGGCGTGGCAGGTACCGGATCGGTTCATCGCCGTCGAGTCGCTGCCCCGGACCTCGGTGGGCAAGATCGACAAGAAGGCTCTCCGCCGGCTCCACCCGGGTAACCCCGGCGCCGGAGCTACTTCCGGGCCCGAGGCGTGAGCTGGAGGGGAATCCTCTTGCCGTCACGAAGGACCACGATGGTCACGGGCTCGCCGACCTTGGCCGCCTCGAGGGCATAGGTGTAGTCGTAGATGTTGGTGATGTTGATCCCGCCGAATTCCACGATGACATCGCCCCCGCGCATGCCCGCCTCGTCGGCAGGGCCGCCGCCCCCCACTCCCGAGATGCGCACTCCGCTCACGTCCTGAGCGGTGTAGTCGGGAATGGTGCCCAGGTAGGCGCGCAGGTTCTCGCGGCTCTCGCGCGGGGGGCGCACCGCCTCCACCTTCTCGTAGTCGATCCGCTGGTCGGCCGTGACGAGGTCGAGGACGATCTGGCTGCCGAACCGGGCGATTCTCTCCATGCCCGCATAGTCGAGGGTGTCGGTGTCGTCGGTGGGGCGGTTGTAATCCTCGTGGCTTCCGGTGAAGAACGTCACCACGGGGATTCCCCGCGGATAGAAGGAGCTGATGTCGGTGGGGGCATAGGGGTCGTCCTCGAGGACGAGCTGGAAGCCGGCCAGGATGTTACGCCGCTCCAGCATCCGCCGCCACGCTCCCGAGGAGCCCGTTCCCTGGACCACGAGGCGGTTGTCCCGCAGCCGTCCCACCATGTCGAAGTTCACGTAGGAGGCGAGTCGGTGGCGATCGACGGTGGCGTCGTCGAGCCAGGCCGACGAGCCGATGATGCCGATCTCCTCACCCGACCACAGGGCGAAGAGGACTCCCCGCGAGAAGATCACCTCGCCGGTACGGTGGAGCTTGGCCAGGTGAGCGGCCATTTCCATCACCACCGCGGTGCCGGATGCGTTGTCGTCGGCGCCGTTGTGGATCTGTCCCTCTTCTCCCTTCCGGGCCAGGGACCCGCCGGCCTCTCCCCGTCCGATGTGATCGTAGTGGGCCCCGACCACGATGATGTCCTTGTTGCCCTCGGGGCCATCGTTGGGGGGCAGGTATCCGAGGACGTTACGGTCCCGACCCAGGATCCGCTTCAGCTCGGTGCGGACGTGGAGCCGGACCCCGTCGAGGGAGACGCTGCCCTTGACCTTCGGATCCTCGCGATCGAGGGCCGCGCGAAGAGTGGCAAGATCCTTCCCGCCCGCCTTCAGGATGGAGGTCGCCGCCTCGAGGGTGATGGAAGCCGACACGATCTCGGATCCGGCCAGGCTCGCGTCCACGGAGAGGGGAAGGAGGCTCTCGCTTCCCGCCCCGGTGACCACCAGGAGTGCCTTTGCGCCCCGCTCCCGGGCCATCATGGCCTTGTAGCGAACGCTGCCACGCATGGTCAGGTGGTGGCGCCTCTGCATATCGACGTCACCCGGCACCGAGTGAAGGACGATCACGACCTTGTCCTTGACGTCGATTCCGTCGTAGGAGTCGTATCCGGAGAGGTTGCCCTGGGCGGGGACGCTCAGGCCGTAGCCGGCAAAGACCACCTCCCCCTCCACGCTCGCGTTGGCAGTGACCGAGAGGGGGCGGAAGTCGCGGTCGAGGACGAGGGCCCGGGTCTCGTCCCCCAGGTTCGCCTGGATGCCGCAGCCCGCCCTCTCGATCTCGAGATGCGACGTGTAGGGGAACTCGTGGAAGAAGGTGCCTCCCTGGCCCATGGGGAGGAGGCCCTCCTTCTGGAAGAGCGACGCGATGGCGAGGGAAGACTGGCGCGTCCCCTCGGATCCCGTGAGGCGACCCTCCATGGCGTCCGACGCGAGATGATCCACGAGCTCGCGCAGGTCGTCTTGCCGGATCTCGGGAAGGAGGCGGTCGGCCCTGGCAAACGCTGGTAGCGTGGAGGGTGTTCCCTCGGGCGGCGGAGGCGCGGTGGCTCGGGCGGGGTGGGGGGCAATGGTCACGACCGCCGGGCCCTGTCTTTTCGGGGCGGACTCCAGGAGGCGGAGCGCTTCCTCGTGATTCCAGCCGGCGAGGAAGAGCTGGGAGCCCTTCCCGCCCGCGCGGCTCGAGGTCCAGCAGAGGCTCTTTCCGTCGGGGCTGAACACCGGTAGGCCATCGAATCCGTCCGTGTTCGTGGCCCGCACGGGCTCTCGCGTTCCCTCGGCGTCGACGAGGAAGACCTCGAAGTTCGAGAATCCGTACTTGTTGGAGGCGAAGGCGATGTACTTGCCGGAGGGGTGGAAATAGGGTGCCCAGGACATGGCCCCGAAGTCGGTGAGCCGGCGCACATCGGTGCCGTCGAGCGCCATGGTGTAGACGTCGGCCCGTGCTCCATCCTCCTCGAAGTGGCGCCACAGGATCCGGGTGCCGTCGGGCGAAAAGAAGGGGCCTCCGTCATAGCCCTTCCAGTTCGTGAGGCGCCGCGCGCCGGAGCCGTCCGCGTTCATGAGGTAGATCTCGCCGAAATAGCTCGGGTCGACGGCAAGGATCTTGCGCTCCTCGTCGGTCAGGCTCTCCTCGGGATAGGTGTCACGCATCGAGCAGAAGACGACCAGCTTTCCATCGGGCGAGTAGGAGCCCTCGGCATCGTAGCCGCGGCTGCGGGTGAGGCGCCGCGGTCTCTTGCCGTCGGGATCCGCGCAGAAGATGTCGTAGGTCTCGTCATAGTCCCAGGAGTAACGTCGCTCGCGGCCTTCGGCACGAGCCCTCAGCTCCTCCTCCTGCTCCTTGACGGCATCGGGATCGAGGTGGGTCGAGGCGAACAGCACCTCGCCCGTACCCGGGCGCAGGAAGGAGCACGTGGTCTTTCCCGTGCCGGGGGAGATGCGAATCGTGTCCCCGGTGGTGAGGTCGAGGCAGTAGATCTGGAAGAAGGGATTGCCCGGCTCGCGCTCGCTCTGGAAGACCAGCTTCGTTCCGTCGGGCGAGAAGTACCCCTCGCCCGAGCGTCGGCCCTCGTAGATGAGCTGGCGCGGGTTCTCGAGGAGCGGCTCCGTGGGTGTGGCCATGAGGGGCGATGGGATCGAGAGAACGAGGGCGCTCGACACCAGGGCCAGGGCGGCGACGATCGGCACGCGACGGAAATTCATGGACGTGGGTGCTCCTGACAGGGCAAGCCGCGGCCGACTGTGGTGCGGCGGGTTGATCCGGGATCCGGGAAGGCCCCGGCCCGCCCACGGTTTACCAACCCACTGGTGGTGGCGCCACCGGGCCGTCAGGAACTCCCCGGGGCGGGGCCGGGATGGGTCCGGGGACGTCCGGGTCAGAACCGGACGGTGTATTCGGCCTTGAACGTGAGGCGGGTGTCCAGGGGACGCAGGTCCGATCCTTTCCTGTCCCAGGACTTGTTCAGGACGAGCTTGAGCTCCCGGCCGGGGGTGAGGATCCAGCGGAACCGGCTGTTCATCCCCACGGTGTCCGAGTCGTTGTCGAACTGGATGAAGTTGTTCCAGGAGATCTCGGGGGTGAAGCTGATCTGGGCCCGGGTCCTCAGGATCCGGGTGGTGAAGCTCCCCTCCTCGAGGCGGACGATGTTCTCCTCGTTCTCGAAGGAGAGGGTGAGGTGCTTGCTCGGGCGGGCATCGATGGCGGCGACCCAGTCGGTGCGCTTGCCGGTGAAGAAGGTTCCGAAGGTGGATCGGAGCCGTCCCGAGACCGGTCTCTTGTCGGAGGCGCTGACCGACACCGTGTAGCGGGAGTCGTCGTGGGTTCCCACGGGGATCTCGATTCCGTCGTGGATCTCGAACGGCTCGTCGAGGATGTCGCGGACGTTCTCGATCTCGGTACGGAGACGGTCTCCCGAGTCGAGCTCGACCTCGATGGGCCTGAGCGCGAGCTCGCGGGTCTCGAGATGGTTCCCGGTGTCGGTGACGAACACGGGATTGAATCCGAACTCGAGCCGGCGGACCCAGGTGTTGAGGCGCGGCTTGAGCTCGAACTCGCCCTCGTAGCGGTTCATGTCCTTCCTCTCCACGAAGCCGAGCCCGGGATCGAACTCCTCGTTGACGTGGGTGAACGCGAGCAGGAGGTCGATCTCGTCGTTGGGGTACCGAAGGGTGCCGCCCAGGCTGGGGCCGTCCCCTCCTGGTCCCGAGGTGGTCGTGGTCATGCCGAAGAGGTCCATGCGCAGGTTCCTGTCGTCGAGGAAGGAGCTCGTGCGATAAGTGAAGTCGACCCCGCCCAGGGCGTTGATTCCGCTCTCGGTGGGGTCGCCCCGGGTGGTGATGAAGCCGACCTGGGACTGCTCGAGGACGTTGCGCGACACCCGGACCACGGACAGGTTCTTGTCGCCAACCTGGCGACGATCGCCCTCGCCTCCGATGGTGGCCTCGTCGGTCTGGACGTCGAGGATTCCCACGTTGTAGGGGCCGCTCCGTCCCGTGAGGCGCAGTCCAGCGATGAGGGGAATCTCCTCCCCGTCGGCGAGACCGATCCTTCGGCTGAAGAAGGGAAGAGGGCTTCGCCTGATGCCGCCGAACTCGAAGATGCCCTTGTCCTGCAGGAAGAAGTCGCGCTTCTCGGGAAAGAACAGGGGAAACCGGGTGAGGTTGATCTGCCGGTCGTCCACCTCGGTCTCGGCGAAATCGGTGTTGACGGTCAGGCTGGCAGTGAGTCCCGGGGTCACCTTGTAGAAGAGATCGAAACCGGTCTCGCCGCGAAGGTACTCGCGATCGGTCTGGTGCTCCTTCAACCCCTTCCCCACGAAAAAGGGGACGAAGTCGAGCCCGATTCCCTGCTCCATCCCCGACAGAGCCGTGAGGTCCCCGGCGTCGGCGATGGTGAAGAGCCCCGAGTTCTGACGCGGTTCCGACCAGCGGTCGGTCTCCCTCTTGCGTTTGATGATGCGCGTGATGTTGAAGCCCCAGGTATCGCCCACGGGGTCGAAGGAGATGCTCTTGAAAGGAATGGCGAACTCGGCGGACCAGCCCTCGCTCGTGATGCGCGCCTTCCCCTCCCAGATCGTGTCCCAGTCCTTGTCGAACGAGGATCCGTTGTTGGTGATGAGGGCGTCACCCTTGGAGCCGCCCGGGCCGATCTGGAAGAAATAGGCGTTGCGGCGATCGTGAAAGGTGTCGAGGACGAGCTCCACCCGGTCGTCGGGATCGAGGTTGCGGTCGCGCTCCATCTGGGTGGCCACGATCCCTTCCGGGGTCGAGTCGTAGGCCGTCACCCCGATGTAGAGGTGGTCCGCGTCCTGGAGCAGCCGGATCACCGTGCGCTCGGTCGCCGCCTCCAGCTCGAGCGGACTGCTCTGGGTCAGGTTCTCGATGGCGGGGGCGTCCTGCCACGCCGGGTCATCGACGAGGCCGTCGATGACGGGTGGAGTCGCGGTGAACCGGATGGTGATGGTGGGACGCTGGGCCCGGAGAGGGTGGGGGTGGAAGGTCCCTGCGAGCAGGACGGCGCCGACGACGTGACCGATTCCGCGACGAGTGCCCGTGGGCCCCAGCCCCATGAACCCCTCCTTTTCCCGGTGCTCGTCCCCTCGTGGGCCTGGAAATCCTGTCGCCAACGGGCCGCCCTCGTGAATAATCCGGGCTAGAATACGGTGTTTCGCCCCGAACGCGAGGGGCATTCGGAGAAGGCCGCTGACCGAGATCCCCCGAAAGCGAAGCGCGGGTGCCGCGGAGGCGAGGGAGTCCCCCGCGTGGGACCGGCTCCAGGTGTCCCTCGTGGTGGTCCTCCTCGGGCTCTTTGCCTTTCAGTGTCTCGGTCATGCCCGGAGGGCCACTCCCACCGTGGACGAGTTCGCCCACGTGCCGGCGGGGATCCTCTACTACGAGACCGGAGATCTCTCGTTCTATGCCAAGAACCCGCCGCTCGGCCGCTGGCTGTGCGCCGCTCCCGCCCTCTTGCTCCGGCCGGTGAGCCCACCCCCGCCGGAGGGACCGCCCACCGGATGGAGGCCCTGGATCCACGGCGCCCGATTCCAGAGGCTCAATCGGGATTGCTTCCTGGATCTCTTTTTCCTTGCCCGTCTGCCCGGCATCGCGGTGGGGTGCCTCCTCGGGCTCGTGGTGTTCCTTGCGGCACGGCGACTCCACGGGAGATCGGCGGCCCTGGTCGCTCTTGCCCTCTTTTCCCTCACCCCGAGCCTCGTCGCCCACTCGTCTCTCGCCACCGTGGATGTCCTCACGACCCTCACCATCTTCGCCACGAGCCTTGCCCTGGTGGGGTTCGTGCGGGAGCCTTCTCTTCGCCACGCCACCGTCAGCGGACTGCTGCTCGGCCTGGCCCTGCTCTCCAAGTACACCGCTCTCCTCGTTCTTCTCTCGATTCCCGTGCTCGTGCTGGCGCTGCTCGTCCTCGATTCTTCCTCGCGCAACCGACGCAGGATGGCCTGGCTCGCCGTCCACCTCGGCCTTCTGCTGGCGGTGGCCCTCGTCGTCCTGCACGCCGGCTATCTCTTCCGGCAGCCTTTTCCCCGGATCGACGATCTCTCCCCCGTGAGCGCGTTTCTGCGCGGCCTCTCGGAGGCCGGGCTGGGCCGGATTCCGCTCCCGGTGCCGGGCGATTTCGTCGCGGGATTCGATCGTCTCAAGCTCGATCTCGAGCAAGGGGAGTTTCCGGCCTACCTGCTGGGATCCTGGTCTGCCGACGGGTTTCGCTCCTACTTCCTGATCGCTCTCGCCGTCGTCCTGCCCATCCCTCTCCTTCTCCTGGCTGCGGGCGGGGTCCTGTCTCTCGTGCTCGACCGAGGGAGGCGGAACGAGGAGCTTCTCGTCCTCGTCCCCTTCGTGGTCGTGGGGGTCATGCTCTGCCTCTTCTCGAAGGTCAACTACGGGGTCCGCTACGTGCTTCCCCTGGTGCCGTTCCTGCTCCTTCTCGCCGCGCGGGCCATCCGGGCCTTCTCCCCTGAGGATCGCCAGCAACGGCTCGTCGTGGCCGTGCTCCTCCTCTGGAACTGCCTCTCGACCCTTCTGGTCCATCCCCATCCCCTGGCCGCCTCCAACGAGCTCGCGGGAGGCAGATACCGTCTGGACCGGATCCTGCTCGATTCCAATCTGGACTGGGGTCAGGATCTCGGCGAGCTTGCCCGCATCCTGCGCGAGGAGGGAGAGCCTTCCGTCAACCTGGCCTATTTCGGACACGCGGACCCGGCTCTGTACGGGATCTCGTGGAAGGAGGCGCCCCGCAACGGGGAGGCCCCGGAGGGACTCCTCGCCGTGAGCGCGAACTTCGTCCACGGCTACGCCTACGTGATGCCATCGGTGGACGGGGAGACGTTGCTCCCGGTACCACGGGATGCGTTTGCCTACCTCCGGAATCGGCGGCCCGATGCGGTGGCCGGTCGGTCCATCTACCTCTACCGCCCTCGCGTCGGGGTTCTTCCCGGGGCCGACGGATCACGGTGACGCCATGATCGGGCAGGTCGCAGGGCAACGCGGTGGCCTTCGGAGCAGCCTCCGCCGACTCGTCACGAGGAGGTGGGCCGCGCTCGTCCTGGTCCTCTCGGTGGCCGCCCTCGCGCGGGGGGCCCACGTGGCCTTCGTCCTCCCCGATCTGCTCGCCGACCGCCCCATGGGGGATGCCCTCAGCTATGACGAATGGGGCGCCCGCATCGCCGGAGGGGATTGGCTCGGGAGCGAGGTCTTCTACCAGGATCCCGGCTACCCCTACTTTCTCGGGACGCTGTACTCGATCTTCGGGCGCAGCCACACCGCGGTGCTCGTGGTGCAGGCCCTTCTCGGGGTCCTGACCGTGCTCCTCGTGGCGCTGGTCGCCGGTCGCCTCTTCGGCGGCGGCACGGCCTTCGTGGCGGGACTGCTCGCCGCGCTCGCCGACGAGGCGCTCTTCTACGAGGGGCAGCTCCAGAAGGAAGTCCTGGTGGGCCTCAGCATGGCCCTCTTCCTGAATGGCCTTCTCTCGGCGCTCTCCGCGACCGGGGCGTGGAAGGCCGTCTCCCGGGCGGCGGTCGCCGGCGCCTTGCTGGGTCTTGTCTGTCTGAACCGGGGCAACGCCTTCTTCTTCGTGCCCGTGGTGCCACTCTTCTTCCTGCAAAGGGGACGCGGTCCCGGGCTGCCCGCGGCGCGGATCGCGGCGTTCGTGATCGGCGCCGGCCTCGCCCTCGCTCCCTGTCTCCTGCGCAACCGCGTGGTGGCGGGGGAGTGGGTCCTCACCACTGCCCAGTCCGGTCCCAACTTCTACATCGGCAACAATCCGCGGGCCACCGGACTGTACGTTCCCCTCGTTCCCTACCGGGAGATGCCCGTCTTCGAGGGTGCCGATGCGCGGGCCCTCGCCGAGAGGGACGAGGGAAGGTCGCTGTCGGCAAAGGAGGTGGACCGCTACTGGTGGGCACGAGGATTCGACTTCGTGCGCGAGAACCCGCTCCGCTTCATCGAGCTCTTTGCGAGGAAGATGGGCCTCTTCCTCGTCGCCGAGGCCGCGGACACCATCGACATCGCGACCTATCGCGATCTCTCACCCGTCCTGCGGCTGAGCCCGGTGCGCTTTGCCCTGCTGGCCCCACTCTTTCTCGCCGCCGTGCCCTGGCTTCTCTGGAGGCGGCGGAGGAGCCGGGCCCTGATCGCGCTCTACGGGGCGTGCCTGGTCTCGGTCGGTCTCTTTTATTTCTTCTCGCGCTACCGGTATGTCGTTTACCCGATCCTGCTCGTTTCCGTGGCGGCACTCGTCTCGAGGATCATCGAGGTCGTCCGGGAGCGGAGGTGGCGCACCCTCGTGCCGGCTCTCGGAGGAATTCTCGTGGCCAGCCTCCTCGTGCATGCCCCGTTTCTCCATGCCGAGGACAGCCGGGGGACGGGCCATCTCAACCGGGGAATCCGGATGAGCTGGAGGGGGGACCACGAAGGAGCGGTGCGGGCCTACCAGAGGGCTCTCGAGCTGAATCCCGCCCTCGCCCAGGCCCGGATCTACCTGGGAGGATCTCTGCAGAAGCTCGACCGCCACCCGGAGGCCATCCTGCAGTTCCAGGCGGCGCGGGGAGCCCCCGAGTTCGGGCCCGAGGCCTGGTACGCGCTGGCCTTCTCCCTCGTGGCCGCCGAGCGGCGGGAAGAGGCTCTTCGCGAGCTCGATGCGCTCCTGGCGCGTCACCCGGACCATGTCGGTGCCAGGGCCTTGCGCCGCGAGCTGGAGGACGAGGACTAGCCCAACTTGAAAGGTTGCGGTCGCAAAACCTCGCCAATCGGCCAATGGAGGCCGAATCGGCTCCGGGTTGGCACTACACTTCTGCAGGAAGTGAGGTCGGCGGCCGCAGCCGACGGGGAAGG
>Ga0326597_10001106_pt1 | contig 44676 bp, 52 predicted proteins | sample RVTome_12_FD_203789 | JGI IMG/M metagenome (GOLD analysis project Ga0326597, IMG submission 203789) | Soil microbial communities from uranium-contaminated site in the Upper Colorado River Basin, Wyoming, United States - RVT100D185 | ecosystem: Environmental > Terrestrial > Soil > Contaminated >...
GCGTGATCGGGGCGGGACGACGAGTCATGGTGTTCTCCTTCCAGTGCGAATCACCGCAAGTGAATCACCAAAGCCACAAGACCGGAACCACTCCACGAGTCGTCAGTTCAGCCGGGCTGTACTAGCCGTCCGCCGAGAACGGCGAAACGGCCGATCGCGACTGCCCCTTCATGCCGGCGGTTCCGCCCCCTAGGATGCCGCTGGCAGAGACCGTGCGAGGAAGGAGAGAGCGATGGCTGAGTGGCGCGAGACTTACCGCGGCGTCGTCCACCCCTGGGAGTGCGACATCGTCGAGCACTTCACCGTCGCCTATTACTTCGACCGCTTCTCCGACGCCGTCCTCGGGCTGATGGAGGCGGCCGGCCTCGGCCGCAGCTACATGGAGGAAACCGGGCTAGGCTGCGCCACGGTCGACTGCTACGTGCGCTATCTCGAAGAGCTGCGCGCCGGCGACGTGCTGCACATCGAGAGCGGCGTCATCGGCCTCGACGACAAGCGCATCAAGCTCGGCCACCGGGTCTACAACTCCGCCAGCAGCACCTGCGTCGCCACCCTGGAGCAGCAGCTGCTGCACTTCGACATGAAGGCGCGCAAGGCGCTGCCGTTCGCCGAGGCGCAGCGCCAGCAGCTCGCCGGGCTGGTGCTGGAGTGGGACGGCGAGCCGCGCCAGCCGCGCTATTCGCCGGAATCGCACGACGGCTTCCGGGTCAGCGCCCGCGACACCGTCAAGCCGTGGGAAATCGACATCATGGGCCACATGGGCTTTCAGTTCTTCGTTCACCGATTCACCGCCGCGGCGATGCAGTCCCTGGCCAGTTTCGGCCTGACGCCCGGCTACATGGCCGAGCGGCGGCGCGGCCTCTCGACCTTCGAATTCCAGCTGGGCTTCCTGCGCGAGTTCTCCGCCGGCGACCTGCTGGAGGTGCGGACCGGACTGATGCACCTGGGCGGCTCGTCGATCCGGGTGCTGCACCGCATGTTCAACGTCCGCACCGGCGTGCTCTCGGCCGAGCTCAGCCAGTACGGCGTGCTGCTCGACATGGACGCGCGGCGGCCGACCAAGGTGCCGGACGAGATGCGCGCGCGGGCGGCCGAGCTGCTGATCAAGGAACCGGCGGGGTGAGCCGTCGGGCCGCGCCCGGTTCGGACGAGGTCAGGTCATCGGCGTCGGCGAGGCCTGGACCTGCCGCGGCCCGTTCGCCGGCCTGGCGATGGCGCACTGGGATTGGGACTGAGAGGCGGGCGAAGGGGACAGAGGGATGAGCGGTGAGATCCTGCTGACGCGCGAGGGCGAGATCGCGACGGTGACGATCTCGGCGCCGGAACGCCTCAACGCCATGAACCTGGCGATGTGGGGCGGGCTCGAAGAGACCTTCCGGACGCTCTCCGCCGACGATTCGCTGCGCTGTGTCGTCCTGCGCGGCGCCGGCGACAAGGCCTTCGCCGCGGGCGCCGACATCGCCGAGTTTGCGAGCGAGCGCGCCAACCTCGAGCAGGCTCGCCGCTATGGCGCCCGCATGGCCCAGGTGCTGCACGGTATCGCCGCCTGCCGGCACCCGGTGTTGGCGCTGATCCAGGGCGCCTGCGTCGGCGGCGGGCTGGAACTGATCTGCTGCTGCGATCTGCGCCTGTGCGACGAAAGCGCCCGTTTCGGCATTCCGGTCAATCGGCTGGGCTTGGTGGTCGCCTATGACGAGATGCGCGGCCTGGTCGAGCTCGTGGGCAAGGCGGCGGCGCTGGAGATCGTCCTCGAGGGCCGCGTTTTCGGCGCCGGGGAGGCGCTGGCAAAGGGCCTGGTCAACCGGGTCCTGCCGGACGGCGAGGTGGTGGAGGGCGCTTACGCCGCGGCCCGGCGCATCGCCGAAGGCGCGCCGCTGGTGGCGCGCTGGCACAAGAAGTTCATCAACCGGCTGCTGCGCCCGGAGCCGTTGAGCGCCGAAGAGAACGACGAGAGCTTCGCCTGTTTCGGCACCGAGGACTTCCAGATCGGCTACCAGTCCTTCCTGGCCAAGCGCAAGCCCGTCTTCAAGGGGCGCTAGCTGGCGGACTTCGGTAAGGCGAGGGCGAGGCAGAAGGCGGCCGCCGCCTGCCAAGGCGCAAACAGCACGAGGCCGCTGTCGGTCAGGTCGATCAGCGTCAGCAGCGCCCCGGCCACGCCGCCGGTCAGCACGGTCGCGACGCCGAGGCCGCGGCCCCGGAAGAAGGAAAACAGCAGGGCACCCGAGAGCACCAGCAGCAGGGCTCCGAACAGGCCTGCGGCGATGCCCGTGATCAGGCCCTTGAGGCTGAGGAATTCGTCCGGGCCGGGCAGGCGGCCAAAGATTTCGATCGCCGCCCGCTCCGCCGCCATCCAAGACAGCGTTACCAGCCCGACGAAGGCGACGGCCTTGAGCGGGCGCGCCAGGCCGAGGTGGAACAGGTAGGCGGCCATCACTAAGCCGAAGACATAGCCGACCGAGGCCTCGCGCCACAGCTGCTCCAGGTTGTAGGAGAAGGAGACCAGAATGCCGGAGGCGAGGCCGAGCGCCGTCATGACGACGACGCGGCGGTCGCCGCTGAGGATCCTCCGCATCGGCACCAGCGTCACCTCAATCCGGCCGCCGCATGGTGAAGAAGTCCTCGACCACGGCGTAGTCCATGTAGCCGAGCCGGGCCACCGGCTTGAAGCGGCGCACGTCGACCAGGCCGTCGACGATCACGCGCTCGTCGATATGGATGCCGATGACCTCGCCCAGCACCATCGCATTGTGGCCGCCGGGCGTGGCGCAGGGCAGATCGACGGTCTTGAGGTAACGGCATTCGAAGTGCGCCGGGCTTTCGGCGACGCGCGGCGGCTTCACTTTCAGTGCCGGCGCCGCGGTCAGGCCGGCCTCGGCCATCTCGTCGACGCTGCGCGGTACGTGCGCCGAGGTCGCGTTCATGGCCTCGCGCAAATCCCAGGTGGCGAGGTTGAAGACGAACTCGCCGGTCTCCTCGACGTTCATCAGGCTGTCCTTGGCGCCGCCTTCCCTGTGCGCGCCGTTGACGCAATACATGACGCAGGGCGGAGCGTCGCAGACGGCGTTGAAGTAGCTGAACGGGGCCAGGTTGAGGACGCCGGCGGCGCTCATCGTCGTCACCCAGCCGATCGGCCGCGGCACCACCAGGGCCTTGAACGGGCTGTGCTTGAGCGGCGGCGGCCGCATGTTGTCGGCGGGGTCGATGAACATGACGCGAACTCCCCTCAGATCGGGTCCCAGTTGTAGTACTGATTGGTGTCGTCGAGCGGCAGCAGGTCATTCTTCAACGCCGGCACCAGGATCTCGGCGAGACGGCCGGGGGTCCAGCCGTCGCTGCGGTGCAAGGTGCGGATCGGGCGCGGCTGGCTCATCAGGTAGACCTCGTTGCCGCGCACGCCGAAGACCTGGCCCGAGACCTGAGCGGCGGCGTCGCTGACCAGATAGGTGACCACCGGGGCGATGTGCGCCGGCGTTGCTCCGTCGCGGAATTTGCGGAAGGCCTCGGCCTGCGCCTCGCTCTGCACCGGGATCGACTCGATCATCCGGGTCCAGGCGAAGGGCGCCACCGCGTTGGAGCGGATGTTGTAGCGCGCGCCCTCCTGCGCCAGCACCCGGCTCAGGCCGACGATGCCCATCTTGGCGGCGGCGTAGTTGGCCTGGCCGATGTTGCCGTTCAGTCCCGAGGTCGAGGTGAAGTGGACGAAGGCGCCGGCGGCCTGCTCGCGCATGTGCGGCATCGCGGCGTGGCTGACATGGAACGAGCCGTTGAGGTGCACGTCGATGACGGCGAGCCATTCCTGGTGGCTCATCTTGTGGAACATGGCATCGCGCAGGATCCCGGCGATGTTGATCACGGCGTCGATGCGCCCGAAGTGATCGAGGGCCGCCTGGACCATGCGCGCGGCACCGGCCGGATCGCTGACGCTGTCGGTATTGGCCACCGCCTCGCCGCCGGCGGCGTCGATTTCCGCGGCCACGGCGGCGGCGGGACCCTGGTCGACGCCTTCGCCCTCAAGGCTGCCGCCGAGATCGGCGACCACCACCTTGGCGCCCTCTCGGGCGAGCGACAGAGCCACTTCGCGGCCGATGCCGCGGCCGCCGCCGGTGACCAGGGCGGCCTTGCCCTCCATCATGCCCACGTTCGCTTCCTCCCCTCGCTGCGGCCCGGCAAAGCTAATGCCGCGGCGCCATGCCGTCCAGCGCTGGCGTCCGCCGGCCGAGGGTGCTATAGGAGCCGGCCATGCCCAGGTTCCGGATCATGCGACGACGATGCGAAGGGCGCCGCGCCGAGCGCGCGGCGGCACGCCCGGTTCCGCGCGCCTGAGGCATAGCTTCCCTCGGCGGGCGGGCCATTTTCAGCCCCTGCATCATCCGAGGTTCCCGACCATGTTGCCGATTTTTCCCGAGCGGGCCGTCGATACGCCCGCCGTCGAAGTCCTGCTCGATCGCGCCTTCGGTCCCGATCGCCGGCAGAAGACCGTCTATCGCCTGCGCGAGGACACATCGCCGATCGCCGAACTCTGCTTCCTCAGCTACGGCGGTGCCGGCGTCGACGGCAGCATCCGCTTCTGGCCGGTCGAGGTCGCCGGTCGGGGAGCGCTGCCGGCGCTGCTGCTGGGGCCGGTCGCGGTGGCGGTGGAGCGGCGAAGCCAAGGGCTCGGCCGGGCCCTGGTGCGGCACGGTCTTGCGGCCGCCCGCCAGCTCGGACACGGCGCGGTGATCCTGGTCGGCGATCCCTCGTACTACGGCCAGTTCGGCTTCGAACGACGGCTGACGGTGAGCCTGAGCCTGCCGGGAGCCGTCGACCCGGAGCGCTTTCTCGGCCTCGAGCTGCGCCCGGGCGCCCTGGCCGGGGCCGCCGGCGCGGTGCTGCCAAGCTGGAGGTGTCTTCGCGCCGCCTGAGCCGGCCGGGCTCAGCGCCCCTCGCGGCGCCAGGCCAGCATCAGCAGGCCCAGCGCCAGCGCCAGCACCAACAGCGCGGGCAGCAGCGGCACCTGCTGCACGCCGGTGACCAGGTAGTCCTCGTTGGCGACCAGGCCGAGCCAGCCGCGGCCGTGGCTGTCGCGGCCGGGCTTGACGCGACGCAGGCTCGGCTCGCCGTCGACCAGCCAGGCGACGGCGCCGCTGGTGCGCCCGGCCAGCGGCCCCAGCACCGCGCCGGTGGTCCGCAGGTCCGCGTACTCCTTGGGGTTGAGCTCGCCCACGGCGGCCACGGCGTTGAGCTTGCCGTCGCTCAAGCGGTACAGGCCCGGCTCGCTGACCGGCAGCGTGCCTCGGGCCAGGCCGTCTTCGACCGGCTCCAGCGAAACCTTCGTGCGCGTCCCCCCGGGCGTCACCACCTCGATGTCGGCGCCGCCCGGCGACAGGCTGCGCCGGGTGATCTCCAGGCGGTCGTCCTCGGCGACCGCGCGCAGGTTCTCCTCCTCGAGGTCGGGCTCCTTCATCAGCCAATGCGAAATCCGGCGCAGCAGCTCGGCCTGCGGGCCGCCGCCCTCGAAATCGCGGGCCCACAGCCAGGCGTGGTCGGAGAGCAGCTGCGCCACCCGACCCTCGCCGACGCGGTCGAGGATCAGGATCGGCCGACCCGCGATGCCCTGCATCAGGGCGTTGCCCGAGGCCTGCTCGACATCGATCAGGCGGAACCAGCGGCCCCAACTCGGGCTCTCTCCCGCCGCGCCCGGCAGCGCCGTGGTCACCGGGTGGCGCAGCCCAAGTTCGGTCAGCCGCGGGCGATAGCCTTCCATGAACACGGCCCCGGTCGGCTGGCTCGGCAGGATCTCGGCCAGGGGCGTGCGCTGCAGGCTGAGCGGCGTGGCGAAGGCCGGCCCGGCGGCGACCAGGACGGCGCCGCCCTTGCGCACGTAATCGACCACGTTCTTGAGATAGATGTCGGGCAGGACGCCGCGGCGGCGGTAGCGGTCGAAGATGATCAGGTCGAACTCTTCAAGCTTGGTCTGGAACAGCTCGCGGGTCGGGAACGAGATCAGCGACAGCTCGCGGATCGGCGTGCCGTCCTGCTTCTCCGGCGGGCGCAGGATGGTGAAATGCACCAGGTCGACCGAGGGGTCCGACTTCAGGATGTTGCGCCAGGTGCGCTCGCCGGCATGCGGCTCGCCCGAGACCAGCAACACCCTGAGCCGGTCGCGCACGCCGTTGACCACGACCACGGCCCGGTTGTTGCGCTCGGTCAGCTCGTTGGGGCCGCTGTCGACCTCCATCTCGATCACGGTGGCGCCGCCGTGCTCCAGCCTGAAGGGGAAGCTCTGGGCGCGGCCGATCGGCATGCGGAAGCGGTCGTGCAGCCGCTCGTCGATGCGGACCTCGACATTGGCCAGCTGACGGCCATCGCCGCCCTGTTCCTCGATGCGAAGCGAGAGCTGCAGCCGCTCGCCGACGATGCCATAGCGCGGCGCCTGCTCGACCACCAGGCGACGGTCGCGCTCGTCGCGCTCGCCGCTCAGCAAGACGTGCACCGGCCCGCCGGGATCGAAGTTGTCGAGGGCGCCGGTGCGATCATGCACCTGACCGTCGGTCAGCAACACGACGCCGGCGACGCGTTCGCGCGGGACATCGGCCAGCGCCCGCTCCAACGCCGGCAGAAGCTGCGTGCCGGTGCCGCTCGAGGCCTCTTCGCCGCCACTCCGCACCACCCGGTATTCCAGGTTCGGAAGCTCGGCGAGCCGTGTCTCCAGGCTCGCCAGCGCCGCCTCGCTGCGCGCGCCGCGCCGGCCGATACCCTGGCTCGGCGAGGTGTCGACGACGACCACGGCGATGTCGTCCAGCGGCTGACGCTCCTCGCGGACCAGGGCGGGATTGGCCAGGGCCAGCAGGGCGGCGGCATAGGCCAGCAGCCGCCAGCCGATCGCCGGCGCGCGGCGCAGCAGGGCGAAACCGAACAGCGGCAGCGCCAGCAGGACCAGCCCCAGCAGCCAGGGCCAATCGACCAGCGGGGCGAAAGCTATGGTGGTGACGTCGGTCATCGCCCTACTGGCCAAGCCGCTCCAGGATCGCCGGCACGTGCACCTGGTCGGCCTTGTAGTTGCCGGTCAGCGTGTACATCGCCAGGTTGACGCCGAAGCGGTAAGCGAACTCGCGCTGCCGCTCGCCGCCCGGGACCACCGCCGCGAGCGGCCGCCCCTCGGCGTCCATGGCCCAGGCGGCGGCCCAGTCGTTGCCGCCGATGATGATCGAGGAGACTCCGTCGTTGACCCCGCCGGGCCTGAGCTCGACCCAGAGCTTGCCGCCCGAATAACGCCCGGGGAAGGTCTGCATCAGATAGAACGACTTCGTCAGCACGTGGTCCTGGGGCACCTGCACCAGCGGCGGCACGTCGAGCCGGCGCAGCAGCTCCCTGAGCCGCTGGCCGCGGCCGCCCGAGGACAGCCGGCCATAGCCCGGCACCTCCATTTGCGCATCCCGGGTGTCGAACAGGATGGTGCCGCCGGTGCTCATGAACACGTTGAGCCGCTTGGCGGCGCTATCCGAGATCGGCTGCTGCGCGTCGGTCACCGGCCAGTAGAGCAGCGGGAAGAAGGCCAACTCGTCGCGCTCGACGTTCACCGGCATCGGCTCCGCGGCCTCGATCGAGGTGCGCGTGCGCAGAATTTCTGAAAGCCCGGCGAGACCGGCGCGGCTCATCGAATCGACCTCATCGTCGCCGGTCAGGACGTAGGCGAAACGGGTTTCGCTGGTCGCCTCGATGGCGGTCTGGTCGGCGTCGTAGCCTTGCGCCGAGGCCGGCAGCGGAGAGGGGACGAGCGCGCCCAGTGCCAGCGCCAGCAACATTCCCGTCGCGGCGGCGCGCCGCTGCCGCGGCCAGAACAGCACCCCCCTCAGCACCAGCACCGCCGCCAGGTCGACCAGGGCCAGCAACAGCGCCAGCATCAGCAGCCACGGCTTCAGGTTGAACTCCTGCGCGTTGGCGTATGGCAGGCTCGAGACGCCGGACGGGGCCGGGCCGACCGCTTTCAGGCTCTCGATCTGCGGTGCCAGGTTGAGGGCGCGGCGCACGTCCTCGCCGCCGTAGAAGCCGGGCGGATGCCGCGGTCCCGCCTTGGCGGTCTCGACGGCATTGGCCGCCAGCGGCTGCGCCAGGGGCCAAGCCTTGCCGAGGCGGCCTTCGCCGTCGAGGCTGTTCAGCGGCGGCAGCAACCGGTCGCTCTCCTCGCCGGTGATCCCTCGCGACAGCGCCGCCAGGCGCTTCAGCATCTCGACGAACAGGCCCGAGATCGGCAGGTTCGACCAGTCGGTGTTGGCGGTGGTGTGGAACAACACGATCCAGCCGTCGCCGCGCTTGTCGGCGGTCACCAGCGGCGTGCCGTCCGACAGCCGGGCCCAGGTCTTGCTGTCCAGGTCAAGCGACGGCTCGGCCAGCACCTGGCGACGGATCAGCACGTCCTCGGGCGGTGCCAGGCCCCGGAACGGGCTCGATTCGGCGAAAGGCGCGATCCGCGCCGGCTGCCCCCAGGTCAGCGCGCCGCCAAGGACGCGGCCGCCCTGGCGCAACTTCACCGGGATCAGGCTGTCGACGTTCTGCGCCAGCCGCGGCCCGGCAAAGCGGATCAGCAGGCCGCCGCCCTCGATCCAGCGACCCAGCCGCACGCTGTCATCGGCGGTCAGGGCGCCGACGTCGGCCAGGATCATGATGGCCAGGGGTTGCGACAACAGCTCGTCGATCGAGCCGTCACGGACCTCGGCGAAGGGAGACTGGGCCCGGCCCAGGTAATAGAGGTTCGACAGCAGCGGCTGCGAACGTTCCTGGCTATCGGCGCCGGAGACTAGGCCGACCGGCCGGCGACGCCAGCGCTCATCAAGCAGCACCACCGTTCCGGCCGAGCTTTCGTCCTCGAGGTCGAGCCGGTAGGCCTGGTTCCTGAGCTCGTTCGGCAGCTCCAGCGTCGCCTTGGCACGGCCCGCCCCGGCCTCGAACGCGACGCGGCCGCGCGCCAGCACCCGGCCGCCCTCGCCGAGCAGGCGGAGCTGCGCGGTTTCCGGCAATTCGACCCCCGTGCGCAGCACCTCGGCCTCGAGGCCGGCGCTGCGGATCTCCGGCGGCCGCAGCGCCTTGGCCCGCATCATCGCCGGCTCGCTCATGACGACCAGATCGCCGAGCTCGGCCAGGGCCTCGGCGAAGGCGTCCGCCTGGCCGTCGTCGACGCCGTCGGAGAGCCAGACGATATGGGGCCTGCCGTTGAAGGTCGTCTCCCGGACGGCGCGCAGCGCCGCCTCGCGGACGACCGGCCAAGGTTGCGGGCGCACCGAGAGAATCAGCCGGCGCGCCTCCGCCGCCGGCATCAGGCCGGTGGTCGCGATCGGCTTGCCGTCCGCCGGCGGCGCGGTTCGGAGCAGCATCAGCGGCCGGCCCTCGCGGTCGGCGCGCTCGACCAGGTTCTCCAGCGCCTGCTGACGCAACGGCCAGTTCGCGCCGGCGCTCCAGCCGTCGTCGATGACCACGAGCAGCGGCCCGGTCCCGGTCAAGGCGCTCTGCGGGTTCAGCGTCGGCCGGGCCAGCGCCAGCACCACCAGCGCGGCGAGCAGTAGACGCAGGATGGTGAGCCAGAGCGGCGTCGCCGCGGGCGTCTCCTCGGTCTTCAAGAGCGCCATCAGGATGCGAATCGGCGGGAACGGCTCGCGCCGCGGCGCCGGCGGGGTAATCCTGAGCAGCCACCAGATCACCGGCAGCAAGGCCAGGCCCAGCAGCATCCACGGATTGAGGAAGGCCAGCGGACCGAGCGCTACCATGTCCATCTCATGGCGTTGCCGGCGATGGCGCGATAGAGCGCCAGCAGCGCCGTCTGCGGCGGCCGGTCGGTACGGTGGATGGCGGCGGTCCAGCCGATGCGTCGGGCGGCCGCTTGCAGGCGCGCGCGCCGGGCGGCCATGACGTTGCGATAGTCGTACTGCAGGCTCTCGACCCGGCCGACGATCAGTTCGCCCTCGTTCTCCAGGCCTTCAAAGCGGGCCCGGCCATGAAAGGGCAGATCCTCCTCGGCCGGGTCCAGCACCTGCAGCAGATGCCCGCCGATGCCGTCGCCGGCAAAGCCGGTGATCGTCCGTTCCAGCTCGGCCAGGGGCGAGAGGAAATCCCCGATCAGCACCACCTGGGAGAAGCGGGGCAGACGCTCGGGCGGCGGCTCGCTCGCCGTCGCGCCGTCGCCGCCGCGGCGTTCCCAGTCGTCGAGCTGCTCGGCCAAGCGGGTGACTGCGGTCCGCCCCGTCGTCGGGCGCATCGGCGTGCCCAGCATGGCCACGCGCTCGCCGCCGCGCGCCAGCAGCGAGGCCAAGGCCAGGGTCAGCAGGTTCGCTCGCTCCAGCTTGCTGGTCTCGGCGAAGGCCGAACGGTAGCGCATGGAGGCCGAGCCGTCGCGCCAGAGCCAGACGCTTTGCGCCGCTTCCCATTCGTTCTCGCGCACGAACAGCTTCTGGCTCTTCGCCGATTGTCGCCAGTCGATCCGCTGCGCCGCATCGCCGGTCTGGTAGCGGCGGAACTGCCAGAAGGTCTCGCCCGTGCCGACGCGGCGGCGCCCGTGCACGCCTTGGGCGACGGTGCTGGCGACACGTTCGGCCTGCACCATCAGGGGCGGCAACGTGTGCCCGAGTTGCTCGGCCCGTTGTCGAAGCGCGGTACTGGTGATCGGTCCCGCTTCGGCCATCGAAGAGGTCAGGTGAGCGGCCTTAGCAGCCGCGCGATGACGTCGGCTAGGGTAATGCCCTCGGCACGTGCGGCGAAGCTCAGGGCCATGCGGTGGCGCAGCACCGGCGGCGCCAGGGCGACCACGTCGTCGACCGACGGCGACAGCCGGCCGTCGAGCAAAGCGCGGGCGCGAACCACCAGCATCAGCGCCTGGCTGGCCCGGGGTCCTGGCCCCCAGGCGATTTCGCCCGCCATCGCTTCGTCGGCGCCGGGCCGGCCGGCGCGCACCAGCGTCAGGATCGCTTCCAGCACGCTCTCGCCGACGGGAATCCGGCGGACCAGGCGCTGCGCCGCCTTGAGTTCGTCGGCGCCCATGATCCTGGACACCGCCTCCTCGCTGGAGCCGGTGGTGGCGATCAGCATCCGGCGCTCGGCCTGGATGTCGGGATAGCCGACATCGACCTGCATCAGAAAGCGGTCGAGCTGAGCCTCGGGCAGCGGATAGGTGCCCTCCTGCTCCAGCGGGTTCTGGGTCGCCAATACGTGGAAGGGCGAGGGCAGCGGATGGCGCTGGCCGGCGATCGAGACGGCGTGCTCCTGCATCGCCTGCAACAGCGCCGATTGCGTGCGCGGGCTGGCGCGGTTGATCTCGTCCGCCATCAGCAGCTGACAGAACACCGGTCCGGGAATGAATCGAAACGAGCGGCGCCCGGTCTCGGATTCTTCCAGCACCTCCGAGCCCAGGATGTCCGCCGGCATCAGGTCCGGCGTGAACTGGACCCGCTTCTCGTCCATCCCGAGGACGATGCCGAGGGTCTCGACCAGCCGCGTCTTGGCCAGGCCGGGCACGCCGATCAGCAGCGCGTGGCCGCCGGCCAGCAGGGTAATCAGGGTCTGATCGACGACCTCCTCCTGGCCGAAGATGACCCGGCCGATGGTCTGCCGCACCCTGGCGATCTTCTCCCCCAGGGCGTCGATGTCGTCGACCAGGTTGCCGTCGTTTTCGGTGATGGGCTGCATGTCGCTGATTATAAGCTATATTGAGATTAAGAGAGTGGTAGGCCTAAAACGACAAGGTAACGATTGTGCGAGCGGCTGACCAGGGCAACCCGCAGGATCGGCGCGGCGGCGACCGGCGCCGCCCGCCGGACCCGGCCGAGATCGCCCATCGTATCGCTGGTGGCAAGCTGCCGCCGGTGCAGGCATGGAAGCCTGAGCATTGTGGCGAAATTGAGATACGGATCGCCCGGGACGGCGCCTGGTATCACGAAGGCCGCCCGATCCCGCGCGAGAGAATGGTCAAGCTGTTCGCCTCAATTCTGCGCCGCGACGGCGATGTCTACTATCTGGTGACGCCGGTCGAGAAACTGGCCATCGAAGTCGAGGACGCCCCCTTCGTCGCCGTCGAGATGACCGTCCACGGCTCGGACCAGGAGCAGGTGCTGGTCTTCCGCACCAACGTCGACGACCAGGTCATGGCCGGGCCGGAGCATCCGCTGCGAATCGAGATCAAGCCCGGCAGCGACGAGCCGTCCCCCTACATCCACGTGCGCGACCGCCTCGAGGCCCTGATCGCGCGCCCGGTGTTCTATGACCTGGTCGAGCTGGCGGTGGAGCGTCGCCTCGACGGCGTGCCGTGGTTGGGGGTCCTGAGCGCCGGCGCCTTCTTCCCCATCGCCCGTTCCGACGAGCTCGCCGATGACTGAGCGCCGAAGCCCGATCGCCGACCTGCGCCAGCGCATCCTGGCCGGCATCCGCGCCGAGGCGGAGCTGCCGACGGCCCTGGCGTCGACCGGCGACCACGACCTCAATCCGGCCGACGCGGCGGCCCGCGAGGCCCGGCGCCTGCGCGAGGCGGCGGTCCTGGTCCCGCTGGTCCTGCGGCGGGAACTGCAGGTGTTGCTGACCCGGCGCACCGAGCACCTGAACCACCATGCCGGCCAGATTTGCTTCCCGGGGGGCCGGGTCGAGCTATCCGATGGGCACCCGGTGGAGACGGCGCTGCGCGAGACCGAGGAGGAGATCGGCCTGTCGCGCGCGCGGGTCGAGATCGCCGGCTACTTAGACCCCTACGAGACCGGCACCGGCTTTCACGTCACCCCGGTGGTCGGCTTCGTCGCGCCCGGTTTCGAGCTGACCCTGGACCGCCACGAGGTCGCCGAGGTGTTCGAGGTGCCGCTCAGCTTTCTTTTCGATCCGGCCAACCACCAGCGGCACAGCCGCATGCACAACGGCGCCCCGCGCCAATATTTCGCCATGCCCTATGGCGATTACTATATCTGGGGCGCGACCGCCGGCATGCTGATGAATCTCTACCGCCGGGTGCACGGCCTCATTTGAGCGAACGCGCATGTTGCGAAAGCTGCTGCTCCAGTTGCTGCTGCTGGCGCTGCCTTTCATCACCTATTTCCTTTACGTCAAGCTGACGCGCCGCCTTGGAAAAGGCGAGAGTCCCTGGCAGGGCGCGCCCTGGTTCTGGCTGCTGTCCTGCGGCCTGGTGCTCTCGATCATCGGCGCCGTCGCGCTTGCCGTAACCAGCGGCTATCCGCCGGATACCCACTATGTGCCTTCCACCATGAAGGGCGGGGTCATCGTGCCCGGCCGTTTCGAGTAACCCTGGGCGGGCCGATGCAAGCGGTCGACAAGATGCCGCCCGCGCCGTGGATGCGGGCACCGCAGACGCGGGCCTTGCTGGCGGCGCTGACGGCGGAGGGGGCGATCGTTCGCTTTGTCGGCGGCTGCGTGCGCGACAGCCTGGCCGGACGCCCGGTCCGCGACATTGACGTGGCCACGGCGGCGGCGCCGCGGGAAAATCTGCGGCTGCTGGCGGCGGCCGGGATCAAGGCGGTGCCGACCGGCATCGACCACGGCACCGTGACCGCGGTGGTCGACGGCCGACCGTTCGAGGTGACGACGCTGCGCGTCGACGTCGAGACCTTCGGCCGCCACGCCCGCGTCGCCTTCACCGACGACTGGCGGGCCGACGCCCATCGCCGCGATTTCACCATCAATGCGCTGTACGCCGACCCGGACGGCCGCATCTACGACCCGACCGGCGGATTGGCCGACCTGAGGCGCGGGCGGATTCGGTTCGTCGGCCGGGCCGAACAGCGGATCGAGGAGGATCGGCTCAGGATTCTGCGCTTCTTCCGCTTTCATGCCTGGTACGGCAGGGGTGCCGCCAATCGGGCGGCTCTGGCGGCCTGCGGGCGCGCCGCTGCCGGCATCGAGCGGCTGTCCGGCGAACGCGTCCGGCAGGAGCTGATGCAGCTGCTGGCGGCGCCGGAGCCGCGGCCGGCGCTGCGCTTGATGGCGCGCCACGACGTCCTGCGCCACCTGCTGCCGGCGGGAGCCGACCTGAGGGCGCTGTCGCGCCTGATCCGAACCGAGGCCCAGGCCGGCACCGCCGCGGAGCCCCTGCTCAGGCTGGCGGCGCTGGTGCGCGGTTGGGCCGCCGCCGATGCCCGCCGCCTGGCCGAACGGCTGCGGCTCGCCAATGCCGAGCGTGAGCGCCTGCTGGTGCTGCTGCGTGAGACCGCCCCAGCGGCGGGCGGTGGGGAGCCGGCGCTACGCCGCAGCATCTATCGGCTTGGCGTCGAGCTCATCGTGGACCTCGCGCTGCTGGCCGGCAGGCCGCGGCTGGCGGCTGCGGCGCGGGCGCTGCCGCGGCCTGAATTCCCGCTCAGGGGCCGGGATGGCCTGGCGCTTGGGCTGAAGCCCGGGCCCGCGCTCGGCCGCCATCTGGCCGCCGTCGAGACCTGGTGGGCGGCGCAGGACTTCCGCCCCGACGCCGAGGCCTGCCGGCGGCGCCTCGCCGCGCTCGCAGGCCGGGACGCTTGAGATGCGCTTGCGTTAATTGCCTACTTTGACCAGCCGCCCGGTGGCGCTGCGGACCGTGCGCCCCTCGACGACGCGGCTGAATTCCAGCTCCATGAAGCCGCCGCTCAGGGTTCGGCGGTAGACCTGAATTTCGTGCCGGCCCTCAGGGTAGATCTGCAGGATGCTGACGACTAGGGTCTGGCGCTCGATATGGGCCCAGGCGTAGGGCTTGCCGCTGCCGACCGGATCGCCGTTCTCGGCGCCTTGCCAAACCCCGGGACGGACCTCAGCGAAGCGAATCGTCGTCGCCTTCAATTCCTCCTTGGGATTGCCGGGATCGCCGCGCTGGCGCTGCACGGTGTTCCAACGCAACGAGAAGCCGTCGCCAGCCGGCTGCACGGTGACGCCGATATCGCGGCTGGTGAGCTGAAAATGCACGCTGATCTGGCTTTCCGACAGGGCGTTGCCCTCCCAGGTGCCGAAGAAGGCGGCGATGTCGACGTTCTGAGCGCTGGCCCCGCCGCCGAACAGCGCGAGCACGGCGACCAGCGGCGTGGCCTTGCGTAGGATCCAGAGCACGGCTTCGGCCCCTCCCATGTTTTGAGCCCCGAAGGGGCGGCAGTGTAACCGAGCCCATACCAACCGGCCACGGCTGCCCGGCCGGCGCCTTAAATCGGTGTCGCTTCCGTGACCAGACGATAGAGCCACCAGGCCAGCGCCAGACCGAGCAGCAGCCAGAGCATGACGATGACCAGGCCAGCCGTCCGGCTGACCGGCAACGTGGCCTTCGCCGCGGCCGCCCGGCGGTATTCCTCGAGCAGGCCGGGGGGCAGGAGGCGGACGGCAAGCCACAGCGCCAACGGCACCAGGATCAGATCGTCGGCCAGACCGAGCACCGGAATCGCGTCGGGGATCAGGTCGATGGGGCTCAAGGCATAGGCGATCGCCGCCCCCGCCAGCAACTTCACGTACCAGGGCACACGGCGGTCGCGCAGCGCCAGATGCAGGACGATGAGATCGCGCCGCAGACGCTCGGCCCAGCCTCGCAGGCGGCTGCCGGCGGCCATCGCCTAGGGCCAGCGGACCTCGGGCGGCAACGACATCAGGATCGCCTCGGCATTGCCGCCGGTCTTCAGGCCGAACTGGGTGCCGCGGTCATAGAGCAGGTTGAACTCGACATAGCGGCCCCGCCGTTCCAGCTGATGCTGGCGCTCGGCCTCGCTCCAGCTTCGCCGCATCTGGCGGCGGACGATCTGCGGGTAGACCTCGAGGAAGGCGCGGCCGACGTCCTGGGTGAAGGCGAAGTCGGCTTCCCAGTCGCCGCTGTCGAGATAGTCGTAGAAGATGCCGCCGACGCCGCGCGCCTCGCTCCGGTGCGGCAGCCAGAAGTACTCGTCCGCCCACTGCTTGAAGCGGGCGTAATAGCCGGCATCGTGGCGCTCGCAGGCTGCGCGCAGGGCGGCGTGGAAGGCCTCGGTGTCGGAATCGTCGGGGCGAATCGGGTTGAGATCGGCGGCGCCGCCGAACCAGTGCCTGGTGGTGGTGATGTGGCGCGTGTTCATGTGCACCGGCGGCACGTGCGGCGAGCGCGGATGCACGACCACGCTGATGCCTGAGGCCCAGAAGCGCGGGTCCCTCTCGGCGCCGGGAATGTTGCCGCGGAATTCCTCGGAAAACTCGCCCGTCACCGTCGAGACGTTGACGCCGGCCTTCTCGAACAGTCGGCCGCGGAGCAGCGACATGACGCCGCCGCCGCCGCCGGGCCGCTGCCAGGGGCGGCGCTCGAAGCGCGCCGCGTCGTCGTCGTCATAGTCGCGCTCCAGCGCCTCCAAGGCGGCGACGATGCGGTCGCGCAGCTCCTCGAACCAGACCCGCGCGCGCTCTTTTCGCGATGCGCCGCTGTCGCTCATCCGCCGTTTCCTTCCTCGCGGCCGGGCCAGCCCGCCGTCTGCCTGAGCGCTTCGCCCAGCACCATGGCGGCGGCGACGGCAACATTGAGCGACCGCGCCTGGGCCCGCAGCGGCACCCTGACGCGGACGTCGGCCCGGCCGTGCACGGGCTCCGGCACGCCGGCGCTCTCACGGCCGACCAGCAGGTGATCGTCGGCGCCAAAGGCGAATTCGGTGTAGGCGAGCGTCGCCTGCGTCGTCAACAAGATCAGGCGCCCAGGCGCTGTGGCGCGGGCCTCCAGAAAGGCTTGCCACGAGGCATGGCGGACGATCTCGGCGAGCGGCGCATAGTCGAGCACGGCACGCTTCAGCTCGCGAACGGTGAAGGCGAATCCGGCGGGCTCGATGATGTCGACCGGGACGCCCAGGCAGGCGCCGAGCCTGATCATGGTTCCGGTGTTGGCCGGGATATCGGGCTGGTAGAGGGCCAGGCGCATGGCGGCGATCACCGGGCCCGCCGACGACCGCGTTCGTCGTGCGTCATCGTGTCGCACTCGGGCGGCTGGCTAGACAAACGCCTATCATCATGACAAATAAGCGGCTCCAAGAATTGGGGTTGAGTCCAAGGGGGACCAGGCATGGCCGGCCCGGAGAGCGGCACGACGCGCCGTGACTTCCTCTATATCGCGTTGGGCATGGCGGGGGTTGCCGGCGGCTTGGCGGCCGCGTGGCCGTTCGTCGACCAGATGAACCCGTCGAAGGACGTGCTGGCGCTGTCCTCGATCGAGATCGACATCTCCGGCATCGAGGTTGGCCAGTCGATCAAGGCGAAGTGGCGCGGCAAGCCGATCTTCGTCCGCCACCGCACCCCGGAGGAGATCGAGCAGGCCCGGGCCGTTCCGCTCGACGAGCTGAAGGATCCGCAGACCGACCAGGAGCGGGTCAAGGAAGGCCGCGACGAATGGCTGATCATGGTCGGCGTCTGCACCCATTTCGGCTGCATCCCGCTCGGTGAACAGGGCGAGTACGGCGGCTGGTTCTGCCCCTGTCACGGCTCGCACTATGATACCTCGGGCCGCATCCGCAAAGGCCCGGCGCCGCTCAACCTCGAGGTGCCGACTTACGAGTTCCTCGACGACAACACTGTGAAAATCGGCTAGGGGGCCGACCGCATGGCCTTGTTCCAGGGTAGCAACCCGGTCGTCAAGTGGATCGAGTACCGCCTGCCGATCTTCAGCTTCATCGATGCCCACCTGATCGACTACCCGGCGCCGAAGAACCTGAACTACTGGTACAACTTCGGCTCCATCGCCGGCGTCTTGCTGGTGGTGCAGATCGTCACCGGCGTGGTGCTGGCCATGCACTACACGCCGCACGCCGATTTCGCCTTCGCCTCGGTCGAGCACATCATGCGCGATGTGAATTACGGCTGGCTGATGCGCTACATGCACGCCAACGGCGCCTCGCTGTTCTTCGTCGCCGTCTACATCCACATCTTCCGCGGCCTCTACTACGGCTCCTACAAGTCGCCGCGCGAGGTCCTGTGGTGGTTCGGCATCATCATCCTGCTGCTGATGATGGCGACGTCGTTCATGGGCTACGTGCTGCCTTGGGGGCAGATGAGCTTCTGGGGCGCCACCGTGATCACCAATCTGTTCTCGGCCATCCCCTGGGTCGGCGAGAGCATCGTCACCTGGCTGTGGGGCGGCTTTGCCGTCGACAACCCGACCCTGAACCGCTTCTACAGCCTGCACTACCTGCTGCCTTTCGTCATTGTCGGCGTGGTCTTCCTGCACCTGTGGGCCCTGCATCACCGCAAGTCGAACAACCCGCTCGGCATCGACATCAAGGGGCCGCAGGACACCGTGCCCTTCCATCCCTATTACACGATCAAGGACACCCTGGGCCTTGGCGCCTTTGCCCTGCTGTTCAGCGTCATCCTGTTCTTCGCGCCGAACGCCCTGGGCGAGGTCGACAACTACATCAAGGCCGACCCGCTGGTGACGCCCGCGCACATCGTGCCGGAATGGTATTTCCTGCCTTATTACGCCATCCTGCGCTCGATCCCGCACAAGCTGATTGGCGTGATCGCGATGTTCGGCTCGATCTTCGTGCTCTTCATCCTGCCCTGGCTCGACACCAGCCGGGTCCGCTCGGCGACCTTCCGGCCCGTCTACAAGATGGTCTATTGGATCTTCGTCATCGACTGCCTGGTGCTCGGCTACATCGGCGCCCAGGTGCCGGAAGGGATCTTCCTGATCGTCGGCCGCATCGCCACCGCGATCTACTTCCTGTTCTTCATCCCGGTGCTGCCGCTGATCGGCTGGTTCGAGCGGCCGCGGCCGCTGCCCACCAGCATCGCCGAGGCGGTGCTGGCCAAAGGCGGAGGCGGCGGCGCACCCGAGGCGGCCGCGGCGCAGAGCGAGGGGAGGGGCTGAGCATGCGCAAGCCGCTGATGCTCCTCGCCGCCGGCGCCCTGATCGCCTATGCCGCCACGGCGGCGCAGGCGGCCGAGCAGTCGCCGCTGAAGACCCGTGACTGGCCGCAGGGCGGCCCCTTCGGCACCTTCGAGCGCGATTCGCTGCAGCGCGGCTTCCAGGTCTACAAGGAGGTCTGCGCCGCCTGCCATTCGCTGGAATACCTCGCTTACCGCCATCTCGAAGGCATCGGCCTCTCCGAGGAGGAGATCGAGGCGGTGGCCGCCGAGGCCACGGTCATCGACGGGCCAAACGAGGACGGCGAGATGTTCGAGCGGCCGGGCAAGCCCTCCGACCGCATGCCCAAGCCGTTCCCCAACGACGCGGCGGCCAAGGCCGCCAACAACGGCGCCCTGCCGCCGGATCTCTCGGTCATCGTCAAGGCGCGCAAGGGGCACGAGGACTACATCAACTCGCTGCTGACCGGCTATGGCGAGCCGCCGGCCGGCGTCGAGATGCGCGAGGGCACGAACTACAACGCGCATTATCCGGGCCAGCAGATCGCCATGCCGCCCCCCTTGAGCGAAGGTGGCGTCACCTACGCCGACGGCACCGAGGCGACGGTCGAGCAGATGTCCTACGACGTCACCAATTTCCTGGCCTGGGCGGCGGAGCCGACGCTGGAGGCGCGCAAGCGCATGGGCGTCAAGGTGGTGCTGTTCCTGCTGCTCTTCACCGGCCTCGCCTACGCGGTCAAGCGCAAAGTCTGGGCCGACCTGCACTGAGCCGCGGGAGGTGATCCCCAGGCGCCGGCCGCTCCGGCCGCGCGCCCTGCAGTCAACCGTTGATCGCACCGGCGGGAAAGGGGAAACTCCGCTGGCCATGGCAGGCGAGGGGACGGTTCGGCATGGTTGAGCGACACGCCCGGCCCAGGCTCGGCGTCATCGGCGGCAGCGGCGTCTACGACATCGACGGCCTGACCGAGACCCGCTGGCGGCGGCTCGAGAGCCCCTGGGGCCAGCCCTCGGACGAGCTGCTGTTCGGCCGCCTGGGCGAGGTCGAACTGGTTTTCCTGCCGCGGCACGGCCGCGGCCACGTGCATTCGCCCAGCTCGATCAACTACCGCGCCAACATCGACTGCCTGAAGCGGGCCGGGGTCACCGACATCGTCTCGCTCTCCGCCTGCGGCTCGTTTCATGACGAGCTGGCGCCGGGCACCTTCGTCATCGTCGACCAGTTCGTCGACCGCACGGTGGCCCGGCCGGCCAGCTTCTTCGGCCCCGGCATGGTCGCCCACGTCTCGCTGGCGCATCCGGTCTGCGCCCGCCTCGGCGACTGGTGCGAGGCCGCGGCCGGTGCCGCCGGCATCCCGGTGCGCCGCGGCGGCACCTACCTGTCGATCGAGGGTCCGCAGTTCTCGACCCTGGCCGAATCGAACCTTTACCGCGCCTGGGGCCTGGACGTGATCGGCATGACCAACCTGCCCGAGGCCCGGCTCGCCCGCGAGGCCGAGATCTGCTACGCCACCGTGGCCATGGTCACCGACTACGACTGCTGGCACCCCGAGCACGACAAGGTCGAGGTCAAGGCGATCATCCAGGTGCTGCTCGACAACGCCGAGAAGGCGCGGTCCCTGGTGCGCGGCGCGGCGCCGTGCCTTTCCGAGCGGCCCGCCGTCTGTCCGCACGGCTGCGACCGCGCCCTCGACCACGCGCTGATCACGTCTCCCGAGGCGCGCGATCCGCAGCTCCTGGCCAGGCTCGATGCCGTCGCCGGCCGCGTGCTGGCCGGCTGAACGCCGGGGAGGACAGCCATGGACCTGAAGTCGCTGGTGCGCTCGATCCCCGACTACCCGAAGCAGGGCATCGTCTTCCGCGACATCACCACGCTGCTGCAGAGCCCGGTCGGCTTCCGCCGCTCCGTCGACGAGCTGGTGCAGCCGTTCGCCGGCTCGGCCATCAACCGGGTCGCCGGCATCGAGGCGCGCGGCTTCATTCTCGGCGGCGCCGTGGCGCACCAGCTCTCGGTCGGCTTCGTGCCGATCCGCAAGAAGGGCAAGCTGCCCTGGCAGACCATCAGCGTCGAATACCAGCTGGAATACGGCAGCGACGAGATAGAGATCCACATCGATGGCATCAACCAGGGTGACCGGGTGCTGCTGGTCGACGACCTGATCGCCACCGGCGGCACCGCCACGGCCGCGGTCGAGCTGATCCGCGAGGCCGGCGGCGAGGTCGTCGGCTGCAGCTTCGTCATCGAGCTGCCGGCCCTGGGCGGGCGCCAGCGGCTGGAGGCGCTGGGCGTCTCGGTGCGCACCTTGATGGAGTTCGAGGGCGAGTAGCGACGCCGGGGAGGGCGCGCCAATGACCAACGGTATTACCAGCATCGACCACGTGCTGGTCGGCGTCGACGACCTGGATGGCGCGGCCCGGGCCTGGCGGCGGCTCGGCTTCACCCTGACGCCGCGCGGCCGCCACGTCGGTCGGATGAGCGGCAATTACTGCATCATGTTCGGCGACGACTACGTCGAGCTGATCGGCGTCGTCGATCCGAGCCAGCCCGAGCCGCCCAATATCCGGATGCTGCGGCAGATGGGCCAGGGCCTGATCGCCACGGCGATGGCGAGCGAGGGCGCCGAGGCGACGCACGCGGGCTTCGCCGCCGCCGGCCTGGCGCCGCTTGCCATCGCCGATCTGAGCCGCCTGATCGAGCTGCCCGAAGGCGAGGCCGAGACCCGCTTCCGCCTGGTGCAGCTGCCGGCCGAGGCGACTCCGGAGTTCCGCCTCTTCGTCTGCGAGCATCTGACGCCGGAGTTGGCCCGCCGGCCAGCCTGGCTGAGCCATCCGAACGGCGTCACCGGCCTGCGCAGCGCCACCGTCGCGGTCGCCGACCCGTTGGCGCTGGCGGCGCCGCACGGTGCCATCTTCGGCGCCGGCAACGTCGTCGTCACCGACGACATGCTGACCGTCTTCGCCGGCCGCCACCGGCTGCACTTCGTCACGCCAGACGACCTGCCACTGCTGCTGCCCGAGTTCGAGGTGCCGGCGGAGCTGCGGCTGCCCAAGGGTATCGCCGTCAGCTTCAGCGTCGCCGATTCCGCCGCCACCGCGGCCTGCCTGGAGGAGGCGGGCGTCGGCTTCGACGAGCCGGTCGCCGGCCACCTGCACGTGCCGCCGGCCGAGGCGACGGGCGTCTTGGTGGAGTTCGCCGCGGTCTGAGCGCTCAGGGCGCCGTCGCCTGCGCCGCGATGGCGGCGAAGATCGCGTCCAGCTCCGCGGCCATGACGTCGAGCTCAGGGCTGCCGTAGGGGCGGAAGACGGCGCTCGGCGTGCGGTAGATCAGGCTTGCCGTGCCGTCGGCGTTCTCGGTCAGATAGAAGCGCAAGGGGGCCTCGATGCCGGCCTCGACGCTCGCCTTGAGCATGCGCACGGCGAAGTCGTTGCGGAAGACGCCGAAGACGGCGTTGCCGGGGATCTCGACGCCGCGCCTCGAGGCGCCGGCGGAAGCGCTGGCCTGGCTGACCAGGCCCATGCCGTTGGCCTCGATCGCCCGCTCCAGTTTCTGCGACAGCGCTTCGAAGCCGTGCGGCGTCGCCAACACGCTGGTGCCGGGATAGGGATAGCCGTTGTCGGCGCTGGCGGGCGGCGTGGCGGCCAGGCAGAGCGCCAGGGCGAGCAGGAGGGCACGAAAGAGGGGCATCGGCAAACCTCGCAAGCGATGAAGGCAGCCATTCTACCGGCCGCGCGCCGCCGCGCCCGGCCCCTCACCAAGATGTGACCGGTGCCTCCTTGGATCTACCGAACACTGTCCGACTTCATCGCCAAAAAGTTGCCGTAATCTCCGTTCAATATCGGCTTCATGGCGCGGCCAACGATGAAAAAGCGCCCCTACGGCTGGCGCCAGCAGCTTGGCGTCGGGGTGGCCATCCTGATCTTCGTCGTCGGCGCGCCGTGGGCGGCCTTCGAGCTCAGCCGCGGTCCGTTGCTGGCCCGCGCCGCCGCCATCGGCGAGCGCATCTGCCGGCTCGCCGTCGAGGGCCGGCTCCATGACTTCGGCGAGGGATCGTCCGTTCCGGGTATCCGCGACTTTGACCTGCAAGGCGTGTACGCGCTTCGAAACATGGCGCCGGAGCTTGAGCGCGAATGCAGCTACAAAGTCAGAGAGGGCGACTTGCGTGTTGGTGCCGGCGCATCGCATGTCCTGACCGTGGCCAGCTTTCCGATCTGTGGCCCGGCGCCAACAGACGGTCAGCGGGGGAAGAAGGTCATCAACATTGGCTTAGGCTATCACCAGCTATTGCAGCCAGCGGCCGCATATGTGGCGGTATTGCTCGGCCTGCCGCTCCCCGACCTCATGGGCTTCTCTTACGTCATCCATGACACCTCGATGGCGCGATATTGGCATGAGAGGAGATGCGCATCGTCTTGTGACTTTCAGTAGTGCGTTGGCAATACGGTATTCCTTTTAATCCAAGGCTCCGATTCCATTATTTCGACGGTACTGATCTGTTTTATTTACGTACTCGTCGCAAATGCATCGGGCTTCCGCGAAAATCCCGATCAATGGGATCGATCCATGTTCGCTTGAGGGGCGACAGTACTTTCATTTTGCCGCGATGCTGCGTAACCCAGCTTCCACTGACGGCAAATGGCTTTGCACCTCGATGTCGTAGTCGCAATAGGGCGTCATCTCCATAAGATGTCCCAGGGGAGAAATCGTAGATGTCGGACCACGTATGCAAAATCGCTCCCGAAACCAATAAGACCTCCTGACCGTCCTCATACAGTTGCTTTATCTCGAAGGACCCATCCGAGCGAAGTTTGCTCTGACCTGTAGCTAGTATCATGTCCGCCTGTAAAGTAAGGAAGACACCGACGAAACGGAAACGTTTCCAGTTGAAATCCGCTACATAGTGATCGATCAATGAGGCGCGAGTCACTGCGGGATCAATGGAAATGCGTTCCAAAATTTGAGCTACCGCCAAATTATTGTTTTCGCGCGGACGTGCGAACGTGGCTTCAGCGAAGCGTCTGACATTTTCATTCATGGCTAATCTGATGGGCTCGAATGCCAACGCTTCCTGTTGGCTCAAGTATAGGTGTCCGCCAGTCCCCAAGAGGTAGTGCTCGAGGAACCGAGGCGCCAGTTCGAGTCCCGCAACGCGGCCGAGACGCGCCATAGTCTGAAAGCGACGCTTAACGCCGTCGGCGCGGCCCAGGTGCAAGCGCGCGAGCGTGCCGGCGGGGCTGTCGAGCAGGCGCCAATCCTCGCCGCTGGGCGCCAAGTCCTTGGCCGCTTCGGCGATCAGCTTGCCGAGGTTCGCCTTCAGGCTCGGCGCGGAGTGGCTGAGCGTATAGGCGTCAGTGACGGGTACGGTCTGGCCGTTCCAGAGAACGATTGTCAGGGCGTCGATATTGAACAGCGCGAGCGTGCCGTCGAGGCTGGCTTGGTCCGCAGCGACATGGACCTTCAGGTTGATGCGCACGTCGCTCGTGATCCGCTTGGCCATCGCGACCAGCGCCTGCCGCGTCGTCTCGGCGACCTCGACTCCATGGCCGACGGTCACCTGCGGCTCTTTCGGCAGGGCCGGCAGGTACGGTACCGAGCTTCCCTCCAGCACCAGCATTTCCTTGGTCTCGGCCAGTTGCCGCGGAGCTTGGCTCGCGTTGTCCATCGGACGATGGGCCTCGCTCGGCCCCGCCGCCTCCTTAAAGGCGGTGAGCGCGGCTTGCGTCTTGGTGCTGAACCAGCCGTCGATGCGGCCCGAATAGTACGGTTGGCTCTTGCCGTCAGGCTTGAGCTTGAGGGCGGCCTGGATCAGCGCGACGTCGTGCGGGCGGTTGGGCGCGCCCGAACCGACCGGGGCGGTGAGGCGGATCGGTCGGGTCGCGGCGAGGCGGAACATCATCATGGGCATCTCCGCTTGTTGCATGAAGAAAGCCCGCGTCCCGTTTCCGGCCAGGCCGTTTTGAATGAAAGGGAAGTGGACGACGAGAGAGGGCCGCCGCCCTTCTGAGAGCGGCGGCCCTGTCGGTGCTGGATTATGGCATCAGATCAAAAAGGGTAGCACTTAATGGACATCGATTCCAGAAAAGCAACTATTGCGTATGACTTCTCGTGTGCGGCCGAGGCGACGCCCTCAGCCCAGATACTGGCCGTAGAAAGCCATGGTGCGCTGGCGCGCCTGCTTCGCCGCGGCCTCGTTGTATTGGGCCCGGTGATCGCAGTTGAAGCCGTGGTCGGCGTGATAGACGTAGACCGTGGCCTCGGGGTGGGCGACGCGGATCTGGTCGACGTCGGTGAGCGGGATCGATTTGTCCTGGTCGCCGAAGTGCATCAGCATCGGGCAGTTGGCCCTCTCGTTGACGTAGGGAATGATCTGCCCGCCGTAATAGACCACGGCCCCCTGCACATCGAGCCGGCAGCCGGCCAGATACGAGATCGTGCCGCCCCAGCAGTAGCCGACGGCGCCGGTCTTCAGGCCCTGCGACTTCATCAGCTGCACCACAGCGTCGATGTCGCGCATGCTGTCCTCCCAGCTGAACTCTTCGCGGTACTGCCGGCCCTCGGCGATATCCTCGGGCGTGTAGCCGAGGTCGACGCCGCGCTTGGACGAGCGGTCGTAGAGGTTGGGCGCCACCGCCAGGTAGCCGTCGGCGGCGAAGCCCTCGCAGAGCTCGCGGATATGCTTGTTGACGCCGAAGATCTCCGGGATGACGACGATGCCCGCCTTGGCCTTGCCGGAGGGGTCGGCGCGGTAGGCGCCGAATTCGTGGCCGTCGTCGGCGCTCAGCGTCAGGTTCTTGGCCATTTCGTCTCTCCCTTGCCTCGTGTGGTCTCAGGTCGCTCGGCCGCGCCGGGCTCAGTCGGGGTCGGCCTCGTAGTGAACGTACTGCTCCAGCAGGCGCTGCAGCCTGGCCGGCCGGACCGCCAGCATCGACAGCGGTATCTGCACCGTCGGCTGCCCGGCCATCCGGCCCTGGTAGCGGCCGAGCCGCGGGCCGAAGAGCGCCGAAGGACGCTCGCGCTTGAGACGCGCCGCGGCCTCGGCGTCGAGCGCCGCCTCATCATAGGCGACCATCAGGACGACGCGGGAAAACATGCCGCGCCCGAAGCCGAGGCCGGTGATCGCCGGCCACGGGAGCAGGCCGACCGCCGGGCGCCGGCAATGGATGCCCTCGGCGTCGATCGTCAGCACCGGCTGGCGGTTGAACCCCTGCAGCATCAGCACCGCGGCGGCGATGCCGCCGATCGCGACCAGGGCGTAGCCGAAGCCCTCCGGCCCGGTGCCGCTCCTGACCGCGTGTGCGCCCATCACGGCGAGGTAGGCGCAAGGCAGGGCGAGCAGAAAGTGCTTCAGCCTGGAATTGAACACGCGCACGCTCTCGGCCGCCGATCCCCTGATCCCAGAGTCGGTCGGCGCGTGCCGCGGCGCCGTCATTCCGCGCCGCCCCCGGCCGCGGCCAGCGTCGCCGCCGGCCGTCGCCGGTAAAGCACCAGCGAGCGCAGACGCAGCGCGGTCTCGCCGTTCCGGTTGACCATGCTGTAGTCGAAGCGGACCAGGCCGCGATCCGGCTTGCTGGCCGAGGGCCGCTTGTCGACGACCCGGGCGTGGCCCTCGAGCACGTCGCCGGGCCGCACCGGGACCGGCCAGGCCAGGTCGTCGAAGCCGGGCGAGACGATGTTGGCGCCCATCAGCGCGGGAGTGTCAGCGATCAGGCGCATCAGCATGGCGCAGGTGTGCCAGCCGCTCGCCACCAGCCCGCCGAAGATCGACTCGGCCGCCGCCGCCTCGTCGAGGTGAAAGGGTTGCGGGTCGAACTCGGCGGCGAACGCCTTGATCTCCGCCGCCGTCACCTGCCAGCGGCCAAGGCCGATCTCCTCGCCGGGCCGCCAGTCCTCGAAGTAGCGGTGGCCGCTCAAGCGGCCGGCTCCGGCCGGCGGGCGAAGAAGCCGGTGCCGATCATGCTGAGGACCAGCGTACCCGCCTGATTGCGAAACTCCAGCCGCTGCTTGACGATGCCCATGGGCCGGCTCGATGACGGCCGCATCTCCAGGACCTCGAAGCTGCCCGCCAGCCGGTCGCCGGGACGGACCGGTGCCAGCCAGCGCACCTGATCGAGGCCGGGCGAGCCGAGGGCGGCCACCTTGGCCTCGGCGAACCAGGCGGCGGTGGCCCGCATCGCCAGCGCGCAGGTGTGCCAGCCGCTGGCGATCAGGCCACCGAAAGCGCCGCGCCGCGCCGCCTCGGGGTCGAGATGCATGGGCTGGGGATCGAATTTCCGCGCGAAGGCCAGGATTTCCGCCTCGCCGATCGAAAGCGGCGCGAGGGGAATCACATCGCCGACCTTGAAGTCCTCGAAGTAGCGCATGCTGCGGTCCCGGCTCCCTACGATCCCCACGGGCGATCCTAGTGGCGCGGGCCGGGCAAGAGAAGGGGCGGGGTACTGCCCGCTGGCGGTTCTCATCCGCCGGGCGGCGGCGTAAGCTCCGCCCATGGCTGGCTTGGACTTTTCCGGCAAGGCGGTCGTGGTCACCGGCGGCTCAGGCGGCATCGGCAATGCCATCGCCCGGGCCTTCCGCGATGCCGGCGCCGAGGTCGTGGTCACCGGCACCCGCGAGGCCGGAAGCTACGAGGCCGATCTCTCGGGCATGCGCTTCCAGCGCCTCGACCTGACCGACGACGGCGCCATCATCGCATTTACCGAGGGCATCGACCGCCTTGACGTGCTGGTCAATGCCGCCGGCGCGGTCTTTTACAGGCGCCAGGAGTTCGACCCGGCGGTCTTCCGTCAGGTCCTGGACGTCAACCTGACGGCGATCCTGCAGCTCTCGACCCGCCTGCACGACCACCTCTCGGCGGCGCCCGGCGGCAACATCATCAACATCACCTCGCTGACCGGCTTCTTCTCCAGCCGCGGCAACCCGGCCTACGGCGCCAGCAAGGCCGCCGTGGTGCAGCTGACCAAGAGCCTGGCGGTGAACTGGGCGCGCGACGACATCCGCGTCAACGCCATCGCCCCCGGCTGGGTCAAGACCAAGATGACCGAGATCTCCTGGGGCAACGAGGAGATCGACCGCGCCATCGTCAGGCGCACCCCGCTCGGCCGCTGGGCGGCGCCGGAGGAAATGGCCGGGCCGGCGCTGTTCCTGGCCTCCGATCTCGCCAGCTACATCACCGGCGAGACCCTGCTGGTCGACGGCGGCTTCAGCCTGGTCATCTGAGCGGACGCCGGTTCCGTCCCGGCGTCGCCGGGGATCTCGCGTAAGTACTTATCTTGTGGGCGAAATTGCGCTAAAAGGGAGGGCGAAGGGCGATCGGCAACGGGTGCCACGAGGGCCGGATCGAGGGTCGGGATGCTGACGGAAAAGGACGCCAAACGAGTCATTCTCAACGAATGGAGCAAATGGAACGCGAAAACCGGGGCCAACCAGGCCGACATGCGCGCCTTCTATGAATGGCTGAAATCGGAGCGTCCGACGCTGCTGAACTTTCGCGCCACGGGCGACCGGTGGGAACGCGTCAAGATCTGGCTGATCCGGGGGCGGTAGCGGCAGGCGCCGTCGCGGCGGCGCGGTCTCCGGCATGAGCGGTTCGTCTGGGCGTAATGAGCCCTTCGGGCATCATTTGAAGCCGGAATTCCTGCTCGATCCGGAGATCGCCTATCTCAACCACGGTGCCCACGGCGCGCCGCCGCGCGAGGTGATCGAGGCCGCGCACGAGGCTCAGCGGCGGATGGAGCGCGAGCCGAGCCGCTTTGTCGAGCGCGAGTTCCGCCCGCGCCTGCGCGAGGTCGCGGCCGAGCTCGCGGGCTATCTCGGCGCCGACGGCGCCAACCTGGCGCTGGTCGAGAACGCGTCGGTCGGCGTCAACGTCGTTCTGCGCGGCCTGGAGTTTTCGCCCGGCGACGAGATTCTGATCACCGACCAGACCTATGGCGCCGTGCGCAACGCGGTGCGCTATGTCGCCGCCCGCACCGGTGCGGTGCCGGTGGAGGCGGCCCTGCCGTTTCCCACCGAGGCGCCGGAACAGATCGTCGAGGCCTTCGCCCGCCACCTCGGGCCGCGCACGCGGCTCGCCATCATCGATCACATCACCTCGCCGACGGCCTTGGTGCTGCCCCTGGCCGAGCTGGTCGCGCGCGCCAAGGCAGCCGGCGCTCAGGTTCTGGTCGACGGCGCGCACGCGCCGGGCATGTTGCCGCTCGCGCTCAGCGACCTCGGCGCCGACTGGTACACCGGCAACTGCCACAAATGGCTGATGGCGGCCCGCGGCACCGCCTTCCTGTGGGCCGCCGAGCAGGTCCGCGCCAGCACCCATCCGCTGGTCATCTCGCACGGCTACGAGCAGGGCTTTACGCGGGAGTTTGACTGGATCGGTACCCGCGACGCCTTCGCCCAGTTCGCGCTACCGGCGGCTCTGGCCTATCGCCGCCGCCACGGCGAAGCGGCCATCCGTGCCTACAACCACGATCTGGTGATGGCGGCGAGCGAGATGCTGGCGGCCCGCTGGGGTACCGCGGCGGGCGGCCCGGCGACGATGACCGGCTCGATGCGCGCGGTGCGCCTGCCGGACGGCTTCGAGGCCACGGCCGAGGCCGCCCAGGCGCTGCGCTGGCGGCTCGCCGACGACTACCAGGTGCCGGTGCCGGTCCGCTGCCTTGCCGGCGGGCTGTGGGCCCGCCTCTCGGCGCAGATCTACAACGAGATCGGCGACTACGAGCGCCTGGGCGAGGCCATTGCGGCGCTGCGCCCGTAGCCGGCGAAATAACGGCCCCGCCGCCACAGCGGCGGGGCTCGAGTTTGAAGTCCGTCCTTTCTCAGCCGCGCTACTTCGGCTGCGGCACGATCCTGAGATAGGGCTTCGGCGCCTTCCAGCCGCCGGGGAAGGTCTTCTTCGCTTCCTCGTCGGAGACCGCCGGGACGATGATCACGTCTTCGCCCTGCTTCCAGTTGACCGGCGTCGCCACCTTGTGCTTGGCCGTCAGCTGGCAGGAATCGAGCACCCGCAGGACCTCGTCGAAGTTGCGGCCGGTGCTCATCGGATAGGTGATCGACAGCTTGATCTTCTTGTCCGGCCCGATCAGGAAGACCGAGCGCACGGTGGCGTTGTCGGCCGGGGTGCGGCCTTTCGCGCTGTCGCCGGCGCTCGCCGGCAGCATGTCGTAAAGCTTGGCCACCGTGAGCTCCGGATCGCCGATCAGCGGGTAGTTGACGGCATGGCCCTGGGTTTCCTCGATGTCCTTCGACCACGACTTATGGTCGCTGACCGGGTCGACGCTGAGACCGATGACCTTGCAGTTGCGCTTTTCGAATTCGGGTTTCAGGCCGGCCATGTAGCCAAGCTCGGTGGTGCAGACCGGGGTGAAGTCCTTCGGGTGCGAGAACAGGATCGCCCAGCCGTTGCCAATCCACTCGTGAAAGTCGATATTGCCTTGTGTGGTCTCCGCCGTGAAGTTCGGCGCCTCGTCGTTGATTCTAAGCGGCATCGTCTAACCTCCCTGGATTAAGCCGTGAGGCCGGCCCACAGCGTCAGCCGCAGGGCGACCGGAAATTGCAAGAAAGCAACTTGACCGTTTATGAATGTCGCCGCGGCCAACCGCGAAACCCGGCGCCAAGGCGCCGCTCCGCTGACCCTCAGACGATCATTCTGCGTCCTCTTTCAGAAAATATAGAACCCCTACCAACGCCATTCAACCAGGGCCGACGCTGGCGGCGGCGCCCCGGCGCGGCTCGCTCGCTCGCGACGGGATCAGACGTTGAAGCGGAAGAGGATGATGTCGCCGTCGCGGACCAGGTAATCGGCCCCCTCGAGGCGCATGCGGCCGGCTTCCTTGGCCTTCTGCTCGCCGCCGGCGGCGGCATAGTCGTCGAAGTTGATGGTCTCGGCGGCGATGAAGCCGCGCTCGAAGTCGGTGTGGATGCGCCCCGCCGCGGCCCGCGCACGGGTGCCGCGCGGCACCGTCCAGGCGCGTGCCTCCTTGGGCCCGTTGGTGAAGAAGGTGATCAGGTCCAAGAGCGCATAGCCGGCCCGGATCAGCCGGTCGAGGCCGGGTTCCGCCAGGCCGAGGTCGGCCAGGAAGGACTGCCGTTCCGCCGGCTCGAGGCTGGCGAGTTCGGCCTCGATCCGGCAGGAGACGACGATGCAGCCTGCACCTTGCGCCGCCGCCATCGTCTCGACCTGCCGGCTCAGCTCGTTGCCGCCGGCGGCCTCCGCCTCGGCCACGTTGGCGACGTAAAGCACCGGCTTGGCGGTCAGCAGCTGCAGCTCGCGGAACGGCCGCGCCTCCTCGGCCGACAGCGCGACGCCGCGAGCCGGCCGGCCCTGGCGCAGCGCCTCGGCGACCTTGCGCAAGAGCTGGACCTGCCCCTTCAACTCCTTCTCGCCGCCCTGGTGGCGCTTTTCCGTCGCGGCCAGGCGGCGCTCGACGCTCTCAAGGTCGGCCAGCATCAGCTCCGTATCGACGGTTTCAGCGTCGGCCAACGGGTCGACACGGCCTTCGACATGCGTGACGTTGCCGTCATCGAAGCAGCGCAGCACATGGATGATGGCGTCGACTTCGCGGATATGGGCCAGGAAGCGGTTGCCGAGGCCCTCGCCGGCAGCGGCGCCGCGGACCAGGCCGGCAATGTCGACGAATGTCATCACCGCCGGCACCAGCTTGGCCGAACCGGCGAGGCGGGCCAGCGCATGCACGCGCGGGTCGGGCACCGGCACCTGGCCGACGTTGGGCTCGATGGTGCAGAACGGATAGTTCTCCGCCGCCGCCAGCGCCGTGCTGGTGAGCGCGTTGAAGAGCGTTGACTTGCCTACGTTCGGCAAGCCGACGATGCCGCATCTGAAACCCATGAAACGCTGGTCCCGCTACTGGTGAGGCGCTTGCGCCGCGCCTCCTAGCGCCCGCCGGGATGTTTGTCCAGCCCGCGCCTCAGGCCTCGGCGTCGGGCTCGGCCGGCGGAGCAGCCGGCCTGGGCCGCGGCTTCTCCCCCGGCGGCCGCAGCAGCAGCGCCACCTTGGTGGCGAAACCGGGGTCGTCGTCCTTGGCCAGCAGCGGCGCCGCCTCGGCGATCGCCGCCAACAGCGGCCCGAGCCAGTCATGGTCGGCCTTGGCGAAGTCGTGCAGCACGTAACGGCGCACGTCCTCCTTGTGCCGCGGCCTGCCGATGCCGATCCTGATGCGACGGAATTCCGGGCCGATGTGGGCGTCGATGCTCCTGAGCCCATTGTGACCGGCGCCGCCGCCGCCAGCCTTGACCCGCAGCTTGCCGGGCATGAGGTCGATTTCGTCGTGAACGACCACGATGTCGGCGGGAACGACGTCATAGAAGCGCGCCGCCTCGGCGACGGCGCGTCCGGAGTCGTTCATGAAGGTGGTCGGCTTCAGCGCCAGCACCTTGCGCCCAGCCAACCGCCCTTCGGCGAGCAGGCCCTGGAAGCGCCGGCGCGGCGCGGGGAAATCATGCCGGCGGGCGATCTCGTCCAGCGCCATGTAACCGACGTTGTGGCGGTGGCGGGCGTACTCCGGCCCGGGGTTGCCGAGCCCGACCAGAAGCAGCACGAAGCGCTTACTCGCGGTCCGCGCCTTCGCCCTCGGTCTCGCCCCCGGCGCCCTCTTCGGCCTCGGCGCCCTCTTCGCCCTCGATCTCCTCGCCTTCCTCGGCCTCCTCCTCCGCCTCGGTGTAAACCGACGGGGCGGCGATGGTGGCGATGGTGAAGTCGCGGTCGGTGATGGTCGGGGTAGCGCCCTCCGGCAGGCTGACGTGGCTGATGTGGATGCTGTCGCCGATGTCGAGGCCGGTCAGATCGCACTCGATATGCTCAGGAATGGCGTCGGCACGGCAGCTGAACTCGATCTCATGCCGAACCACATTGAGAATGCCGCCGCGGCGTATGCCGTCGCAGGCTTCCTCGTTCAGGAACACGACCGGCACCATGATCTCGATCACGGCGTCTTCCGAGAGGCGCAGGAAGTCGACGTGCAGCGGCTGATCGCTGACGACGTGAAACTGCACGTCGCGCGGCAGCACGCGCTGCACTTTGTCGTCAATCTTGAGGTTGTACAGCCGGTTCATGAACCCGCCGCGGTGCAGCTCCAGCTCGAGGCTGCGCTGCTCGATCGAGACCGTGCGCGGGGGCATGTCGAGGCCGTACACCACCGCCGGGACGCGGCCAGCCCGTCTCAGTGCCCGGACCGCGCCCTTGGTGCCCGCCTCGCGCGCTTCAACGAGAAGCTCGCCGATCTCTGCCATCAACCGTCTCCTTGATCAACCTGCCACCTGCTTCCGACGCCGATGCGCGGCGGTCTTCACAGGCACGATGCTGGAATTCGCGGGCGTCCATATACGCGCCCGGGACAAAAAACTCAACGGTCAAACGCCGTCGCCCTCAGTCGAACAGGCTGGAGACCGAGCTCTCCTCGCTGATCCGCCGGATGGCCTCGCCCATCAGCGGGGCGATGGTGACGGTCCGCATTTTCGGCATCTGCTGCATCGCCTCGGTCGACCTGATGCTGTCGGTCACGGTCAGCGATTTCAGGGCCGAGGCCTCAACGCGCTCGATCGCGGCGCCGGACAGCACGCCGTGCGTGACGTAGGCATAGACCGACTCGGCGCCGGCGTCGGCCAGCGCATTGGCGGCGTTGCAAAGCGTGCCCGCGGAATCGACGATGTCGTCGAACAGCAGGCAGATCCGGCCCTTGATCTCGCCGATGATGTTCATGACCTCGGATTCGCCGGCCCGCACGCGCCGCTTGTCGACGATCGCCAGGTCGGCGCCGATGCGCTTGGCCAAGGCCCGTGCGCGGACGACGCCGCCGACGTCGGGCGAAACCACGACCAGCCGTTCCTTGGGGAACTGTTCCAGGACGTCGCGGCCCAGCACCGGCACCGAATAGAGATTGTCGGTCGGGATGTCGAAAAAGCCTTGGATCTGCCCGGCGTGCAGGTCCAGCGTCAGCACCCGGTGGGCGCCCGCCTTGGCGATCAGGTTGGCCACCAGCTTGGCCGAGATCGGCGTGCGCGGTCCGGGCTTGCGGTCCTGCCGGGCGTAACCGAAATAGGGCAGCACCGCGGTAATGCGCCGGGCCGAGGCGCGGCTCAGCGCGTCGGTGCAGACCAGCAGCTCCATCAGGTGATCGTTGGCCGGGCTCGAGGTCGACTGGATGACGAAAACGTCCTCGCCGCGGACGTTCTCGTAGATCTCGACGAAGACCTCCATGTCGGCGAAGCGCTTGATCGCGGCGTCGGTCAGCGGCACGTCAAGATAGGCGGAGATCGCCTCGGCGAGTGGCAGGTTGCTGTTGCCGGCCAGCAGTTTCATCTTGTCGTTCCGTCTGACGATCGCCGGGTGCGGCCCCTCCGTCCGAGGATCGCCGCGACTTTTAGCAAGCGGCCCGGAGGCTGTAAACGACCTAAACCCACCCGGCCCTCAGAGCACGCAGCTCGCCATCAGGCCGAGCAGCAGCAGAATGGCGAAAATGATGATGTAAGGCACGGTGGGCCTCGATCTTTGACTGCGGAAATCCCGCGCGCGGCCTCTCCCCGTTCGCCGTCAGCCTAGCACGATCGCCGAGGCGAGGCGGCCGTAGTCGGGCTCGCCGTGATGGGTTGCGCGGCGGTAGCTGAAGAATCGGCTGGACTCCGCATAGGTATCGCGATCGAGGCATTCGACTTCGGCCAGGTGCTGGCGGCGCAGGCGTTCGACGAGAAAGCCGGCGAGATCGAAGCGGTAGTGGCCGGCCCGTGCGGCGTCGACGAAGAAGCGCGCATTGTCGGCCTCGGCCTCCAGAAAGGCGGCTCGCAGCTCTGGCCCGACTTCATAGCTCGCCCGGCCGATACAGGGGCCGACCGCGGCCGTGATGCGGCCGCGGGCAGCGCCCAGTTGCCGCATCGCGGCGATGGTCGCCTCGACGACCCCGGCCAAGGCGCCGCGCCAGCCGGCGTGCGCGGCGCCGATCACGCCGGCGTCGGCGTCAGCGAACAGAACCGGGGCGCAGTCGGCCGTCAGTACCGTCAGCGCCAGACCCGGCGTCCGCGTCACCTGCCCGTCGGCCTTCGGGCCGCGGCCCCCGGGCCAGGGCGCTGCCAAGGTCGCGACGGTCGTGCCGTGGACCTGATGCACGGTGTTGAGCGGACCGCCGTCGAGGCCGAGCCAACCCGCCACCCGATTGCGATTTTCCGCGACGTCGGCAGGGGCGTCGGCCGAGCCGTAGCCGCAGTTCAGGGCCGCGTAGAGGCCACGCGAAACGCCGCCTTCACGGCCGAAGAAGCCGTGTCGGACGCCGGTCGCCGCGCCCAGCTTCGGCGCCAGCAGGGGCGCCGGCTTCATTCCCCTGCCTCGAAGCCGGCCGGCACCGGCAGGCTCGGCGCCGTCACCGCCAGGACCTTGAACAGCCGGCCCATCTGCTCGGCCGAGACCAGGCGTTCGCGGGCCTGGCGGATCCGGGCGCCGACCTCGGGCGCGGCGCCCGCGGTCAGGCGCGCCGCCCGCTCATCGATGCCGAGGGCGAGAAGAAAGTCGCCTTGCGGAACCGGACCGTAAACGCGGGCACCGGCGCCGCCGGCCGCCTCGCGCAGGGCCTGGAAGTCGACATGGGCGGTAAGATCGGCACTGCCCGGGTCGGCCAGCACCTTGGCGAAGGCATGGCGGCGCACCGCCTGCAGGGTATCGCCGGTGCCGGTGCCGCCGTGGCCGTAGTCGATAACCAGCGCCGCCCCGCCCTCGCGGGCCAGGCGCTCGGCGATCGCCGCCATCATGCCCTCGCGACCGGGGGCCAGCTCGATCGTGCTGCCGACCGGCGCGGCGGCGGCGGCGGCGGACAGCAGGGCACAGGGCAGGGGCTCCGGGGCGAGGACGAAGGAGAAGTCGTTTTCGCCCGTGCTGACCAAGCGCTCGTGCCAGCCGTCGGCCGTGCGCTGCAGCTGGCGTATCGGCAGGGCGTCGAAGAACTCGTTGGCGATCAGCAGCAAGGGGCCAACCGGCAGGCGGTCGACATGGTCGTGCCAAGCTGTCACCCGCGCACCCAGCCGTTGCCGTTGGCAGGTCCTGAGTGCCGGGCTGGTCTCCACCAGATGCACCTCGACCGCGGCCAGGAAGTCGGGCAGCACGGCCGCGGCCCGAAGCGCGTCGGTCATCAGCGTGCCGCGCCCCGGACCCAGTTCGGCCAGCAGCACCCGGGCGGGCGCTCCCATGGCGCGCCAGGTCTCCGCGCACCAGAGGCCGATCAGCTCGCCGAACATCTGGCTGACCTCGGGCGCCGTGACGAAATCGCCGTCCGCGCCCAGCGGGTCGCGGGTCATGTAGTAGCCGTGTTCGGGATGGCCCAGGGCCTCGGCCATGAAGCGCGAGACCGGGATCGGCCCGTCGACGGCGATCAGCCGGCGCAGGTGTCGGGCAAGCGGTGTCACGGTTTCACCGACGGCCGCCTGGCGGCGAGCCAGATCAGCAGCAGCCCGCCGACCAGCATCGGCAGCGAGAGCCACTGGCCCATGGTGCTGTCGGCGGCGAAGAAGCCGAGCTGCTGGTCCGGCTCGCGAACCAGCTCGACGAGGCCGCGGACGATGGCGTAACCGACCAGAAACACGCCGCTCAGCAGGCCGGGGCGGCGAAAGGCGTCGGTGCGCCAGGCCAGCCAGGCGAGCGCCACGAACAGCAGGGCGCCCTCGAGCCCGGCCTCGTACAGCTGGCTCGGGTGGCGGGGCAGGCGGTCCGGGTCGGTCGGAAAGACCATCGCCCACGGCACCTCGCTCGGACGGCCGTAAAGCTCGGCGTTGATGAAGTTGGCGACGCGGCCGAAGAACAGACCGATCGGGATCGCCGGCGCCACCAGGTCGGCGAGGCGCAGCAGCGGCACCTCCAGCCGCCGCGCGTAGATCAGCAGGGCGACGATGACGCCGAGGACGCCGCCGTGAAATGACATGCCGCCTTGCCAGACGAAGAGAACCTCAATCGGGCGCTCGAGGTAGTAAGGCAGATTATAGAACAGCACCGAGCCCAGCCGGCCGCCGAGGACCACGCCGACGACCATCCAAATCAGCAGGTCGTCAACCTGCCGCTTCCGCAGCAGTGCCGCCGGCCCGCCGTTCAGGCGCAGCACGTAGCGCCAGCCGAGCAGCAGTCCGACCGCATAGGCGAGGCCGTACCAGCGGATCGCCACCGGCCCCAACGAGACGATCACCGGATCGATTTCCGGGTAGGGCAAGATCGCGAAGGGCAGGCTTGGAAGCATCGGTGAACCGCTGGCTCGGCGGGCTTCGTGCCGCCGGCCCTCCTATAACCGCCAAGCCTCGGCCCGGCAAGCAAAGGCGTGGGTAATTGCCATCCGGTTGGGCCCCCGGCATAGTGCCCGTGACCGACGGAGACGCACCATGGAAACTCGCCGCCGCCTGCTCGATGACCTGGCCAAGCTCGCCACCGGCGCCGCCGGCATCGTGCAGGGCACCAGCCGGGAAGTCGAGCAGCTGGTGCGGCAGCGCTGCGAGCGCCTGCTCGATTCTTTCGATCTGGTGACCCGGGAAGAGTTCGAAGTCGTCAAGGCCATGGCCGAAGCGGCGCGGCTGGAGAACGAGGCGCTGGCCGGGCGTCTCGAGGCCTTGGAGAAGAAGCGGAAGCCGGCGGCGCGGCGTTCGGCCGGGAATTCCGCTTCCAGTTCGAAGCGCCGCGCCAAGACCGGCCAATCGGCGGCCACGAAGAAGTCATAATCCGGACGGTCCGGACGCCCGCCACAGCGCCCGGCACCTGAGCCCAATATCTTGTGGATATCTGCCGCGAAACCGCTTGCGCTGGGATTCGGCATCTGGCACGCTACCAATCGTGGGGAGGCGGCAATATCCGACCACAAGATATGGAGCGTTCGTGGGCCGATTATGTTCCCACAGCACCGCCCGCCGCCGAGCCCCGCTCCGTACATGGCCTTTGTTTCAGGGAGGAGGTCGTCGATGGCCCTTCGTGACCTTGACGTCCTGGATCGCGTCGTCAATCCGCTCGATGTCGTCGAGCAGGTGGTCGCCGCGCATGAATGGGAGTTTGATCGGCAAGGTGAGGGCGACCTTTCGGTCTGCGTCGCCGGGGGCTGGTGCGACTATCACATCGGCTTCACCTATCTCGACCAGAACGGCGGCCTGCAGCTGGCCTGCGCCTACGACCTGCGCGTCGCCGCGCGCAAGCAGAGCGAGGTCTACCGCCTGCTGGCGATGATCAACGAACGGCTCTGGCTCGGCCATTTTGATTTGTGGAGCGAGGAGGCGATTCCGATGTTCCGCCACGGCATGCTGGTCCGTGGCGGCTATCCGCCGACCTCCGAGCAGATCGAGCAGACCATCGAGATCGCCATCGGCGAGTGCGAGCGCTATTATCCCGCCTTCCAATTCGTGCTGTGGGGCGGCAAGAGCGCCGAAGAAGCCATCGCCGCCGCCATGCTGGAGACCGCGGGAGAGGCCTGAACCGATGACCGGCCTGGTCGGCGACAAGCTGCTGCTGGTGGGCTGCGGCAAGATGGGCGGTGCCCTGCTGCAGGGCTGGCTCGCCGAGGGCCTGGCGGCGGCGGACGTCGTGGTTGTCGAGCCGGCGGTCGATCCGGCCCGCAGCGGCCAGGTGGCCGGTGTCGCCATGCTCAAGACGCCGGCCGAGATACCCGCCAGCTTCCAGCCCGCCGTCGTCGTCTTCGCGGTGAAGCCGCAGTCGATGGCCGAGGTGGTGCCGCAGTACGCGCGCTTCCGCGAGGCGGGCGCGCTGTTTCTATCCATCGCCGCCGGCACCACGATCAGCTTCTTCGAAGCCCATCTCGGCGCCGCGGCGGCGGTGGTCCGTGTCATGCCGAACACGCCGGCGGCGATCCGCCGCGGCATGAGCGTGCTGACCGCCAACGCCAACGTCAGTGAGGACCAGCGCGCGCTCGCGGGCCGCCTGATGGCGGCGGCCGGGGCCTGCGCCTGGATCGACGACGAGGGCCTGATGGATGCGGTGACCGCGGTCAGCGGCAGCGGCCCGGCCTACGTTTTCCTGCTGATCGAATGCCTGGCGGAGGCCGGCGTCGCCGTCGGGCTGCCGGCCGATCTGGCGGCGCAGCTGGCCCTGGAAACGGTGGCGGGAGCCGGCGCGCTGGCCCGCGACGCCGACGAGGCGCCGGCGCAGCTGCGCGTCAACGTCACTAGTCCCGGCGGCACCACGGCGGCGGCGCTGGAGGCGCTGATGGCCGAGGATGGTCTTCCCCGGTTGATGCGCAGGGCCGTCGAGGCCGCGACGCGTCGCGGCAAGGAGTTGGGCGGCTGAGCCGCGCGCGGTCGCGGCTTGCCGCGCCCGCTCCAAGCCCCCTATCATAGAGCTGTCAACGGGAGACCGGCGATGGCGAAAGCGACGCGCCCGCGCAGGGCCCAACGGCCGGAAGTGCCAATCCGGCTGATCGACGCCGCCTTGCGCCTGGCGGCGCTGCAAGGCTGGTCCGACACCACCATGGCTGACGTGGCGGAGGCGGCGAAGGTGCCACTGGCCGAGACGCGCCGGCATTTCGCCTCCAAGCAGGCGCTGCTGGCCGCATTATTCGCCCGCATCGATGCCGCCATGCTGGAGGGGCTGGACGCCGAGACCACGGACGAACCGGTGCGCGACCGCCTGTTTGACGTCATCATGCGGCGCTTCGACGCGATGGCGCCCTACAAGGACGGCATCCGCGCCATCGCCCGCGAACAGGTCCGCGACCCCGCGGCGCTGTTCTGCCTGGCGGCCGGGCCGATGCGCCGGTCGATCGACTGGATGCTGGCCGGCGCCCGGGTGCGCCCCTGGGGACCGCTGCAGCCGTTGCAGCGCAAGGGCCTGGGCTTGATCTTTCTCGGCGCCCTGCGGGCCTGGTTCCGCGATGACAGCCAGGACCTGTCAAAAACCATGGCTGCCGTTGACCGCGGCTTGGCCCGGGCCGATTCGGTGCTCAGAATGCTGCCTGTGGGCGCGCCGCGTCAGACGCCCGAGGCGGAAATACGCGCAGAATCAGAGACATAAGTCGCGCCAGTCAGCGATTTTGTGCATCGCACAATTTTTTCTTGACAAATTGCTGCGATGCCATAAATATATCCCAGGTTCGTTGCGGTGCAGCAAGCCGACAACGGCATCGGCCTTGGCGCCATTGGGGCGACACGGCCGCTAAGAGACGAGGAAGACAAATGAATTCAGCGTTTCCCTTCGCCGACTTGGACGTGAGCAAGTTCATGTCGAGCTTCAAGGTACCGGGTTTCGAGTACGAGGCGTTGGTCGAGGCGCAGAAGCGCAACATCGCCACCTTCCAGGAGGCCGGGACGATCGCCGGCAAGACTTTCCAGGCGATCGCCCAACGCCAGGTCGAGATGGCGCAGAAGGGCCTTGAGGTGGCTCTGGCCGGCGCCAACGACGTGGCCAAGGCCAAGACCCCGGAGGACAGCCTGAAGTGTCAGGCCGCCCTGGCGCAGCGCGCCTTCGAGGTCCAGGTCGCCAACCTGCGCGAGATCGGCGAGATCGCACAGAAGGCCGGCGGCGAGGTCTTTCAGGTGGTGAACAGGCGCTTCCTCGAGGGGCTGGACGAGCTCTGGGCGAACGCGGCCGAGTTCGAGGCCGCCGCGCCGAAGGCCGCCAAGCCGAAGATGAAGTAATCCGTACCTGATCAGACTTACCTAAGCTCGGGCTTCCTCCCTGGCCCGAGCGATCATGAGGGCCGCCCGTCGCACGCCGGGCGGCCCTTCCTTATGCCCGGTCGCGCCTTGCCGCTGGCGGTGCCCGCGGCTAAGGTCGACGCCCTTTGGCCGGAGGTATGCGGGAGCAGGCCGGTGAGCGAGATCAGTTTCGACGATTTTTTCAAGGTCGACGTCCGCGTCGGCACCATCGTCGAGGTCGAGGTCTTTCCCGAGGCGCGCAAGCCAGCCTTCAAACTGGTCGTTGATTTCGGCCCGCAGATCGGCCGCCGCAAGACCTCGGCACAGATCACCAAGCACTACAGGCTCGACCAGTTGGTCGGCCGCCAGGTCGCCGCCGTAATCAATTTTCCGCCCAAGCAGATCGGCAAGTTCATGTCCGAGGTGCTGGTGCTCGGCTTTCCTGACGGTGAGGGCGAGGTGGTCATGATCGGGCCCGACCTGCCAGTGCCTGACGGCGGCCGCCTTTATTGAACCGCCGACCCGGCTCTAGACCGGCAGCCGAACCACGGCCCTGAGGCCGCCCATCGGCGCCTCGCCAAGGGTCACGTCGCCGCCGTGGCTTCGGACCGCGTCTCGGGCAATGGCAAGGCCGAGTCCGACGCCGCCGGTATCGAGGTTGCGTGAGGTGTCGAGCCGGCGAAACGGGCGGAAGACCTCGTGGCGCTGTGCCGGCGGAATGCCCGGGCCGTCGTCATCGACGGTAATCAGGATCGATTCCGCTTGGCGGGCAGCGGCGACCTTGGTGTGCCGGGCGTGACGGCGGGCATTGTCGATCAGATTGGTGAAGCAGCGTTTCAGCGCCTGCGGGCGCAATTCCGCGACCATGTCGCCGTCGGCCTCGAAGGCGATGTCGGCGCCCTGCCGGCGCGCCTCTTCGACGACCTCGCTCAACAGGTCGCCGAGATCGGTGACCACCGGCGTCTCGCCCTGGGCGCCGCGGGCGAAGGCCAGATAGCCGTCGATCATGTGGGCCATGGCCTCGACGTCGGCCTTCATGGCCGCGCGCTCCGGCCGGTCGCCCATCAACTCCAGTTGCAGCCTCAGCCGCGTCAGCGGCGTGCGCAGGTCATGGCTGACGCCGGCCAGCATCTCGGTGCGCTGGCGGATCTGCCGCTCGATGCGTTCGCGCATTTCGAGGAAGGCCGCCGCCGCTTGCCGTACTTCGGTGGCGCCGGCCGGCTTGAAGTTAGGAACGTCCTGGCCCTTGCCGAAGCGCTCCGCGGCCTCGGCGAGGCGCCGGATCGGCTTGACCTGGTTGCGCATGAACAGGATGGCGACGGCCAGCACCAGCAGCGTCGAGGCCACCACCCAATAGAACATGATATGCGCGGTCGACGAGGTGAAGCGCCGGAGCAGGACGTTGTAGCGCACCACCCCGCCGCGCCCGGCCTCGACGAAGATGAAGTAGCTGTTGAGCTCGGGCCGGAACTGGATCCGGTGTGGATAGGGCAGGTACTTCTCGAACGTCTCGATCAGCGCCCGCTCCAGCAGGTCCGAGCCGACCAGGTAATCCTGTGCGGGCAGTTTGCCGTCCGGATCGTAGGCCACGCCCATCTGCATCCAGCGCGAGATTTGCTGGAATAGCTGGCGGCGCGCCGTTTCGCTGTCCGCGCGCGCCGCGGTTTCGTGAATGTAGGCGATGTCGCCCGCCACCGACTGGGCCAGGCGCCGCATCACCGCCTCCAGGTGGCGGTCGTAGAAAACGGCGCCGATGATCAGCTGCACGACGATCACCGGGGCGACGATGATGATCAGCGTCCGGGCAAACAGGCTCTTCGGCATGATGGCTCGCAGCATCTTGGGCCGGCCTCCAGCTGCCTTTAACCGGCGACGGCGCCGCCGCCGCGCTCAATCGGGCCAGAGCGCATAGCCTCGCCCCCAAACCGTCTGCAAATAACGCGGCGTCTTCGGTGACGGCTCGATCTTGCGGCGCAGGCGCGTGATCTGCACGTCCACCGCACGCGGATTGCCGTCGGTCTGTTGCGACAACTCGTCCCGGCTCAAGGTGCGGCCCGGATTGCGGGCGAAGATCTTGAGCAGTGCCGCCTCCGACGTGGTCAGGTGCACGATCTGGTCGCCGCATCTAAGCTCGCCGCGGGTCACGTCGAAGACGTACTCGCCAAGGGCGACCTGCTCCCGCACGGCACCCGGCGTTTGCCGACGGCGCAGGATCGCCTGAATGCGCAGCACCAGCTCGCGCGGCTCGAACGGCTTGGTCAGATAGTCGTCGGCACCGATCTCCAGGCCGGCGATGCGGTCCTCGCTTTCCCCCATCGCCGTCAGCAGCAGGATCGGCACGTCGCTGCCGCCGCGCACGGCGCGGGTCAACTGGAAGCCGTCCTCACCGGGCATCATCACGTCGAGCACCAACAGATCGAAGCTCATGCCGCCGAGCTGGGCCCGCGCCTCCTTGGCGTCGGCGGCGATGCTTACGCGGAAGCCGCTGTCGCTCAGGTAGCGCTGCAACAGGTGGCGTATGCGGGCGTCGTCGTCGACAACGAGGATATGCGGATCTCGATCGGGCACGGCGCGGTTCTCCCCCAGGGCGGACCCGGCCGGACGAGCGGCTGCCTATGGCCTGCCGATGGAGGTCAGAATCTGCTCCCGCTCGTCCTCGTTGATCAAGCCGGCGAGCACCTTGCAATAGCCCGCGACCGCGGTCTCGCCGGCCTCGCGATAGGCCCGGGCTACCCGGGCGCGTTGGGGCCGAGACAGCGTCTGCTCCAGCTCGACGCCCCTTTCGGTCAGGTAAAGCAGGCGCTGGCGGCGGTCGCGCGTGCCCTTTTCCTGGCGGATGAAGCCGTCCGCCACCAGTTGGCTCAACACGCGGCTCAGGCTCTGCTTGGTGATCTTCAGGATCGCCAGCAGTTCAGCCACCGAGATGCCCGGGTTGCGGCCGACGAAGTGGACCACCCGGTGGTGGGCGCGGCCGAAGCGGTACCGCTTCAAGATCTCATCGGGATCGCTGGTGAAATCGCGGTAGGCGTAGAACAGCAACTCGATGCCGCGGCGCAATTCCTCGTCGCGCAGGTAGAGCGGATTGGATACAGGCGAGGCTTCAGCCATGGCCCCGATCATACCGCAGATGCGTCAGGAATGCTGACATTTAATTTGGTCAGCAGTATTGACATATTTTCTTCGGAATGTTACTTGAATGGCGTCGATCGCGACATAAACGAACGCAGGAAGCGGTATCATGGCAACAATGTCATACGACGAGCTGGACGGGCTGATCTGGTTCAATGGCGAGATGGTGCCCTGGGGCGAGGCCAAGCTGCACGTCTTGACGCATGGCCTGCATTACGGCAGCTGCGTCTTCGAGGGCGAGCGGGTCTATGACGGCGGCATCTTCAAACTGAGCGAGCATACCGCGCGGCTGCACAAGTCCGCCCGTCTGCTGGATTTCGAGATTCCCTTTTCGCCGGCGGCGATCGACGACGCCTGCCGCGAGGTGGTGGCCGCCAATCGCATCGTCGACGGCTACGTCCGCCCGGTGGCCTGGCGGGGCTCGGAGATGATGGGCGTCTCGGCCCAGGCCAACCGCATCAACGTCGCCGTCGCCGTCTGGCAGTGGCCGTCATACTTTTCGCCCGAGGCGCGGCTCAAGGGGATCCGGCTGAAGACCTCGAGCTGGCGGCGGCCCTCGCCGGAGACGGCGCCAGTGCACGCCAAGGCGGCCGGCCTCTACATGATCTGCACGCTGTCCAAGCACGCGGCGGAGAAGCAGGGCTACGAAGACGCCCTGATGTTGGACTGGCGCGGCCAGGTCGCCGAGGCGACCGGGGCCAACATCTTCCTGGTGATCGACGGCGAGTTGCACACGCCGACCCCGGACTGCTTCCTCGACGGCATTACCCGGCAGACGGTGATGGAGCTGGCGCGGGCGCGCGGCTACAGGATCATCGAGCGGGCGATCATGCCCGAGGAACTGGCCAAGACCAGCGAGATCTTCATCACCGGCACGGCCGCCGAAGTGACGCCGATCGGCGGCATCGACGACCGGACCTTCACCGTCGGCGAGATCACCCGCAATCTGATGCAGGACTACGACGCGGTCGTGCGCATGAAACGGGCCGCCTGACGCTCGCGCGGCCTGGCGGTCAAGGGCGCGGGCGAGGCCGCGCCCTTTTTCGTAGTGCGCCAGGCATGGCGCGTTTGTGCCTTTGGGCACGAGTTGATTGGAGGTGGTCTGCCGATCAGCGACTTGGAGGTGGAAGTCCTCTACGGACCCTGGTGACGGGAACCGTTAGCCGAACAGCAAG
>Ga0326597_10001107_pt1 | contig 44671 bp, 27 predicted proteins | sample RVTome_12_FD_203789 | JGI IMG/M metagenome (GOLD analysis project Ga0326597, IMG submission 203789) | Soil microbial communities from uranium-contaminated site in the Upper Colorado River Basin, Wyoming, United States - RVT100D185 | ecosystem: Environmental > Terrestrial > Soil > Contaminated >...
GTTCCTTGGGGATTGGCGCCCACGGGTTCCGCTCGGGCCTGCCGGCCCTCGCTTCACCCGTGGCAACAGTCCTCGGCCCCATTCGGGGCCGCCGAAAGTGTCACGGACCCCTGGCCCCATGTCCACACCCGGCCCCAATCATGCTGCGGAGTCTGCGCACGTCAGCCCACGACCATCGGCTCGACGCCATTGGCTGTGGCAAAGGTCATCCTTCGTGGCGCGGGGTTTGTCCGGGCTGCTACCAGGCGAAGTGGGCGAAGGCCTTGTTGGCATCGGCCATTCGATGGACGTTCTCGCGGGTGCTGATGGCAGCCCCCTGACGGTTGTAAGCATCGATCAACTCCGATGCGAGTCGCTCTTCCATCGGTCGGCCCTTCTTGGCCCGGGCCGCCAGCAGAATCCAACGGATGGCCAGGGCCTGGCTGCGTTTGGAGTCGACTGACATCGGAACCTGATAGTTGCTTCCGCCGACTCGACGGCTGCGAATCTGAACGCTCGGGCGAACATTCTGAACGGCGGTCTCGAAGACCTCAATCGGCTCGACGTCGGTGATCTTCTTGGCGATCCGGTCCAGGGCATCGTAGAGGATCCGTTGTGAGACGGACTTCTTTCCCTCCCACATCATGCAGTTGACAAACTTGGCGGCGAGCAAACTCCCGTACTTCGGCTCGGCGCGAAGCTGCTCGGCGGAAGCCGTCCATTTCTTATAGCCCATCTCTGATCCTCTCAGCGCTCGGCAAACCTGCACGCGAATTCGGGCATCCGGTGTGATCGGCCCGGCCCGCTGCCATGACGACTCATCTCTGCTTCTGAAAGCACCAAGACACCTTATCTCGGTTTCTTCGTGCCATACTTGCTTCGGCTCTGGCTGCGCCGGACGCCGAATTTCTCTTGCTCCTCGACCGCGGCACAATCGATAACGCCGCGGATGATGTGATATCGAATACCCGGCAGATCACGCACCTTGCCGCCCCGGACCAACACCATGGAGTGTTCCTGGAGGTTATGACCGATCCCCGGGATATAAGCCGTGACTTCGCGGCCGTTCGACAGACGCACACGGGCGACCTTTCGCAGGGCGGAATTGGGCTTCTTGGGCGTGATCGTCTTCACGATGAGGCAGACGCCCTTCTTCTGGGGACACACGTCCAAGTCTCGGGACTTGGACTTCTTCCGCTCCACGCGCCGCGGCGACTTACAAAGCTGGTTGATCGTCGGCATTGTTTCCTCAAAGACCTTCCGCCCGCCCCACACCCGGACGGGCAATCAAGCGTGCAAACCCGGCATACTACGGCACCGGCGAGCCCTGCGTCAACATCACGAGTCGGCCTCTTCGCCGGACGAGGAGTCTCCAATCGCCCAGACCGCGTCATCCGAATCCGAACCCGAGGTCTGGTCTCCCGCCGGCCCGGAGGCAAGAGGAGCACCGCTATCAAGGGCCATCGCAACCCCGGCGATGGCGGTCGCCGAAACGCTGCCTGCCTGGCCGAAATCGTCCGGTCCGGGCAGCGTCATCTCGGCCATCTCCGGCATACGGACCTCCGAGGGCGGCTCTTCGATGGGGTCGCCGAGGTGGTCGATCTCCATGTCCAGAAATGGCTTGAACGCTGTGCCGGCGGGCACAAGGTGGCCAAGGATGACATTCTCTTTCAGGCCAACGAGGCGATCGACCGCACTACTGAGAGCCGCCTCGGTGAGAACCTTGGTGGTTTCCTGGAAGCTGGCGGCCGAGATGAAGGACTCGCTTTGAAGGGCGGCCTTGGTGATGCCCAGGAGCAGCGTCACGCCAGACGCCGGTTTGGGCTTGCGCCCCTTGGCCAGCGCCTTGCCCTCCTCGTCCAGGGCCTCATTGGTGGCGTTCAACTCTTCCTTCAGAACGATTTGCCCTTCGTGATACTCGGAGTCGCCCGGATCGGAAATCTTCAGGCTCTTGGCGATCCGCTGGTTCTCGGCCTTAAACCGGAACTTGTCGATCACTTCTCCCGGCAGTAGATCGGAGTCGCCGGGGTTTTCCACTTTGACCTTGCGGAGCATCTGCGTCAGGATCACTTCGATGTGCTTGTCATTGATGCCCACGTTCTGCGATCGGTAGACCGCCTGAACCTCATGCAGAAGATAAGTATGCAGGGCCTCTTCACCCTTGATTTGCAGGATGTCATGAGGCACCAGCGGACCGTCGCACAAGGGATCGCCGGCTTCAACACGGTCGCCCGCATGGACCTGAAGGTGCTTGTCCTGGGGCACGTGGTGGTCTCTGGGCTCCAGGTCCTTGCTGTCCGGATGGATGATGATGGTCATCTTTCCCCGACGTTTGTCGCTACGGATTTCGACGGTCCCGGAGATTTCCGCCATGACCGCCGGCTCCTTCGGCTTGCGCGCCTCGAACAACTCCGTGACGCGAGGCAGGCCGCCGGTGATGTCCTGCGTTCCGGACAGCTCTCGCGGACGACGCGCGAGGAGCCAACCGGCCTTGACCTTCTGCCCCTCGGTCACCTCGATTCGGGCCTTGGCCGGCAGGTAATGGTATTCCAGGATTTTGCCTTCGTTGTCCTCGATGATGACCTGCGGATTCTTGTCGCCGCGGTGTTCCACCACGACAAACTTGGTGGCTCCCTTTGATTCGGGATCGAGACGGACGGTCTCGCCCTCAATCACATCCTGAAATCGGATGGCCCCGGCGGCCTCGGCGAGAATCGGCGTCAAGTGCGGATCCCAGGTGGTGATCACCGTTCGCGGCGAGACCTGCTGGCCGTCAGAAACATGCACGTGGCCGCCGTACGGAATCTTGTACCGCTCGAGTTCTCGCTCTTTGTCGTCCATGATCACAATCTCGCCGTTTCGCTTCAGGACGACGAGGCACCGCTCCCCGCTCTCGGGATCGGTGAAATCCACGGCATTGAGATTGTGGAAGTGAATGATTCCGCCGTTGATGCAGCGGATATCGTTGTCGATCACGCCGCGGCTGGCGACGCCGCCGGTGTGGAAGGTCCGCATCGTCAACTGCGTGCCGGGTTCGCCGATGGACTGTGCGCCGATGATGCCCACCGCCATACCGCTCTCAACGAGGTTACCCGTGGAGAGATCCATGCCGTAACACTTGGCACAAACGCCCATAGGACTCTCGCAGGTGAGCGGGCTGCGAACGCGAATCGTCTCAAGGCCCAAACCACCCTCGGCGGGCGAGTTTTCAATTTTTCTCGCGACCTCAGCCGTGATGATCTGGTTTTCCTTCACGATGACCTCGTCCGTCACGATATGGCGAATGGTGTCGCGCGCGACGCGGCCGATGATCGATTCGGCAAGCGAGATGTCAACTTCCTCACCTTTGTACTGCACGCCTTTGGTGATCCCCTTGATCGTGTGGCAGTCCCCCCTCGTCACGATCAGATTCTGTGCAACGTCCGCCAGCTTGCGCGTCAGGTAGCCGCTGTCAGCCGTTTTCAGAGCGGTATCCGCCAATCCCTTGCGGGCGCCGTGCGTCGAACTGAAGTACTCCAGAACGCTGAGGCCCTCTCGGAAATTCGCCTTGATGGGTGTCTCGATGATCTCGCCGGACGGCTTGGCCATCAATGCACGCATCCCCGCCAACTGCCGAATCTGGTCAACGCTCCCTCGGGCGCCGGAATCCGACATCAGGTAGATCGGATTAAGGTATTGCGTAGCCCCCGGGTCGCCGGACTTGGCATAGCGCATGTCCGCGGTGCGCCAATCGTCTTTGAATTCGGCCATCATCGCCTCGGTGACGGCCTCCCGGACATGCACCCAAATGTCAATCAGCGCATTGTAGCGCTCCATGTGCGTGATCGCGCCGTGTTGATACGCCTTGATGATGCGATCGACTTTCTTCTCGGCCGCGTCGATGATCCCCTGCTTCTTGACCGGGATGCGCATGTCCGTCAGGCCGAAGGACAAGCCCGCCAACGTGCTCCACTGGAAGCCCAGGGTCTTGATCCGGTCGAGCAGGTCGATCGTTTCAGACCGCCCGAGTTCCTCGTAGCAATCGGCAATGACGCGCGCAGCCCCTTTGGAACTGAGAGGACAGTTGAAGAACGGCATCTCATCGGACAGGATGTCGTTGAAGATCAGCCGCCCGACCGTGGTGGTGATGATTCGGTTTTTCGGCGCAGGCCGGGCGAGGTCTTTGGCCCCTTCAACGATTCTATCCTGGGTAATCCGGACGCGAATCTCATCGTGGGCGCCTAACTTGCCCAGTTGGTGCGCGAGCATGGCCTCCGTGGGCCCCGTGAAGCACCGTGCATCCTTCGGGCCCTTCATGCCATAGGCGCAGGTCAGATAGAAGATGCCCATGACGATGTCCTGGCTGGGCGACATGATGGGCGCGCCGCTGGCCGGACTGAAAATGTTGTTCGTGGCCATCATCAGCACGTGTACTTCCGCCTGTGCCTCTATGGACAAAGGCAGGTGAACGGCCATCTGGTCACCATCGAAGTCCGCGTTAAAGCCGCGACACACCAGCGGGTGGATCTTAATCGCATTGCCTTCGACCAGGACCGGCTCAAACGCCTGGATGCCCATACGGTGCAAGGTGGGAGCGCGATTCAGCATCACGGGGTGCTGGTGAATAACGTTCTCGAGAATGTCCCAGATTTCCTGATCGCGGCGCTCCAACATTTTCTTCGCGGACTTGATCGTGTCCGCAAGCCCGTATTCCTTCAGCTTACGAATAATGAACGGCTGATAGAGTTCCAGAGCGATCCGCTTCGGCAGGCCCACCTGATGGAGCTTCAATTCCGGGCCGACGACGATCACGCTCCGGGCGGAATAATCGACGCGCTTCCCGAGAAGATTCTCTCGAAAGCGACCCTGCTTCCCCTTGATCATGTCGGTCATGGACTTCAGCGGACGATTGGATGACCCGAGGACGGGTCGCCGGCATCGGCCGTTGTCGAAGAGCGCGTCGACGGCCTGTTGGAGCATCCGCTTCTCATTGCGGATGATGACTTCGGGAGCGTTGAGGTCGATCAGCTTCTTGAGCCGATTGTTCCGATTGATGATTCGGCGATAGAGGTCGTTGAGGTCGCTCGTGGCAAAGTTGCCGCTTTCCAGCAACACCAGGGGGCGCAAATCAGGGGGAATGACCGGAATCACCTCGAAGACCATCCAGGTCGGATCATTCTTGCTGTGACGCAGGCTCTCGGTGATCTTGAGGCGCTTGGACAGGTCCTTGATCTTCTGCTTGCTGTTCGTCTTGGAGATGCCCTCGCGGAGTTCGTCGCTGAGGGCCTTCAGATCCAACCTCTTGAGCAGGTGTTTGATGGCCTCGGCGCCGGTCCGGGCGTCAAATGTTTCGCCATACTTATCGGTCGCCGCGCGAAGTTGGTCTTCTGAGAGGATCTCCCGTTCCTTGAGCGGCGAATCCATGGGATCCACAACGACGTAGTCTTGAAAGTAGATGACCTTTTCGAGGTCGCCGGTCCTCATGCCCAGCAGCGCCCCGAGTCTTGACGGCATGGCCTTAAAGAACCAGATATGCACGATCGGAGCGGCCAGGTTGATGTGCCCCATGCGCTTGCGCCGGACGCGGCTGTGGGTCACTTTCACCCCGCACCGATCACAGATCATGCCCTTGTGCTTCGTGCCCTTGTACTTGCCGCAAAAACACTCCCAGTCGCGCTCGGGCCCGAAGATGCGCTCACAGAAGAGCCCGTCTTTCTCGGCGCGATAGGTACGGTAATTAATCGTCTCAGGCTTACGGATTTCACCGTAGGACCATGAGCGAATGTCATTGGGAGACGCCAGTGACACAGTGACGGACCCATAGTCATTGATCCGGTCGTAGATACTCTCAGCCATTGATTTCCATCCTTATCGAGTGATGGGTTCGTACATCGGGTCTCATGTCAGCCGCCGGCGATGGTGCATCAGCAGCAACGTTCTCCGTCGCAATTCCTACCTAAGCGCCGCCTTCCGCGGCTTTGTTCGTGAACTCTGCATGGTCGTTGACGTTCAGGCACATCGGCACGATGCCGGCCGCCCGCCTGAAGCCCAACTCTTCACAGAAGTCGACCTCCGTGCCATAGGCCGCCGCATCAACGCGCTCGCAACCCATTTCAGCCAACGCCCTGATGACCCGCGTGGCCATCTCGGCAGCGATGCCGTACTGGTCGTGTTCGATGCGTCCATCAATATGCGTGACGGCTCCGGGCCCTTGGCGGGCCGGATCGAGCTTGCACTCGGTGAGGTAGCCGCGAACGCCGTCCGCCAAGCCGCGGGCGATGCCGACAAGGCGGCCGTCAGCTTCGCGAGCGGTCACAAAGCAGACCGAGTTGTCCACCATCTTCGACAGCTTATCGATGGACTGCGGAAGCATGCTGCCTTGTGCGTCATAGAAGGATCTGAGATCGTTGATGTCGATCCTGTCCACGACTTCAAATGTGATGTTACTCGGCACGGTTAGACCTCCGAGGGATCCCGCTGGAATCTCATGTCACGACGCGCAACGAAGCCGGCGCAGGCATCGCACCGCCGACTACAGGAGCCTGCCCTTCTCCATTTGGATATTCATGCCCAAGCCGCGAATCTCGTTGCACAACACGTCGAACGAGACCGGCGTGCCCGCTTCCAGGCTGTTTTCACCCTTGACCATCGATTCATAGATTTTGGTGCGGCCTTCCACGTCATCCGATTTGACCGTCAGCAATTCCTGCAACACGTGCGAAGCCCCATAGGCCTCCAGACCCCACACTTCCATTTCCCCGAATCGCTGGCCGCCGGTCCTGGCTTTGCCGCCCAGAGGCTGCTGGGTAATGAGCGAATAGGGGCCGGTGGCGCGAGCGTGTATCTTGTCGTCCACCAGGTGGTGCAGTTTCAACATGTAGATGTAGCCGACGGTGACGGGCTGATCGAAGCGTTCGCCGGTCCGGCCGTCATAGAGCCTGATCTTGCCGCCATAGGGCATCTTGGAGAGAATCAATCCCTGCTTGTCGGCCGTGCGGATGGCAGTGATGTCGTCGGCCAATTGCCCCACCTTCTCATTGGCCTCGGCAACGGCAGCGTGCAGTTCATCTTCCGTACAACCATCGAAGACCGGCGTGACGGCGCGGAAACCGAGTATCTTGGCGGCCCATCCCAGGTGAGTCTCCAGGATTTGCCCCACGTTCATTCGGGACGGCACACCGAGCGGATTCAGAAGAATGTCAACCGGCGTCCCATCCTCGAGGAACGGCATGTCTTCGACCGGCATGATCTTGGCGATCACGCCCTTGTTCCCATGGCGGCCGGCCATCTTGTCACCGACCGACAACCGCCGCTTGGTGGCAATGTAAATCTTGACCATTTCCAGGACGCCCGAAGGCAATTCATCGCCTCGCTTCATTTGGGCAACCTTCCGATCGCGTTCCTCCAGCATCTCGGCAATGCGCGGCCAATAACGATCGAAGATCGGTTCACAGTCTTTGCGGCGGGACGCAGGCTTGATCCACTTAAGATCGAAAGCCCAGTTCTTCGGCTCTCCGATCTGCTCCATGACCACCTCTTCCAACTCGCTACGCCCTACGACCTGCTTCGTATTCGGATCGACCAAGGATTGGCCGATCAATGCTTCAAATTCGGCCAGCATCCTTCGGAAGAGAGAGATCGCTCGTTGATTGACACCCGACCGATAGGCGTTGATTCGCTTCTGGAGCTGCTGCTTCTGCTCCTCGCTCATTCCGGTGCGTCGGCTGAATCGCTTGGAGTCAATGACGATGCCTGACGCCCCGCTGGGCATTTCCAGCGAATCGTTCTTCACGTCCTCACCGGCTCGGCCAAAGATCGCGTGCAGCAGTTTCTCTTCCGGGCTCAGTTCGCTCTTGCTCTTGGGAGACACCTTTCCGACGAGAATGTCGCTCGGCCCGACTTCGGTGCCGATCCGCACGATGCCATGCTCATCCAGGTTTCTCAATGCCCTCTCTGAGACGTTCGGGATGTCGCGCGTGAACTCCTCACGACCCAACTTCGTCTCGCGTATCTCGACGTCGTATTCCTCGATGTGAATGCTGGTGAAGGTATCATTGTGAACGAGGCGCTCCGAGATGAGAATGGCGTCTTCGAAGTTGTACCCGTCGAACGTCATGAACCCGACCAGCACGTTTCGTCCCAGGGCCAGTTCGCCATTGTGACAGGCCGGGCCGTCCGCGATGATCTCGCCTTCACGAACCTGCTGCCCCAGCGACACCAGCGGTTTCTGATTGAGGCAGGTCCGCTCATTCAGCCCCTGGAACTTGCGAAGCATGTGCTCTTCGGTCTGATCGATCACAATTCGTTCGGCGTCCACATACGTGACCTTGCCGCCCTTTCTCGCCTTCACGACCATGCCGCTGTTCTCGGCAACGACCCGCTCGAGTCCCGTTCCCACCACCGGCGGCTTGGTGATCAGCAGAGGAACCGCCTGACGCTGCATGTTGGACCCCATGAGGGCCCGGTTGGCATCATCATGCTCCAGGAAGGGGATGAGCGCCGCCGAAACGCCGACCGTCTGTTTCGGCGAAATGTCGACGTATTCGATCTCGTTCTTGTTCACGATCGACAAGTCACCACGGATGCGGGAAACGATATGGTCACCGGTCACCTTCCCCGTGCCAGGGTCCACCGAGTCAGGCGGCGCCAAAATGGACTTCATCTCTTCGTCCGCCCGCAGAAACCTCACGTTGCCATTGACGCAGCCGTTCTTGTCCACCACGCGATACGGCGTGATGAGAAATCCATACTCATCGACCCTGGAGTAAATGCTGAGCGAGGCGATCAGGCCGATGTTCGTCCCTTCCGGCGTTTCAATCGGGCAGATTCGACCGTAGTGACTGATGTGAACGTCGCGCACCTCGAACCCTGCCCGCTTGCGGTTCAAGCCGCCGGGCCCCAGTGCCGAGAGCCGCCGTTCGTGGGTCAACTGGCTCAGCGGGTTGGTTTGGTCCACGACCTGAGAAAGCTCGCCCCGGCCGAAGAAGTAATCGATCGCCCCGGAGACGGCTTTCGAGTTGATGAGTTCGGCGATTTTCCCGAGCTGGTCCGGGTCTTTCATGCTCATGCGTTCCTGAACGGTGCGGCGCAGTTTCAGGAAGCCTTTGCGGATTTCATCGCATGCCAACTCATCGATCGTCCGCAATCGCCGGTTGCCGAGGTGGTCGATGTCGTCTTCGGAAACGACGACGCGCGTGTTCGTCCAGGCGTATTCATGCACGTTGCCGATCGACAGGGCGCCGACCGTGTCGTACTTCTCCACGACCTTCGCGGCCTGATCCAGCGTGCCGAACGAAACGTGCCGCGTCGTGCTCCCAAACAGGTCGTTCCATTCCGACTCCGTCTCCTTCTGAACCGCAGCCATCTGCTTGTTCGCCTGAGCCTCGTCGAACATGTAGATCTCGCCGGGTCTCGAGTAGTAGTTAAGGAACTCCAGTTGGGCCATCTCCGGGTCGGTCGCTTTGACAACCTCGAGATAGCGATCGATTCCCTGGAGGATCCGTGCCGCCCGCGTGCGAATCGTTGCGACAATGAAGTCTTTCGATGACTTCGTGATCTCCGTGTCCTTCTCTTGTCGGGTGCGCGACAGCAGCCTCCGCATCACCGACGCGTCGATCGTCGCAGGAGGAATCCACTCAGTCGGAACGTCGGAAATGGCCTGCAACTGACGGCGAAGTTCATCCAGCACGTCGGATGGCTGAAACTTCTTGCGACTTTGCTTGATCGCGTCCAGTTGGCCCAGCACAACGCCCTGCTTCGGGTCCGTGGGCATTTCATGCTTGATGCGATAGGTGGAAAGTTGATCGGCCAGTTCGCGCGTCCATCGCAGGATCGCCAATTCAAAGGGCAATCGTTGTGGGACGGAGTAGCCCGCGCCCTCCTGGCTTCGAAGGTCCAGCAGGTATTTCAGGCAAGCCACGAAGTCCGCCGCGGTCAGGCCGTTGAGCGAAGCCGGGATGGAGAGCCCGAACTTTCGATTGATGCGGAAGCGGCCGACCTTGCCGAGCCGGTAGCGATTCTCATCATAGAACTTCTCATGGAAGAGCTTCACGGCCTTGTCGAGCTGGGCGGGGTTGCCCGGCCGGAGGCTCTTATAGATTCGCATCAGGGCCTCTTCATGGCTGTGGCTGCCATCTTCGGCAAGGGTATACAAAATGAGAGGATCGACGAGATTGTCGATGACCTCGACCTGCTTGGTCGGCCCGGCCTGAACCTTTCCAAGCGCGTCGCCGACCTGGCACCCCGCTCGAACGAGCGGCTCGGCATCCTCGCCCGCCGCAGCCTCGTGATTGGGGATATTGGAGACGACGTACATGTCCGGTTTCAAAGCCGAAACGCGAATCGTCTTGGTCTGGTAGAAGGTGCGGATGATCGCCTCGTCGCTGCCGTAGTGCGGGTCCATGGCCCGGAGGAAGCAGGTGGCGGAAATCTTGCTGGACTGGTCGATTCGGACCGCCATCACGTCTTTGCGGGTGATGTTGATCTCGATCCAGCTTCCCCTCTCGGGGATGATTCGGCAGGCGTGTAGCGGCCGGTCTGCCTCCAAAGTCTGCTTGATGAAGTCAACGCCCGGCGATCGGTGCAACTGCGACACGATGACGCGCTCAGCGCCGTTGATGATGAACTCGCCGCCGCCGATCATGATGGGGATCTCACCGAGGTATACCCGATCCTCGAAGATCTCGTCCTTGTCCTTGCGATGGAGCCGGCAGCGGATGCGGAGGGGCATACCGTAGGTGAGCCTCAACTGGCGACATTCGTCCGGCGTATAACGCGGCTTTCCCAACGAGTAGTCCAGGTATTCCAGGGTGATGTTCTCGTCGTAGCTCTGGATCGGAAAAACCTCGCGAAGCAGCGCGCCGAGCCCGCCGCGTGATCCTTCGCCGTTCGTGATGTTCACATCGAGGAATCGCTGATATGAGCCGACCTGGATTTCGATCAGGTCGGGGATCTCCATCGCGTCGCCGAGTTTGCTGAAACTACGAATCTCAGTAGGAACGATCATCGTGACCCTTTCCGGCCATGTTTGTGTAGATGTCCAGCCTGGAAGAAAAAAGAATGCGCCTCTGGTTGCCAACCGTTCGAGGCATATCGCCGCGCCGCCCGCGACGTGACACCGGCCGCTCCAAGGGAGAAGAAACCCTCATCATCAGGACAGCGCGCGCAAGCCCGAAGGAAGACGACAACGCGACTTCACAAACGACGCTTGCCTGCACCCTGTCGAGTCAAAACAGAGGATACCAAGCACCCGCTCACGACCGATGAACAGTCAAAGGTTCAGGGATTGCCAAGGGACCGACCGCTCCAGGTGCCGTCTAGAAGAGGCCGACCGTCCCACCGGATCAACCTAGTTCCGCACCCGCAACGGCGAATCGGGAAATTGTAATGCTCGGACCACCACGCCGCAAGCCAATAATTTCAATTATTCTTGGCGACCCCACGTGTCCGAATAGACCGTGTGCCGGTGTCGCCTCATGCCGCACGCCGGGAGGGTGTGCCGCGATCCCACCACCCATCGACAACCCAAAGGCCCCGCCTGAATGTCATTGCTCGCGAAGCCCCCGGCGGAGTTAACCCCCGCATCAACAACGCCTTGTCATTCTTCGGGAGTATCTCAGTGGAGGACACAGCTTCCCTCGTGTCCCGATGGAGAAGCGACGTCCCGCCTCCCATGACCCGCCGAAGAGCCAGCGCAGTGCCGGTCGCCACACGCCCGAACTGCCGCAAGACCGCTACCCACCGGCCCTGCACAGGTGACGCCTGGGACGAGCGCAGCGATAGACGCCACCCGGAGGAACGTTCATCAACACCAGTTGATGCTCGGCCGTCTCGAACAATCGCCTGTAGAACCTCCGATACAGAAGTGGCACATTGGTGATTTGGATGAACAGACCCGAAGGTGCCAGCGCCTCTTGAAGCCACTGCCAGAGCCGGACCGCCGACCGTATCGGCATGTTCGGCGTCGGCAAACCGCTGATCACATAGTCGACTTTCTTGATGCCCATCCTGGCAAGAGGTTCCGTCAGCTTCGAGGCGTCGGCCTGAATCAGCGGGGTACTGGGAAAACGCCTTCGCAGGATCTCGCAGAAATCCGGGTCGTTTTCCACCATCGCGAAACGGTGGTGTGGGCGCAGCCGCTCGAGGATTTCCACGGTGATCGGCCCGGTGCCGGCGCCCAGTTCAACGATCGTGCCGGGCCGGTCGAAATCGATATGTTTCAGAATCCTGGCGACCATCGCCGGGCTGCTGGGGACGGCCGATGAAATCGTCAGGCCCTTGCTCAGGAACTTCTGGAAGAAGAGGACCAAGTCAGTGAGGCGGGCCTTGTCTGCGGCGAGGGTGGAATCGGCCAATGAATCGGCGATGCCGGCGTCTGAAGTATTGCGTGTCACTGCTTCTCCTGTCGGTGGAACGCGAGGCCCGGGTCCATCCCGGCCGGCCCTGAGCACGGCAAGCGCCGCCGGCAAGGCACTATGAGAGCCACTTCATTCCTCCGTGATCGGCAATGTTCTCGACAGAAATCGCGGGACACTTACGGCACTCAGCGAGACAGAGCCCATCAAGAACTACGATGGCGGGACATCCAGCGCCCATGCCGATCGCGAAGGATAATAGCGGCCGGGCCCATGATGCAACAGGGGTTTTGTCGGAAACAGCGCCGCACGAGAACCACACAAAATGGCCACCACGCACTCAGTCGATAACGCAATTGGAGCGGACAACCAAACCGGCTCCATGGTGACGCCGCCAAACTCAGGCCGGTCGGCCTCTGCCACAATAACATCAACGTTCGCGCGCTGCGGAGCCTCACCTCGGATCGGTCCAAACGAAGCGACACGATGCGGCAGAAGCACCAGGGAAACATACCTAATGACTGTTGCATTATAAGCTTATGTCTTTTCGCAGCACTCCGGTCAGTGTCCATTTTCTTCCGCAAGACGCCTCTTGCTCCGCCTTCAACCAAAATACAGGTGGAATGCCTCCCAATGGGCGGTGTGCCCTGATTCCGCCGATAGATAGTGGCAACAGTTCCCCTGACCAACATCTCTAAGGCGGCAGGATTGGGCCTTGCTGAGGCTCAGGCCAATGGTGGCAAGGGCGGCCACGACGACGCAGGACCAAGGCAATTCAAGGATGGACGATCCGACCACGAGCCATGCGGGATTGAGCGCCTCGCCGTGCCTCTCAATACTCGTTCCCGTGTTCAACGAACGAGGAACGATCCGTCAGGTCATCGAGAAAATTCGCCGGACCCCCTTCCCCGCTACCACGGAGATCATCATCGTCGATGACGGCTCGACGGATGGCAGCGCCGACGTCTTGCGCCGGCTTCCTGACTGGAGCAACGTCCGGGTCTGTTTTCACGACCGGAACAGGGGCAAGGGCAGCGCCGTTCGGACGGCTCTTTGCCATGCCGCCGGCAAATACGTCGTCGTTCAGGACGCGGATTTGGAACTCGATCCGAAGGATATCATCCCACTGCTCGAAACCGTCCGACAGGGTCGCGCCGACGTGTGCTATGGCTCCCGTTTCATGCGGGACACTCGGCAGTTTCGCGGCATGCCGACCTACTGGGCCAATCGCGGCCTGAACCTGACGTGCAACCTGCTCAACGGCATCCACCTCACGGACATGAACACCTGCTACAAGATGATGCGGACGGACGTGGCGCGGCGGATCAACCTGGTCAGTCGGGGGTTTGCGATGGAGCCGGAGATCACCACCAAGCTGGCTCGGATGAAGGTGCACATCGCGGAGCATCCGATCGATTACCGCCCCCGCAGCACGAACGACGGTAAGAAGATCCGGTCGAGCGACTTTTTCCGCTACCTGACCGCGATGGTGCGTTTCCGATTCCTGTCCTGACCGAGCTGCGGCTTGCCGGGCGTCTCGCCGTGCAAAGCTCCCGGGCGATGTCGCCACAATAGGCAAACGGCGACGCCTGTCGCTTGTTCGTCCGCTGACATTGTTCCAGGAACCGCGTGACCTGCTCGACCAGACCCTCCAGCTCGGCGACGCGAGAAACGCCGGTCACCGGCACCCAGCGGCGCCATCTGGATTCCGGCGTTCGCCGGAATGACGCGACTGCCGGAATGACGCTACGCGGGGACTGTCCGGATTCCGGTGGCCAGGTGGCACATCTGCCAACACTCGCCAATGACGTGTGGGATGGCGGCGGCGTGCATGGTGCTGCGCTGGGCGGTCGAGATCAACTCGCGCGCCCTCGATGTCATCCGTGACGTCATGTCACGGAGGTACAGGCCCTCCCATCCGATCCCGCGGACTACCCATTTTGACGTTTTCAACTCGTGGTTTGCATTGCGGGCGCCTGAAGAGTTACGGCGTCGGCAACGTCTGGCAAAATGCGCCGAGGTCCGCCACGTCCTGGGTTGTGCCGCCGCCCGTGATGAGACTTGGCATTGCCGAACCAGGCTGGCCAAAGCGGATTTTGTGTTGAAGTTCCCAGGGGTTGTCCACGGCGATCGTCCCGACGAACTCTTGCTCGGGCGGCGTTTTGAAGTTGATGGTCTGGCCGTCCGCTCCGTGACAGAGCGTGCAAGCCGTGTTGGCGCCGATATTATTTGTATACAAGGGTTGACCCGTGGCCGCGGTGCCGAGAAAGGTCTTTGTCGTGAAATCGATGATTGTATTCGTGTCGATCAAGCCCTCCTTGATGAATTTGACGAGATCCCAGATGTTGGCATCGCTGAGGCCGGCGGTCCCGTACGAATGGTCGGTCTTGATGATATCGAAAATCTCCTGCGTAGTCTTCGTGGTATCAAAAATACCAGCGATGCCCGTCTTGTGGCTACCGGTGCCATAAGCGCCGCTCACGCCCCTGTAGTCCCAGCCGTGGCACTCCTTGCATTGCCACGTAGCGCTGCCGGTGCGTGTGTTGCTCGTCGTGTCCGGTCGACTGGCCCACAAGGGATGGTCGCCTGTCGGCTCCGCCAAACCGGCCGCCTTCCACCACTTGTCATATAACAAACCGCCGAGAACGCGATCGGCGTTGGTGAATGCAGTCGGATCTCCGGGGGGCGGAAGTGTCGCTGGGCACGAGGAGCCGCTGATCGTCAGGATCATGGCTCCGGAGAGCAAAGCGTTGACCTTGACCACATGCTTGAACATTAAGGCACCTCCTGATGTTGTCTGATCTGAGTCGCCGCAACTACGAGCTGCGCGCTGACAGCCCAAACTTTTGATCGAAATCAATCGAGCAATTGGGATGCCATCTCCGGTGACCGGTTGGCGAAACCCCGCTCCCGGGATCGTCGAGCTTGACTACCTGATCTAATCTTCAGGCAACAAAAGAGATACGCACGATGCGGGCGCGATCCGGTGATGGGCGTCTGCCCGAAACGGGATGGCAAGGCACCGGACGGCATTCGCTTGGAGTGCGTATTTCCTCAATGGAAACCGGATTCTCCCGCATCGTGACCCCGCCATGACGAAGCCCAGCACCTGGCGCAGCAACAGGCTCGGGTTGAACCCAGCCATCTGCACCGGTAGCTGCTTGAGGATGTTTTCGTGTCCCTTCAAGTGTGTGCGCCGCATCGCGCCGGTGTCGAAGCAGTGGGCGAAGATCCGTTCGATGCACTCGCCCCGGCGGTCAGGCCGTCACCAGGATCAGGATGACCAAGCCAAGGAAAGCCGTCCCGTGGATCCCCCAGGCCACCATCGCCCAGGTTCGCTGGACCCGCGGCCGGACCGGAGCGTCGATGACGGGGATGGCCTTCAGGACGATGCCGGCCCAAGCCGACGACGGCCACAGGGGCGACTGAACTCTCAACGCCAAGAACTCGGTGAGCCCCACCGTGAGTAATAGCCCAACAAATTGAAGATGAACGGTACGCCGATGGAGGGGCATGATGATCTGATCTATCAACCAGCAACGGGATCTGGAGACCGCGGAAGCGGCCCGAGCACGGTCAGACCGGAAGACGCATCGCGGGTCGCGAGGTGCAGACGGTCACTCGGTATGCCGCCGGGATCGAACAGGATGCAATAGTCGGCATCGCCCTCGGTCGTAATGCGGACGTTCGGCCTCGGCCTTCTCAGAAGTTCATATTCCATGCACATGTCGATCCCCCATGGAATCCTGATCGTGGTCGGTTCATCCGCGGGGCGTGTTCGATCAATCTCCGCCATGGCCCAGGGCACGCCGGCGCTGCTTCGCCACACGGGATGAACGCGACTGTCGAAATTGACAACTGTCCATATCATCATCGCACCAACAGATGCAACGGACGCCAAGGACCGGGCGCGAGGCAACCGACTGAGCCACGAAAGCGGTGCATAGACGAGGGCCAACATCGTCAGCGGCACGAAGAACAGCAGCGTCCTGGCAAAAGGCCACAACGATCCGGCTGTCGTCCGGGCAATCACCAAAACGGCGATGCTCAAAACCCAGGTCAGCAAGAGCAGGCCGCCCGGCTTGTCGCGACGGCTGCGGGCCACGGCCGCCCCGACACTCCCGAGAAGCCCTACCCCCACCGCCAACCAGATGCTGCTCGTTTGGCTGAGGCCGCCCGATAAATTGAACGTGTTTGTCCAGAAGTCGTGGATCAGTTCGCCGGCGTTGTCATAGCCCCAGGGCCATTTGCTGGGGCGGACCTGTACCCACCAATAGTAGCCAAGGCAGGTCGGGACGGCCCCGGTCGCAATGAGCGCCCCATTCACCACCGTCCGACGAATCGACGCACGGCCGATCGGCCACAACTCAATGAGGAGAAACGCCATCGAAGCGGCAACGGTGACGATTCCGAACACCGGCACACACCCGATGGCCGTCCCCGAAAGCACCCCGGCAATGACAAGGCAGGCGCCCGAGTGAACTCGGTTTCCTCTCGGTTTTTTCAGCCGGCACTCTCCGGACAGGAGCAATGCAACAATGGCGAGAAAGGACAAGCCGCAACCGAGAGAGTATCCGCGCGCCAAGCCATTGTAATCGATTAGCGCCGGCGTCCAGGCAACCAGCGCGAGCCAAACCGTACCAACATGGGCATCCAACCGGCGAGCGAGAAAAATCATTCCCGCAAAACAGGCAAGCCCGCCGACCAATGCCGGTAACCGGATCGCCAGCGGCCCATTGCCGAAGCGGCGGGTCGCGGCGCGTACGAGCAAACTATGGGCGATGTGATTGTTCGGAAGGTGATAGTCCCGCAGGATCGCCCGGGAAGGTTGTCGCGCGAAACGAAGATAGGTATACGCCTCGTCATAGGTGATCGGCGCTCGTGCCGCCTTGACCACACTCAGCGTAACAGAAGCGATCACGCTCAGGCCGGCAATCCATGCAAGAAGGGGCCATCGCCGATTCCGTACCATGATCGGATCATAAGACGCGTCTCGCAATCCGGTCAAGGTTCATCCGTTCTATTCGGGGTCGGCAGCGCCGTGATGATTCACTCGCCGCTGCCAGAGACAATAGCCTTCGCTGCGCGCGACAAGCGTGAATCGCCGTGCCCACGCGTCGTCCCTCACAACGACGCCAAGCACGAGGCACCCTGCCTCCGCCGTTCCGTCAACACCAATGAGTCTCCAACCGTTGGGGGCGACGGTCTCATTCACGTAAACGGCTCCGGCGAGTTCGCCACGGTTTTCGAGTGTCAACAGATATGGCCCGCCCGCGAAGGGATCCGACGTCTCAGGCACGATCATAGTGCGTTCATTATTTTGTAACTGAGCGTCACCCTGATACACGGCCGCGAGATCGGGCCCGACGCGATTGAGAGTCACATTGAGCGCCACGCCCTTTCGATCGAACGTCCCGGTCAACAGTTCGATGCCCGCAGTGCCATCGGGCAGGGTCATGCGTTGTTGAATCTTTTCCCCAGAATGGAGCGTAAGAATCGTGGGATGATCTCCCTGCTCGACAAGTTGTTGCTCGCTGAAACCCATGTCGCGGTACGTCACCAACATCGCCGGCCGGTCTCGGCCGCCCCCATCAGCCGCGCCAAGACCTTCCCATGCCACAACCGCGCGGCGCGTCAAAAAAGACAGCGTGTTTCGCTCCCAATAGGCCCGACCGGGCGACGCTGACAGCAGCTCGATCGTCGCGCCCACAGGCAGACCCGCCTGAATCGCCGGCGCGAGGCCTCGCAGCGCCATCGTTGCATCGTTGAAACTACAGGCCAGGGCTTCCCGCCCATGAGAAAACGCTCGAATGGCTCTGGCGTGTGAATAGTAAAAGCACTGATATCGCTTGGAAGACCATCGCAAATGAACTTCCATTCGTCCCCCGGGCGCCAACGGCGGTTTGTCTGACGTTGGCACAAGGGCGACGCCGGGCGAGAGAACGACGTCCCCGGCAAAAGGGTGTGCCGCGGCGAGAGAGCCCGACACCAACGTACAGAGAACCAAGAGCGTCGCGATGACCTTTCTGCCCCTGAACGCGCCAATGGCCGACGATTGAGAATGATTGGCGATCGACGTGCGAGAAGTGGATTTGCCGAAAAGTCGGGCGACGCAATGCGCCAAGCCAATGGCTGCGAAGATCAGAACCGCAGGGGCCCAATACAGAATGAAGCGATTGTCCGGCCAGTCATAAAGCAGAACGAAGAACGCGGCCATCGTTCCGATCAACAGGGCCAACAACGTCCCAAAGGCATGTAAGCAGCGGCTCCGAACGACTCGCCATAGGCCCACCAGCGCAAGAACTAAGACAAGCGGTGAGAAGAATCCCACCGACCACCAGAGATAAGGGCCTGCCGTATCAAAGTGGGGCCGCAGCAAGCCGAGGTGCGTTACGTTGGAGTACAGTGGATTGCCATATTCGATCAGTCGAAAAACGAACTGCGTCGAAGCAAGCACCCCGGCCACGACAAAGCTCGCCCAGACGCGTGAATCCCGTAATAACCGGCGGCGAAAGAGGAGAACAAATCCCAGGAGCGGGAACACCAGGAAAAACGCCGCGTATTGCGTGAGTGCGCTGGCTCCCCAAAACAGCGACATGAGCCAAAGATAGCGACGATTGCGCGTCACGCCCAACCAGAAAAAGAGCACCGCATAGAGCATGAGTGCGTTGGCGGCCACGTCGCTGCCAATATAGAGGGCGTTTCCCAGAAGCCTGCTATTGACCAGGCACAACACGCCGGCCCAAAGTGCCGTTCGTGAACAACCCGTTCCCGTTCGCGTCAGAATATAGACGCCGGGAATCATCAAATGGTGGTAGAAAATGCCGACGTAGGGTATCAGGTCATCCGCGCCCACGGAGAGCAGCGCGGCAAACGTGAGCGGCGTGATCGGAGCGCGAACGGGAGGAATGACCTCGCACCCCAGGTAAAACAGCGAATCCACGAGCCAATCCCACGAATCGGGAAACTTGAACGGATAACTCAGCAGCGTGAAGTCGCGATGGACGATGAGGAAATAGACAAGGCTGCACGCCGTTGCAACGAACATCATCAGCGGCGCGGAAGCGCCCTTGCGCGGTTCCGTCATGCCCGCCCCCCCACGGCTCGATAAACCTCCGTGAGCTGATCGACTTGCTCCGCCAGCGTTCGGATGCCCTCGAAGTTTGCACCGGATCGGAGCGTGCGCAGCAGGTCCGGTTCATCCAGACAGCGTGTCATGCACGCCGCCAATCCGTCGGCGTCCCCCGGCTCAAACAGCAGTCCATTCTCTTCATGCCGAATGATTTCCTCCGGCCCACCGCAGCGTGACGCAATGACCGGCACGCCGGCCACAAGGGCTTCGCGGCAAACCAGCGAGAAGCTCTCCCGGACCATGCTGGGCACGAGCAGAACGTCGAGGGAACCGAAAACGTGATCGCGATCGCCGGCGCGAAAGTGTGGGCGGAAAGAAACGTGGGAATCAGGCCCAAGTCCGGCATCCTGACCGTTGCGACCACGCATCGAGCGATAGACCCGACGAAGACCGGGAACGGCCTGCCCAATCCGCGAGCGCCAAGCCGTGGCGCAGCCGTATACAACAACTTGGAAGTCCGGTTTTCCCACACGCTGAACGGCCCGCATCAAACACTCGAAGCCCTTGAGGCGGTTCATCCCACCGAGAAACCCAAACCGCACAAGGCCTGACTCCACGCGACCCGAGCTGCCGCGCCGCGCAGTATTGGACCGGCGATCATCCCACTCAATCCCATTCTCGCAGACTTCGATGTCAAGCTCCGGGAGGAACCCTGCAAGCCGGTCGCGAATCTGGCCGGAGACCGTCATGATGCGATCAAACCGCTTTAACTGGCGCCCGAGAAACCTCGCGCGGTGATCAAGTTCCCCAAAGCCGACAGCGTGGTCCGGATGACTCAAAGCCAAGGGTCGCAGGCACTGCTCACACGCCGACAAATCCGGCCGTTGCAGCGAACACAGCGACTCATCCAATCGTGTCAGAAAGATATTGGGACACACCCACCAATAATCGTGCATGGTCAGAACGGCCGGCACGCCGGCCGGCACCCAGTTCAACAGGCCGGCCCCCATGCCCTGTATGGCATGAAAGTGAACGGCATCGGGCGCAAACTCTTCGACCAGACGCCGAAACGGCTCGTGGACTTTCGGATTGAGATAGTCTTCCACGCGATATCGCGCGAGGAAATCGCCATCGACCGGCTCGTTCAACGCCGCCACGCAACAGCCGTCCACGTCCTTATAGTAAACGTCTCCGGCCGGACGGCGACGATCGTGCATCACGGTAAAAACACAGACGCGATGCCCCCGTGAAGCAAGCCGGCCGCCGATGCGGCGCACGAGTTGAGCCACCCCGCCGCGGTGAAACGGATCACAAGCGCAACTAACTTGCAGGATTCTCATCGCTCCGCTTTCGGATGTCGTCGTAGTATCGCCCCACGGCAGCCGCCTGCCCCAGTTCCCGATAGGTATCCTCGTGACGATCCATCCATTGACCGATTCGACGGGTCGAGCCTGACCGCCTGCGCACGGCGACCGCGCATCGCGAGATAAGGATTCGGGGCAAGCGTTTGATCAGCGATAGATGGACGCGGTAGACGACGCGCTGGCGGCCCGTCTTACGGAGATGGAGCATCGCGCCGACGTAGCTCCGCGCCAAATCCCGCCGACAATGCCAGATCAGCCCCAGCGGAAAGTCCTTCAGCACAACGTACCACTTGTTGCGCTGCAAAAAAAACAGCTTGACACTGTTGTTGTCGTCCAGGGTTCCGGATTGATAGTGGTAGACCTTGGCATCCGGGACGTACAAGCAGCGATATCCCCGAAGCTGCGCACGCATATTCAGATCGACGTCTTCATAGTAGGTGAACAACCCCTTGTCGAACAGACCGATGTCGTCCAACATCGCGCGCCGGTAAAACCCGGCGCCGGCCGACGGTCCGAAGGTCTCCTCAACGCGATCGAAGCGGCCGTCGTCTTCGAGATAGAACCCGCGAGCGAGATTGTCCCCGGACCGGAGCAGCATATCCCCACCGGCCGAGTTCAAGAGACGGCCGCGATCCAGAATGTACATCTTGGGCGAAAGCATCCCGACCGATCCGTCGCGTTCTGCGACGTCGACCAATTCACGAATCCAATTCGGATCCACTTCCGTATCAGGATTCAGCGTGACGACGTATTTCCCGCGGGCAAGTCGAATCGCCCGATTGTTGCCCTCAGCGAAGCCGAGGTTCGTTGGGTTCACAATCACCCGAACGGTCGGGTAATGCTCCGCCACGAACGCCGCCGATCCATCGCCCGAAGCGTTGTCCGCCAGAAAGATTTCCAGATTGGGGTAGTCCGTCTGCATCAGCGAATCGAAACAGCGCTTCAGAAATCGCCGATTGTTCCAGCAGATGACGACGATCGAGACCAATGGTGACATGCGCTCTACCCGTGCCTGCAATTCAACGAGGCCGGTCCGCAGTTCGGCCAGCTCCGTCGTATGCCGTTCAATCAGCTTCTCCAATTCGCGACGGCGTTCCGCAGCCTCGGCAAGCAGGACCTCGAGCTGCGCAGACTCTTCACGGGTCTTCCGCCAGAGACGATGGGCATCAAGGACATGGTAGCTCAACGGCCCAGGACCGGTTGGTAGCCCCTCACGTTGAAAAGCCTCGTGCTCCTCGGGCAAGCGATGCAGATACGCGACCATGGCCCGTTGTTCGCAGGAAAGTCGCGGCTGTTCCAACGTCTCGGACCCATCAACCGCAAAGTGCCGAAGACCGGTATCGAGAAACGATCGCACCGCTTCCGCCGGCACGGCCGGCTCGACGTTGACATGGTGCTTTTCCAGGAACGCACGCAGGCGCCTGAGTACGTTGACACTGTCCCGCATCAGCGAATCGTAGGAGACGACAAACGTCGGCAGCCCCACTGCACCGCGCAGGGCCGCCGCGTTGTACAACGTCCAAAGTATGGAGCCGACATACGGCGCCAGCCCTTCGACGCGCGAGAGCGACTGACCCACCTCGACAGGATCGCGCCAGATGAACACGACGCGTGGTTGTGCCGGCAGCACCGACCGCCAGAACGGCAACGTCAGACAATTTCGCGGATCCTTCCAGACCCATTGGCCGGCCGGAAATACATCCTTCAATGTCGCAAGTGAACGCTCCCGCAAACCATCGAGCCGCGCGTCCTCAGGCCAGTCGTTCTGCCACCACGGCGGGGCATACCACGTCGCGTCCCAAGCCGCCAGGATTTCATCGTTCAGCCGTTGGAGGGTGCCGCTTTCCCAATAGCCCGAAGGATTGGCCTCACCGCCGGGAACCAGGTCGTCCGATCGGCCCGTGGGAACGCCCAGGAAGTTGATACACCGCGCCAACGCGGACGTACCACTGCGGTGCATCCCCAGGACAAGAACAGGCGCCTCCATCGTCCAACCTTTTCCGCGTCACCATGATCGGGCCGGTGAGCATGGCGAACAAGCGAGGAGAACCGGTCTGCGCCCGAGCAAACCTCTCGCTCCGCGCATAAGCCGTCCCATTCTCGGCGCGCCGCAGAGAAGGTGTCAAGACCGGGTACACCAATGCGAGACTCTGGAAAGGCGTGAACCAGCACTGGGCGTTGCAGGACTTGAACCTGCGACCTCCTGCATGTCGAGCAGGCGCTCTAGCCAACTGAGCTAAACGCCCCCTTCGTCCTTTCGAGTTGGCGCCCGCCGGCAGCAATCGCCGCACGAATCACCGGCTCAGACCCGTCGATCGCTTGCCACCTGTGGCAGTGCAGCGGCCGAAGGGATACCTCCTTGGACGACTCCGCCATCATCCGATACGAACAACAGCATGTCAAGGATCCCGCGCCGGCCTCAAGGCCACGCGCCTTGCCGCCCCGATCATCAAACGCCGACAGCGGGCGCGGGCCTGTTGACGCCTCGATCTCTACCCGTATGATAATTCGGCAGAAGACCTCCCCGCCGCGGCGACCCATGGTCCTTCCCTCGGACCTGATTGAGCGTCGACGGTTCGGGAGGTCGACGCGCGACTAGCTCAATTGGCAGAGCAGCTGACTCTTAATCAGCGGGTTCGGGGTTCGATTCCCTGGTCGCGCATTATGGACAACCCTTGCATCGGCTCGCGTGCCCTCACCACCGGATCGGGTCGTGAAGAACGTCGAAGCCCGCCCCGCCCCGCGGATTGACCGAACCTGCCCGGCTACTTTTTCGGACGATTCTGGATACGGGGTAGCAGTTCGAACCGATTGTCGATAGAATGGCCCGAGGAGACGCGAGTGGTCTGGGAGTGGGGGAATACGGGGGGCAATCATGCCTAATAGCTTGCTGTCGTCGACTAACCTCATCATCATCCTGGTCATCCTCGCCTGCACTGGCGCGGCGCTGGGCTACGACCCGCTCAACGGCGACTTCACCAGGGCAAATCCCCTGGACGTTCGCATCGCCGCTTACAACCACAACCGGAGTTTCATCGAGGATCCTTCTGAGGATGCCGCCTTCAACCGCATCCTGACCGCGCTGGATCCCGACATCATCAGCTTCGAAGAGTTCACCAGTGGCGTTTCGCAAGCCGACGTCGCCAATCGAATGAATGCGATTATTCCCATCGGCGGCAGTGGATGGCAGATACACTTCGGGCTCCTCGGCGGCATCCGCACCGTCATCGCATCACGCTTTCCACTGACCATGAAACGCACTGATACGATCCCTGCATCCTCGACGCGCGGCATCACCCTCGCACTGGCTGACCTGCCCGATGCCGACTACCCGGTCGATGTCTATCTCCTCGCGGTTCACCTGAAGTGCTGTGGAAACCCCGGTGGCTCGGAAGACGCGAGCCGACAAGACAGTGCTGACGCGATGGCCAACTGGATGGGTGATGCCCGCGGCGTGGCTCGGCCGTCGGGCGACAACATTGCACTACCGGCCGACACACCCATGATCGCCTTGGGAGATTTCAATCTCGTCGGCGGACCGCAACCCGAAAACACCATTCTCACTGGCAACATCCAGGACACGGGAACCTATGGCCCGGCGGTCAAAGGGGATTGGGACGTCTCCGACCTGACCAATCTCATGCCTGCCGATCCGTTCACCGGTGCCACGTTCACCTGGCAGGGCAGCCAGAGCTTCCCGCCCTCCGCGCTCGATCGTTTCTTCTACACCGACAGCGCCGTAACCGTCGCCAACAGCTTTGTGCTGAACACGGACACGATGACCCCCGCGGCCCTGAGCGCGGCGGGCCTCCAAGCCGGCGACACGCTGCCCGGAAACACCTCGGATCACCTCCCGATCGTGATGGACCTGAGCCTCGTTGCCGACCCGTGCGCCATGGACACCGACAACGACGGCACGCCTGATTGCCTTGACAACTGCCCCAACGATCCAAACAAAGTCGAACCCGGCACCTGCGGCTGCGGCGTCCCTGATACCGCGCCCGATGGCGACATGAATCTCGACGGCGTTGTGGATGGTCTTGACATTCAGCGATTCGAGGAAGCCCTCGTCAGTGGCGCCCCGACACAAGCGGAGATCTGTCACGGCGACTTCGACGGCCTCAACGGCGTCGACACCGGTGACGTTCCCGCGATGGTCAACGCCTTATTGAACGCACCTTGATGAATCCAAAACGCCGACAAGTGCCGCGCCCAATCAGCGCCGCGTCCCACCAGCCCCGAGCGCCAGCGAGCGGGTTCGCATGCCAACCCCGCCCCGAGCATGACACACCGACAGACACCAGCCCAGAGCGCCAGCGAGTGGGTCCGCCGGCCGACTCCCCTACGCCAACGGCGTTACGTCCTCCAGCCCAGGGTTGTCGCGCAGCGGCTACCCTGGGATATCGGATCAATCGAACAATTCAACCCTGAAAGGGTTGCGTCGTTCACCGTCGAGCGTGCCACAACCCCGTTGGGGTTGAAAGTTGTATGGGCATCCACGGTCCCAGGGTAGCGACGTCGTCGCAACCCTGGGCTGAAGGGCGCAACCCCGTTGGGGTAGACAATGGGGCGAGTCTTTCATACGCCACCATCCTGGAACAACGATCCCTTCCCATCCTGAAACGACAATCCCGTCTCGTTCCTCCGTGCCGCGCCCAATCAGCGCCGCGTCCCACCAGCCCCGAGCGCCAGCGAGCGGTAAAGCATCGCCGAGATGGCACCCAACTCTAATCAAACCAGGAACCAACCAATCCGGTTCCGCAACGACGCTAACCGAGATCGAGCGCCCTCACCGTGTGCCGATCACGAACAAACAGCGTCTTGCCGACGAGCGTGGGGACCGTCCACGACTGCTTCTCGCATAGCTGCACCTTGGAGTGGATTTCGATGTAGTCGGGCGTCACCGTGGTCAGGTAGAGGTTGCCGTCCTCGTCCAGGATGATCATCTTCCCATCAGCATAAAGGCAAGTCGCCTTGGAGATGCCACGCTTCTTCCAGCCGAATTCGCCGGTCTTGACGTTGATGGCCGTGAAGAAGGCTGGGCCGAAGCTGCCGCTGGAACCATAAACATAGTCGCCGATGCGGATGGCGTTGCCGTGGTGAATCTGCATCTTCTTCGTATACCACAATTCCTTTGCGGTCGTCTTGCCATCCGCCTGGGTCAGCTTGACGGCCCGGCTCCCCCCGCCGTATGCGGCCGACACGAACACGACGCCGTCCTCGCCGGCGACGGGCGTGCTGATGTTGGCGCCGCCCGGATGTTCTTGCATCCAGAGTTCATCACCGCTTGCCGAATCAAGTCCGCTCAATCCCTTGTCGGAAAACACGACAAGCTGATCCTTGCCACCGAGTTCGATCATGATCGGCGTCGAATAGGTGGCGCCAAAGCTCTGGTTCTTCCAGGCGATGTGCCCGTCCTTCTGATCAAAAGCCACGACTCCGTGGCCCTCTTCCTCTCCACCGGCAGGCAGGATGATTTTGTCCTCACAGGCGAACGGGCTCGCGCCGTAGCCGCGCTGCATCGGGCTGGCGCCAAGCTCCTCGACGAGATCGTGATACCACAAGACGCGCCCGCTCTTCCTGTCGAAGCAATGCAGCTTCGCCATCGGGCCAACGGTGAACAGACGATCATCCACAATCAGTGGCGAGGCGTGCGGGCCGTGGCCATAGTCCGCGACCATCTCTTTCGTGAACGGCGCGTCGTACTTGTATTCCCAAACGGTCTTGCCGGTCTTCGCCTCCATGCAAATGACGACGTCCTGATGCAGGTTCTTCTCAGCCTCCTCGATTCGATACATCGTATAGAGTCGATCGCCGTCACTTGATAGGGCCGAATAGCCGTCGCCCAGATCGCGGCTCCAAAGCTGCTTCGGCCCGCCTTCCGGCCACTTGTCCGCCAGACCCTTCGCGCCAATCGCCTTGAAATCGCCATGAGGCCCGCCCCACTGCGGCCAGGGCATCGTGTCCTGTACCGAGTTTCGCGTCATGACCGTGCCGACCACGTCCAGGGCCTTCGCACTGGCGGCCTTCGACTTGGTTTTGGCGGCCGCCATCTGCTCGGCCTGCTCCTTCTTTGCTTTGGCCATTCGAGCCTTCGCCTGCCGGAGGTTCTCGGCCTTCTCACGGGCCCGATCAACGGGCGAGTTCATGGCAGCGGTCAAGCGAGTCTCTTCTTCCATCACCGTTGCCGGCGAATCCTCGGCGGCACCTGGGCGGCGCAGGGTGACCTTGGACTTAGCCTCCTCTTCGCGCCGAAGCAGCCGTCCATCTTCCAAATCGTATGTCGCCGTCCCGCTCAGGCTGCACGATTCAAGTTTGGCGCTGCCGCCCGCATCGCCTCCCTCGGGCTCCGTGAGCTTGCCGCCGGTCGATTCGTAATGAATCGTCGCGACCTTCTTACCACCTTCTTCGCCGATACCCTCCAGCGAACACGTGAGCTCGACGACGAGAGTTCGCCGAATCCGGGCCTTTTCGATTTCAACGGTGCGATTCCAGGTATCGCCAACTCCGACCTTGCCATCAGGCAGGAGAAGTAACTGCAAGTCATGGAACTCTTTCTGGTGCTTTTCGTCGGTGATGGACGACTTGTTGCCGGCCCAGAAGGGATTCGCGTTGCCGGCGACCTTGTCGATCTCCTTCGCAACGGCATCCATGCCCGTGCAGGAAGTAATCTTGTTATTGGCATCCAGCGCGACGACCGTGTGCATACCGATCTGCGGGCCAAGCATCTGCTTGAGATAGAGGTTGTCTTCCTCAGTCGGCGCGTCGGAATCGAACTGAAGCTCCCCGAAAGCCGGATGTGAGAAAAACAACGAGCCGCGATCAAACGTCCGCTTCAACCGAGTCACGTCCTTTGACGAGGAGATGACCTCCTGAAAAACGCCGCTTACTTGGCGAATCTTCATCTCCTGAGCGTCGCTCCCCGCAGCCGTGTTTTGTATGGTGGCATCTGTGTCCTCCCGAACCTCCATATAGGTCCTGTCGCCCTCAACGAACCTGGCTCTCAACGCGACCGGATCAGCAGCCGCGGCCCGTGTACCGTTGAACATCCAGGCGGCACACACGACTGCCAATATCCGGCAAGTCCAAGTGCAACGCGCCGGTCGATCCATGCCAAAACTGTCCATCGGATTCTCCTGTGTCTTCCTGAACAACGCCGACACAACCAGGACCGGCGCCCCATCTTCTTCACCAGACTGAATCATGGCCCAACACGCCATGTTATCCCAGGCTTCGCGCTCTGTCATGCGATCGCATCGGCCGGCTCACAGGGTTCGATGCCCGTGTCCGTCAGTCTCCGCGGCGCAGCGGTGGCTATCGATAGACCCGAACCCCTGGGACGACCCCAATGTCACAACGGCGTTCGCCCGGCTTATTCACGCCTCCAGAGGCGTCTGCCGCGCAGATATCACAGGACCGTGCCCTCATCGCTGCTTCATCTGGGATTGGCGACACGCTATAATGGCCCGCATCACTCGCACACGGAGGCCATACGAATGAAGAGACACGCGCTCACACCCCATCGGCATGAGACCCATCCATTGGCCGCCTTGCGACGGCCCCTGGCAGTGATAGCCTTGACCGTACTGCCGGCTGCGGCGCTGACCGGCTGTGACGCGCTTCACTGTTTTCTTCCATCACCTGCCGGCGACGAGACTGCCAAGACCGGGCAACGCGCGCAAACCACGGGAGGCCGCCAAATCACCTTGGAGGTCAGCTTTCTCTCGGTCCAAGATGACTTCTTCCAGCGCATCGGCATCGACTTCGACTTCGATATCGACGCTCTGACGAGCGAAGCCCAGGGCGTGTTCGATCCGTTCGGGTTCGGGCTGGGAGATTGCTCGCTCGACAATTTGCCGAAAGCAGGCCCATCCAGCCTCACCGGCGGCGCGGACAATGCTCATCACCTCATTCCCCCCAGGTTCCTGGGCGGCCCCCTGCCCTTGTTGTTGCTCCCTTTGGACGTCATGAATAACACGGTCCGGACGTTTCCAACGCTTCCGCGAGGCTTCGATGGTTCGACGGGGTTGTCCAGCGTCATCTCCAATATGGACAACCTCCGCACCCGCACGGAGCCTCTCTTTGACCCCAGCTTGCAGCCCGGCCTCTCGCTGTTGGGAACGTTGCTGGACGACATCCAACTCGACGTCATTCTCCAAGCCGTCGCTCAATCATCGAACGACCGAATTCTGTCGGCCCCCCAGATCACGCTGTTCAGTAATCAGCGGGCAATCATCATGGAGGCCCAGGAGCACGGTGCGATACAAGACTTTGAGCCGGCGATTGCGAGCCACGCCCGATCAATCGACCCCGACGCCCAAACCCTCAACACCGGCATCGTCCTGGACATCCGGCCCCGTATCTCGTCTGATGGCAAGAACATCGTGCTGACTCTCTTTCCCGGTACGCGCGGGGCGCGGCTCACTGTCGCCGACGAGCAGATCATCTTGAACAACCAGTTGCATGCCCTCCAACTGCCGGTGCTTCAGCTCTCTCAGGTGCAGACGACCGTCAGCGTGCCGGACGGCGGGACCATTCTGCTCGGGGGTTTGAAGACCTCGCCAAACGGCGAAAGGCAGATGGGCCTGCCGATCCTGAGCAAGATCCCCCTCATCAACCGACTCTTCAAGAATGAGGCGTTCCTTCGAGAAACCGACTCCCTGCTGCTGATGGTCACGCCGCGGATCATCATCCAAGATGAAGAAGAACAATGAGAGAAATGGAGGAGGCGCGATTCGGCCGAGTGCGCCGCGGACCGCAGCAACGTCACGGGCTCGCGGGTGAATCAATGCGGAAGCCACCGTTGGCAACGGCGACTCGATGAGTCAGACAGCGGGCTCACCCGTTCCAGGACGGTGGATGGGAACGAGCCGGTCATTCCAGCGGCAATCGCGTCGGTTCAGCATCGAGATCACCAACCGGCAGAGACGAGACCTCGGACGACGTGACGGCGAAGACGTGGTCGCCCATGAAAACTCCGCGCGTCCAGCCGGCCCCGTAGCCAAAGAAATCGGTCGAAACCGAAGCGGTCGAGATGCGCCCGGCCGGCTCAATGCCCGTCGCCGCGTCGACGTGGAACAACGTCAAGCCCTCAAAGGTCGGCGAGCCAAAAGCAGACGGCTCCCCACCGGCTCCTTCGGCGATGGTCATGGGGACGGCTAACATCTGCTGCGGTTGGAAGTAATTGAAAGCGTGCGGTTCGTGCAGCGCCTCCGAATCGGTGCCCCGATCGCCGACCACTTCGGCATCCACGAGCGCGGGATCATCGAATTGCGTCACGTCGAACACGGAGAGTTGCACCCCCTGATACCAGGCGAAATCACCCATATCGACGGCATCCTTCCCGATGGTCAGCAGGTGATTCTCATCCAGAATGTGGATGTACTCGGAGTAGCCCGGCACCTTCAGACGGCCCACAACCCGGGGCAACGTCGGCTCTGAAAGATCCAACGTGAACAACGGATCGACCTTCTTGAACGTGACCAGGAAACCTCGCTTGCCGATGAAACGTGCGGCGTAAATCTGCTCGCCCGGCGCGATGTTCTCCACGCTGCCGACAATGTTCAACTCCCCGTCCGTCTCGCCGAGCACATAGACACTGTTCGATACGCCACTCTCACCGCTGCGCGAAACGTGACCCTCGGTCGTCGCCACGCGCAGATAATCCTCGGACTCCCCAAGAGAAAAGCGGTTCAACAAGCGGCCGGGCACCGCGCCCACCCCGGACAACGTCGCCCCGTCGCCGCCCAGGCTGAATTTGTAGATTTCGGTCCTCTCACGAGACCGCCCTGAGAAGAAATCGTAGTCGCCGTTCGTCAGATACAGCGCCTCAGTCGAGGCATAAACCGTGCTTGAGTCGGCCATGACCGCGGTCGATTGAATGGCGCCCTGCGGGTTGTCCACGTCGATCGTCACCACGGCGTTGATGCCGTAACCATCCGGATTGATCGGGTGGTAGAAATCCTGCCACGTCACAACGTCGCCCGAGACGCTCTGGCCGTCGCCAAGCTGCCGCGTCAGATCGGGAATCAACTCGTCGAGCGTCGCCTCACGGACGGTCTGCTCCGTGGCGTCATAGGGCAAAATCGGCGAGAGATTCAGAATCAAGTGGAGCTTTGAACCGATCAACCGGCTGCTGACCAGTCCTCCCTGAATCGTCATCGAGGAAACGATGGCCGGCGCGCCGCGATCCGTCACGTCAATGATAAAGACCCCGGTCTGCCCAGCCCCATTGAGAAGCGCTACCACGGTGTCGCCTCTTAGGTACATCGAACCGGTCGGACCCGAGAAGAAGAACGGCTCGATCACGCCTACGCCGGTACCTCCATCCGTAAGCTCTGGGAATACGACGGTCGACACGATCGCCATATCCGCAATCGGCAGTGCCCGAACGATCCGAAGCTTGCCTTGGCCGAGGATGTAGAGATAGGTTCCGTCGTTCTTGACGACGTCACCTTCATCGACACCGGCTTCCTGAACATTGGTCGTGGAAAATGTGTCGGCCTGAGCGGCCCCTTCAGGCGCAGCCGCGGGCACGGGCGACCCGGCAGCGGGTAATCCGAATGCAACGACGTCGCCCCCAATGCCAAACCACGGCGGCGTCTGGCGCGCGCGAACCTGCTCGGCGAGGTATTGTTTCAGCGCCTCAGGCGACGTGAAACGCTCCAGCCCGGCAGCCCCCTCACCCGCGGTCGGAAGCAACCAACAGCCGGCATTTGCGAGCCCGGTCAATGTGGACGCCAAACACAACAGTAGGGAACCCTTGAACGCACGACGATTCAGGACTCGGGAAGCACGCAAGCGTCTTTCGGACATCAGATCGGCTCCATCTGGACGAGGCGGGCAACGAGACAACCCCCATATGATAGGGCAAAGACCGCGCCTGATTCCAGCCGTCCGAAAAAGGGGCGGCGCACTTCCCAATGGAGCCTTCAACGAAGCTGAGATCAGCCCGTCCCGAAGGCCCGAGATCGTCGATTCAATCGCCAGCAAGCGAGCCGGGCCGTCCCCGGCTCCGGTCCTGTGAAGGCTCCTATTGCTCGTACCGCCCGCCCACGTGCTCAGCAAGAAACTTCTCCGCCTTCGCGTAGAAATCCAGCCGATTCTCCGGCCGGGCAAAGCCGTGACCTTCGTCGGGATACTCGACGTACTGCACCGTCTTGCCCGCCTTCTTCAGAGCCTCAACGATCTGAATCGACTCGGCCACCGGCACGCGCGGATCGTTTTTTCCCTGGCCTATCAGAATTGGCTTGGTGATCCGATCGACCTTGAACAATGGCGAACGCGACTTGAGAAACTCGGCATCCTTCTCCGGATGTCCCACACGCTCCCAAAGCAACGGCTCAAGCGGTTTCCAATACGCCGGAATATTGTTCATCCACGTGATCAGATTCGATGGGCCGACAATATCCACGCCGCAGCAGAACTTCTCGGGCGTGAAGGTCAGGCCCACGAGCGTCGCATAGCCGCCGTAGGATCCGCCGAAGATGGCCACGCGCTTCGGATCGGCAATGCCCTTCTCCACCACCCAGTCGACGCCGTCGATCAGGTCCTGGTGCATCTTGCCGCCCCACTGGCGGTTCGCTGCATTGAGGAACTTCTTGCCGTAACCCGTCGAGCCGCGGTAGTTCACCTGGAGCACCGCATAGCCGCGGTTGGCCAGCCACTGCGCCATCGTATCGAAGCCCCACTGGTCCCGAGACCACGGGCCGCCGTGAACGTAGAGCACCATCGGCAGGTTCGTCGCCGGGATGCCGGGCGGCGTCGTGAGGTATCCGTGTACGATCAACCCGTCCGTCGCCTTGAAGCTCACCGGCTCCATCCGCGCCAAGGTCAGGTCCTCAAGTTGCTTTCGATGGGTGAACAGGAACTCGGCCTTCTTGCTGTTGCGATCGTAGGCATAGTAACTCACCGGGCCGTCATCGAGCGTGAAGCTCACCAACCAGGTTCGGTCCTTGTGATCGCGGTTGACGATATTGAAGTCTCCACGGTGGATCTTCCGAATCGCGGCAAAGTCCGCCTCAATCGTCGGGTCCAGGACCTTCCACGATTGGCGATCCTTGTTGAAGCTCACGGCCTGAACCGTGTGCTTGACCGGATGCATGAAGATGCCCGCCACGTCCGCCTCCGGGTCGGAAATCAACAGCTTTTCTTTCCCCGTGCCCAGATCAATCTGGCGCAACTCGCTCGTGTTGCTCCCGGTGCTGCTGAGAATGAACAGGCCCTTGTTGTCCGGCGTGAACGCGACGGAGCCGCTGCCAAGCGTATCCTCCGGCCCCCACGATGAGAGCCTTCGCCAAGACGAGTCGGGATTGTCCCGGACCATCAGATCGAACCCGCCGTTGGGCGACATCGTCATCCCGCCGCGAATGCGCAGATTGTTGTCCGCGTTCCAGGCGATGAATCCTTGGTCATTCTTCGCCTCAGACGTGAGTTTGCCCGTGGCCAGGTCAACCCGGAAGACGTCATGAAGCTGCGGGTTCCGGTTGTTGACACCGATGAGGATTTCGTTCGGGAATGCTGGATCGACCGCCAGGACGCGCGCCTGCACGCCTTCAAACGGCGTGAGGTCCCTCTCTTCATTCTCCTTGAGATCGACACTGTAAAGGTGCCAGTTCTCGTCGCCGCCCTTGTCCTGAATGTACAGGAGGTGTGTATTGTCCTCCGCCCAAAAGTATGAACGGATGCCGCGCTTACGGTCCTTGGTGACAGCGCGGTCGTCCGCCTTGCCGACCGTCCGCACCCAGACGTTTAGCACGCCTTCGTCCGGCGCGATGTAGGCCAGCCGCTGCCCATCAGGTGATATGTTCGGACTGATCTTGTCGGGGTTGCCGAACAACACGTCTCTCGGGATGAGCGGCGGGAGGTCCGCTTTCGCCGCGGCGCCTTGCAACAATATGGCGGACGCGACAGTCAACAAAGCCATTGTGCTCTTCATGGGGAGTCCTCCTCTTGTTTTGGGGATGGGTTGCCGAGAAGTGTGATCCGCAGCCATAGGATTGACCGCTCTCTACAGTCCTGGAATACGGCGCCGCGGCTGAGAATGCACGCACTTTTTGCCGAATTTCTTCATCCGCGGACCCGCCGGCCAAGTTGTATCCGGCATAATCTCCTGTTCTTATGAAGGTTACAGATATTGCCGAGAACGCCGCTTTTCTGCCGCCCCGAGCCGCCATCGTATCTTATCTTTGAGGCGTAGCCCCGGCGAGATCACGAACGATCGGGGCTCCAACCTCCAACAGACAATTCACGTCCCCAGCCGGGCCTTGCGGAGCCGGACTAGCGGGGAGCCAGGCTGCCTTTCACGAGGCGGGCAAAAGATTCGGATAATCCGCGAGGGAGTTTTGCTGATGGCAACGCGCCAGAAATGGACGCTCGCTCTTTGTGTGCTCTTAGTCCTGAGCATGGTCGGGTGCGTCAACCCTGCTCCGTCTCAAAGGGTGAACTCACCCTACTTGTCGGATACGGAGTCAAGGTCCAATGTGACCGAGTTCTTCGCCTATCACAACGATCAAGGCCTCATCTCGGACCAGTCCATCGCTGACATCCACTTCATCCCCCATTCGCCTCAACTCTCAGGCACTGGGAAGATTCGTCTGGAGCGTTATGCGGAACTGCTGGCCGAGACCGGAGGAACATTGCACTATGACACGCCCAACCAGAATGATGAACTTGTCAAGTCGCGCTTGACGACGGCCAGGAGATTTCTGCGACAGAAAGTGGCGGGCAGGCACGTCATCACCGTCGTGCTGGGTATGCCCAAGGGCAGAGGCATGGACGCCGCCGAAGCCGCCGCGGGGCAGGGCGTTGCCAAACAACCTGAGCCACGGGAAACCGCCTACCATCTGACCGGTGCGAAGAATCTCGAAGTGTCGGGGGGCTGACGCATGAAGAATTCACAAGTATGCCTGTGCATCGTGACCATTACCATTCCCTGGCTCCTGGGCTGTGCGCAGGAGCAAGGGGGGATTCTCTCGACCTCGCCACGTATCTCGTCTCAGACGCGCTACGCGGCAGGCAACATGCTCGAACGCCAGAATGACTTCCCTGGCGCCATCAAACAGTACCAGAAGGCAATTGAAACCGATCCCCACATGGTCGAAGCCTTCAACCGACTGGGAACGGTCTATATGAAACTCAACCGTCTGGATGATGCGCAGCAGACGTTCAAGCAGGCAATCGAGGAGAACCCGGAGTCGGCGACGCTCCGTAACAATTTCGGATTCTGCTGCCTCCAGAGGAGAAACTACGCCGGTGCGCAGCAGCAGTTCGACGCCGCCCTCGCCCTGTCGCCGGACGACACCAGGGCTCGCGTGAATCTTGCGATCACGCTGGCCCGCCTCGGCCAATTCACGCAGAGTGCCGCGGAATTCAGCCGAGTGCTCCCGGCCGACGTGGCCTACTGCAACGTGGCAGCCGTCTGCGCCGACATGCACGACTACAGAAACGCCCTGTGGGCGCTTGAGCGCGCCCTCGAAGAGAACCCGGCCTGCGAAGTCGCCGGGGACAACATCGACACCGTCAGACGGCTCGCCCGGCGCGAGATGGAGCAGTCGTCTCCCCTCCATCCTGAAAAGGAAGCGGCAACCTCGGTGGGCGCGCTGCCCCATGAACCGGAACCGGTGTCGGCCGCCCCGGCGCCCGCCCGCCAGCGTCATGCCGGCGATCCAGCTCGCGTCGTCCGGCCGGCATGGTCCGCAGGCGACAACGCCGCCGCCGACTAACGAAAGACCGATCGCATTTTGCTGGGAAGAGTCTGTTGGATGCCGGCTAAGAAGCCGCGCTCTCGGTAGTGACCAGACCCAGTTCGGTCAGGGCATTAAAGGCCGCCTTTTGCTCTGCTTCCTTCTTGCTCGGCCCCCAGGCGCTGGCGAACCTTCGCCCGGCGACACACACCGCCACTTCAAAACACTTACTATGATCCGGGCCCTTCTCGTCGAGGAGTTCATAAATCGGCGTGGCTGAGGAAGCCTTCTGGGCGTGCTGTTGGAGTTGGGACTTGAAGTTGTGCTGATTGTCACTGTCCGCAGCCTCTTCGATATACGGCGCGACGTAGCGGAGGATGAACTCTCGCGTTCTTTCAAGACCGGCGTCGAGCATCATCGCGGCGATCAGCGATTCGAAAACCGCAGCCAACACCGAGGAAGGCAGCTTCGAACGCCCGGCAATCCCGTTGCCCAGGAACAAACACTCGGCCATCCCGAGTTCTTCGGAGATGCAGGCACACGTCTTGCCCGAGACGACGGTGGATTTGATCTTCGTCAACTCGCCTTCGAGCTCGTCCGGATAGTTCTCAAAGAGGTATTGGCAAACGACCATGCCGAGGATGGCGTCGCCGAGGAACTCCAAACGCTCGTTGCTGTCGAGTCGATTGGATGCGATCGAGGCATGGGTCAGAGCGCGGGCCAGCAGGGACGTATCCTGAAAACGATAACCGATGGCCTCCTGGCAACGTTCGAGCGCTTCGGTGCGCATGGATCAGACCTGTTCCCAACGAATCGGCGTCAGGCTGATGGCGAAAGCCGCTCCGGACGTGAGGAACAGGCGAGCGGTTTTCGGCACAAGCCCGGCTGAAAGGGAGGCCATCGTAACGGCCCACGTACACCCTTCAGCAATCTCCACTATACTATCGGTCGCACCCAGTGTCAACTCCAGATACGCCCACAGGTTTCCAAAACATGACCCCGAACACAACCCCCATCACTCGACTTCCTTATCTCACCGCAGAGTCTCCACCCATTCGCGCCGTCACAAAGCGCAGCTTCGAGGACTTTCGCGTCGAAGAAGTACCCGCCTATGACCCCGCCGGCGAGGGAGACCATTGTTTCTTCACCATTGAAAAGCGGGGGATCGCAACGATGCAGGCGGTCAACGACATCGCCCACGGCCTCGACGTCCCCACAAAGAATATCGGGCTTGCGGGCCTCAAAGATGCCCGGGCCGTCGCTACCCAAACTCTCAGCGTCGAGCATGTTGACCCCGAGCGAATCGAGCGCTTGAACATCCCACGCATTCGCATCCTCCGCGTGGCGCGCCATGGAAACAAACTGAAGATCGGCCACTTGCGAGGCAACCGCTTCATCATCCGGCTTCGCGAGGTGGACCTGGGCCGAATCGACGACATGCGTCGTGTTTGCGACGTTCTCGTGCGCCGTGGCGTGCCGAATTACTTCGGGCCTCAGAGATTCGGCTCTCGCGGCGATACCTGGCAGCTCGGCAAAGGCGTGCTGCACAACGACGCCGAAGCCGTTGTCAACCTCATGTTGGGCCGACCCGGCCCGAGCGATACCGGCGCCGTCCTGAAGGCCCGGTCGCTGTACGCGGCAGGAAAGTTCGCCTCCGCGGCCAAGGCATGGCCCAATTTGTTCCGCGACCTGGCCCGCATCTGTCGCATCATGGACCGAACCGGTGGAAAGCACCGTCGCGCCTATCACGCCATCGACGCGCGTCTCAAGAAGTTCTACGTCAGCGCCTATCAATCGCACCTCTTCAATCAGGTTCTTGCCGGACGAGTCGAAACCCTCGACCAGGTGCGTGTCGGCGACCTCGCCTACAAACACGACGTCGGGGCCGTGTTCCTGGTCGAAGACGCCGATCAGGAGCAAGCCCGCGCTGCGGCGTTCGCGATCTCACCCACCGGCCCCATCTTCGGCTACAAAATGACCCTGCCAGGGGGCGAAACCGGCCGCTGCGAAGAGAACATTCTACAAGACGAAGGCATCAGCCTGGAGGATTTCCGATTGTTGCGGCGCATGAAGGTCCACGGCTCGCGACGATCACTGCGCTTTCGGCCGGAAGCGCTGGAATTGGACAACGGCGATGATGCGCACGGCCCGTTCGTCGAGCTGCGATTCACACTCCCCGCCGGTTGCTACGCAACCATGGTCCTCCGCGAAATCTGCAAAGACGGCCTTGAGGAGGGGCTGGGCTCCGAAAAAACTTAGATGAAGATTCGATGAAGCTCACGTGACATCCATGCGCCGGAAGGCCGGATTCGCGCGGTTCTCGGAGTCTGATAATGTTCGTGAGTATTCTGCGACTGCGCGTGCGAATAACCAGTTCGTACCGGTGGGGCGACTTCGATTACACCGCCGAGACGGCGGCGCCACAGCGACGCCGATGCACCCCTCATGATGCCCGTAACTCCAATTCGGCGCTACTATCATCAGTCGGCCTGAATCGCTATCATGGGTGGTGCCGGCTCAGCATCGGCGCTGCACGTCGGGGAAGGCTCCCCGATTGTCAAAACGAGAATGGGAGAAGGGTTATGGGGCGTTTTGGAGCGGGATGGGTAGGGATTCTTTGTGCCATCATTATCTGTAGTCCCGTTTCGGCGGGCGAGCCGTTGCCCTATTTCGATGCGCGGCTTGATTCCGCGGGGCACCCAAAGGCGAACGTGCGGAGGGCCATCTCGAACTTCGACGCGCCGCAGCGGATTCAGGCGCGGAAACTTGCCGAAGAGAATCTCGCCCGGCGGATCAAGGGACTCCGCGTGGATCGCCATCCGTTTTTCGGCACGCCACGCTTCGTCCGCTCAACGCGGCAGCTATTGACAACAGCGCCCGCCGGACAGCGCATGGCGCCCACGAGCGTGGTCAGATCCTTCATCGCGGCGGAGCCGGTCTTGTTCGACATTGCGCCGGCTGAATTGGACGATGCGAGGATGAGCCGCGAATTTGTGACCCGCCACAACGGCGTGACCCATCTGACCTATCAGCAGCAGATCGGCGGAATCGACATCTACGGTTGCGAAGTTAGAGCGAACCTGACCCCACAGGGAGAATTGATCAACGTCGCCAGTGCGATGCTGCCGCGACCGGCGGGAGACTTTCAACCGCCGGCGCCGCTGATAACTCCGCTGGATGCGATTCGCGCCGCGGCGGCAAACATCGGCACGGCCATCACAATCGCACCGGCTCCGCTCGCACCGCCGCAGGGCGTCTCTCGCAACCAGACTTGGAGCCAAACGCCGGATTTCCGAACCGACGTCCCCATCACCACGGAACTGATCTATTTCCCGTTGACTCGCACCGACATCCGGCCGGCCTGGGCACTGGTCCTCCCCGAGAAGGGCATCGGCAACACCTATGAAATGATGGTCGATGCAATCAACGGAAAGGTATTGAGGCGATGGAACCAACTCCACTTCGCATCAACTGAGCCCGTAACTCTGAGAGTATACACCAGCGACAGCCCACAGCCCGGCTCGCCGGGCACCGCAACGCCGAACGGCTTTCAGTTCCCCGAAGTGCCGCGAGACCTGCTGACGATCAACCCGGGGGATGTCACCGCGTTCTCTCCCGACGGCTGGATCAACGACGGCGACACCGACACGCAAGGGAACAACGTCGACGCCCACCTCGACCTGAACGGGAACAACGTGCCCGACCTGCCACGTCCCGACGGCGGTCCCGGCCGCGTGTTCGATTTCCCCATCGACCTGACGATGGAACCGTCCACCTATCAGGACGCGGTCGTCACCCAACTGTTCTATCTGAACAACGTGTATCACGACCGGTTGTATGCGATGGGCTTCGACGAGACGGCGGGCAACTTTCAGACCAACAATTTCGCCCTCGGCGGCATCGGCGGCGACCGTGTTCAGGCCGACGCCCAGGACAATTTTCCAGGCTCCGTGAACAACGCGAACTTCAGCACCAGCGGGGCTGACGGCTCCACCGCCCGAATGCAGATGTTCATCTTCAACGGGCCGACGCCGGACATCGATGGTGATCTCGATGCAGAGATCGTGTACCACGAATACTCGCACGGCTTGTCGATTCGCCTGTCGGGCGGCTCCGTCTTCGGCGCCCAATCCGGCGGCATGGGCGAGGGCTGGGGCGACTTCTTCGCCATCGCCCTCAATGCCGAGCCGGCGGACGATCCCCACGCGGCCTATGCGATGGGCGGCTACGCCACCTTCCAACTCGGCGGACAGGTGGACAATTACTACTTCGGCATCCGCCGCTTTCCCTACAGCACGGACCTGAACAAAAACCCCGAGACCTATGCGGACATCGATCCGGGGCAAATCTCCTTTCCCGCGGGCATTCCCCGCAGCCCGATCATCCCCAATACCGCAAACGAAGTCCATAACGTGGGCGAAGTTTGGTGCATGGCCCTGTTGGAATGCCGCGCCAACCTGTGGGACATCATGGGCTTTCCGGCCAACGATCTGATGATGCAACTCGTCGTGGACGGTTTGAAGCTGATGCCCGCTTCACCGACTTTTCTCGACGCCCGCGACGCGATCATCCAGGCAGACCTGGTCAACAACGGCGGCGCCAACAAACTGGCGTTGTGGTCGGGCTTCGCCAAGCGCGGCATGGGATTCTCGGCCGTCGCCCCGCCGGATTCAACCACAACCGGCGTGGTCGAGGCCTTCGACCTGCCGATGGGGCTGGCCGTCTCGCCGGCAACGGACCTGGAATCCCAGGGCGCAGGTGGAGGACCATTCTCCCCTGATAACATTGTCTACACGTTGGAGAGCCTCGACGACGCGGTGATCGGCTACAACGTGACCGCCACACAGCCGTGGGTCACGATCACCAACGCGTCCGGCACCATCGGCGGCGGCGCGATGGCCAGCGTGACGGTCTCGATCAACGCCAATGCGAACACCCTGCTGGACGGCCGCTACACCGACACGGTCAGCTTCTCCAATACGACCGATGGCAACGGCGATACGACGCGCGACGTGATTCTCGTCGTCGGCACACCGATGGTCGTCCTCACCGAACCATTGGATGTCGACCCCGGCTGGACGAGAGACGGAGATTGGGCATTCGGCCAACCCACTGGCGGCGGATCGAGTAACGGTGATCCCACCAGCGGCTTCACGGGAACCAACGTCTTCGGCTACAACCTCAACGGCGATTATCCGAACAATCTCCCCGCGACTTACCTCACGACGACAGCCTTTGACTTCACGGGCCTGTCCGCCGTTTCGCTCCAGTTTCAACGATGGCTCGGCGTCGAATCGAACTCCAACTTCGACGAGGCCACCATCGAGGCCAGCAACGACGGCGCCAACTGGACCGTCGTCTGGCGAGCAACGGACACCGGCGGGGACGTCAGCGACGGCGCCTGGCAGGCGCAATCAGTGGACATCGCCGCCGTCGCCGACAACCAGCCGAACGTGTTGGTTCGCTGGGGCATGGGGCCGACCGACGGCGGACTCACCTTCCCCGGCTGGAACATCGACGACGTTCAGTTCAGTGCGATCGCCGGGCAGGAGCAGCCTTTGTTCATCACCTTTCCCAACGGCACGCCTTCGTCGCTCCCGCCGGGCGCCGCCACGACTTTCCAGGTCCGAATCGTGGGTGGATCGCAATCTCTCGTGCCGGGCTCGGCCACGCTCCACCATCGCTATGACGGCGGTGCGTTTCTGACTGCCGCCTTGACGCCGCTCGGCGGTGAGTTCTTTGAGGCAGCGTTGCCCCCCACGGTCTGCGCTTCGACGCCGGAGTTCTACGTCTCTGCCGACGGGGATGGCGCCTCAACCGTGACCAATCCGATCGACGCGCCGGCGACCGCGCACACCGCCGCCATGGGAACCACCACCACGATCTTCCAGGATGATTTTGAGACCGACCAGGGATGGACCGTCGCCAATCTCGGAGCAAGCAGCGGAGACTGGCAGCGCGGTGTGCCGGTCAACGATCCGGGCTGGGATTTCGATCCGGTCTCCGACTCCGACGGCAGCGGCCAGGCGTTCCTGACACAAAACACGCTCGGCAACACCGACGTGGACGGTGGCGCAGTCGAACTGATGTCCCCGACGATCGACATGTCGGCCGGCAGTATCACAATCCAATACGACTACTTCCTCCGGCTGAACGTGGCGGATGGCAACGATCGCCTGCTGGTGGAGATCAACAACGACAACGGGGTCGGCACCTGGACAGAGATCGCCCGACACGACACCGATGGTGGGCTGAGCTGGCGGTCACATGTCATCACCCAGGGAGACCTCGATACGGCGGGCGTCGTGCTCACGCCGACCATGCGGCTGCGATTCACCGCCAATGACACGAATCCAAGCATTGTCGAGGCCGGTCTCGACGCGTTTCGGGTGGACAGCTTCGCCTGCATCGACGTCGGAGCATGTTGCGACGACACCGACGGCACCTGCGTCCTGACCTTACAAGGAGACTGCGGCGCCGGCAGCACCTACCAGGGCGACGGCATAGTATGCACCCCGAACCCCTGCTCACAGCCGTGTGCGCTGCCCGGCGACCTCAGCGGAGACACGTTTATCGATGGCGACGATATCCAGAACTATGTGGATGCGATGCTCGGCGCCTTTCATCCGTGCGCGGACATCGTAGCTCCGGCCGGCGTCATCGACGCGGCGGACACGGCGGCATTTATCGACCTGCTGGTCGGACCGTGAGGCGCGGCTTGAAAACCGCCGGCTTCTGCCGACGGCCAATCAACTGTGCGGAAGCGAGCCCGCATTTCTCACCACTTCTGTTTTGAGCGTGGTTTTCCGTCCGCGGGTAGCGCGTAGGGTCCGCTGTGCGGACCGATGAGGATTAACAGCGCTTGTTTCGGAGAAGGTCCGCGCAGCGGACCCTACGTGCCTGTGCGGAAGCCAAGCGGGACTGTGATTCGTGCCGGGGGAGGAGAAAGGCGCTCGTGCATGAATGACGAAGGCTCTGCGGCCGCGTCAGAGGTCCACGAGTCATCACAGGCTCATGTGGCCAGACCGAATGCCGGCGAGAGAATCGGCAATGAAAAGCCGTGGGCCGCTTCGACGACTTCGGTCCGGCCGTCATCGTGTGGCGGCCGATCGTCTGACTGCCTCGCGGGCACCTGCTTGATCGCCCAATCCACTTCCAGACCGGTGACGACATCGACCATCGGGATGCGCGCCGGTTGGAGGCCGTCCCAAAATACGATGGGCCGGCGCTTGAGCTTCCGGGCCCAACGAAAGAGCTTCGGTGCGGTCATGACGATGCCGATCTGCCCGATGATCTGAAACAAAATCCGCTTGCGGGCAAGAGGATCGGTTCGAAGCTTTCCAAGCAGCCGCAGCATGTTCAGCGGGTTGTAGAAGGTGGCATAGGCCCGCAGAATGTTCAGTTGCCGCTGCCAAGGGCGATCGTGTCGGCTGGCCGCCACGTGGTTTCCGTCGTAGCAATGCTGCGGGATCAAACTGCCGTCAACGGACTTGAACATGATCCCCGCCTCGGCCGCGGTCTCAAAATCGCGCGTCCCAACGGCAGGGCCGAGATAGGTGCATTGATACGACACGGCCCCCTGATCGAACATGTACCGCGCCTGATTCAGCAGACCCGACAAGTCGCCGGGGGCTGAACGGACGGGCTGCTCGTCGCTGTGGATCATCATCGCCATCGTCTCGATGCCCAGCCCACGCATCACCCCGAGCAGGTCCGCCGTCTTGCCGCTGTTTTGTCCTTTGTTGACCAACTCCGCCGTGATGTCCTCGATGCCGAAGAAAATCGCCCGCAAGCCCGCCTTCCTGCACAACGGCAGGATGTCCTGATTCTTGTAGACGTCAAACTGCGTCGCCTCGGTATAGAGGCGGATACGCTCGCCCAACGGCACGCCGCGCGTCGTTGTCCCGGCCAACGCGGTCATCAGATCAATCACCGTCTGCCGATCGTTGAAAAAGTTATCGTCGGTGCTGAAGAACTCCTCGATCCCGAAGTTCTCATGGATGTGCTTGATCTCCGCGGCGAGGCGTTCGGGGCTCTTGTGTCGCCACGTTCGCTGATTGACCGCCGGAATCGGACAGTACGAACAATTGAACTTGCAGCCCTGCGTCGAGATGACCGAGGAGATGATCGAGGTCTTGCCGACCTTCTCGGGTGGATAGGGCTTCGCCGAAAGCGTCGCGCGGCGATGCGGCGGCTCGAGCAGGCGATAGCCGGCGTCGGGCATCGGCATCTCATCCAGGTCCCGAAGCAACCGTTGGACACCGGTGTTCACCGCAACCGGCCGGCGCCGTGAAGATGCCTCGGGCGAGAGATAAACCAGCCCGGACACGCCTTCGAGTCCCCCCTCATTCCGGGTCCGCTCAAAGGCGGATCGCACGGATTCATCCGCCCGCCGTTGATCGAGAATCGTCTCCAGCAACTCCAGCAGGACGAACACTTCTCCGGTAACGGCGCAGTCCGCCCCCACACCCGGCGCCGGACCCAAATCGAAGTAATCGGCCGGTTCATAAATCGCCTTGGGACCACCGGCGAGGATGAGAGGCCGCGCATCACCCAGGCGATGGGCGTCACGAATCAGATCGTACGACGGCTCGGCGTGAACCTGCATCGCAGACACAAGCAGCAGGTCGAGCGGCAGACCATCCAGGACGGCCTCGCTCGGTTTGAAGTTCGGCGTCCACTGCTGCAAGACCACACGGACGTGCTCGAAGCCCGCGGCGTGCAGGCAATCCGCCAGCGTCCGAACCGAACACGGCGCCATGCGCTTGTCGGCATACCAATAAGGCAGCATCCTCGTCCGGAAGTCGAAGGCATAAACGATGCCGATTCGCAGATGATGGGCATCATTCCGACGGCGGAGCCGTCCGATAAGATCAGAGAATGTTCCATCAGGGAGATGAACGTCTCCGCGCTCGCGGTGTGGCAATTCCATGGCCGGGCTCCTTCAGGGCCGTGCCGCACCGAACGGGTCCAACTGTGCGGGTCCGGAGCGATCGTCGGCAGAAGCCTACCCGATCCCAAGCCCGAGGTACATACAGAATCGGGTACTGGCAAAGTTTGGGGTCCGTGACACTTTCGGCGGCCCCGAATGGGGCCGAGGACTGTTGCCACGGGTGAAGCGAGGGCCGGCAGGCCCGAGCGGAACCCGTGGGCGCCAATCCCCAAGGAACTGCCGGCCCCGTCGGGGGCCGAGGAATGCTCCACCGCTGGATCGCGTGTGCAGCAATTGAACTGCCTCCG
>Ga0326597_10001108_pt1 | contig 44639 bp, 36 predicted proteins | sample RVTome_12_FD_203789 | JGI IMG/M metagenome (GOLD analysis project Ga0326597, IMG submission 203789) | Soil microbial communities from uranium-contaminated site in the Upper Colorado River Basin, Wyoming, United States - RVT100D185 | ecosystem: Environmental > Terrestrial > Soil > Contaminated >...
TTGCGAGTCGGCATACGCGCCGCTTGCCATCAGGGCTCGGGTGTAGTCACGCGCCGCCTCGTTGATATCCCGGTCGATCCGGCGTTGCGCCTCGTTCGGGCAGCATTGAGGTTTCAGGGGGCAGTCCATCATCGCCAACTACAGTCGTTGTGCACGTTCCGACTTGATATCAGTGTAGCTGTGGGCATCGCTCTTCGGAACTGAGTTCCGCTTGAAACCGGTAGGTCCATTACAAGTAGTTGGAGTTCAGGTGCCTCGACTTGGCGGCAAATTCACCCCCGACTCTGGACGTGACCTGGACTCATTTCCGGATTCAGCCCGGTGAGGCCCGGTTTACCCTCAGATTCGGACGTGGGCGGTGGGTGCGGCTAACGGAGAAAGATGACCCGTTCGAGACCTTTTGCGGATCCACTCCAGATTGCAGTTGAAGCCTCGAGTGACTAACCTGTTGCTCGAAAACGGCACACGTCTGCGAAAAGTTGGCGCAGCAAGGGAGGCGCAGGTGCCAGACAGTTTGATCCTTTCCTCCGACTCCCACGTTTTCGAGCCGCCGGACCTGTGGACGCACCGGATCGACGATGAATTCAAAAGCCGCGGGCCGCGCATGCAACGGGTCGGCGATGTAGACCATCTGGTGATCGAGGACGGCCGGACGATCGCCGGCATCGGACTGATCTCGAATGCCGGCGCGCGCTATGAGGCGCCAGAGACGATTTCCGATCACGCCCGTTTCGAGGACGTGCACGAAGGCGGCTACGACCCCGAGCAGCACTTGAAGGACATGGTGATCGACGGGGTGCACGGCGAGGTGCTCTACCCCTCGCAGGGCCTGTTCTATTACAAGGTTGCGGATCCGCTGTTGTTCTCGGCGATCTGTCGAGCCTACAACGATTGGCTCGCCGAGTTTTGCAGCGTCGATCGCGACCGCCTCAAGGCGATCGCCATGATCAACGTCGACGACGTCGGCGACGCTGTGGGCGAATTGGAGCGCACGGCCAAACTTGGCTTCGTCGGCGCCATGATCACCGAATACCCATTGGAGGACCGTCGGTACGACCATCCAGATTACGAACCGCTATGGGCTGCGGCGGCGGCCCTGAATATGCCGCTCAGCCTGCACACCGCGACCCGACGCGTGCGCAGCAACTCCGCCCTAGGTCAGCGCACCGTGCACGACGCCAGCCGACGCGCCACCAAGGTGTTCCTGCCGGCGATCTCGGTATGCGACATGATCTTCTCCGGCGTGTTCGAGCGCCATCTCGGCCTGCGCCTTGCCATCGTCGAATTCGAGCTTTCCTGGGTGCCCTATGTCCTGACGCAAATGGACTACACCTACCGCGAACGGAACGAGGAGGCGCTTTACCGCTTTAAGGGTGACACGCTGCCCAGCGACTTCTTCGCACGGAACGTCTACCTGAGCTTCCAGGAGGACGAGATCGGCGTCCGCCTCCGCGACGTCATCGGCGTGGACGGCATGATGTGGGGCTCGGACTATCCGCACAGCGAGTCGACCTTTCCACGCTCGCGCGCGGTGCTGGACGAGATCCTCCAGGGCGTGCCGGAAGACGAAAGGGCCAAGATCGTTTGCCACAACACCGCGCGGCTCTATGGTTTCGACCTGGAAAGGATATCGAGTCCGCCGGTGATCGGCTGAGGCCCGCCGCTAGAGCCTGAGCACAAGCCGCGGCTCAAAGCAGCACGTAGCCGCCGTCGGCCACCAGCGTTGCGCCAACCACGTACGATGCCGCGTCCGAGGCCAGGAACAGCGCCAGCTTGGCCATTTCCTCAGCACTGCCATAGCGGCCCGCCGGGATATGCTTAAGGCCCTCCCGGCGTTGCTCTTCGGTGGCTAGAAAGGGTGCGGTCATGGGCGTCAGCGTACGCCCGGGAGCCAGTGCCACGACGCGAACACCATGCGGCGCCCATTCCGCGGCGGCGCTCTTGGTGAACTGTACCAGCCCGGCTTTGGCGGCGGCATAGGCGGCGCGCGTCGGCGCACCGTGGAAGGCCAGCTGCGAAGCGGTATTGACGATGACGCCGCGACCACGCGCAACCATGCCTTCGCCTATCTGCCGCGCCAGCAACATCGGGCCGGTCAAATTTATCGCAATGATCCTCTGGATCGTTTCCGGCGACTGCTCCAGCAGCGGGCCAGCCTGAATTATGCCGGCGTTGTTGCACAGCACGTCGACCGGATCCGCCGCCGCGGCCAGCGCCGCGATCGAGGACGCGTCGCCCTGATCGTAATGATGGAACGCCACGCCTCCGAGTCTTTCGGCTTGCTTCTCGAGGGCCTCGCCATCGATATCCGCCAAAATCACTTCGCCGCCGTGGGCGGCAAAGGCGGCCGCCATGGCCGAGCCAATACCACCTGCGGCCCCGCTTACCAGCACACGCCGGCCCGTGAAATCCAGGTCCCGACTCGCGATCACGCCCCGCCTCCTCTAACCGCCATGGTAGGTCTTAACGGCCACTCTTGCACGCGTTCGCCGGCTGGCGCCTCAAGGTCGCCTGACAGCTCGAGGCGATGCGTCTGCTCGGCGTCATGATGTGCACAGGATGCCATAGCCACCGAGGCGGTCGGCAATACCGTGCTCACGCAGCGCCAGCCAGTAGGTGGCGGTGTTGACCGCGACGACCGGTTTGCCGAGTTGCGTTTCCAGATCGGCCACGAAGCCGGCACACACCAAGGCGGTGCCGACCTGCAACAGAACCTCGACCTCGGGGCTGTCCACTCGCGCGAAGGCGTCGCGCACCGCCGACTCAGGGACCCGCGAGGTGGACCCCCGGCGCTCTCGCGCGGTGCCAAATCCGGCTATGTTCACAATGGAGAAGCCGTGCCCGGAAAAATACGCTTCGAGGTTACGGTTGGCTTCCGGCAGATAAGGTGTGACGAGCCCGAGCCTCCGCGCGCGGAGGGCATCCAGCGCCGCGACCACCCCGTCAGAGGCTGTCGTCGCCGGAAGGCCGGTCGTCTCCTCGATGAAGGCGCGTAACCGCTGGGACGCAGTGATGCCGCCAGCCATGTATTCCGGGGTATAGGCCAGGACGATGCGGTCGGGCTCGCACGCTAGCGCCAGATCGAGGGTCGGACGCATCAGATCGATCAGGCCTTCGACGGTGTCCGGCTGGCCGGGGAACGGAAAGCGGTAGGTCTGGTTGGTCACGCCCGCCGGGCGCAGCGCCGCCATGTCCGGTTCCGCCACGGTATTGGTAGCCGGTAGCAAGACAGAAAAGACAGCGCGAAATCCGAATGCGTCGGTAATGAGTGATGTTCCTTTGTTTACCCTGTCCGGCTGGCCGATCGCTTGACGCCTTTAACCGGCCGCTTGCGGTCGTTTCGCCAAGAATACCAGGGGCAGGACCAGTACAGCGAGGGCGGCGTAGGCGTAATAGGCATTGATATAGCCGATCATGCTGGCCTGGCGTCCGATCTCTGCACTGAGCGCGGCCAGGCCTTCGGGCGTACCGGCATCCCAACCGCCCATCACAGAACCGAACTTCAGATGCTCGTTGAACGGATTGAGCACTTCGACGATTTCAGCGTAGCTGGCCCTACCACTGCGTACGACCAAGCTGGCGCTAATGGCAATGTGCACGCTAGAGCCGATGTTACGCAGCAGATGAAACACCGATGCTGCTTCGGCAAGGTGGCGTGGCGCGAGTGTAGCAAACGTAACGACGGTGATTGGCGACCAGATGAGTCCGATCCCGAAGCCTTGAAGCATGGTGGTCCAGGCCACTCCCCAGGTGGTCATGTTGACATCGAATCGGGCCATGGCGAAGCCAGCCAAGCCTTGTGTCAAGAAGCCCAACAAGATGCTGAGGCGGGGATCGAGCTTCCGCAGGAAAGCCAGCACGACGACGGAGCCGGCCAGCAGACCAACGCCGCGGCTCGCTTGCAGAATGCCGATCACGGATTCTGGATAATCCCGGAGACCCTGCAACATCGTCGGCTGCAGCACCAGAGTAGTGAAATAAAGCATGCCGAAAACGAAGCCGAGCGCGACGCCGACGGTGTAATTGCGGTCCAGCAGCAGGCGAGGATCTAGGAAGGGCCGCTTGCTCGTCAACGCGTGAACGACAAACAGGTAGAAGGCGCTAGCAGCGATGACCGCCTCGAGAACGATCTCCGTGGAGCCGAACCAGTCCAGCCGTTCGCCGCGGTCGAGCATGATCTGCAACGCCGAGACGGCGATAGCGAGAAACGCGAAGCCGTACCAGTCGAAGGGTGGACTCGAACCCGCCTCGCCGGCCTCATCGATGTAGGCCCAAATGGCAACGACGCAGGCTGCCGCCAGCGGTACCACCATCAGAAAGACCCAGCGCCAGCCGTAGTCTTCGGAGGCGTAGCCGCCCAAGACCGGTGCGATGATGGAGCCGAGTGTGATGCCGATTGACCAGAGCACGAAGACCCGACCGTGTTCTGACCTGGGGTATATTTGCAGAACGATGGCCTGACTGATCGGCAGCAATGGCGCGCCTGCCGCGCCCTGAATCGCACGATAGACCACGAGCTCCGCGAGCCCGCTGGCCAAGCCGCAGGCCGTACTGGCCAGCGTGAAGATGCCAGCCGCCCACAACATGACGCGGCGACGTCCGAAGCGGCCATTGAGCCAGCCGCTAAGGGGCGTCGCCACGGCGGTCGCCAGCAGGTTCGAGGTAACAATCCAGGTGATCTGGTCCTGCGTCGCCGCGAAGCTGCCTTGCAGCTGGGGAAGCGTGACGTTGGCCACCGTGATGGTCAGCACGTATGTGGCGATTGTCACCGTCAGGGTCAGCAGAACCGCCCGCCGGCGTGCGGGTGACATAGCGTTGGTCTCGGACGGACTCGTCAAGCCCCGGAAGATAGCTCGGCAAGGCCTTGAGAACCATCGGATATAGGCGGAAGAGCCGCGGCCAGGCTTGGGATCTCTACCGGCCTAGCGCGCGGCTCGCCCGCCACCTGCCCAGCCGGCGAGATTCGCCAGATCAGGTGTCCGGATAATTGATCGCGCGGGCACGGCCGAAGGCTGGGCGTCGGGTGAGTGCATCGAGATAGCGCGAGACTTCAACCGTTAGCGGCAGGTCGCGAGCTTGAGCGGCGAAAAGACAAGATCCCAACAGAATGTCGGCCGCGGTGAAGGCATCGCCAACGATGAAGTCGCGGCCGTCGCGCAGTTCATGCTCGACTAGATGCAGTTGATCGGAGAAATACGCCCGAGCCGCGGCGACCGCCGCTGGCGCCTCTCCATAAATGGCACTCAAGTCGCCGTGGCGCCGGATCACATAGAGGCTTATCGCGTCCAATTCCATCATGGCGAAAAAGCACCATTGAAAAAGTGAAGCGCGGCTGGCGGGATCGTGGGGAAGGCGGTCGGTCGTGGCCATTAGGTGCAGGACGATGGCCGCGCTTTCACGCAGCACCAGGCCGTGCTCCTGCAAGACCGGGATTTTCGAGTTCGGACTGAGTGCTAGAAAATCGTGTCGCCGCACCTCAGGTGAACGCGTGCGTACCGGTTCCACGCGATAGTCCAACCGCAACTCCTGCAGGGCCCAGTGGGCCCTCATGGTTCTGGAAGTACCGATGCCCCATAAAACCCGATCATGCCGGTCAGTCACGATGCGCCTCATGCCCTGTCGTCGCCGAGGAGCAAAAGCTCAAAGCGCGTACCTATGGGACCGGAGCACCCCGCGCCATCGGCGGCCATGATAGCTGTCAACCGCCGTTTTGCCCGCATCGACTTCCCGACAGTGTAGCGGCGACAAGATCCTTTCAAAACAACGAGCGATCGTTATTCGCTCCGCTGCCGTCGCTCTTTGGCGACATGTCGCGGTCCTGATCGGTTCGGGTCGACGGTAAATTTTCGCCCAAATATCGGACATTCCCTTCTGAACCGGGAGATTCAGGCTGCCGGGACCGGCATGCGTGCCGACCGGCTGGAAGCGGGCGCCATCGAACGGCTGTGAGCCTACCATCCGGCAGCGGAACGCTCCGCCCGATGCTGTCTCTGTTCCTCGCCGCATATTTCCAGTGGGCTGCTTCCGTTATCCCTTTCGACTTTCTAGACTTTGTCCTTCCGCAGCGATCACCGGGACGAAGCGATGACAGGGGCTGACATAAGGGAGAAGGTTGTCGTCATTACCGGCGGCGCCGGCGGCTTCGGCCGCGCGCTGACGCGGCACTTCGTCGAGGACGGCGCCCGCGTGGCCAGCCTGGACGTGGCGGCCGGGGGCGTCGACAGCCTTGCCGCCGAGATGCGGGGGCTCGGCAATGCCGCCGGCGCTTTCCTGCCGCTGGTCGCCGATGTCGCCGATCCCGCCGCCTGCCGGCAGGCGATCGAGGCGACGCTGCGCCGGTTTGGCCGGATCGATGCCCTGATCAACAATGCCGGTCTCGGCATGTCCCGCATCCGCCGCGACCACATGAAGCGGCCCGTCCGGACCGCGGAAGTGGATGCCGAGACCTGGCAGGCATTTCTCGCCGTCAATGCCGGCGGCGCCTTCAACATGGTCAAGGCGGTACTGCCGCATTTCGAGGCCGCGGGCCACGGCCGCATCATCAACGTCACGACCAGCTTCTTCACCATGCAGCGCGGCGGCTACCTGCCCTATGCCGCTTCCAAGGCCGCCCTGGAAGCGGCGTCGGCCTCCTGGGCCGAAGAGTTCGCGGGCAGCGGCGTCACGGTCAACGTGGTGGTACCGGGTGGCCCGGCCGATACGCCGATGGTGACCGAGGAAGCGGGCTTCGACCGCTCGGCCCTGATTCCGCCGGACGCCATGTTCTGGCCCATGCGCTGGCTGGTCTCTGACGCGGGCGCCGGGACCTCCGGCTGTCGTTTCATCGCCGCCAACTGGGATCCGGCGACACCCGTCGAAGAGGCCATCGCCGCGAGCGGCTCGCCGATCGCCTGGCCCGATCTCAAGGGCACGGTGGTCTGGCCGGGTGGCATCGACGCCGCTACGCGCTGACGACAACCGGAAGGAACTGAGGCATGGGTGAGCTCGAAGGCAAGGTCGCCGTGATCACCGGCGCGGCGAGCGGGATCGGTCGCGCCACCGCCAGGCGCTTCGTCGAGGCCGGCGCGCGGGTTGTCATTGCCGACATTGAGGACGAGCCGGCCCGGCAACTGGCACACGATCTGGGAGCGCCGGCGAGCTTCCTTCACACCGATGTCGGCGATGAGGCGCAGTTGGAAGCCGCAGTGGCACACGCCGTCGCCACCTTCGGTCGCTTGGACGTCATGCACAACAACGCCGGCTTCAGCGGCGTCACCGGCCGCATCGAGGAGATCCCCGCCGACGGCTACGATCACACCATGTCGGTGCTGCTGCGCGGCGTCTATCTCGGCATCAAGCACGCCGCGCGCGTGATGAAGCCGCAGCGGAGCGGCGCGATCGTCTCCACCGCGAGCATCGCCGGCATCTCGACCGGGATTTCCGCGCCGCACGTCTACAACGTCGCCAAGGCCGGCGTCATTCACCTGACGCGCTCGGTCGCGGTCGAGCTGGGCCCGGCCGGCATCCGCGTCAACTGCGTCTGCCCGGGCTTCATCGCCACGCCGATCTTCGCCCGCTCGCTCGGCATGCCAAGCCAGATGGCGCAGCAGTCGGTCGAGACGGTCGAGCCCCTGCTGCGCGACATGCAACCGATCAAGCGGGCCGGCCGGCCCGAAGACATCGCCGAGGCGGTGCTGTGGCTCGCCAGCGACAAGGCGAGCTTCGTCACCGGCCATGCGCTCGTCGTCGACGGTGGCGCCACCGCCGGCACCAAGTGGGAGCCCAGTTCCGAGCGCGCCCGCATGCTCAAGGAGGCAATGAACTACCAGGGGTGATCTCGGGCGCGACCGGCGTCTGACCCGGCTAAACGGAGGATACAGGTGACCACATTCGTTCTTATTCACGGCTCCTACCAGGGCGGCTGGATCTGGCGGCCGGTGGCGACGCGCCTCGGCGGCCAGGGCCACCGGGTTTACGCGCCCTCGCTCGACGGCTGTGCCGAGCGCGCCGGACAACTGCGCCCCGGCATCACCACGGAGACGCAGGCGGCGGAGCTCGCCCAGCTGCTGTTCTACGAGGACCTCCGCGACGTCGTGCTGGTCGGTACCTCGAGCGGCGGCATGGTGCTGGCGAAGGTGGCCGAGCTCGCGCGCGACCGTGTCGGCCGGCTGGTCTTCGCCGATGCGCTGGCGCTCCGCCACGGCGAGACGATCCGCGACATCGTCAAACGGCCGGCCGCGGTCAACACCGAGCTGGCGCTCGGTCCGAGCCGCGAGGACGCGGAAGGCCGGCTCTTCGCCGACCTGGAGCCGGAACAGCGCGCCTGGGTGCTGGAGCGCTATACGCTCCACCCCGCCGCCATCTACACCACGCCGGTCGAGCTCGAGAGCTTCTGGTCGCAGAGCTGGAACGCCTCGGTGATCTATTGCCGCCGCGCGGTAAATCCGGGCGAAGCCCATCAGCGGCGTTGCGCCGAAGCCCTGGACGCGCGCTGGCACGAGCTCGACACCGGCCACTATCCCATGTTGAGCGAGCCGGAGGCGCTGACGCGGCTGATCCTGGCCGGCTGATCGGCAAGTGGCCGCAGCGACGCCTGAGCCCGCCGGCAGATCTCGGGCAGGAACACGGAGGTTGAGCCGGCGGTAGGCGGTGGCAGTGGCCTCGTCGCCGGGTCGCAACAGCACGGCGGTGGTCCCGGAGTCGACGCGAGCCGTATGGCTAAAGCAATGTGAACATTGAATATGACGGCGATGTTAGACTTGGCGTCGGCAAAAAATAATATCGCCGAAAATGCCTACCGGCGGGACCCGACCCGTTTCGGACGTGGACCGGGTTCACATTCACAAACGGTCCATCCAAGCTCCCGTCTACGTTCCGGTCGAGACGCTTAAGGTGGCCGCCCTCGCGGACGTCCGGGCCAGCTGGCCCTTTTTCGCTCAACCGGTGGGGCTCCGCCCGCGCGCGGATTTGAGCAGCGGACGCAGCGAGAAGAGCAGCAGCAGCGCCGAGCAGGCCAGCAGCGTCATGCTGATCGGCCGCTCCAGGAAAACCATGAAATCGCCCTGGGAGATCAGCAGCGTCCGCTTCAGGTGCTCCTCCATCAGCGGCCCCAGGATGAAGCCGAGCAGCAGGGGTGCGGCCGGATAGTGAAACATCGACAGGAAGTAGCCGACCACGCCGAAGACGACGACGACGTAGATGTCGAAGACATTGTTGTGGATGGAATAGACGCCGATGCCGATGAAGAACAGCATCGCCGGATAGAGCACGTGATAGGGGATCGCCAGCAGCCGCACCCACAGGCCGATCAGCGGGATGTTCAACACCAACAGCAGCACGTTGCCGATCCAGAAGCTGGCGACCAGCGCCCCGAACATGTCGATATGCTCGCTCATGAACTGCGGGCCGGGCACGATGCCGTGAATCATCATGGCGCCGATCAGCACCGCCATCAGCGCGTCCCCCGGGATGCCCAGGCTGAGCGTCGGGATGAAGGCGGCCTGGACGGCGGCGTTGTTGGCCGCCTCCGGCGAGGCCACGCCTTCGACGGCGCCTCGGCCGAAGCGCGAGGGATCCTTCGCCACGCGTTTCTCCAGCGCGTAGGCCATGAAGGTGGCGATCGCCGCGCCCGAGCCCGGGAGCGCGCCGATGCCGGCGCCGACGGCGCTGCCGCGCAGCGTCGGCAACACCGAATCTCTGACGTCTTGCCGCGTCGGGACGAGCGAGCGCAGGGTGATCGACTTCGGGTCGATGGTGAACTTCTGCTCGCGCCCGACGCTGGACAGGATCTCCGCGACGCCGAACAGGCCCATGGCCACCGGCACCAGATGCAGGCCGTCGCCCAGCTCCAGAACGCCGAAGGTGAAGCGGAACCAGCCGGTGTTGAGATCGGTGCCGACGCAACCCAGGGCCAGGCCGGCCACCACCATGGTCAGGCCCTTCAAGGGCGAGCCGATCGACAGCGTCGAGGCCGCGATCAGCCCCAGCAGCATGATCGAGAAGTACTCGGCCGAGGAGAAGCGGAGCGCGAACTCGGCGACGACGGGCGCGAACCACATCATCAGCAGAATCGCCAGCGAGCCGCCGATGAAGGAGGTGATCGTGGTGATGAAAAGCGCCGGTCCGGCCCGGCCTTGCAGCGTCATCGGATAGCCGTCGAGGGCGGTCACCGCCGACGTCACGGTGCCGGGGATGTTGAGCAGGATGGAAGAGGTCGAGCTGCCGTACTGCGCGCCGTAGAAGATGCCGGCCAGCATGATCAAGGCGATCGTCGGATCGAGATAGAAGGTCAGCGGCAGGCAGATCGAGACCGCCGCCATCGCCCCCACCCCCGGCAGCACGCCGACGAAGGTGCCGATGGTGACGCCGATGAAACAGAACAGCAGGGCCTCGAGCGAAAACGCGATCTCGAAACCTGCGGCGACGGTGGCGAGCGTCTCCACCGCGGTCACCACCAAAAGGCGCGGAGTGGCACGCCGATGGCGCGGATCAGCACGACATAGGCCAGCAACGTGATCACGGCCGTCGTCCAGAAGAGCGCGCGCGGCCGTACCGGACGGCTGCCCAGCCCGCTGAGCAGCACCAGGACGGCGGTCGCCGGCACCAGGCCGGCGTTCTCGATCATCAGCGCGAAGGCGATCAGGCCCAGCGGGACCATCGTGAACGGCCTGATCGCCAGCACGGGCGGTGGCGTCGCCAGGTGGCGGACCTCGAGCACCAGCGAGACGCCGAAGACGATCAGTACGATGCCGATCCATACCGGGAAGAAGCCCGGACCCATGCGGCTCAGGCTGCCGTAGGGATAGCCGCTCGCCTCCCAGATCATGAACGCGCCGACGGCGACTAAGGCCAGCGCGGCGACGATCTCGCGGACGTTGAGCGTTCGGATGCGCATTCCTTCGTCATCCCGCCTGGCGCGCGGACAGCGGTCGCGCCGTCGGCCGGCCGCGCCAGAGCCCAAAGGCCGGCGCGGCCGCGAGCCGCGGGAAGCGCGGCCCCAGCCAATCCGCTAGTTCGGCTTGATGCCCGAGGCCTCGATCAGGTCCAGCATGCGTTCGGCGTCCGCCTTCAGGAAGGCGGCGAACTCGTCCGGCCCCCGGTAGGCGACCTGCGCGCCCCGTTCCTCGAGCGTCTTGGCGACCTCGGGCATCTTCAGCGACTTCTCGATCGCGCCCGCCAGCGCCTCCAGCGTGCTCTTCGGCGTGCCGGCCGGTGCGGAGATGCCGTACCAGGTGCTCATCGCGAAATCGGGGAAGCCCGCCTCTTCCATGGTCGGCACGTCGGGAAGCTGCGTGGCGCGCACGTCGTTGGCCACGCCAAGCGCCCGCAGCTTGCCGTCGCGGACGTGTCCAAGGACCGGCGAGACGTTGAGGAACGCCATGTCGACATTGCCGGCCAGCAGGTCGACCACGGTCGGCGCGGCGCCCTTGTAGGGCACGTGGGTCAGCTTGATGTCGCCCCGCTGCTGCAGCAGGACGCCCAGCATCTGCGGCAGGCTGCCGACCCCGACCGAGCCGAAGGTCATCGAGCCGCCCGCTTCCTTCGCCGCGGCGACCAGCTTCTTCACGCTCGTCCAGGGCCGCGAGGACGGCACCACCAGCACGTTGGGAATGACGGCGATCGTGGCGACCGTGGCGAAATCGTCGATACCCTTGTAGCCGACATTCTCGCGAATCGCCGGATTGACGATGTGCGTCGGGGCGCCGCCGATGAACAGCGTGTAGCCGTCCGGCTTCGACCTGGCGACATAGGACGCGGCGATCGCCGTTCCCGCTCCGGGCTTGTTCTCGACCACGACCGGCTGGCCCAGGATCTCGCCCATCGGACCGGTGATGGTCCTTGCCAGAAGGTCCGCGGGTCCGCCGGCGGAATACGGGTTCACTATGGTGATCGGCCGCTCCGGGAAGTTCTGCGCCGCCGCACCGCCGGCCGACGCCATCGCCAACAACGTCAGAACGGCTGTTGCCCATCGCCTCATTCGTCCCTCCTTCACTGATACCGCGGAACTCCGGTCCCGCGCTCTCCGCGGTGCTCGCTTGGCCGCGCAGCTGCCTTGAACTGCTGAAACGTTCATAGTTTAAATGAATGTTAGGTTAGCAGCCGCGGCGCGCGCAACAAGCCGGACCGGCGGATCGACGTGCGGCCCGGCGCCCCCTGAAGCAACGACGTACGGAGGAGCGACGCCATGAACCAGCTGTTCCCGACCACGCTGGTGGGAAGCTACCCGCAGCCCGACTGGCTGGTGGACCGTGAACGGCTGAGCACGATGGTGCCGGCGAGGGCGCGCGCGCACGAACTTTGGCGCATCCCCGAACCATGGCTCGAGCAGGCACAAGACGATGCCACCATCCTGGCGATCCGCGATCAGGAGCGCGCCGGCATCGACATCGTTACCGACGGCGAGATTCGGCGCGAAAGCTACTCCAACCGCTTTGCCGTGGCGCTTGAAGGCATGGACGCCGACAACCCGGCACAGATCCCGGCCCGCACCCCGGGACGCTACCAGATCGTGCCCCGCGTCGTCGGCAGGATCCGGCGCACCCGGCCCGTTTGCGTGCGGGACGTCGAGGTACTGCGGGCCAACACCGACCGCCCGATCAAGATCACGATCCCGGGCCCCTTCACCATGACGCAACAGCTTATCGACGAGCACTACGCTGACGAGCAGGCTCTCGCCATGGATTGCGCGGCGGCGATCAACGAGGAGGTACGCGATCTTTTCGCGGCCGGCGCCGACGTCGTGCAGCTCGACGAGCCGTTCCTGCAGGCGCGCCCCGACGCGGCACGCCGCCTCGCCATACCGGCGATCGACCGTGCGCTCGAGGGGGCCGGCGGCAGCACCGCCGTGCATCTCTGCTTCGGCTACGGCAAGCTGGTCAAGGACAAGCCGTCCTCCGGCTACTCGTTCCTTCACGAACTGGAGCAATCGAACGCCGATCAGATTTCGATCGAAACGGCGCAGCCCGATTTGGACTGCGCCATCCTCGAGGCCCTGCCGAGCAAGACCATCATGTTGGGCGTGCTCGACCTGTCGACCGACAGCGTCGAGACGCCGGAGGCGGTGGCCGCGCGCATCCGCCGCGCGCTTGCCCACGTGGCGCCCGAACGCCTGGTCATCGCGCCCGATTGCGGCATGAAGTACCTGTCCAGGGCGGCCGCCTTCGCGAAGATGAAGGCGATGGTCGAGGGGGCGGCGATCGTGCGCCGGGAGGTCGCCGATTAGGGCAGGCCGGGGGCGAACCGCCCGCCCCTGTGGTCGCTACCTCGGCACCCGGTTGCCGCACGCCCGGACTTCAGGAACTTCAGTCCAACAATGACAAGCCAACTGAGAAGTGCCGCCGAGTTTGTCTCTCCAGCTCGAGTCGCGTGTCGTCGCCAATGTCGCTTGTCGGTTACACCGGGGCCTCGTGGGCGGCCCATGCCGACGGCGAGAATCGGCAAGACAGGTTTGAATATGATGTGGCGAGGAACTTGTCGACTTGCACAAACTCACTGTCGATTAGTTCCTCTGACCCCGCTATTCGACTAGATTATGCGTCTTCCTACCTAGGCATATTGCGCAACGTACAGGTGGAAAGGGAGGATCCAAAGTATTCTTGCGGCCTGTTCAACTACGATGACTTTCTTCGGCTTGAAAAATATGTTTATTATGGCGGTAACTTGACCGGAAAAGTAAAATCTTTGCGTGCTTTTGACGATGCAGGCAATCCTGTCTCCAGAGATACAGGATGGATACGAGCGCAATGTCCGGAAGCGGGGTAAACCTGCCGTCAGGCCAAGGCTGCGGCAGAGGGGGTTTTAGCCGACTTCAGACAATGGCGATCCCGACAACGCAATCTCGTTCGCTGTTTCTCGGACACTGCACCACCGCTACACTCACGCTATGGCGGCGCGAACACAGAGGCGGTTGGCGGCGATCGTCGCGGCGGATGTGGCCGGCTACTCCCGGCTGATCGGCACGGACGAGGAAGGCACATTGGCGGCGCTAAGGGCGCACCGTCGAGAGCTGATCGATCCGCTGATCGTTGAGCATGGCGGTCGCATCGTCAAAACCATGGGCGACGGGCTGTTGTTGGAGTTCCCCTCGATCGTCGACGCCACGCGATGCGCCATTGAAGTCCAGAAAGGCATGGCCGCGCGCAATGCCGACGTGCCGAGTAACAGACGGGTTGCGTTCCGCATCGGCGTCAACCTAGGTGACATCGTTATCGACGGTGAGGACATCCTTGGCGATGGCGTGAACATCGCCGCCCGACTTCAGGCGATTGCCGAGCCTGGTGGCATTGCGATTTCACGCCGGGTTCATGAGGACGTGCAGGACCGTCTTGATGCCTCGTTTGAGGATGCTGGTGAGCGATCGCTGAAGAACATTGCTAGGCCGGTTCAGGTATGGCGCTGGTCGTCCGCGGGAACCTCCGCTGGGGTTGCACAGGAAGTCGTTCGCGACGACGCATTACCGCTGCCTGACAAGCCGTCCATCGCCGTCCTGCCTTTCATCAACATGTCAGCCGATCCAGGGCAGGAGTACTTTGCCGACGGCATAGCAGAAGACATCATCACTGCCCTATCCCGAATTCAGTGGTTCTTTGTCACGGCTCGAAACTCAAGCTTCACCTACAAGGGCATTGCCGTGGACGTGCGGCAAGTCGGGCGCGAACTAGGCGTCCGTTACGTCTTGGAAGGAAGTGTTCGTCGTTCAGGACGGCGCCTCCGAGTCACGGCCCAGTTGATCGACGCGACAACAGGCCAACACGTTTGGGTTGAACGCTACGATCGGGAGCTCAGTGACATCTTCGAGGTGCAGGACGAAATCACCCGCAACGTCGTTGCCTCGACGCGGACCCAGGTGCAGCTGATCGAAGGGTCACTATTCGAGAAATTGGAGAAACCTTCGCTGCCCGTTTGGGCGTTGGTGAACCGGTCATGGAAATTGATGTACGAGATGACCGCAAATTCACTGACTGAAGCAAAACGCCTTGGCATGGAGGCCATTGCCGTAGACCCAGGTAGTGGCCGTGCCCATCAAGCCCTCGCCGTGCACCTCTGGCATTTGGCCTGGATGGGCTTTGCCGAGGACACGCACGCGACCTTGGCGGAAGGTCGGAGAATGGCTGAGCGAGCCGTCAGACTGAACGACGGCGACGAGTACTCGCATTGGATACTCGGATTGCTGCAAATGGCGAATGGTGAGTATGACAAGGCGATCGCAGAGCTTGAACGTGCGATCGAAATCAATCCAAATTGCTCGCTGGCCTACGGCAGCCTTGCCACAACTCTGAATCATGCCGGATGCCCAGAGGAAGCCGTCAGCTACAACGAGATCGCAATACGTTCGAATCCACGAGATCCAAGTATATTTTATCGCTACAACGGTTTAGCGCTGTCGCATTTCCTTTTGCAGCAGTTTGATAACGCCGTTCAATGGGCCCGAAAAGCGATCCAGCACAAGCCAAGCTGGTTTCAGGGCCATGCTGTTCTGGTAGCGAGTCTTGTGGAGCTCGGCCGCCCGGATGATGCGCGAAAGGCACTCGGGGATTATTTGACGCAGTTTCCGAACGCAACTCTCGCTGAAATTCGAGCACTACCTTTTCGAATTCCGGCGCATCGTGAACAATTGATCAACGCTCTGTGCAAGGCTGGCCTTCGGGAATGACCCAAGGGGGTCAAATTTCGCCTGTCTTGCAACGCTAATGGAAGGTCCGCTCTTGGCTGCGTTTCGGACCTGATCTGCGGAATAGCACATGATTTCCCGCGCCCTCGCGCATGCGGTGGCCGTGTGCCGCCAGCGCCGCGGCGATCCGCCGGGCGATCTCGCGCGTCCCGTTTGCAGCGCTGGCGGGGCGGACCCAGATGGCAATCCCGGGCGGGACTTCGGCATGCGCCGTCGAACGGCTGACGTGACATATCCGGTACCACCGAGTCTCGCGGAATCTCATCTGACCGTCAGGCAGGCGCAGTCGACGAGTTGCATAACGCGCTGCACAATGTCCCCGAGAAGCCGGCTGCTGACGCAATCGGCGCCGTGGCGTCCCATGACGATCAGGTCGATATCCCTTTCCTTGGCGAAGGCGGCGATGCTGTCGCTCGGGCGTCCGACCCTCACCTCTTCGTGCAGCAAACGCACGTGCAACATGCGCGCCCGCGAGGCGGCGCGCGCCATCATTTGCTGCGTGAAGGACACCAGATAACGATCCTCACCCCGCATCACCGATTCCATTTGCGCCAGCTGTTCCAGCCCTGGCGGCAGCGAATAACCGGCACTGTCGTCGATGACATGCAGAAGGAATACCTCCGCGCCAAATGCAGCACCTAGGCGGCTCGCCGCTTCGACTGCGCGCATCGAAGCCTCCGAACCATCTATCGGCACCAGGACGCGGCTGTACATCGGGCCTCTTTCCAGCAGGCACCGGGCACTGCTCGAATTGCAAGTCTGGAAGATCTCGGCCGCGTTTTCTTTGACCTGCGTCAATTCGCTTTGGCCGCAGCGCCGGGGAATTGACCCGCATCAACACTAACCACTCGGAAGTCGGCACAATGCCGTGGCCGAAACGGAACGGCATTGGCGCTCTGCAAACGGAGAGACGGGGGTCGAATCCGAAGCGGGAACGGCAACTGGATATCGAAACCGGGATGGTGGAACGCACCAAAAGCTACGTCCATCGAGGCGGCACCGAGACACTGCTCGGGACCACGATCCCGGCGCATTTCGCCGCCGTGGCGGCGCAGCATCCGGAAAACGACGCCATCGTCGACCGGCAGCATTGTAGGCGTCTGAGTTATGCGGAGCTCGCCGCCGAGGTCGACCGGGTCGCCAAAGGCCTTCTGGGCCTGGGTTTCGTCAAGGGCGAGCGTGTCGGTATCTGGTCAACCGACAACGTTGAATGGCTCCTGGTACAGATGGCGACGGCGCGCATCGGCGTGGTGCTGGTCAACATCAACCCCGCCAATCGGCCGCCCGAATTGGCCTATGCGCTCGAACGCTCCGAGGTCCACGGTGTCGTCACCATTCCCAGTTTCCGGACCAGCAACTACGTCGAGATGCTGCGCGGGTTGATACCCGAGCTCGACGGTCCGACCACCGAGATTAACAATGTGCAACTGCCGAACCTGCGCCGCGTCGTGCTCTACGACCCGAAGAAACCCAAGGTCACGCAGCGGCCAGCGCCGGGATTCCTGACTTGGCAGGAGCTTCTGGATGCGGGCACGGAAATCGCCGATGCGCGGCTCGACGAGGCGACCGGCGACCTGGACGCAGACGATCCGATCAACATCCAGTACACCTCGGGCACCACGGGTTTTCCCAAGGCGGTGGTGCTGAGTCACCACAACATCCTCAACAACGCCTACTTCACCGCCAGGGCGATGCGCCTGGAGGCGCGGGATCGGCTTTGCGTGCCGGTGCCGTTCTACCACTGCTTCGGCATGGTGCTGTCGAACCTGCTCTGCCTGTCGGTCGGCGCGACCATGGTGGTGCCGGCGGAGCACTTCGACCCCCTGGCGACGCTGCAGGCGATCGCCGCCGAGCGCTGCACGGCGGTGCACGGCGTGCCGACGATGTTCGTCGCCCAGCTCGAGCACCCCCGCTTCAGGGAATTCGATCTGGCCAGTCTCCGCACCGGCATCATGGCCGGTGCCCAATGCCCGCCGGAGCTGATGCGCAGGGTCATCCACGAGATGCACTGCCGCGAGATCCTGATCGGTTATGGACAGACCGAGGCGTCGCCGATCACCCATCTGACAGTGCCGGAAGACAGCTTTGAGCGGCGCACCGAAACTGTCGGCACCAACCTGCCCCACCAGGAGGTCAAGGTGGCCGATCCGAAAACCGGCGCCACGCTTACTGTTGGCGAGGTCGGTGAGGTCTGCTTCCGCGGCTATCACGTGATGCGCGGCTATTACGGGGATGACGAGGCGACGGCCAGAACCATCGATCCGACGCGCTGGCTGCACTCAGGCGATCTCGGCTGGATGGACGCGGACGGCTATCTGCGCATCACCGGGCGGATCAAGGAGATGATCATCCGCGGCGGAGAGAACATCTACCCGGCCGAGATCGAGCGCGTCATCTTCGCCCATCCCAAAGTCGCCCAGGTAGCCGTCTTCGGCCTGCCCGATCCCCGGCTTGGCGAGGCGGTTGCGGCCTGGGTGCAAGCGCACGAGGGCGTGAGCCTGAGCGCGGACGAGCTGCGCGCCTACTGCCGCAGCCAGCTGGCGCACTTCAAGGTGCCGAAGCACATCCGCCTCGTCGATGCCTTTCCGATGACGGTCACCGGGAAAATCCAGAAGTTCAAGATGCAGGAGATCGAGGCTGCAGAGCAGGCCGGCGCCGATGCTTGATCACCATCAATGAATTCTTTCGGCTGTACCCGCAGTCTCGCGTGGCGCAGCAGGAATTCCACGATGACCGGCTCTGGTGCCTTTGCCGACGATCTCGGACCTCACAAGATCATCGAGGTCTGGGAGCCGAAGCTCGGCCTGGAAGCCATCCTCGTCGTCGACAATGTCGCCTGCGGCCCGTCGATCGGCGGCCTGCGAATGGCACCGGACGTGACCAAGGAGGAGTGCTTTCGCCTCGCCCGGGCCATGACCCTGAAGAACGCCGCTGCCAGCTTGGCGCACGGCGGTGGCAAGTCGGTGCTGCGGGCCGATCCGAAAATGCCGCTGGAGCAGAAGGAACGGCTGGTCCGCGCCTTCGCCTCGGCCCTGAGGGGTGAGAGCGCCTACATCTTCGGCCCCGACATGGGTACGGACGAGCGGTGCATGGCCTGGGTCAAGGACGAGATTGGCCGCGCCGTCGGCCTGCCGGCGGAGCTGGGCGGCATCCCGCTCGACGAGCTGGGTGCGACCGGCTGGGGCCTCCGCCACGCCATCGAGGCGGCACTCGCCCATCTGAACCAGCCGCTGCAGGGGGCCCGCGTCGTGGTCCAGGGATACGGCGCTGTCGGCTACCACGCCGCGCGCTTCCTGGCTGGAAAGGGCGCGCGCCTGGTGGCCGCGTCGGATTCGCGCGGGGCCGTGCGCAACGATGCCGGTATTGATCCGCTCGCCCTTGCCGCTTTGAAGAAACATGGCAAGGGCGTGGCCGAGTTCGACGAGGCTCAGCCGATGGCGAAGGAGGACCTCATCGCCGTGCCTTGCGAGATCTGGATTCCGGCCGCTAGGCCGGACGTCATAGACGAGGGCAATGTCGATCGCCTCGATGCCAGGATCGTGGCGCAGGGCGCCAACATACCGGCGACGGCCGGAGCCGAGCAGCACATGTACAAAAAGGGCATCCTCTCTCTGCCCGACTTCATCGCCAACGCCGGAGGCGTGATTTGCGCCGCCATGGAGTACCACGGCGCCAGCCAGAGCGCGGCGTTCGCGGCGATTGCCGAGAAATTGCGTCGAAACACCACCGAGGTGCTGGAACTGGCGGCGCGTCAGGACTGCGCGCCACGCGAGGCGGCAATGCAGATGGCCGAAACCCGAGTCAGGCGCGCCATGGCGACCAGACGCTGGTCGATCTTCTGAGCGGATCGGCTGGCACCGGCAGATAAGGTTGCGAGGTATGTACAGGATTCGCTTTCATGGCCGAGGCGGTCAAGGCATGAAGACGGCCAGCCGGATGCTCGGCAACGCGTTCCTGCTCGAGGGCTTCGAGGTCCAGGACGCGCCACGATACGGCGCCGAGCGCCGCGGCGCGCCGATCTTCGCCTACGTCCGCGCCAGCGGGCAGCCCATCAACGAGCGCGGCATTATTCGCCGGCCCGACCTTGTCGTCGTCGCCGACGACACGCTGGTCGGTATTCCGGCGGCCGGCGTCATGGACGGGATCGTGGAAGGCACCGTGCTTCTAATTGATTCGGCCGAGGGCGAAGTTGTCTGGCGCCGGCGCCTGAATGCCCCGGGCCCGATTCTCTCGCTGCCGCTGCCGACGGCGACGAATACTTCGGCGCAGCTTCTCCTCGGTGCAGCCAGCGTCGGCGCCGCCGCCCAGCTTCTCGGCGTGATCTCCAAAGCGAGCCTCGAAGCCGGTATCCGCGACGAACTGGTCGATCTAAAACCTGACGCGGTCGAGGACAACGTCGCCGCCGCGCTGGAGGCCTTCGAGCGGATGACACCGCATCGCGGCCTGGTGGCGGAGGGCGCCGCAGCATCCGCCGACGCCTATTCACCCCCCGATTGGGTCGAGCTGACGACGGAAGTAGGTGCGCGCGCCGCGCCCGTAATCGAGACCCCGCTCACCAGCTTGCAGGTGCGCACCGGGCTGTGGCGTCTGCTGCGCCCGGTCATCGACTACGACCGCTGCAACCGGTGCAGCTGGATCTGCGCTTCATTTTGTCCGGACAACGCCATTCGGGTGCGCGACGACGGTGCGCCGGAAATCGATTACGAGCATTGCAAGGGCTGCATGATATGCGTGATGCAGTGCCCGCCACACGCGATCGATACCGTGCCCGAACGAGAGGCCCGAGAGAAAGAGCGCGAGGGAGCGCACCCATGACCCGAACGCTGCTGACCGGCAACGCAGTCGCCGCCTGGGGCGCACGCCTCGCCGATGTCGACTATGTGCCGGCGTTTCCCATCACGCCTCAGACCGAAATCATCGAGTTGCTCTCACGCTGGTCAGCCGAGGGCCAATTGGCGGCCCGTGTCGTGATGCTGGAGTCGGAACATTCCATGATCACCGCCGCCGGCGCCGCGGCGGCGACGGGAGCAAGGGTGTTCACTGCGACCTCAAGCCAGGGACTGCTCTACGGCATGGAAATGCTCTACACCGTCGCCGGTTGGCGGGTGCCGCTGGTCATGGTGAATGTCTCGCGCGGACTGGCCGCGCCGATCACGCTGGAACCCGACCACAACGACATCATGGCCGCGCGAGACAGTGGTTTCTTGCAGATCCATTGCGCCAACTGTCAGGAAGTGCTGGACAGCGTGCTCATGGCCTATCGCCTGAGCGAGCACGCCGAGGTCCGACTGCCGGTGATCGTCAATCTCGACGGCTTCTACCTCTCCTTCACGCGTGAGCCCGTGGAATTGCCCGAGCCGACGGACGCGGCGGCCTTTGTCGGCGCATTCGCGCCGGGCCAGGCGCCTCTCAGGGCTGGTCACCCGACGGCACACGCCGTCGCGGTGCTGGGGGGCGGCCCCTATTCCTATTTCCGCTATGAGTCCCACCTGGCGGCGCTCAGGGCAGCGGAAGTCTATGATCAAGTTGCGGCGGAATTCGACGCCACGTTCGGCCGCCATCATCCCGCTGTTGAGGCGTATCGGGCCGACGATGCGGAGGTTCTTCTTGTCATGCTCGGGTCTTTCGCGACCAAGGCGCGCGAGGCCGTCGACCGCCTGCGCGAGGCAGGCCGACGGGTCGGGCTTCTGCGGCCGCGCCTGTATCGCCCCTTCCCGGCCGAAGCCTTCAGAGCGGCGGCGGCCGGCCGCTCGGCCGTCGCGGTGATCGACCAGAACCTGTCGCTCGGTTTCGGCGGCGTGCTCTATGGCGAGCTCGCCTCGGCGCTCGCCGGCATGGCGCCGCCGCCGCGGGCGCTGTTGAGCTTCGTCGGCGGCCTCGGCGGCCGCGACATCTCGTTGGAGGAGCTGTTCGAGATCGCCCGTGTCGCCGGCGAGGCCGGCGAGAGCGGGCAGGCGCCACCGCCGCGGCTGCTCTATACCCGGGCCGAACTGCGCGAGATGCGGAAACTGCAAGCGGTGGCTCATGTGGCACGGACCGCGGAGGACGCCTGACCATGAGCGACAGCCAATTCGCGAGAATGAAGGACCTGCCGTCGACGCATCTTCTCGGCGGCGGCACGGCCTTGTGCGCCGGTTGCGGCGGGCTCGAGGCGGTGAAGGAAATCTACGATGTGCTTGGCGGAAAGACCGTCTTCGTCAATGCGGCCGGCTGCATGACCCTGCTCAGCATCTATCCCTTCACGCCGTTCCGCGGCAGCTGGCTCTATACTGCCATGGCCTCGGCGCCGGCGGGGGCGCAGGGTATCCGAGATGCCCTTGATATCCTGAAGGCGAAGGGCCGCATCGGGGAGGCCGACGATATGGAGGTCGTGGTCCTTGCCGGTGACGGCGCCACCTATGGCATGGGCCTGTCAGCGGCCTCCGGCACCATCGACCGAGGCCTCGACTACATCTATCTCTGTTACGACAACGAGGGATACGCCAATACCGGACAGCAGACGTCGGAGGCGACGCCGCATTTTGCCCACACCGCCAGTGATGCCGTCGCCGCCGGGGTTACGCACATCAAAAAGGACATATTCGCGCTCTGGACCGCGAACCGGCCGTCCTATGCCGCGACGGTGATCGGTGCCGAGCCGCTTGATCTTGCACGCAAGCTCGAAAAGGTGAAGCACTTGCGCGGGCCGCGCATGATCCTGGCCATGGCGCCCTGTCCGCCCGGCTGGGGATTCGATCCGAAGGCGACGGTGGAGATCGGCAAGCTGGCCGTCAAGACCGGGATCTGGCCGCTGAAGGAATTTGTGGACGGCCGTGTCATGCATACGCGCAAGCCACACCCCCGGCTCCCGGTGGCGGAGTACCTCTGCCTCCAGGACCGTTTTCGACACCTTTTCGAGCCCACGCGCAACGAAGCCGCGATTACCGAAATTCAGACCGGCGTCGATGCCTATTGGGACGCGGTGGCTGAGCGGGAAGGCGCCTAAGACCCGCCGCGCCGGAAGCGCTCGCGCCGCGCCGGGCGGCAAAAGTTTTCAGCCAAGCCGAAACTTGGCCTTGTCGGCCTGGCACGAGCGTCTTGACGTTGATCAATGCCGATGCCGCGGCTCCCGGCAGACGATTTGGCATCCACCCTGGAATCGAGGTGAGGCGCCTTCGCCGAACGATCGCCATGACGCACAAGCAGGTTCTCTTTCACTCGGCGGCGCGGGAGAAGATCTTGCGCGGTACCGCCGCCCTGGCCGATGCGGTGCGGGTTACGCTTGGGCCGAAGTCGAAATCCGTCCTGATCGAGAAGAAGTGGGGGGCGCCCATCGTCTGCAACGACGGCGTCACCATCGCCAAGGAAATGGAGCTCAAGGACCCTGAAGAGAACTTGGGCGCGCGCATGCTGCGCCAGGCGGCGGAGAAGACCGGCGAGGCGGTGGGTGACGGCACCAGTACGTCCACCATCCTGGCGCATGCGATCTTTGCTGACGGGACCCGCAATGTCGTCGCCGGCGCCAGCGGCATCGACATCAAGCGCGGCCTCGACCGGGGCCTGAAGGTTGCGGTCATCACCCTTCGCGATATGTCGAAGCCGGTCCGCACGCGCAAGGAAAAGGCGCAGGTGGCGACGATCTCGGCGCACAACGATCAGGTGATCGGCGAACTCGTCGCCGATGCAATGGAGAAGGTCGGAGACGAGGGCGTCATCACGGTCGAGGAATCCAAGAGCACCGATACTGTACTCGATGTCGTCGAGGGCATGCAGTTCGACCGGGGTTATCTCTCGCCCTACTTCGTCAGCGACCCGGAGAAGATGGAGGCAGTGCTCGAAGACGCCCTCGTCCTGCTCTGTGATCACAAGCTCAACGTCCTGAAGGACATGCTGCCGCTGTTGGAGCAGGTGGTGAAAAGCGGCAAGCCGATCTTGTTCATCGCCGAGAGCATCGAGGGCGAGGCGCTGGCCACCCTGGTCGTCAATCAGCTGCGAGGCGTCTTGCGCGGCGTTGCCGTAAAGGCCCCGGGCTTTGGCGACCGGCGCAAGGCCATGCTCGAGGACATCGCCGTGCTGACCGGCGGGCAGGTCATCTCCGAAGAAGTGGGCAGCAAGCTGGAGAACGTACAGCTCAAGGACCTCGGCCACGCCGACCGGGTGGTCGTCGACCGCGAGAACACGACCATCATTGGCGGCGCCGGCGGCAAGGCCATGATCGAGGGTCGGCTGAATCAGATCCGGGCGCAAATCGAGCGCACCACCAGCGATTACGACCGGGAGAAACTGGAGGAGCGGTTGGCGAAGCTGTCCGGTGGCGTCGCGGTGATCCGTGTCGGCGCGCCCTCCGAGGCCGAAATGAAAAGCCGCAAGGAAGCGCTGGACGACGCCATTAGCGCGACCAAGGCTGCCGTCGCGGAAGGCATCGTTCCAGGCGGCGGCCTGGCGCTTCTGCGCTGCATCAAGGCGATCGCCGAGGAAGAGGACAAAGCCGTGGGGGACGAGAAGACGGGGCTGCAGATTCTGCGCCGCGCGCTCAGCACGCCGACCCGCCAGATCGCCGAGAACTCGTCGGTCGATGGAGGCGTGGTCGTTGCCCGGATGACGGAGAGTGCCGGCAACATTGGCTTTGATGCCGCGCGCAAGGAATATGTCGATCTCGTCAAGGCCGGCATCGTCGATCCGACCAAAGTCGTCAGGATTGCTCTCGAAAACGCGGTTTCGGTCTCAAGTATCCTGCTGCTGACGGAAGCGACCATGACGGAACTGCCGGCCGACGAGGACAAGCGCGCCCCGGCGGAAGCGCCAATACCGATGTGAGCCAGACGAGCAGGAAAGGCTCTCTGCCGGCAGACAGCCGGTCCGTACGGATTTAGCGCAACGAATGTCGAAGAGACCCGACCTCACCACCCCTGTCATTGCTTTCTCGAACAGGGCCATGCCGTTGCTTCGCGCCAGAACAGGGCCATGCCGTTGCTTCGCGCCAGAACGTTGCCATGCTGCTGGGATCGGTTCAAACGCTTGCCGCCTAGCCGCGAGTGATTGGCTCTACCCAGTAAACACGTGACCGCGCTCCAGAGGCGCTGCGGTTAATTTTCGACGCCGGCGGCGTGCATGGCGGCGAGGAAGGCGAAGACCAGAGCCGGGCCGATGGTGATGCCGGGTCCCGGGTAGGCGCCTTGCATGATCGAATTCATATCGTTGCCGCAGGCGTAGAGTCCCGCGATCGGCCTGCCGTCCTCGGTGAGCACCTGTGCCCGTGAATTGGTCGCCAGGCCGCAAGCGGTGCCGAGATCGGCCGGATAGAGCGCAATCGAATAGAACGGCGGCGTCTCGATCGGCGCCATGCACGGGTTCGGCTGGTTGTCGCTATCGCCGAGGAAGCGCTGGTAGACATCGCCGCCGCGACCGAATTCGCTGTCGACGCCGACACCCGCGTCGTGATTGTACCGCTCAACCGTCGCCTTCAGCTCCGCGGGATCGACGGAGATCACACGTGCCAGGTCGGAAAGCGTCGCTCCTTGGCTCAGATAGCCCGCGGCCAAATAAGGCTTCTGGCGGAGCGTCATCGGCTTGATCGCGCCCAGGCCGTACTTCCACAAGAAGCGCTTGTCGCAGATCAGCCGGGCCGGAATCGCCGAACCGGCGTTGGCTTCGCGCAACATCTCGGTGACGAACTGATGATAGGAAACCGCCTCGTTGGTAAAGCGCCTGCCTTCGGCGTTGACCGCAATCACGCCGGGTTTGGCGCGATCGGTGACGGTATGCGGGAAGACGACATGACGGCCGCGCCGATCCCGGTAGTGCGAAACAGGCGACCAGTAGGCCGTCCCGAGTTCGCCACGTGTCAACCGGCCACCTGTGGCAGCGCCAAGCCGCAATCCATCCCCGGTCGCTCCACCCACTGCAGCCGAGAGCGCCCGCGCCGGCGCCGGCAGGAACTGCTCCCGAAGCTTGGCGTCATGGGAGAACCCGCCAGTGGCCAGGATCACAGCGCGCCGAGCCTCGATGGCTCGCTCGCCCGACCCGTCGCGGACGACAACGGCGCCGATGCGATCCCCACGGCGCTCGAGCCGCACCACCTCGACGTTTCGGCGGATCGGCACTGAGCGGTCGAGCAGCGACTGCAGCAGGCGCGCGACCAGGGCGTTGCCCAGAACCAGTTCGGTGCCGCGATGATGCGCCAGGCGCTGCATCGCATAGGCGGCAAGCAACCTCGCTACCTTGAAGGCCGACTTCGGCGAGCGGAAGACGCTGCGAAAGTGCGCGATGTCCGGCCGGGCAATCATCATGCCGCCGAAGAGCGTGAACTCCGGCAGCGGCGGTCTTACCATCTCGAACGCCGCGCCCAGTCGCCGGGCATCGTAGGGGACCGGCTCCAAGACGCGACCGTGGCTCGTTGCCCCCCGCGCCTCGGGGTAATAGTCGGGATACAATGGCACCGGCTGCAGCCTGACTTCGGTGTGCTGCTGCAAATAGGCGATGGCCCTCGGCGCCGCGGCCAGGTAGGCCTCGCGCAAATCGCGGCCGGCGGCGGTCGGGACCGTTGCGTCGAGGTAGGCTGCCGCCTGTTCCGGGCTGTCGGAACCGGACGGATCCAGGCTGTTCGGCGCCCAGACCATTCCGCCCGAGATCGCCGTCGTGCCGCCGACATGGGCTGACTTTTCCAGGAGCAGAACCCGAAGACCCTCAGCGGCAGCGACGCAGGCGGCGGCCATGCCTGCGGCCCCGGCGCCCAGCACCACCATGTCATAGCTCTCTTCACCTGGTGACATCGGCCTATCGCCCGCGCATCCCTTTCAAGCCGGACCGTCGCCGAGGCACGGTCAATCGGGCCTTGCGATCCGATCCCAACCCATGGCCTCGAGCGCCGTCATCGAAGCCGGCAAATCGATGTCCGGTGAGCTGGAAATGATCTCCAACATCGGCGGACCGGCATAGGCGATCTCCTGCAGCACCGGCACGACGTCGGCGAAGGGCACGACGCCCTGGCCGACCGGAGCGTGGCGATAGACGTCGAGAGGCGTGTCGGAAAGATGCACCAGCTTCAGGCGATCCTTGACCCGTCTCAGACCTCCGCCGAGGTCCTCTCCGACGAAGGCGCCGTTGGCCAGGTCGTAGACGATACCGAGGCGCTCATCGCCATAGCGCTCCAGCGCCGTCATCAGCGCGTCAGCCTCCGGCAGGAAGGCGAACGGCATGTTCTCGATCCAGAGCTCGGTGCCGGCCTCTTCCGCCAGCGGGATCAGGATGTCGAGCGCCCGGAAGAAATAGCCGGTAAGACGTTCCTTGGGGGCCGGTAGCAACGGGTTCGCCTTCCCCGGTCCGATGACGACGCCCGGCACCTCCAGATCTCCCGCCAGCCGCACGGTTTCCTCAAGTATCGCAAGCGAATGCTGCCGCATTTCGCGCGTCGCAGCGGCGAGGTTGATATCGACGTTGGGCATGTTGAGAGTAATGACCCGAAGCCCGCGATCGGCGAGAAACGCCTTGAACCGGCCACGCGCGGCCCGGTCCATGTCGGCCGGCCAGGCGTGCTCTGGATACATCATCACTTCAAACGACCGGCAGCCCCCTTCGGCCAGGCGCGCAAGGCAGTCTTGCGCCGAATGCGTCAGCGTGTAGGCGTAGGTGTTGATCGCGTAGCCGTGCGCCTCACTCATCAGATCTCGCCCCCGCTATTCAGTCGGGCAGATACGCCTTGCCGAAGCCCGGCTCGCGGTAGGGCGTCGGCGGCAATTGCCAGGTCCCGGTTGCCGGCGGTCGCACGTTGGCGTCGACGTGAACGTCCAGGACATAGGGCTTGCCCGAGCGCACCGCGACGTCGAGCGCCTCCTTGAAGTCGCGGCTCTCGGTGACGGTAACACCATCGACGCCATGTGCCCGGGCCAGCGCCGCGAAATCAGGGTTATAGGGCTCGTTGTTGGGATTGCGGGTGAAGCTGGTGCCGATCTCCCGGCCGTCAAACATGCCCAGCTGGATGTCGCGTATCGCGCCCCATGTGAAATTGTTCCAGATCACCCAAACCGCCGGGATCTCGTATTCGACCGCCGTGCAAAGGACGTGCGGCGTCATGGTGAAGCCGCCGTCGCCGACCACGGCGACGCAGGGACGATCGGGCGCGGCGAGCTTGGCGCCGAGGATCCCGCTGACGCCGAAGCCCATCGCCGAGAAACCCCAGGAGTTCAACATCGTCTGCGGCTGCCGCGCGGTCCAGAATTGCATGAACCAGTTGTGATGGACGCCGGAATCGAGGGCCAAGATGGCATCGTCAGGCAGCACAAGGCGGACGTCCTCGACGATGCGCTCGGGCCGGATCGGGCTTGTGTGAAGGCCGAAGTTGGGCCGCACCTCGGCTTCCCACTCCTGGCGCCAGCCGTTGATCTCACCAAGCCACTCCTGCAGGCGCGGCGCCTGATCGACAGCCCGGGCGTCAAGCTCCGCCAGCACCTGGCGCAACAGGGTGCGGACGTCGGCGGCAATGCCGAGGGTCGGGGCGTAGTTACGGCCAATCTCGGCGATGTCGATGTCGACGTGGATCAACCGCGTCGGCGGAATGTTCCACGAATAGCCGGGTATCCAGGACGATGAGGAGCGGTCGTCAAAACGCGCGCCCAGCGCCAGTACCAGATCGGCGTGACGTCCTGCCTGGTTGGCCGGATAAGTTCCATTGCGGCCGATGAAGCCAAGCGACAGCGGGTCATCCATTGCCAGGCAGCCCATGCCGTTGGGCGAACTGAGCACTGGCAGGGACAAGCGATGCACCAGGGCGCGGAGTTCCTGACTCGCCTCCGACAGCGTCACGCCATGGCCGATAAAAACGGCCGGACGCTTCGCCGCCAGCAGCAGGTCGGCGAGTTGCGCCACATCCTCCGGCGCGGCGCCGGGGCGTCGGCTGATGCCGTGGCGTGAGGCCTTGGGCACGTCGACCTCGGCGCTCTCCTGAAAGACATTGAAGGGCACATCGAGGTTGACCGGACCGGGCCGGCCGGATGTCGCGGTCGTCATGGCGTGGTCCAGCAGCAGCGGCAGCATCTCCACGCGCGGGGCCTGGAAGCTGCGCTTGACGACGGGACGCAACACCGAAGGGAAGTCGGACTGGTTGTGCCGGTTGATCTCCTGGAACGGTGCCCGGTCGGCCTGCTGCGTCGGCACGTTCGCGGTGATGGCGAGCAGCGCGGACGAGTCAGCCAAAGCACAGGCCAGCGACATGACCAGATTGGCCGAACCGGGTCCGCACGAGGTCAAGGTCGCCACCGCCTCGTGGCGGACCCGGAAATAGGCGTCCGCCATGTGGCCGGCGGTCTGCTCGTGCCGGGGCGAGATCAGCCTGATCCGATCGCTGGCATCGTAAAGCGCGTCGAGCATGCCGACATTGCCGTGGCCGCAGAGGCCAAAGACATAGGGCACCCCTTCATCGACGAGGAATTCGGTGATCAGCTCCGCTCCCTTCATGCGCGCCATCCCTGCTCCCCTCCCTTTGATCGAGCCGGCGTTTCATCATCTGGTGGCCCGAGGCCGAGCCTCACGGGTAACGGTATTCTAGGCACAAGCTCGGCCCCTTGTGCGACTGCACGGTTCCAGGCGGGCCAGCGTACGCGGTCCGCACCGGCCCAGGAGAGGTAGCGTTGGCGCGACAACCAGCGCGGCGGCCGGTAAACTGACCGCCTGCGATGTGCGACGGAAAATCCGCCTCGACGAGCGGTCGCGGAATGGCTGACTTAGTGATCTGAACATGCCCGAAGGGCCGACCGAAGCGCCGCTCGAGTTCGACGTCGTCGTCGTCGGTGCCGGCGGCGCTGGCTTGGCCGCCGCGCTGACCGCCGCCGGGCACGGGTGTTCGGTCGCGCTTTTGGAGCGAGCGGCCGAAGTCGGCGGTACGACTGCGAGGTCGGTCGGCTCGATCACGGCTGCTTGCACACGGTTGCAGGCACGCGCCGGCGTTGTCGACAGTATCGATGACCACTTCGACGATATGGCCCGTTTCGCGGGCGCGAAAGTCGACCGCGACAATCTCGAGCTGCGTCGTCTTTTCGTCAAACACGCCGCCGAAACAATCGCATTCCTGGAGGATCTGGGCGTCATCTTCTTCGGTCCCATGCCCGAACCGCCCCACCGGGTGCCGCGCATGCACAATGTACTGCCGAATTCGCGGGCCCTGACTCGGCTACTTTTGAAGCGGGCCCGCCAACGGCGCGTGCGCGTGTTCGTGGATGCACCGGTCAGCGGGCTCTGTCGCGAGGATGATCGAGTCACGGGCGTAATGGCCACAATCGATGGACAACGACGGCGTTTGACCGCTCGCCTCGGCGTGATCTTAAGCACCGGTGACTTCAGCGGCGACGCGGCCTTTCGACGCGGTCACCTGGCGCCAGAGCTCTGGGCGATTGATGCTGCGAACCCGAATAGCTCCGGTGAGGTGCTGAGACTGGCCCTGGAGCTAGGCGCCGAAGTCGTCAATGGAGATCTCGTCTGGGGGCCCGAGATACGCTTCATAGCGCCCCAGCACCGCAACCTCGTGGATCGCCTGCCGCCGAGTCCGCTGTTCGCCCGCCTCGTGCTCTGGAGCCTCAGCCATCTTTCCGACGCGATCTTGCGCCCGTTCCTCATGATGTTCGTGACCACGAACCTCGCTCCCAATCTCGAGCTCCTCAGGCAAGGTGCCATCCTGGTCAACCTCGAGGGGCGCAGCTTCGTCACTGCTGACGACGAGCCGGCCCTGACGATGGCGGCGCAGCCCGGGAAGATTGCTTATTTTCTCCTCGATGCGCGTCTCGCCGAACTCTTCTCCGCTTGGCCGAATTACATCTCCACCGCACCCGGGCTCGCCTACGCGTATTTCGCGGACTATCGACGAAACCGCGACGACATAACCTTTTCGGCTCACAGCATCGAGGCGCTGGCAGGCAAAATTGGCCTTGACGCGAGGAACCTCGCCGACACCTTGCACCGGCACAACCGAGCCGCCCCGCCAGGCAGACTAATCGAGAGACCGCCCTTTCACGCGCTCGGGCCGGCCAAGCCGTGGCTCATGTTCACCGAGGGCGGCCTCAGGATCGACACTTCCTTAAGAGTGCTCGATAGCGAAGGCCGGCCGATACCTGGACTGTTCGCGGCGGGATCCGCCGGCCAGGGTGGTCTCATCCTTGAGGGGCACGGACATCACCTGGGTTGGGCCTTTACATCCGGGCGACTCGCAGCCGAGAGCGTCGTCGGGCGTTAAACTCGGGCGCGGGCCCGCAACCACGAAACGCGGCCCCATTTCCGCCTCGGCTCAGCAAATGATAGGCGCTTGCCGCAGCGGCTTCTGACCGCAATCGCCTCGACACGGCAAGCGGTGCCGCCGCCACGAGGCCCAGGCCTACAGCTCGTTGATTGCGATCAATGTCCCGGTGCGCCGGTCGAGTGGAGTGTGATCTCAGCTCATTATGTAAGGATTTTTTTATATTAACCAGCTGGCGGCACAGCCGAAAAGGAGCGAGCGATGCGTTTCGGCCTGTTCTATCTGTTCAGCGATTTTGGCGACATCTCCCAGCAACAGCTGTTCCAAGAGGTCCTGGAGGAGATCGAAGTCGGCGAGGAGCTCGGCTTCGACTCGGTGTGGCTCCCCGAGCATCACTTCGCCATTTACGGGATGCTCGGGAATCCACTGCTGCTGGCGGCCGCGGTGGCCCAGCGAACCCGGCTCATGAAGATCGGCACCGCCGTCGTCGTTCTACCATTTCAGCATCCCCTGCGGGTCGCCGAAGACGCGGCGATGGTGGACGCCCTGAGCGGTGGACGCCTGCTGCTCGGGCTGGGGCGGGGCTACCAGCCGCCCGAGTTTCACGGCTTCGGCGTCCGCCAGGACGAGTCCTCGGCAATGTTCGAGGAGGGCGTTGAAATTCTCCGGCGGGCGCTCCGCGGCGACAAGTTCGACTATGACGGGGCGTACTGGAAGATCGAGGAGCCGATCGAGATCTTCCCGAAGCCATTGCAGAAGCCGCACCCGCCGCTCTACATCGCCAGCGTCAGCCGGCGCAGCCTCGATGTCGCGGCGCGCTACAACATGTCGCTGTTGCGCGCGCCGCAGTTCAGCAACCTGGACAGCGTGGCCGCCGCCTTTGATGAGTATGCCGGGCTGCTGCGCCGCTATGGGCACGATCCGGCGGCCCTCGACCAGCCGCTCTCAATGCGCGTCTACGTTGCCCCGAACGATGCCGAAGCCAAGGCGGAAACCAAGCATGCGCTCTGGTTCTATCAGCTGCTCGGCACCTTGGTTCCGGGTGCGCTCGGACGGGAGGAAGTGCCGAAGGGCTACGAAAAATATCCGCTCGACCCCAAGGCGCTCGCCAAGCTCACCCTCGACGACGTCTGGGAACGCGGCACCGCCTTCGGATCGCCGGCACGGGTGACTGAGATTCTGACGTTGTATATGCGCAAGCTGGGCGTCAAGAACTTCATTATCCAGATGCGGATCGGCGGCTTGTCGCACGATAAGGTGCTGCGCTCGATGCAGCTCTTCGCCAACGAGGTGATGCCGGCACTGCGAAAGGAGGCAGCGGGCCTGGCGGCGGCAGAGTGAAGTGTTGACGACGTGGGCGTCGACGCCAGCGGTATCACGCTCCCGTCCCGCAGTCCGTATACCGCATCCAGCGCGTAGGCTTGTGCGCGCAGGGTGCGGCCAGCGCCCGGCCTGATCTTCCTGTTCACCGCCGCACTATCACCCACCTCGTTCGGGCCGAGCTCTATCGGCGCAAGGTCGCGGACCTGCACCAGTCCTTGGCGGTCCCAGAGATCCGGCACGAGGCCCTGGAGGTGCTGCGCGGCCTGATCGAGGCGATCACGGTCGCGCCCTCGGAGGCGGGGCTCCGGATCGAGCTCAAGGGCGAGCTCGCGGCAATCCTGGCGCTGACAAGCGAACGCCCCCGGGCCGGTGCGGCCTCGGGGGTGTGTCAATCGGCGCCGAATGTTGGGTCTGGCGCAAAGTTCGTGCACTCTTGAGGGATTCACCGCCTACATAGGGCTGGATATGGTGGGGAGCGAGGAGGGCCCTACCATATGTTGCGACAATCTAACCTGATGAAGCTCATTCCGCCCGACTTGGTGGCGAGCCGGTGGGAGGTGCCTGTGCACCCACCTGGGGGATCCGCCGGGGGGGGGGTCCGGGGAGAGGGAGGCTCAGGCGCGGTTCTTGAAGCGCCAGCTCTCGTTGCCGGTCTCGACGATCTCGCAGTGATGGGTGAGGCGGTCGAGCAGCGCCGTGGTCATCTTGGCGTGGCCGAAGACGGCGGGCAGCCCGTCGCTCAGCACGGCGGTGAGGATGTCGATCATCTGCCGATCGCCGCCGGCGACACCGGCGAGCTTGCGGCGCACCCGCTCCAGGCTGGCCGGCAGCACCCAGTGCTTGAACGGCGCGCCGTTCCTGAGCGCCCCCGGCTTGCGCGCCAGCACCGGCACATAGTGCCAGGGATCGTAGACCGAGCGGTCGCGCCCGAAGCAGCGGCGATGCTCGCCGACGATCTGTCCGTCCTGGCGCAGCTCGATGCGCTCGGCATAGGCGCGGATCTCGACCGGCCGGCCGACCGCCGCGGCCGCCACCGAGTCCTTGTTGTTGTCGAAGCGCACCAGGCAGGTCTTGGAGACCGAGGCCGGGAGAGCATGGACGCCTTCGAAGCGGCCGGCATAGGGCACCAGGCTCCCCCGCTCCGCCTCGAAGGCCTGTAGGCCTGCGCCAGCGCCGCCCCGCGCCGTCGGCGCCAGCTCCTGGCGTAGCGGCGGATCCGCGGAATCGTGTTCCGTCCCGGTGCATGCGGTTATACGTGATCCGCTGCACCCCTATACTCAAGGATTGCTCGCCTCGACTGTGCATGGGGCGATGCGCGGCAAGCGTCTGGAGGCGATTCCGGGCTCGCCGCGCCGTTACTCGGCGGCGGCACGTAGCAACTCGTTTCGCCGTCGCTTTGTCGCTTCGTCGTCGACGGAGTTGCGCTTGGCGTCAATGACAACGCCATACGTGTCGGCAGCGGCGGTGAGACTGATATACCCGTCGAGGACGTCATCCAGCACGCGCTGAGGATCGCGCTTCAATGCCTTGCCAGTACCACCCGCGCCTGAGGTCTGCCAGCTAATCACCGAGCCGGCCGGAAGCCGATAAGTCCCTTTTGAGCTTAGCTCGCCCTCATCGCTCTCGCCGGGGTTCAAAAGGGTGCGGCCGAGCCTGCCCGCATCGCCCCCGAACAGACCGTAGGGAGCAAACTTGGCCCTGTCGCCCACGTTGTAAAAGTTTATCTTGTCCGCCAGCACCCGCAGGTCCTTGCGCATGGCGCACCCGCCCCGCCACTGCCCCGCTCCCGCGGAATCCTGCACCAGCTCTACACGCTCGATGATGACCGGATTGTGCAGCTCCTGAAGCTCGACCGGAACGTTCGTGGTGTTGTAAGGCGAGGTGGTGGCCTCAATGCCATCCTTGTCATAGCGCGCCCCGACGCCGCCGACGATTACTTCCCACAGAATGAACGGCTCGCCGGTATCGGGGCGCACGCCCCCGATCATGGGATTGTAGAAATGCGAGTTGGCGGCGATCACCCGCTCGGGCACGGCTTGGCTTAAGGCGCCGAGAACGGTTTCATAGATCCGGTGCGAAGCGACGTTGCGGCCGCCGCACGGTGCGGGACGCTTGGGATTGAGAAAGCAGCCGAGCGGTGCCTGCACCTTGATGGTGCGGATCATGCCTTCGTTCTGTGGCGCTCGCGGCAAGGTGACGCTCTTCACGGCAGCGATAGAATAGGCATAGGTGTAATTGAGATAGCAATTCATGCCCGCTTCAACCTGCGGACCGGTACCTTCCCAATCTAGCGAGATCTCGCCATCCTTGATGGTGATGGCGACTTTGAATGGAATCGGCTCGGTTCCAGGTCCGTAATCATCGAAGCAGTCTTCGAACGTATAGGTCCCCTCTGGCAGCCGTCGGATCTCGGCCCGCATCTGCTCTTCGCTGCGCTCGATGATCTCGCGCATGCATTGCTTCAGCACGTCGACGCCGTAGTGACGCGCGAGATGCTGCATCCGGGCGGCACCGGTCATGTTCGCGGTATATTGCGCTCGTATGTCGCCCAGTACCTCGGGCACCCGGACATTGGCCTCCAGAATTCGGAACACCTCGCGCACCGGCTCGCCACGGCGGTAGCACACCGTCGGCGGGAAGCGGATGCCCTCCTGGTAGTTGTCCATCATGCCCTGGATCACCGTTGAGCCCGCGCCGGCTCCACCAACGTCGATCTGGTGGCCGATGCAGACGGAGAAGCCGATCAGGGTATCGTCGAGGAACACAGGGGTGACGAGGTAGACGTCGGGCAAATGGCCGGAGCCGATACCGGGATCATTGCACATGATGGCGTCCCCCGGTCGCAGCTCCTCGCGGGGATAATCCGCCAACATCAGATTGACCGCGAAGGCCATCGACCCAAGGTGACCGGGGCTGTAGTCACCTTGCGCCACCATGTTGCCCTCGGCGTCGAAAATGCCGGTGGAAAAGTCGGAACCTTCGCGGACTGCCATGGAATAGGCGGTTCGGCTCAAGGTCACGCCCATTTCAGCGGCCGCCGAGAGCAGGCCGCCCCAGACGACGGAGAAGGTCACCGGATCGAGATTGGTCATGGTCTGTCTCTCCGCTTCAACTCAAGACCGCGACGACGACATTGCCCTGGGCGTCGACCGTGGCTGCGCTCGACGGGATCAGGACGATCGTCGACTCGCGCTCCTCGATGACCGCCGGGCCGGCGAGGCGATCGCCCGCATGCAACAAATATCGCTCGTAAATGGGGCAGTCCGTAAAGCCTTCCGTCTCCGGGAAATAAACCTTCCGTGTGCCCTTGAAGGCTTGCGCGCCATCGCCGTCGCCGGCGCCCACCTCGGCAAACTTGAACGGGGCGCGCTCGATCACCGCGCGCAGCCGCCAATGCACCCCCACGACTGGATCGCCGCGATCGAATGCGCGATCGCCATAGGTGGAGGCATAGGCGGCGAAGAAGGCTTCATGCAAACGAGCCAGATCGTCCCGCCCGTACAGTCCGTCGGGAAGTGGGACGTTGATTTCGTATCCCTGGCCGGCAAAGCGCATATCGCAGCTGCGTTCGGTGCGCGCGACTCCTGCCAGCGCGCTTGCCTGCAGTTGCTCGGTGGCTTGCGCCTCCAACCGCTCGAAGATCGCGTTCACTTGCTCTAAGGCTTCCGCCTCGAGCGGCAGGACGCTGGTACGGGCAAGATCGAATGCCGGATCCGCCATCAACAGCCCGATTGCCGAGGCAACTCCGGCACCGACCGGGAAGACGGCACGCCGCGAGCCCAGCATGGCAGCCAGGCGCACGCCGTGCACCGGCCCGGCGCCGCCGAACGGCACCAGAACAAAGTCGCGAGGATCCTTGCCCTTGCCGATCGACACTACCCTCGCCGCTTGCGCCATTTGTGCCGTCACTACCTCATAAACGCCCCATGCGGCGGCCTCGGTGTCGAGCCCGAGCGGGCGGGCGATTTCTGCCTCAATGCCGGATCTCGCCGCATCGATGTCTAGCCGCATCTGCCCGCCCAGAAAGTACTCGGGGTTGAGGTAGCCAAGGACCAGATCGGCATCGGTCACGGTCGGCCGATGGCCACCTAGGCCGTAACACATCGGGCCGGGTTTGGAGCCGGCGCTTTCCGGGCCAACGACAATTGCGCCCATCTCGACGCGAGCAAGACTGCCGCCGCCCGAGCCGATCTCGACCAGGTCGATGGCGGGTATGGAAATCGGCAAGCCGCTGTTTTTCTTCAGGTTGACCATGTCGAATTCGAACTGACCCGTGATCACCGGCGTGCCGTTCTCGATCAGGCAGACCTTTGCGGTCGTGCCGCCCATGTCGAACGACAGAAGGTTGCCGGTGCCAGCGGCCTCTACGAACTTCGCCGCAGCGAGAGCGCCGGCGGCCGGCCCCGATTCCAGAATTCGAATCGGGAACCGTTTTGCGACCTCGGGCGTAGCGAGGCCGCCGTTCGACTGCATGATGTATAGCTGGCGCCGGTAGCCGCGATCATTGAGACCCTGTTCCAGGCGCGCGACATACTCTGCTACCGGCGGCATCACGTAGGCGTTCAGAGTCGTCGTGCTGGCGCGCTCATATTCCCGATATATCGGTGACACGTCGCTCGAGAGCGTGACAGCAAGATCCGGCGCCTCTTCGGCGATGAGCTCACCGGCGCGCCGTTCGTGTGCCGGGTTGACATAGCTGTGCAGGAAGCAGACCGCGACCGCACGAGTTCCGGCAGCGAGCATTTCGCGGGTGGCCCGTCGCACTGCCTCCTCGTCCAACGGTGTTCTGATCTCGCCATTGGCGAGCATGCGCTCGGGCACCTCCCAGATGGCACGCCGGCGGATGACCGGCGTCGGCTTGTCGAGGGCATTGTCGTAAAGTTCCCAGCGCTTCTGTCGTCCGATGATCAAGACGTCCCGAAACCCCTGGGTGGTCAACAGCGCAGTCGCGGGGCCCTTCCGCTGGATCACGGTATTGGTGGCGATGGTCGTGGCATGACTGGCCTCGGAGAGGTCGCGAGCGGAAAGCTCTGCCTCGCGCAACAGCGCGTCGAGCCCATCGAGGACGGCGACGGATGGATCCTCTGGCGTCGTCAGGACCTTGCTCAGACGCAGCGCCTCGCCCGTGTCGTCGTAAAGCGCCAAGTCGGTGAAGGTGCCACCGACATCAATGCCAATCCGATACCCCATCGGCTCACTCCGCCTCACAGCAGCCGTTCCATGCGTCTCAAGCTCAGAGATTAAATCGTTTCAACATACAGGCGATCCTCAGATCAGGCCGTTCATTAAGCAGATCTGGCGCCATTTGGCCCATTCCATGTATCGATGCCCTCACTTTATCCCTTGTGCCAAGCTTCGGACAAGGCCATTATGGAAACGTTTTCTCAAACTAGGAATGGGTGATATCATGAAGCGGATCGTATGGGCAGCGGGAGCCGCCTTGCTACTGGGGACCGGCGGAGCCACGCAAGCTACCGCTCAAACGGTCAACCTGGTCTATGCGAACGGCTGGGCCAAGGAGCACGTCCAGGTCGGGGTCGTCGCCGACGAATGGATCAAGCGGATCGAAGAGACCACCGAAGGCCGGGTGAAGATCCGGCATGTACCCGGCGGAGCGCTGCTGAAGCCGGAAGCCATTTTCGACGGCGTCCGCAAAGGCGTCGCCGACTGCGGTCCGCTCGTCACCTCCTACGCCGCCGGCGCGCTGCCAATCTCATCGTCGCTGATGAGTTCGATCGATATCGAGCTCGGCAACAAGCTGGACGTGAAGGGCATCACCGCGATCAGCGCCCGGCTGTTCGAGGAGTTTTCCGAGTTTACCGGCGAGTACGAGAAATTGGGCCTGCGCGGCATGCTCTGGGTGCCGACGGCGCCCTACGCCATCATCAGCAAGAAGCCGACACAGTCGCTGGCGGACGTGGAAGGCCAGAAGCTTCGCGGTTTCGGCAAGACGGTGCCGCAATTCGAAGCAGCCATGGGAGCAGTGCCCGTCGCCCTGGCCTTCAGCGAGATGTACACCAGCATCCAGACGGGCGTGATCGATGGTGCCATGACCGACCCACCGGCCATGGTGACGAGCCGACTCTACGAAGTTGCCAAGTACCTGCTCAAGACCGGTCCTCAGATGGGGACGGCGCTGACCGGCGCGTCCGTGATTTACATCTGCAATGAGGACAGTTGGGCGAAGATTTCGGAGCAGGATCGCAAGCACATCGACGAGGTCTCCAAAGGCATGGCCGATTACATCTCGGAGATCATGCAGACGACCTCGGAAAAGGCACTGGACGAGCTGAAGTCAAAGGGCGTGACGATCGGCAATCTTTCGCCGAGCGAGATCGAAGCGTTGGCCAAGAAGGTGTCGCTGTTCGACGACGCCGGTGCCGAGCTTGAGAAGCAGGGCTTGCCTGGGAAGGCTCTGGTCAAGCGCTACCGTGAGCTCGCCGCCGCATATCTCTCCGGCGAGTGGAAGCCCTGATTATCCGCTGTCCGCTTATTGGCAATGTGGGAGCAAAAGGGCCTGCCGCAATGACCGCGGCGGGCTTTCTTGTTTCGCCCACAGGCCCCGTGCCTCGCTGACACGACACGTAAGATGATGGCCGACGACAAACAGGAAGATTACGAGCTGGGACTGCCAGCCCTCGGTGCCGCCGAGACCATGCCAGAGGGGCCGATCTCCACCCCCTGGTCGCGCGTGCTGAAGACGCTGACCAGCCTCAACGCGCTGGCGCTACTGGGGTTGGCGGTGATGATAACCTGCGACGTGACCTACAGATGGGTTTTCGGCCGCCCGATCCTCGGCGTCTTTGAGTTTTCGGAAATTCTGCTTGTCCTGATCACGTTTTTGGCGATCGCCCAGGTGCAGTTCAGTGGCAGGCAGCTGCGCGTCGATATATTCGTCGGCCGGGTACGTGGGCGGGCTGGCGGCGCCCTCGGCGTTCTGGACGCGCTGGTCGGCCTTGCCTTCTTCGGCGTTCTGCTGTGGACCAGCACCCATGATTGGTGGGAAGCCTGGCACGGCAATTTTCTCGGCCGCGGCATGCTGCAAATCCCGACGGCCATTCCTCTCGGTCTGGTTGCCGTCGGGACGGCACTGATGGTGGTGACCCTGCTGATCCTGCTGGGCCGTGCGTTGCTGCGCACCTTGCTCGGAGATGTCGGTCACCACGAGACAGGCCAGGGCGCGTAGCAATGGAGCCTGCCACCCTTTCGCTGGTCGTAGCAGCTCTGATCATCATTCCGCTGCTTGCTGCCGGCGTGCATATCGGGCCCACGCTCGGCCTTGCCGGCGTGGTAGGCTCGATCGTGTTTACGGGAAGCTGGTCGGCTGGCTTCGGCTTGCCCCTGATCCAAAGTCTCGACGTTGCCAGCTCCTACACGCTGATGGTGATCCCGCTTTTCATCGCCATGGGCACCATCGCCGGACATACCGGCATTACCTCAGACCTGTTCGCCGCCTTCTACCGCTGGATCGGGCGGGTTCCGGGCGGCATCGCCGTTGCAACCATCGGCACGTGTGCCGGCATGGCCTCGATAACCGGTTCCAGCCTGGCAGTTTCGGCGGCGATGTCGAAGATTGCCCTGCCCGAGCTCCGCCGATACAGGTACGATGACAGCTTGTCGCTTGGCTCGATCGCCATGGGCGGCACCGTTGCGATCATGATCCCGCCGAGCATTACGCTGGTATTGTTCGCGATCTTTGCCGAGCAGTCGGTCGGACAGATGTTGATTGCCGGCGTGCTGCCCGGACTGTCGACGGCCCTGCTCTATATTCTCCTAATCATCGGCCGATGCTGGCTCACCCCCGCTCTCGGTCCCGCGGGTCCGCGCTTTTCCTGGCGCGACCGGTGGGCAAGCATGCCGAGCGTCATACCGTTTTTTGCTGTCGTCCTGGCGATCATCCTGGGCATTCTTTTCGGCGTCTGGACGCCGACAGAATCCGCCGCCGTTGGCCTCCTGGTGGTTCTGGCGCTCGGCGTGGCCCGCCGCCGTCTGACTTGGTCAGTTCTGTTCGCGGCCCTGGTGGATGCCGTGCTCATCTCTGCATCCGTCATGATGGTGGTGATTGGCTCGCTGATCTTCGGCAACTTCATCGCCCTAAACGGTTTTAGTCAAATACTGACCGATTGGATCGTGGCCCTCGATTTGCAGCCGTTCGTGCTGTTTGCTGTGCTTTTTCTGGTCTACCTCGTCCTCGGGACCATGATGGAGGCAACCAGCATCCTGGCGCTGACGGTTCCACTGGTGCTGCCAATCGTTTATCACGTCGGCTGGCACCCGGTTTGGTTCGGAGTTGTTCTTGTGTCGCTGATGGAGGTTGCCGCCGTCACGCCGCCCGTGGGACTCAACCTTTTTATGGTCAAGGCAGCAGTTCCGGAGGTCCAGCTCTCGACGATCTACCTCGGATCGGCTCCTTTCTGGTGCATGAACTTTCTTGTGATCTTCGGGCTCTATCAGTGGCCGCAGATCGCACTTTATCTGCCACTTTTGATGATTCAATAGTCCACCGCGAGCAACATGGGGCTGGCAGAAGTGATGACTAAATCTCGTCGGATGCCACCATGGCCCAACGTTTCGGCGCTCGCATTCTGCCGGTTAGGCAGCAGTGAGCGATTTGCCAAACGGCCTGAGGGGACACCATGAACGATAAACCACCAGCGCCGGAACGGCCAACAATTCGCCAGGTAGCTGACGCTGCCGGCGTCTCGCTTGGAACGGTGTCGCGCGTCCTCAATACCCACAAGTCAGTGCGGCCGGAAACGCGTGCGCGCGTGAAGGAAGCTATCAGGTCGCTCGGCTATGAGCCGGACTCGGTCGCGCAGAGCTTGCGCAGCCGCACCACCCGGACGATCGGGTGCATCATTCGCGATATCACGATTCCGACCCTGGCTTCGTTCGTTAAAGGGGCCCAGGACGAACTGCAGGCCGCCAACTACGCGCTCATGGTCGCTAATTCCGAGAGCCGAAAGGATCGCGAGCTTGAGCTTTTGAGTTTGTTCGCCCGCCGCAGGGCAGATGGGCTGATTCTCTCCTTGAGTTCAGAAGAGGACCAAGAGATAGTGGAAGCCGTCAAATCTTTCCATTTGCCTGTCGTGTTGCTCGACCGAGAGATCCCGCGATCCGCTGATTCCATCACCATCAATCATGCGGAGGGCATGCAGCACGCGGTCGAGTACCTGCTGAGCCTCGGCCATCGCCGCATCGCCCTGATTACCGGTAAGGCGGACCTCCACCCGGGACGACAGCGCATCCTCGGCTACCACCGAGCCCACGAGGCCAGGGGCATGGCTGTCGACCCCGACCTATTGCGGTCGGGCAGCTTTTTGGCCGAATACGGCTTTCGCGAGACCTCGGCGCTGCTTTCATCCAGTGATCCACCGACCGCCATCATATCGGGTGGCATGGATATGCTGTCCGGAGTGTTAAGGGCGGTACGCACCCATCACGCCCGCATTCCCGAAGACGTCTCGATAGTTGCTTGCAGCGACTGTGAGCTGGCGCAGTTTGTCACGCCGGCAATCTCGGTCATCTACTGGGACTGGGCCATGGTAGGCAGGTTTACTGCACGGATTTTGCTCGACCGACTTCAGGGTGCTGCGTCCCCCGAGGTACGCGCCCTACGCCTCTCCACCGAGCTGATCGTTCGATCTTCCTGCGGGCCGCCGCCGGCATCGTCGCAGACAGTGCGTCACTCAGTAACAGAGGCTGGCCCCTAATTGCGACAGTGCCCGCCAGCATGGCTGCATCGGAGCATTGTTGGATTGCCTGGCTCGGATAAGGGGATCCTCGATGGCCTTGCTGCAAACAGGCAGCTCGATGCGAGGGGCGAAAGCTCCGCGCTCACGTCTAACCAGTCAATTGCCTGGTTTTCTGTTGGGTGTTCGGCATAGGAGGAGATAGATGACAGGACAGCACGAAACCCTCGACATCGCGCGAGTGGAAAAGCTGGAAAGGCGGTTGCGGGCACTTGAAGATGCGGAAGCCATTCGAAACCTGAAGTCGCTCTATGCCGCACACTGCGATGACAACTACAATGCAGATGCCATCGCGGCACTTTTCACGGAGGACGCGGTGTGGGAAAGCCCAAGCTTGGGCCGCTTCGAAGGACGGGAAGCCATACGGGATTTCTTCCGCGATGCCTCAAAGATCTTCACCTTTGCGATTCACTACAGCCTGAACGGACAGATCCACGTCGACGGCGATTCCGCCAGGGCCCAATGGTACCTGTTCATGCCGTGCGTAGTCGGCGAAGGCAACCGGGCCATGTGGCGAGCCGGCATCGATCGCGAAGAATACGTACGGATCAAAGGTGAATGGAAGTTCAAGTACAAGACCTCGACGCCCCTTTTCAATAGCCCGTTCGATGAGGGGTGGGCGAGGACCCGCTTCGCCTGATGTCGCCTGGCCTGGCAAGCCGAAGCGTACAGAACTGCCGTGGCCTACCAGTACGGAACCCGACGGCCCATGACGAATCTATGCATCGAAAGGCCCAAAAGAGCCCGCTCGAGAATTTGGGGAATCATCGTGAACAGAACAAGAATTGGCGATAGGCACGGCTCAATAGATTCTCTCTCTGTTCTTCAACCGAGATAAGAAGCAATCACCTCTGGATCATCTAACAGCTCCGAGGCAGATACGGAGTGCACGATCTCGCCGTTCGCCAAAATATACGCCTGTTCCGCAACCGCCGCGGCGACTCCAACATTCTGCTCGACCAGCAGGATAGTGAGGCCGCGAGCACGAAGCAACCCAATGGTACCGATCACCGTGTCAACGATGGTAGGCGCAAGGCCGGCGGAAGGTTCGTCCATGAGCAGTAGCTTGGGCCGCGCCATGAGCGCCCTGGCAATCGCCACCTGCTGTTGCTCGCCGCCGCTCAACGAACCAGCGCGACGCTTAAAGCGCTCGGCCAACGCTGGAAACAAGCCCGCCATTTCGTCAATGTCCCGTGCGATCTCGCCGGCACCGGTGCGGGTCGCGGCGCCCAGCTCGAGGTGTAAGCGCCGGAGCAAAAATCCCTCGTTGAAGCGGCCGGGTTGTCCGGTTGCGCCGGAGCAAAAGTCTGGCAGCGGATAGCTCTTTGCGGTTTGTGCAGAGGGCGGGGGATGAAGGGCGTGGAGCTTTACGGACGGGTTCGCCATGCGGTGTGGATTGAGGGGTTGAGCCAACGCGAGGCGTCGCGGCGGTTCGGCATCGACCCGCGGACGGTGGCGAAGATGATGCTGTTTTCGGTGCCGCCTGGGTACCGGCGGAAGCGACCGCCGGCGCGGCCGAAGCTGGACCCGTTTATCGGGCTCATCGATCGGATCCTGGAGGAGGACAGGAGCCGGCCGGCGAAGCAGCGGCACACCTCGAAGCGGATCTTCGAGCGTCTGCGGGACGAGCACGGCTATGCCGGCGGCTTGACGATCGTGAAGGATTACGTGCACGCGCGTCGGTTACGCCAACGCGAGGTGTACATACCGCTGCGGCACGACCCCGGGCATGCACAAGTGGACTTTGGCGAGGCGCTGGCGGAGATCGGCGGTGTGGAGCGGAAGATCCACTTCTTCGCCATGGACCTGCCGCACAGCGACGCCAGTTTCGTGCAGGCCTATCCGGCGGAGACGACGGAGGCCTTCTGCGAGGGGCACAACGCGGCGTTCGACTACTTCGGCAAGGTGCCGCGCTCGATCCTGTACGATAACACCAAGATTGCCGTGGCTCGCATCCTGGGAGATGGCCGGCGGCAGCGGACGCGGGTGTTCAGCGAGTTGCAATCGCACTACCTGTTCCTCGACCGGTTTGGCCGGCCCGGCAAGGGCAACGACAAGGGCAAGGTCGAGGGTCTGGTCGGCTTGATCCGGCGGAACTACCTGGTGCCGATGCCGCGGGCAGCGAGTTTTGACGAGTTGAACGCGGGGCTGCTCGGCCGCTGCCGCCGCCGTCTCGACGATCGGCTGCGCGGTCACGACGAGAGCATCGGCGAGCGGCTGGTGCGCGATCTTGCGGCCTTCCAGAGCTTGCCGGCGGCGCCCTATGACGCCTGCGAGAAGAAGGCGGGCCGGGTCAGCTCGCTGTCGCTGGTGCGCTATCGCGGCACCGACTACTCGGTGCCGACCGCCTACGGTCATCGTGAGGTGCTGATCCGCGGCTATGTCCACGACGTGGTGATCTGCTGCGGGGCTGAGATCATCGCCCGGCACGCCCGCTCCTACGAGCGGGAGGACTTCGTGTTCGAGCCGCTGCATTACCTGGCCCTGATCGAGCAGAAGACCGGCGCGCTCGACCAGGCGGCGCCGCTGGCCGGATGGCCGCTGCCGGAAGAGTTCACGACCTTGCGCCGTCTCCTCGAGGCGCGCATGGGCAAGCATGGCAAACGCGAGTTCGTCCAGGTGCTGCGGCTGCTGGAGGTGTTCAAGGTCGAGGAAGTCGCGGCCGGCGTGCGCGATGCCATCGCCCGTGGCGTAATCGGCTTCGACGCTGTTGCTG
>Ga0326597_10001109_pt1 | contig 44625 bp, 38 predicted proteins | sample RVTome_12_FD_203789 | JGI IMG/M metagenome (GOLD analysis project Ga0326597, IMG submission 203789) | Soil microbial communities from uranium-contaminated site in the Upper Colorado River Basin, Wyoming, United States - RVT100D185 | ecosystem: Environmental > Terrestrial > Soil > Contaminated >...
TGTCGTTCGGCTCTACATCTTTACCTCCTTCACAGTTGCAACACTCGGTATGAGTGGTTGGTTAGACCTTGCTCAGCAGGGACTTCCACCCTGCAAGAAGCGCCAAGCTTCGCTTGGCGCACTAACGCTCGCACTCTGCCGCCTGCGCTATAAATTTCCTCATCGGCGCTTGGCAGCAGAATCGCATGGTTCGGCGGCGTCCGAGTGGTTTCATTCTGCTGTTAGTCATCCGGTCCGATGTTTAACGATCAGCCAGACTATCCCACCGACTGAAGCAGTGGAGATCAGTCCAATAATCCCTTCGGCACGGCGCCAGAAATCTCCTGCCTTTACGGTCTTAAATTCCTGCCAAAGGCTATATCTGCATCCCCTGCCAATCCAAAGGACGAATACTCCGATGAAGACGCACAAGTCATCGATGATTAGGCCAAGTCCCATCGTACTTTGTGATGCCCGCTAAGCCGCGGAACGTAATACACAGACCGTCTTTTGTCGATATTAATATCCGCAAAGACCGTCTGCAAGCAATTGGCCTTTGCCACTTGTAAGGCATGGATAACGGCATCGAGCTGCGAACGGAAAAAGTTTCTGCTATAAGAAGGCCATGAAACTTCTGCGCGCGACTTTTTGGATTTACGCTACCGCGCTGCATTACGCGAGTCCGATGCAGCGGGTTTGTTAGATAGTCCGCCACCCTGCTGCGCTACGAGTTGCTCGTTGCTGCGGCTGGCGTTGCAGGATCGTCCAACGGAGTAAGTGCTGCTTTCACACACGCCCGCACGCGCTGCCAATCCCGGTCAGATAAGTGCCCTACCGACACGGGGTTGGTAGAGGGATGCAAGCGTCGCCAAGAAACTACGAAAAGCCGAAGGCGCCCGTAACCCAGCTTGCGCCCAATCCTGCAATGGGCAATCGGTCGGGCCAATAGCCGCAGCGGTCTGGCTGGTGATCAGCCCTACGATCACATCGGGCCGTGAAGCGTGGTAGACCGCTGAGGACAAGACGACCGCTGGCCTCCGTTTAATGCCCGTGACCCCGGGGAAATTCACCGCCACAACGTCGCCAGGATTAAGCAAGCTCATCCTCGTCAGGGTACTGCTTGGCAGCATACTGCAATGAAAAGGCTGTCAAGTCACTCTTATCTTGTTCACTCCAGACGCTGCTGGTGTCCACAACGGCCATGTCGGCTTGAGCGAGATCCTGTAGGATGAGTGCGGCCAAGTGCAGCCGCTCAGTCGGTGGCAGAGCTCGTACCGTCTGAGTAAAAACTTCTTGCGCGGTTATTGCCATATGAGTTTCTCCAGTTTCTCAAAAGTCATCATGTCGAAGTGTAACACCAGCGGGTTAACTGTGCCAACAGCCTATTTGCGAGCGGCTGTCTTACGACCAGCAATATACAGACCCGCGGCTATCGATATTAATATCCGCAGAGAGCGCCTGGAAGCAATAGGCCGTTGCTGCTTATACGGCATGGATAACCGCATTGGGCTGCGAACGGGAAAAGTTTCTGCTATAAGAAGGCGATGAAACTTCTGCGCGCGACTTTTTGGATTTACACCACCGCGCTGCGGCGCTCTTGGGAGTGCGTGGCGAAGAACTGGATCGTCAGCTTTGCGCCCGTGGGTTACGGATTGATCTTTTCCCTCGCCGTGACTCTTGTTGCGCCTTTGGGGCTCATCGGCGGGCTCCTTCTCGGCGTGGTCAGCCAGGCATGCTTAAGCTCCGGCTTGTATCTGGTCAAGAACATAGTCGACAGCGGCAAGGCGACATTCAACGATTTTCTCAACGGCTTTACCGTTTACCTCTGGGAGTTGATCGGCATCGCGTTTATTCTCTGGATCCCGATGCGGCTCGCAGCCTCAGTCTTGGCTTCCGTCCCCAACGGCGGGCTGATTTATTTTTTGCTGCAAGCCGGCTTGTACATTCTCCTGAACCCGGTGCCCGAGTTCATTTATCAGACCAGGGTTTCAAGCATCGAGTTGATCGGGGCGAGCTACAACTTCACCGTCGAGAATTGGATTGAATGGCTGGCGCCGAATTTCATCTTGACCGTAGCGGGATATGCGCTGTTGAACGCGCTCGACGCCATAGTCATTGGGTCGCCCGGCTTTCTCCAATCCCTAATCGTCTCGTTTGCGTTCGGTCTTTGCCTAACCTATTTCATGGCTTTTCGCGGTTTTCTCTTCGCCGACCTGCACGGGACAACGCGCCGCAGCCGGATTTATCGCTTCGACGCGCGCGCTTGACCACCCTACCGCTTCAACGAGCGTTGCTTGACCTCCTTTGGTTCTTATGGTGTCTTGAATAAACTGTGCATTGAACCGACATGAAAATCACGGCGATAAAAGGATTTTCGGATGTTTTTCCTGGCGAGGTTGAGACCTGGCAATGGGTCGAAGAGCGGGCGCGGCGCGTCTTTGCGGCGTACCATTTCGCCGAGATCCGGATTCCGATCCTGGAGAAGACCGAGCTCTTCAGCCGCTCCATCGGCGAGACCACCGATATCGTCGAGAAAGAGATGTACACCTTCGAGGACCGTGACAGCCGAAGCGCGGAGACGACCGAATCGACCAGGCTGACGCTCCGGCCCGAGGGCACGGCCGGCGTGGTGCGCGCCTACGTCGAGTCGGAGATGTACAAAGTGGAACCGGCGCGCAAGCTCTACTACATGGGACCGATGTTCCGCCGCGAGCGGCCGCAAAAGGGCAGGATGCGCCAGTTTCACCAGATCGGCGCCGAAGCGTTGGGGCGCAGCGATCCGTTCATCGACGCGGAAGTTCTTCTGATGCTCGATGATTTTTTCCGTGCGGTGGGCCTGGAGACGGCGGCATTGGAGCTCAATTCGCTGGGCTGCGGCGATTGCCGTCCGGGATACCGCCAGCGGTTGCTCGAGTTTCTTAAAACGCGCGAAGCGGCGCTTTGCGACAACTGCCGGCGCCGCATCGAGCGTAATCCGTTGCGAGCCTTGGATTGCAAGGAACCGGGGTGCCGGCACGAAACCAAATCGGCGCCGTCGATTCTCGATTCCCTTTGCGCGCCGTGCCAGGAACATTTCGCCGTTGTCAAAAAACTGTTGAGCGAGGCAAAGGTCGCCTACGAGCTCAACCCGCGCATGGTGCGCGGGCTCGATTACTACTGCCGCACGACGTTCGAGTGGACCAGCGACCGGTTGGGATCGCAAAGCGCCGTGGCCGCCGGCGGCCGCTATGACGGCCTGGTCGAAGCGTTGGGCGGGCCGCCTATTCCGGGCGTCGGCTTCGCCATGGGAGTGGAGCGTTTGGTGATGTTGTTGCGAACGAATGGCAGCGCCGCGTCCCGCGGGCCGTCTGTTTACATCGTTTGGATTGGGGAGAAGGCGCGGGATTGGGCTTTCCCGGTCGTCCACCGGCTACGCCGGGAGGGGTTGGCGGTGGAGATGGAAGGAGAAACGCGCAGCATGAAAAGCCAGATGCGGCGCGCCGACAAATTCGGCGCTCAGGCAGTGCTGATCGTCGGCGACGACGAACTGCAAAAGGGCCGAGCGCTCCTGCGCGACATGGCGAGCAAGCAACAGGAGGAAATCGCTTTGGCGGAGATCGTGGCGAAGTTGATTTCAAGGAAGGCGAGCTGATGGCGACGGAGCGAGTGTTCAACGATCCGCTGGGCGAATGGAAGCGTAGTTGCTACTGCGGCGAGCCACGGGCGAACGCCGTGGGGAATGAAATGACCCTGTTCGGCTGGGTGCATTCGCGGCGCGATCACGGCGGGGTGATCTTCGTCGATCTGCGAGACCGAACCGGTATTTGCCAGGTGGTTTTCAATCCGGAAATCGACGCCGTTTCCCACGAGAGGGCCAAGCAAATCCGCTCCGAAGACGTGATCGGCGTGCGCGGCAGCCTGGCGAAGCGAACCGCGGAGACGATCAACCCGAACCTGCCGACCGGAGAAGTCGAGGTCATCGCCAGGGAGATCAAACTGCTCAACGCCTCCCAGGCGCCGCCGTTTATCATCGACGACGAGACCGACGCCAATGAAAACACCCGGCTCAAATACCGCTACCTCGATCTGCGCCGGCCGCAGAGCCTCGGCCACCTGCTGCTGCGCTACCGCATGACCAAATTGATCCGCGATTATCTCGACGGCCTGGGCTTCATCGACGTCGAAACTCCGGTGCTGACCAAGAGCACGCCGGAGGGCGCACGGGAGTATCTCGTGCCGAGCCGTATCTACCCCGGCAAGTTTTACGCCCTGCCCCAGTCGCCGCAGTTGTTCAAGCAGATTCTGATGGTCGGCGGGCTCGACCGTTATTTCCAGATCGTCAAATGTTTCCGCGACGAAGATCTGCGCGCCGACCGCCAGCCGGAATTCACCCAGCTCGATCTCGAAATGTCCTTCGTCCAGCCCGCGGACGTGATGCAAGTCATCGAGGGAATGATCGCGCTCTTGTTCAAGGAGCTGAAAGGCATCGAGGTCAATCGGCCTTTTCCGCGATTGACCTACGAAGAGGCGATGAACCGTTTCGGCTCGGACAAGCCGGACCTGCGCTTCGGCTTGGAGCTCAAAGATTTCTCCGCAGCGCTGCGCAACTGCCAAGCCAAGGTGTTTGCGGCGGCGCTGCAAAAGGGCGGCGTCATCAAAGGCATCTGCGTGCCCAAGGGCGGGGAAATGTCGCGCAAGGACTTGGACGATCTCACGCCCTTCGTGGCGACCTTCGGCGCCAAGGGGTTGGCGTGGACCAAGATAACTGCCGACGGCTGGCAGTCGCCTGTCGCGAAATTCCTCTCCGACGCGGAGCAGAAGGAAATCCAAGGGATCGCCGGCGCTCAGGTCGGCGACGCGATCTTGTTTTCCGCCGACACGGCGAAGATCGTTCACGACGCGCTGGGCAACCTGCGCCTGCACCTGGGGGAGAAACTAGGGTTGATTCCCAAAACCGAGTTCGCGCTGGTTTGGATCGTCGACTTCCCCTTGATGGCGTTCGATCCGGCGGAAAAACGCTACGTCGCGTTGCATCACCCGTTTACCGCCCCGCTGGAGGAAGATCTCCATTTGCTCGAAAGCGACCCGGCGAAAGTTCGGTCGAAGGCCTATGATCTCGCGCTGAACGGCATGGAAGCGGGCGGCGGCAGCATCCGCATCCACCAGGTCGACCTGCAAAAGAAAATTTTAGGGATGATGGGGATCGGCGCGGAGGAGGCCGAAGCCCGCTTTGGTTTTCTTCTGGAAGCTTTGACTTTCGGCGCGCCGCCCCATGGCGGCATCGCCTTCGGCATCGACCGGCTGGCGATGCTGCTAAGCGGCGCCAACTCGCTGCGCGACGTGATCGCTTTTCCCAAGAGCCAGCGCGCCGTCTGCATGCTCACCGACGCGCCCTTTCCAGTCGATGCAAAGCAGTTGCGCGAGCTCGGCATTCGCACGGCGGTCAAGGAATGAATCCGTCGACGCCGTGGTTAATCGCAATTCACCTTGAGCCGCCGCGGCCCTTTTGTTATCTTCCGGTTCATCCATGAAATCAGCGCGCCTAATACTTTTCCTTTTTTTCATTCCGGCTTGCGGCCTCGGTCCGGGAAATTTGGCTAGCAAGCACTCCAGCGACCTGGAAACGCGCAAAATCAAGCGCATCGCCGTTTTGGGTCCCGCCGCGATGGCTAAGAGCCAGAGCAAGATTCCCTTCACGGCCGCCTCACCCGCAGACGCGCGGGCAGCGGAGAGAGACCCGGCGGAGCTTCTTTCGAAACTCGTCTACACGGCGATGGCTTCTCTGGGCAATTGGCAAATCGTGTCCGAAAGCGAAGTGCGTGAGATCGGAGAGACGGTAACGGATTCGAACGAGACGACGCGGCTAAAAACGATCGGGGTGTTGGTCTACGCCGACGCGGTCATCATCGGCAGAGTGCAGCGCTTCCGTGAAAGAGTCGGCGCCGAGTGGGGGATCAAAAGCCCGGCGTCGGTAGCCTTTGTGCTCGATCTGGTAGACGTGAAACGAGGCGACATCGTTTGGTCCGCCCGCTTCGAGGAAACCCAAAAATCCCCGGCGGAAAATATATTCGTGCTCGGCGACATCGGCCAACGAGGGGTGAAATGGTTGAGCGCCGAACAGCTCACCGAGAGCGGCGTGAGGAAAGCCGTCGGCCAGTTGAACCAGATCATCGCGCGGTAACGGTCTGCACGGGGAAACGGTTTCTCCTTGGCGTCCTTTGCGCCTTCACGTATAAAGTTCAAAACGTTCAATCCTTCGATACGCGCTTCCTTCGCTACGGGCTTTGCCCCCTACTCAGGAATCCGGTCGCTCCGAGTAAGCCGCGCACAGCGCGGCTGTATCGAGGGGCGCTCCGTTCAAGTCCCCCTCCTTACTCCTCCCCCGCGACGCGGGGGAGGACAGCGGTGGGGGCGCGCCAAAACGCCAAGCATCATTTGAGACCTTGTCAGCTTACGGCTCCGTTCTGATCTTCAGTCTAGCAACATTTCGGGCTAACGGGCGGCGGGGGTTTCAACCTCCAGCGGTCTGCCGATTCGTTCGCCGATACCCCGGCCCAAGGTCTCCAGTCGTTTGAAGCCGCCGCGGTCCAAGAGCACGGACGCCCCTCCTTTGATCACCAGGCGCAGCGACGGCACGGGGTAACTCTGCGCCGCCGAAGAACCGGCTACGGCAAAGCCGCTGTACACCTGATCGGCCCCCAGCTTTAGTTTTTCGATATCGACAAAGTCGAGCGTCAGCAGGATTCGCCGATGCATGCTTCGCCTGGTGAGCGTCACTTTTCGGGCAACGCCGTCGATGATGATGCTCCGTTTCTGCGACAGTAGGTAGAAAGCAATGCCGAGGAGGATCAGGTTCATCACCGGAAAATACCAGAGCGAGCCGGCCGGACCGATGAATCCTCGGAGCCTGATGGCTTCGGCGATGGGAAGAGTCACGAAGAGCAGCAGGAGCGCGATACCAAGACAGAGATACGCTGGAAATCTAGGCCCGCGCCAGGTCAGTTCGAGCCGTTGCTCTTGTTCTTTGGCGATGACAAAACCGAGCCGATTGCCGATCGCTTCAAACTCAGCCGGGTTGCCTTCCATGAGATCAGTATGCAGTAGGCAGGCGGCAGTAGGCAGCGAACCCGGCTGGGATCTCCCTTGCATACTGCATACGGCCTACTGCTTACTGCATCCAGTTCTATGGGCCTTTTTGCGTCCGGTAGAAATCCCGGAAACGATGGTCGCGCAGGCGGATAAGCTCCTGGTAGGAGCCGAATCTTTCGACGGGATCGTCCACTGCGTCGAGAGGATGCGCCGATCGATCGTCCGCGTCGAAGAGCCGAATTTTCTCGTAGGTGGTCGAGCGCTCGGCGGGCGTGCGCCCCATTTCCCGGATCAGGGCGCGGAACTGCGCCGGTCTCATCAACTGGCCGTAGCCGGAGCCGGCGGCGGTGGAGATGCTCTCATTGATCAACGTGCCGCCGAAATCGTTGGCGCCGGCGAGCAACGCGATCTGCGAGAATTTTGGCCCTTCTTTGACCCAGGAGACTTGCAGGTTAGGAATCCAGTTATTGAGCATCAGGCGCGCCACGGCGTACATCTTCATCACCTCGGCGCCGCTCGCCCCCTGGCGCAGCCCCGCGATGCGCTTTCGATGGAACATGGGAGCTTCGTCATAGACGAAACTCAGCGGCACGAATTCGGTGATTTTACCGGTACGCCGTTGAATGTCGCGCAGGATGCTCAGATGGACAGCTTTATCATGAGCCGATTCGATATGGCCATACATGATCGTCGACGTGGTCGGGATGCCGACCTCATGGGCGGTCTGAACGAGATTGATCCATTGAGCGGCGCTGATGCGGCCCGGCGAAATCTGCGCGCGGATTTCGTCGACCAAAATCTCGGCGGAGGTTCCGGGCAGACTGCCGACGCCGGCCTCTTTCAACGCCGTGAGATAATCGCGCACACTGACGCCGGTCAACGTCGAGCCGTAGAGAACTTCCTCCGGTGAAAAGCCATGAATATGAAGCGCCGGCAGCGCTTCTTTCAAAGCCCGGCAGAGTTTGACGTAATGCCAACCGTCCATGCCGGGCGCCAAGCCGGCTTGAACGCAAACTTCGGTGGCGCCGAGGTCATAGGCTTCCTGGGCGCGACGAACGATTTCGTCAAGCGGCAAAAAATAGCCTTCCTCGGCCAAATGACCGCGGCTGAAGGCGCAGAAGCCGCACGCCTTGACGCAAACGTTGGTAAAATTGATGTTGCGGTTAACGACGTAGCTGACCACGTCGCCCGCGGTGCGCGCGCGCAGATGATCGGCGGCGGCGATCAGAGCGAGAAGGTCCGATCCACCTGAATCGAAAAGCTCGGTCGCCTCCTCGATGGTAAGATCGGCGCCGGACAGAGCACGGTCGAGGATGCGCCCGGTCGATGGAGTCACAGCCGAAAGCGACCGCTCCAGAGAAGCTTGAAGATGGGAAAAATTCATGGCGCGACTTTAGCTTTTCACGAACGGAAACACAACAACGGCGGTCTGATTGCAAAATGAAAAGTGCAAAATGCAAAAGTCAAAGTGTCCGAGTGTCCGAAATTTTGCATTTTACATTTTTCACTTTGCATTCTGCATTCGACCGCTTTCCAGCAATCGTTACGCCTAGGCGTTCAGCCAGTACCGGGCAAACTCCTGGAGAAAAGTCAGGGTGGACAAATCGCGCATGCGATCGAGATAAACCTTGCCGTTCAAATGGTCCCACTCATGCTGAATTACGCGGGCGTGGAAATCCTTGGCGACGAAGTCCATCTCTCTGCCGTCTCTGTCCCATACCTGAATGCGAATGGATTTGTAGCGCGGCACCCTGCCTCTGAGATCCGGCACGCTCAAACAACCTTCCCAATCTTCCTCCATTTCCTCGCCCAGCGGCGTCACTCGGGGGTTGACGAGCACGGTCAAAGGAACCTTGGGCTTGTCCGGATAGCGCGGATTGTCGGCGACCTCCAGGACCGCGATCTGTTGAGATTCATGCACCTGGTCGGCCGCCAGACCGACGCCGTCATATTCTTTCATGGTCTCGATCATGTCATCGATCAGTCTTTGCGTTTGCGCGGAGCGCAGCTGCTCGAGTGACAACGGCTGCGCAACCCGCCGCAACACGGGATGACCGAGACGAGAGACCTTGAGAATCGACATGGCGATTCCAGCAGAATGGGCGTTGCGCCGAAAATGCGGCGCCGAAAATTTGATCGATAGAACGGTGGCGCTACTTCGCCGCCGGTTGGGCAGCCAGTTTCGCTTCCAGCTCAGCCACACGCAGCGACAGCAAGGAGCCGGGTTGTTCGCGTAGTTGGTCTTTGTAGGCCGCCAGCGCGGCTTTCACGTCTCCCAGTTGCTCGGCGCAGCGCGCTCGGCCCATGATCGCCGACGCTCGAAACGGACCGGAAATCTTTTCGGCTTCCGCGTAATGACCGCCGGCCTCTTTACACTGGCGCTTCTGCTCCTCCGCAAAGGCCAAAGTGACCAGCCCGATTTGCCGGTACAGGGTATCGGGCTTGGTTGCAGAGACGAAGCGATGCCCCGCGTTGATTGCCTTGTCGAAATCCGCGACGGCGAGAAAACTATTCGCTTGATAGAGATAAGCCAGCGCGGCGTGAGGCGACCAGCGGTAGGCTGCCACTTTCTCGAATGCCGCGACCGCCTCGCTGTATTTGCCCCCCTGAAAAAGGGCAATAGCTTGAACGAATTCGGCTCTGGCCAGCCTGTCCTGTCGTTCTTTGAACATTTCCCAGCCTAACAGGGCCAGGAGCAGCACGACGAGCCCCACACCCGCCGCCAGCACCCGGGTTCGATGCGCGGCGTAAAATTCAAGCGCCTTTTCCGTGGTGATTTGAAACCAGTCGGGCTGGCGCAGGTCTTTACGAGTTAACCGTCGGCTCGCGGTCGCCATTTAAATTGAGATGTCCGTGATAAAAACCGTTGGGTCGGACGCCGGCGAACCAATAAAACCTCGCCGGCGCGTCATCGCTACTGTTTGTACTTGAAGTCTTCGGGGGCCATGTTTTCCAGTATCTCGGACCATTTTTCTTTGGATACGTTGGAAACGTTTTCCACCGCACCCTCCTTCCCCTCCTCGCCTTGCTGCAGCACGCTGGACGCTTCTAGAACCGCCTTGGCGACATAGATCGGGCTTTTGGTTCTAAGCGCGATGGCGATGGCATCGCTTGGTCGGGAATCGATCATCACTCGGCGCCCACCGAGACTCAAGTGAACCGACGCGTAGTATGTGTTTTCCTTAAGTTCAGTGATCTCCACCGACTCGACGGAACAGCCCACCTCGCCAAGAATGTTTTTCAGCAAATCATGGGTCATCGGACGCGCCATCTTGATACCCTCGATTTCGGTGGCCATCGCGGTGGCTTCCAACAAGCCGATCCAGATCGGCAGGTTCAGCTTGTTTTCGGTGTCCTTGAGAATGACGATGGGAGTCTTCGTCACCGGATCCAGGGTCAAGCCTCCGACGGACATTTGGATGGTATCTTCCTTTTTGCTCATGCGATTTCCCCTTCCTGATGTAAATCAGAAGCGGTGACTCCCTGCGCCAGTTCGCCGATCAGCGATGTGGCGGTGGCGCCGGTGATGCGGGCCGCCACCAGGGCTCCCCTCAGGCTCTCCGGTCCGAACGCGTTGACGATGCGATTTGAGCGGGTGCGCCCCATGATCTGACCGTTTTTCAATTTCGACCGGCCCTCTACCAATATCTCTTCGATACCGCCAATTCTCTCTCTGTTCTTGCGCAGCGATATTTCCCGTTGCAGACTCTGCACTCGGCTCAAACGATCCCTCTTGGTCTCATCGGGAATATCGTCGTCGAACAACTTCGCCGAGACCGTTTGCGGCCGCGGCGAGTAGGTGAACGAGTAAATTTCATCATATCCCACTTGTTCGAGCAATTCCAGGGTGCCGCCAAATTCATCCTCGGTTTCGCCGGGAAAACCGACGATGATGTCGGTGCTGAGAGCGACTTCGCGCCGTCGCGCGCGCAAGCGCTCGATGCGATCCAAATATTCCGCGCGGGTGTAGCCGCGCCGCATTCTCGACAGGACGCCATCCGAACCGGTTTGCACCGGCAGATGCAGATGTTCGCAAAGTTTGGCCAGTTCCGCGAAGGCTTCAATCAAATCCGGCGAAAGATCCTGGGGATGGGAAGTGGTAAAACGAATGCGCTCGATGCCATCGATGGCATTCACCCGGCCAAGCAGCTCGGCGAAGCTAAGCTCGCCGGGAGTCATCTTGCCGTAGGAGTTGACGTTCTGCCCGAGCAGCATGACTTCCACGACGCCCCGATCGGCCAACGATTCGACTTCGCGCAAAATCTTCTCGCTCGGGCGGCTGACTTCCCGGCCGCGCACATGGGGCACGATGCAAAAGCTGCAAACCTTATTGCATCCCTGCATGATCGTGACGTATGCTTTGCTCCCCTGAACTTCGGTTGTTCCTTCGGGATCTTCCATGTAGGACGGATCGCGGTAAAAAGCCGTCTCCACGGGGCGGTTTTCCAGCGTCTGAACCTGCTCGATTATTTCGGGAAGCTTGTGAATGTTATGCGTGCCGAAGACCAGATCGAGATGGGGCATGCGTTTGAGCAGCGCCTCTCCTTCCTGCTGCGCCACGCAGCCACCCACGCCGATGATGACGTCCGCCCGCCGCTGTTTGATTTCTCTGAAGCGTCCGAGCGCGCTGTAGACCTTTTGCTCCGCCTTGTCGCGCACGCTGCAAGTGTTTAGCAGAATCAGGTCGGCGTTTTCGACGCAGTCGGTGAGCGCGTAATCCATCCGGCCCATCACGCGCGCGATGCGCTCGGAGTCGTACTGATTCATCTGGCAGCCGAAAGTTTGAAGGAAGAGTTTCTTCATGGCACGATCAGGTCGACGACTTTATAGAGTTGGTTGATGCTGCGGCACTCCTCCGCCACGTCGCAATAGGGTCCGTAGCGCGGCATTTCGCTGTCGCCGACGCCCCAGGTCATACGGCTCTCCGGGTTCAGCCAGATAAGCTGTTTGGCCTTTTGTTGAATCTCCCGCAGCACCCAGTCACTCGGGCGATTGTAATTGTTGCGGCCGTCCCCGATGATCAGGACCGTCGTTTTTCCATTTACGGCCGAAAAATAGTTCCGGTAAAACATCTCGAAAGCGCGCCCGAAGTTTGAGTGCGAGAAGACATCGATGACGTCGCCCTTGAGCGCCCTTTCGACGGCGTGATTGATATCATGCTCCTCGAAGAGTTTGGTGACTTCGCCGAGCTCGCTGACGAAGACGAAGCTGCGCACTTTGGCGTAAAGGTCTTGCACCGAGTAGACGAATTGCAGCATGAAACGGGACGCGTTCAGCACGGAATCCGAAATGTCGCAGAGGATCATCACCTGGGGCTTGGTTTTCTTGCGGCGGTCAAGCTGTATATGGAATGGCACCCCGCCGTACTGGAGATTCTTGCGCAAGGTTTCTTTGACGTTGAATCGCCCGCCCGCCGCCTTTTTGCGCCGGATCGAGAGCCGGTTTTTAAGCCGCTGGGCCAGCCGCGCCACCGCGTCGTTCATGCGCCGGATATCGTCTTCGGTGTAAAAGGCGAAGCTCTTGTCCGCTAGCGAACCGCGTTGGCCGGCATCGCGGGGCTCGACGCCGCGCTTGCGCTGCTCCTGCTGGATGACTTCGCGTAACAGGCGATTTAAATCGCGCATGCGCTCATCCAAAAAGCGCAGCACGTTCTGCAACTCTTCCCCCGTGCCGCCGAGCATCTGGAGCATTGCCTTGAAACGTTCGATGTCGGATTGAACCCGGTCGAGCCCGAGCCGCGCGCCCATTCTCGTATAGGGCGTGAAGCGAAAGCTGTCGTTATAACCGGACTCGGCTTCCCCTTGCGCGGCCTCCCTGAGCAAACGCTCGATCTCGCCCCGGTTGGCGGTGAGGAGCGCCCGGGTCAGCTCGGAGAGATCCCCTTCCATCTCCTTGAGCAGGCGCTCAATCTGTTCGAGCATCTGCTGGAACTCTGCCGGGCTCAATCCCAGTTCCGCCATGATGCGGCGGTCCAAGGCATCGATCGCTTGTCCGATGCCCCGGAAGAAAAAATCGAAGAGCTCTTCGAATGGCTTGATATCGCCGCCGCGCTTTATGAGTGTCGCGCGTAGCGCGTGACGAAACAGCAGCGGATCAGCGATGCCGAGAGACTTTAGGGCGCGAAACGCATCCATGTTCTCGGCGAGCGAGACGCGGACGCCGTTGCGCCTCAAGACGTTGGCGAATTCGATGATCCGTTCTTCCATCATCCCCTCGAAAACCTAACTGCCAACGTGGCCTTTGACGTCAGACCCCTTCATTCAGTTCAAAGTTCCAGGTTCAAGGTGCCGGATTTGTAATTCCGGATTCAAACCTGGAACCTTGAACTTTGAACCTTGAACCAACTCGGTCAAAGTTCAACCATCGACCATCACAGTCAATCGTCGCTTCTCCTCGTTGCATGGATAATCCGGACTAATGCAGGTGATCTCTTTCGCTACCGGCCGTTCCCTGTCGGGCCATGCGTTCGGCGAGGTAGGCTTTGAGCTCTTGGCTTGCCTTGCGCACATCAGCTTCGTATTTCACCAGCGTCGCCAGGGTCTGCTCCACTAAGTCGTGGTCGAGTTGCTTGATATTCAAGAGCGTCAGCGCCCTCACCCAATCGAGTGTTTCGCTGATGCTCGGAGTCTTTTTCAGATCCAGTTTACGCACCCGGTGGAGCAGCCGCACGACTTCCTCGGCGAGCTGGCTACCCACCCCTGGAACCTTGAGCTTGATGATCTCCATCTCCCTTTGCGCTTCGGGAAAATCGATGAACAGGTGCAGGCAGCGCCGCTTGAGGGCGTCCGACACCTCCCGGCTGTTGTTGCTGGTGAGAACGACCAGAGGGATATGCCTGGCCTTGAGCGTGCCGATCTCCGGCACGGTGATTTGAAAGTCGCTCAATATTTCCAGCAAGAACGCTTCGAACTCCGCGTCGGATTTGTCGACTTCGTCGATCAGCAGAACCGACGGTTTCTCCGACAGCAGGGCGCGCAAGAGCGGCCGCGGTAACAGGAAGCGGTCGGAAAAAAACACTCCGTCCTGGCGGGCGATGCATTCCACCGCCTGTTGCAATGTCTGCGAACCCTGGAGGATTTCGCCGATCTTATCTTTGAGGATTTGCGTATAGAGCAACTGTTTGGCGTATTCCCATTCGTAAAGGGCCTTGGCTTCGTCCAGCCCCTCGTAGCACTGGAGCCGGATGAGCTCCATGTCCAGAGCGCCGGCCAAGACCTTTCCCAACTCGGTCTTGCCCACTCCCGCCGGCCCTTCCACCAGAATCGGCTTTTGCAACGTCGTACCGAGATAAACCACCGTGGCGACGTTTTTGTTGCAAATATATTTTTGCGTTTCCAGACCGGCGATCACCTCATCCACAGAGTGAAACATAGTCGTCCTTTCCAAAATTGAAAGCTAACATAATCGATAATCAACGACAATGCGCTGTTGGCGCCGCTGTTTGCGCAAGCGTTGAGCTTTTTGTAAAGGATTATGTGTGTGCACATTGGCGCTGTATTTTAAATCGTTTGAAGAGTACCCGTTCGTGGTCGCGGCCAACCGCGACGAGCATTACGATCGCCCGTCGGCGCCGCCGGCATTGCTGAATGCCGACCCAGCGATTCTCGCGGGACGCGATCTGCGCGCCGGCGGCACATGGCTGGGAGTCAATGAGCATGGTCTCCTGGCGGGCATCCTTAATCGGAGGGCCGACGGCGAGCCGGAGCCGCGGCCCGGCACGCGCTCGCGCGGACTGCTCTGTCTGGACGTTGTAACTCTCAAAACGGCGGCTGAGGCGCGCGGCTTCGTCGAGAACCGCGCGGACAACTACCAACCTTTCACGCTTCTTTGCGCCGACGCCGATCAAGCTTGGTCCGCCTATAACCGCGGCGGTCAAATCAAAACAAACTCGCTCAGCCCGGGATTACACGTCTTCAGCAGCGCCACTGAGTCCGATGCTTCTTCGGATAAGCGCGATCGGGCCTATGTCCGTTTCGCAGGTCTGGCGCAAGATCTAAAAACCGACCGCGCCGTCGCCGCCGGCGGATTTCTCAGGTTGCGCGAAGTCCTCGGAGATCACACCCTGGGGGACGGCTCCGATAATCCGAAGGACGCGATTTGCGTGCACGGAGAAAGCGCCGGAACCGTTTCCTCCAGCATCGTCGTCTATTCGCGGCGCGAACGTCGCTTGCGAACTTTCTTCTGCTCCGGCGCGCCCTGCCGCAATGTCTTTGGCCGAGCCATGGATCTCGATCTGCGATGAGTGCGACTGCCAACCTCCATCGAGCCTCGTCGGTGATCCTGCTGAGACCGGCGCAGCCGCAGGGCTTCGAGTTTTTTCTTACCCGCCGTCCCGATGAGATGCCCTTTCTCGGCGGGACATATGGGTTCCCCGGCGGCTCGGTTCATGAAAGCGATTACGGCGACGGCATGTTGCGCCGTTGCCGCGGCTTAAGCGGCGAAGGCGCGCGCAAGATCATCGGCGCACACCTCTCGCCGAGAGAAGCGCTCGGCTACTGGATCGCCGCCATCAGAACGCTTTTCGAAGAGGTGGGAGTTCTTCTTGCCATCACGCAAAACGGCAAACCGGTAACGTCGAACGCCGAACTCAACGCCCGATTCCTGGAAATACGCACCGCGCGGCGTGACGGGGCTCTGGATTTTCTGGCGCTCATGGAGAGTGAAAATCTATATTGCGACGCAGCCGGCCTCGCCTATTTTTCCCATTGGCATACCCCGGCCACACCGTCGAGTAGCATCGACACACGTTTTTTCCTCGCGGCGATGCCGGAACCACAGACACGGCTTGACATGGCCGGCAAGATCACCCGGGGTCGGTGGCTAACGCCAGATCGCGCGTTGCAACTTTTTAACCGCGGCGAGCTGCCGATAGCCTTTTCCACCTTTGCCTCGCTGCGCACTTTGGCCGATTTCGATGACGTGAAACGCCTGCTCAAGGAATTTCAGCCGGCAATCACCTAGCCGTTTTCTTGGCCGTGGTTCAGTTTGATTTCAACGCCGCATCAATGTAGGGGAGGTCTACGTGCCTTCCGAACGGGCGAACCCATAGGGTTGCCCCGACAAATTTTGGCGAAACTGAACCACGCCCTTTTTTTGCTTGCAAGAGCGGGGCATCTGTCTTTATATATCTTCGGTCTCAATCGTGTGCCGGTTGACGGCTAGTTCATTAAAATTACCTTTATGTGAGGTCGCCGCCATGAAAACGGAGCCGCGTTATTTCCTCTCGACATACGCCGGTGTCGTGCTTTTTCTCTCTATCGTCCTCACCGGCAACGCCGCCGAAAAAGCGCCGCAGGCGCTGAACGTCAAGTCCCTCACAATGGGTCTGGTCTTTCAAAACCCCAGCGAACCGGTCCCTGAACCGTTGCGAGAATTTGTCACCTACGTCGCCCGCAAGCTCTCCTCCACGCCCGCCATCGCCGGCACAATCGTCGTCGTGCCCACCGCGTCACAAATGGTCAAGCTGCTTGAAGAGAAGCGGGTCGATTTCTACATGGAGAGCCCCTATCCGACCTACCTCATCAACCGGTTAGGCTCGGCCAACTTGCTGCTTCGACGCTGGAAGGGGGGCATGGGGGAATATCGAAGCATCATTTTCACGAACAGGGAAAGCGGTATCTCTCGCGTCGAGGAACTGCGCGGCAAGATGATCGCCTTTGAAGACGCCGGATCGACGTCGGGATACTTCATGCCCAAGCTGCTGCTGCTCGACAAAAGATTGATGCTCACGGAGAAACCAGGGCTCGACGCGAAGGTAGCGGCCCAAGAGATCGGCTACATTCTTGCGGGGTCGGAGAAGAATATTCTAAGTCTAGTGCTCGCCAAAAAGGTGGCGGCGGGAGCGTTCAGCAACGACGATTATGCCGGCGTCGGCGAGAAGGAAAAAGCGGCGATCTCTATTCTGGCGGAAACCGCGAGCATGCCCCGCCATCTGGTCTCCTGCCGCAAAGACGTACCCGCGCCGGTCGCCAAACGTCTCAAAGAAATCCTGCTCGCCATGCACGAAGACGCCGAAGGCCGAGCCATATTGCAGCGCACCGACAACACGACGAAGTTCGATCTACTTCCCGGCGGCGAAGAGTCGATGCGCAAAAAACTGATCGAGCTGTTCCGGCCGCGCGGGAAGAAATAAGCGCTCTCAATCGCAGGGTGCAACTCCCGATAGCCCTTCCATTGCATCAACCAAAGAGAAAACTCACCGCAGAGACGCAGAGAGCGCGGAGGAAAGCGTTCTACATAACAAAACACTCCGAACTCTGCGAACTCAGTGCCTCTGCGGTGAAAATGCAATCTGCTCCGGTATCTGGTAGCTCACATCTCCGAAATTTAATTGCGCCAAGGAGGCATCCATGCCACTAGACTTTGTCACCAACCAGGAAATCATCGTCGCCGCGCGGCGCAATCTGACACAAAACGTCTGGGACTACTTGACCGGCGGCGCCGAGTCGGAAACGACCATGCGGCGCAATCGCTACGGTTTGGACGGCTGGGCGTTTCGCCCACGCGTCCTGGTCGATGTCTTCAAGATCGACTCCGCCGCGACCTTTCTCGGACACCGGCTGAGAATTCCAGTGATGCTGGCGCCCATCGGCTCGCTGCAATCGCTGACACCGGAAGGCGGCGTCGCCGTGGCCAAAGCCGCCGCGGAGTTCGGCACGATCAATTTCGTCAGCTCCGTGACCCAACCGTCTTTGGAAGAAATCGCCGCGGCCAGCCGGAGCGCGAAGATTTTCCAGCTCTACGTCCAGGGCGATTTGAACTGGATCGATAACCTTCTCAAGCGCGTGAAGCAGGCGGGTTATACGGCGTTATGCCTCACGGTGGACACGGCCCACTACGGTCACCGCGAGCGCCAGATGATGGATCGCTGGCTGCCGCCGAGCCGCCGCGGCGTGGGTTACGAATACCGCGCCGGGCTCACCTGGGAGACGCTCGGCGCGATTAAAAGGATAGCGGGGCTACCGTTCATTCTCAAAGGCGTGGCGACGGCCGAAGATGCGTCCCTCGCCGTTGAGCATGGCGTCGATGCGATTTACGTCTCCAATCACGGCGGACGCCAGCTCGACCACGGCCGCGCCACCATCGATATGCTGCCGGAGATCGTCGCCGCGGTCGGCGACAGGGCCGAGATCGTGCTTGACGGCGGGATCATGCGCGGCAGCGACGTCTTGAAGGCGATTGCGCTCGGAGCGAAGGCCGTGGCGATCGGCAAACTTCAGGGCTGGGGTCTGGCGGCGGCGGGCCAGGCCGGCTTGGTGCGGGTACTCGAACTTCTAGAAAACGAAATCACCACCACCATGGGACTCCTCGGCATCACCCGCCTCGATCAGCTCAGCGCGGCCCATCTGTCCAAGGTGCAGCCGATGGCTCCGACGCACGAGATGAGCGCGTTTCCGCACATGCCCGACGGACAATTGCTCTGAGCCAGCGGGCGGCGCCTTCTAGTTGCTCTTTGTTAACGGCAGCGAGGCGGATTATCTACCACTGGTTATTCTAAATCTTTCCAACATCAAGAGGACTCACCGCGGAGGCCCGCCGGCCTGGCGGCGGGCAGGCGTGGTGAGCGCGGAGAAAGGAGTTTTCGATTACAAAATATTCCGACCTCTGCGATCTCTGTACTACTATAGTTCAAAATTTGCGCGGCGTGCGCAAATGATCTGGAAGCTGAAAGCACTAGGAGTCGGAAATTCCTCCCGCCAAGGCGCAAAGTCGCCAAGTTCAGAAGGGAATGATAGAAATTCTTACGAATGATTTTCACCCGTAATCTCCGACCTTTGCGGCCTTAGCGTCTTTGCGGGAGATACTCCGAGATTTGGTTGCGGCTCTGCCGCGCTGTGCCTCTGTGGTGAAGTAATGGATACTGCTTCGGTCGCGGCTTCGCCGCGCTGGGTGCTTCGCGCCGTCGCCGGGGTCCTCGCCGCAGGCAGGCGTGATATTTGCTGTTTTGAACATGGGCTCCGTTCCCTTTCGCAAAGCCCATTCATTCGGATGCAATGAACATAGCCGCGGTCGAATTGCCTGCAAGTAATATCACTTCGCCGACAAACCGGCGCCGCCTTTGAATTTACGGCTTCGGCCGGCGGCCGGTTTTCTTGAAGATGAAATACTCGCGCAGAATGCGCGCGTGATCGAAGACTATCGGGGCGGGAATTTCGTCCTCGCGAAATACTCGCGCCGTCTTGGCGTCGTCCGCGCCACGGGGTGTGCCATTCGCCGCGGCGATGAACACGGTGGAAACGGTATGGTGACGCGCGTCGCGGGCGGGGTCCGAATAACTATAAAACTGTTCGGTGAGGCTTACGTCCAGGGAAGTTTCTTCTTTCGCTTCCCTGACCGCCGCGGACTCCAGACTCTCGCCGTAGTCGACAAACCCGCCGGGCAACGCCCATCCATAGGGCAGGTTTTTCCTTTCGATCAATACGATACCGCCGCCGACCTCGATGATGATGTCGACGGTCACCAAGGGATTCCGGGGCGTTTCGCTCACGGCCTCTCTCCCGCGCATGGCGCGGCCGGATTTTCTGCCGCGTCAGGAGCCACGGCAGTTCACGGCTTGGCCCTGCTTACGATATTAGTTTGCGGAGCGATTGGAGGTCTCTCTTGATCTTGACGAGGGCGTTTCTATACTTGTGATCGGCGAGCGGCAGTTTCAGCTGGCTCTTTTCTTCTTTCTTCGTTTCTTTGAGTTTCTTGCGCGCCCCCTCGATGGTAAATCCTTCCGTATAAAGGAGCCGTTTGATCTCCAGCAACAATTCGATGTCGCGCTTTTTATACAGACGATGCTTGGACGGCGCCTTTGAAGGCTTGAGCAGCTCGAACTCGGTCTCCCAATAGCGTAGCACGTAAGGCTCGACCCCGACGATCTCGCTGACCTCGCCGATCTTAAAATAGATCTTGTCCGGCAAGCGAGCGGCCATTTGCCTGCCTCAGTCGGCCGCTGATGACGGAGACGACATCGTGGAAGAAGACGGCGATGCGTTGTTGAGACTCTTCTTCAGTATCTGGCTGGCTTTGAAAGTCAGAACCTTGCGCCCGACGATGATGATCTCGTCGCCGGTTTGGGGATTTCGTCCTTTGCGCGGCCGCTTGGTATTGACGACGAAATTGCCGAAACCGGAGACTTTGACTTTTTCCCCGCGCTCCAGACATCCTTTGATGATGTCGAATGTAGCTTCCACTACGTCGGTGGCGTCCTTTTTGGCAAAACCCACCTTTTCGTAAATCCGGGTAATGATTTCAGCCTTAGTCATTTTCCACCCCCTTTTCTATTCACGCTCTCCAAACGAATTCAGCTGCGAATCTGCGCGCCGAAAAGTTGGCCAACTTGCTCCACCAATGTCTGATGCGCTGAATTGATCTCGCTGTCCGTGAGCGTCCGGTCCTCCGCGCGATAAGAAATTTTGTAGGCCAGGCTTTTCTTACCCTCCGGAATCGTCGGTCCCATGTACTGGTCAAAAACACTCACATCCTCGATCAGCGTTTCACCACGATTCTTGATCCAGTCAACGATTTGCCGAGAGGAAAAGGCACGATCGACGACCACGGCGAAATCCCGCTCGACCGATGGAAAACGCGGCAGCGAGCGGGCGGCGATTTGTCGCGGAGCATACTCAAGCAGTCCGTCGAAGTCAAGTTCGAAGAGCAAAAACGGCGGCAAGCCGAGCCGGTCGCAGACATCGGGATGAATTTGCCCTATGTGGCCGAGCCTTCGCCCCGCCGAGTGAAGCGCCGCGGCCCTGCCCGGATGTAGAATGCCGATCGTTTCCAGCGACCAAGTCACCGGCGATTGGACATGGAGCAGGTCCAAGATGCCTTCGACGATCCCTTTGCAATCCAGGAATCCAGCCGTGGCCGCTTCGCCGTGACGCAACCCCAAACGCCGTCGAGCTCCGAACATCACTCCGGCCAGGCACTGCCTTTCTTCGCTCTCACCATCGGGGCCGGCACGATAAGTTTTCCCCAGATGGTAGGCGTCAAAAGTTTCGGCCTTTTGCGCCAGGTTCAAACGCAGGTTCTCCATCAATCCGGGGAGCAGGCTGAGGCGCATTTCAGCGTTTTCCTTGGAGAGGGGGTTCATGACCGCCACCGGCGTCGGCGCGCCTTCCCACAAGCCGACAAAAAAACGATTGAAAGTTTCGGTAGTAAAAGGAAGATTGATAACCTCGGCCAAACCTTCGCCGGCGAGAAAGGAGCGCATGCGCCGTTCCCAAGCGAGGCGGTAGTCTTTCTTGCCGCCGGAGCGCAGTGGCGGTAGCGTGGTCGGAATCTTTTCGTAACCATGCAGGCGTGCGATTTCCTCGATCAAGTCCGTCTCCCGGAAAAGATCGGGACGGCGCGCCGAAGAAACGACCTTGAGCCTTTTCTGTTTTGCCTGACGCCGCGCGCTCAAGCCAAGGGATTTGAGCAGCTTCTCCGCCTGTCCCGCTTCGACGCGGACGCCGAGAAGTTTTTCGACGCGCTCCAGGCGCAGCAGGAGCGTCGATGATCTGGGCTTGCGCGGATATCGATCGGCGACCCCTGCCACTGGGGTTCCAGTGGAAAGCCTACCCATGAGATCAGCGGCGCGATCGAGCGCCGCCAAGGTCCCTTCCGGGTCGACGCCCCGCTCGAAACGGTGCGAGGCCTCGCTATGAAGAGCCAACCGTTTGGCGGTTCGGCGAATCGCGGTCGGATCGAAGTTCGCGCTCTCCAGCAGGACCGAGCGGGTCTCCGCCCTCACTTCGGAATCGACGCCGCCCATGACTCCGGCGAGCGCCACCGGAACCTCGCCGTCACAAATCAGCAGGTCATCGGATGCCAGCTCGCGCTCAACACCGTCGAGCGTCGTAAATTTTCGTTGCTCACGGGCCGGTCGAACGACGATTTTGCGCGCCGGCAACCGGTCCAGGTCGAAGGCATGGAGCGGCTGGCCGGTCTCGAGCATGACGTAATTGGTGATGTCGACAATATTATTGACGGCGCGAATGCCGCATGTCTCAAGGCGAACACTCAGCCAATCCGGCGACCGCCCAATGCGCACTTGATCGACGATGCGCGCCGAATAACGGGCGCACAACCTCGGGGCTTCGATCTTTATGCCGATCCGTTGGTCGAGGCTCGGCGCGTTCTTCGGTGGGATCGTCCGAGGAGCGAGCAGCTTCGCTCGACTCAGTGCGGAGACTTCGCGAGCGATTCCTGCGATGCCGAGACAGTCGCCGCGATTGGGCGTCACCGCAATTTCAAATAACCAGTCTTGCGGACCATCGCTTTCCCCCTGTAGAGGAACCAGTGACTCCACCTCGAGGCCTGCCGTCGTGAGCAGTTCGGCGAGCTTTTCCGGCGTCGCTTTGAAAGCGACAAATTCTTTCAACCAGTTGAAAGTGAATTTCACCCAACTCTCTCCCTAGCTGAACTGTCGCAAAAATCTAAGGTCGTTCTGGAAAAACAGCCGGATGTCGTCGATGCCGTATTTCAGCATCGCGATGCGCTCGACCCCCATGCCGAAAGCGAAGCCGGAAACTTTTTCCGGATCGTAGCCGACGAATTTGAACACCTGCGGATCGATCATGCCGGCGCCCATGATTTCAAGCCAGCCGCTTCCTTTGCACACGCGGCAGGATTGACGGGCAGCGCTGGATGCGCCGCCGCAAATTAAACACTGGATATCGATCTCCGCACTCGGCTCCGTAAACGGGAAGAAACTCGGGCGAAACCTCACACCGGTTTCTTGGCTGAAAATCTGCCGCAGAAAATGGCTCAGCACGCCCTTAAGATCGGAAAAGGCAATGTTGTCGTCCACCATGAAACCTTCTACCTGATGGAACATCGGCGAGTGGGTCGCGTCGTCGTCGTGGCGATAAACCGCGCCGGGAACAATGACTTGCAGCGGCGGCTTGCGCTTTTCCATCGTGCGAATTTGTACCGGTGAGGTATGAGTGCGGAGCAGCTTCCCGTTGGATACGAAGAACGTGTCCTGCATGTCCCGCGCGGGATGATCCCTGGGAATGTTCAGCGCCTCGAAGTTATGATAGTCGTCCTCAATATCCGGCCCGCGCGCGATCTCGAACCCCATGCCCGAAAAGATGTCGATAATCTCGTCGATGACAAGCGTCAAAGGATGGGTCCGCCCGCGCTCCCAGCGCGTGCCCGGAAGAGTGATGTCGATTTGCTCCTCTTTGAGGGCGCGGTCCCTGAATTGTTCTCTAATTGCAAGGAGACGCGCGTCTAGCCGCTCTTCGACGAGCCGGCGCAACTGGTTGAGCTGTTCGCCCGCGCGCGGACGCTCCTCCGCCGGCAGGTCCTTTAATCCGCGCAGGAGGAGGGTAACTTTTCCGCTCCGCCCCAAAACTCCGATCCGCAAATCTTCGAGCTCCTTTTCGGAATCGGATTTCTGGATGCGCTCCAGAACCTCCCCTCGGAGAGCTTCCAGGGAATCACTCATTGGTGTTTAGTGGCGGAGCGCTCAGGCGCCGAGATGAGATTTCGCCGCTTGGGCCAACTGTCCGAATCCCGGCAGGTCGTACATCGCGATTTCCGACAAAACTTTCCGATCCAGCTCGACATGGGCCTGCTTGAGACCGCTCATGAGCTGGCTGTAAGAAATGCCGTTAAGCTTGGCCGCCGCCCCGATGCGCGTGATCCACAAGCCGCGAAAGGTCCGTTTCTTCACCCGACGGTCCCGGTAAGCGAACGCCAGGGAGCGCTCGACGGTCTCGCGCGCGGACCGGTAAAGTCTGCCGCGGCCCCCGACATACCCCTTGGCGAGTTTCATGATCTTCTTGCGTCTCTGTCTCGACTTGCTTCCACCCTTAGCTCTTGGCACGTTTGGAACTCCTTCCTTGCAACAGTACTAAGTAACGAGTCCTGAGTGCTGAGTTAAAGGAATTTAATCCGGCCCTCAGCACTCATTACTCAGCACTCAGGACTTTTACTTATACGGTATTAATCTTCGGATATTCTTAGTTTCAACAGCCGACACCAGCGTCCCGTGGCGCAGGTGCCGCTTCCGTTTTTTGCCCTTGCTCGAAAGCAGGTGGCTCTTGAATCCTTTGTTTCTCTTGATCTTCCCGCTCCCCGTCACCCTGAATCTCTTGGCTGCCGCTCGGTTGGTTTTGATTTTGGGCACTTTTGTCTCCTCTATTTATTATTCTGGTTGATTTCGACGTGATTACTTGGGCGTCAAGAGCATCGCCATGCTTCGCCCTTCCAAGCGCGGCGCGATGTCAACCTTGGCGATGTCCTGGACCTGATCAACCACTCCGCTGAGCATTTGCCTGCCTAATTCCGGGTGGGTAATTTCCCGCCCGCGAAAGAAAACCGAGACTTTGACCCGTTGGCCGCGCTCGATAAACTGACGAATGTTTCTCACCTTATGCACTACGTCATGCCGGTCGGTGCGCGATCCCATTTTGACTTCCTTGATTTCGACAACGGTGTGTTTTTTCGGCCCGTGCGCTTTCTTCTTTTGCTCGTAACGGAATTTGCCGTAATCCATCATACGGCATACCGGCGGCTGCGCTTCCGGGGCCACCTCAACCAAGTCCAATTCCAGCGCCTCTACCTGCTTTAGGGCTTCGTACAACGCCATGACTCCCAGTTGTTCCCCTTGCGCGCCGATGACCCGGACCTCACGGGCGCGAATTTGATGATTGATCCTCGCTTCTCTAGCGATAAAACACCTCCGTTTGTGTTAGGCCTGCCATCCTTTTTTATGCCGCTCCCGTTTCTTGTGCAACCTCGGACTCGAGGCGCCGGATGAAATCAACCAGCGGCGTCGGCGGCAGATTCTCCCCACCACGCCGGCGCGGTGCCAGCGTCTCCGCCGCGACCTCCTTGTCACCGATGACGACGGCATAGGGAATCTTTGCCATCTGCGCTTCGCGAATCTTGTAACCGAGCTTTTCGTTTCGCCCGTCCAATTCGACCCGCCAGCCCTGATCCCTCAATTGCTCGAATACCTTCTTAGCATATTCCCTGTGACCATCGGTAACGGTCAAGATCCGCACTTGCACGGGCGCCAACCATAATGGAAAGTTGCCCGCATAGTGTTCAATCAAAAATGCCATCATCCGTTCCATCGTGCTGATGACGCCGCGATGAATCATCACCGGCCGCTTGTATTGTCCGTCCTTGTCGACGTACTCGAGCGCAAAGCGTTCGGGAAGATAAAAATCAAGCTGCACCGTGGACAGGGTCTCGCTGTGACCCAGGACATCGTTCAATTGAACATCAATCTTCGGGCCATAGTATGCAGCTTCGCCCGGTGCCTCTTTATAAGGGACGCCGACTTCACCCAAGGCTTGCCGCAGGTGCGCTTCGGCGGTATCCCACATCGCGTCGTTAGCGACAAAATTCGCCTGGTCGTTTGGGTTGCGTAACGAAAGCCGATACCAATAATCCTTAAACCCAAAGTCCTTGTAAACTCGTTCGATAAGCCGCAGGACGCCGACGGCTTCGGCTTGGATTTGCTCGGGCGTACAAAAAATGTGCGCGTCGTTTAAGGTCATCGCGCGCACGCGGGAAAGCCCCGAAAGCACGCCTGATCGCTCGTATCGATACATGGTCCCGAGCTCGGCCAACCGCATCGGCAAATCACGGTAACTGTGAAGTTCGTGCTGGTAAATCGTAATATGGTGAGGACAGTTCATCGGTCGCAGAACTAGCTCTTCCTTGTTGTCAAACGCCATCGGCGGATACATGTTGTCTTTGAAGTGGTCCCAGTGCCCCGACCGCTTGTAAAGATCGACGCGGGCGAGTTGGGGCGTGTTGACGTGCTGGTAACCCATACGCCGCTCCATGTCGACGATGTACCGCTCTAGAATGGATCTCACCATCGCTCCATTGGGTAGCCACAAAGGCAATCCTGGCCCGATGGCGTCAGAAATCATGAAAAGACCTAGCTGTTGGCCCAGCTTTCGGTGATCGCGTTTCTTTGCTTCTTCGAGCAATCTTAAATGTTCTTTTAAAGCTTCCTTCGAGTGCCACGCCGTGCCGTAAATCCGCTGCAACATTTCATTCTGTTCGTTGCCGCGCCAGTAGGCGCCGGCGACGCCGGTGAGCTTGAACGCGCGCACTGCATTCGTAGATGGCACATGGGGACCCCGGCATAAATCGACCCAATCGCCCTGTCGGTAAAGCGAAACGGTATCTTCCGGGATGCTTTGGATGATCTCGACTTTATAGTCCTCCCCCATTTTGCGGAACATTTCGATCGCCTCGCCGCGCGCAACCTCTTCACGGGTAATACTCAATTTCGCCTGCGCCAGTTCCGCCATGCGTTTTTCGATCTTTTCCAGTTCCTCTGGGGAGAACGCCTCGGCTCTTTTGAAATCGTAGTAAAATCCGTTTTCGATGGTTGGGCCGATCGTTACCTGGGTGCCGGGAAATAAACTCTGAACCGCCTGCGCCATCAGATGAGCGGTGGAATGGCGCAAAACATCGAGGCCCTCCGGGCTGTCCACCGATATCCATTCCAGAGCGCAATTTTTCTCGAGAGCGCGGCTTAGATCCATCAGATGTCCGTCGACTTTGGCGGCGACGACATCCTTTTTGTTGCCGTCCGTCGGCGACATCAATTCGTCGATCCGGATACCGCGGCGGACCTCGATCGATTGACCGCCCGGCAGTGTCACTTGAATATTTTCCATCCCGGCCAGCTAAAGAAGAATGGTAGGCACGGGCAGGATTGAACTGCCGACCTCTTCCGTGTCAAGGAAGCGCTCTCCCACTGAGCTACGTGCCTGCGAACTTGGACAGGCTCGACTTTCAAAGGTCTTTTGCCGGATGACACGACCGTTCATGCGTTTAATGTGGTTGGTAGATCGCTTTACCGTAAAGCAGCGGCGCCAATTCACTTGGGTTAGAATAGTGCAAGAGATCGATTTTATTATCAATTTTTCCGCGCCATGTCAACCTATACGGGTGATCGAAGGAGCCCGGCTCTGCAACCAGATGAGGCCCCGGTAGACGTACTGGAGTCCGGACACGACGGTAGCCGCGGTTGTGAGGGCGATGAGGGACATGTTCAACCGCGGATCGATAGCTCGCGAATTGTGCAGCAATAGCAGGGCAACGCCCAAAGTTATGAGCTGCAAAAAAGTGCTGCACTTCCCGATAAAACTCGGCTTCGCGGGAAAGCGTTCTTCGACTAACAAATAGATGACACAATACCCCAGAAGAATGACGACATCCCGGCTCACCACCACGACGGCGAACCACATGGGAATTCCATCGATCAAGCCGAGCATGACGAACGAGCTGAAAACGAGCAGTTTATCCGCCACCGGATCTAAATAGGCGCCCAATGCAGTTTGCTGATTCATCCATCGGGCCGCAAGCCCGTCCAAAAAATCGGTCACGCCGCCGATGATAAAGACGACCAAGGCTTCGCCGTAGCGGTGGTATGCCAGATAGACCAGGAAAAAAGGTATAGTCAAAATCCTGATCAGAGTAAGAAAATTGGGGAGGTTGAGCATTTTAATTCGGCGCCGGCGCTTGGCCGCGACCCCCGTCGGTGCGCAGCAGCTTGCGCATCTGCCCAGCCAATTTCGGCGTCACGACGGCGGTCACGTAAACTTGGTCGCCGTCATAGCTCTCTTCGACGATCCGGCCGCCCTCGCGCAACAACGACAATAATCCACCCTGGGATGCGCTGAAGCAGGCATGAAACCGCTCTTTCCCATGCTCCAGAATGCCGCCGATCGTTTCCAGCAGCTCGGCGATGCCGGTTCGGTTCAGCGCAGAAATCGGACAGACTCCTGCCACTCCCCTATTCTTAAGCTTCTGCACCGGCACCGTCGCAACCGCGTCGATCTTGTTCGGCGCCAAGATCACCGGGACTTCGCCCGCGCCGATTTCGTCGAGGACTTCCTCGATAACCTGGACTTGCTCCTCAAAAAGCGGATTCGTCATATCGACGAGATGCAAGAGCAGATCGGCGCTACGCACCTCTTCCAACGTGCTCTTGAACGCTTCGATGAGAGAATGGGGTATCTTATTGATGAAACCGACGGTGTCCACCAGCATCACCTTATCGCCGTTGGGCAAGCGCAGGGCGCGCGTCGTCGGATCCAAAGTCGCAAAGAGCTTGTCTTCGACGAAAACTCCGGCCCGGGTAAGCGTGTTCATCAACGTGGACTTGCCCGCGTTGGTGTATCCAACCAACGCAACGCTCGCGAAAGGAACTTCATTGCGCTCTTTGCGCTGCAGCGTGCGGGTGCGTTCGACGGTTTTCAGCCTCTTTTTTAAGTGGCCGATGCGTTCGCGAATCCTGCGCCGGTCCACTTCCAACTGGGTCTCGCCAGGGCCGCGGGTGCCGATGCCGCCGCCGAGGCGGGAAAGGTGCGTCCATTGGCGCGTCAGGCGAGGCAACAGGTACTCGAGTTGGGCCAGCTCGACCTGCAGCTTGCCTTCGTTGCTGCGCGCCCGGCGCGCAAAGATATCGAGTATCAATTGACTGCGGTCGATCACGCGAATATTGAAGGCCGTTTCCAAATTGCGCTGTTGAGCGGGGGTGAGATCCTCGTCGACGATGACCAGATCGGGATGAAACTCGCGCACTCCGGCCTGGATTTCCTCGACCTTGCCGCGCCCGATCAAAGTCGCCGGGCTAATGTTTTTCAGTTGTTGCGAATATTTTTGCAGCACGCGGGCGCCGGCAGTCTCGGCCAGGCGTTCGAGCTCTTCGAGGTTATACTCCAAGGGAAGGTCATGGTTTTGCGACGGCAACACGACCCCCAGCAGGATGGCGTTTTCTTTCAGGTGTCGCCGATTGGAATTGACTTGTTTCAAGAGTCCTAAGTGTGAAAGCTCACGCGCGCGCCGAAGAGCTGCTCGACGCTCGCTTCGAGCTCGGGTGTCAACCCGACCCTAACCTGGTCCGGCAGCTCGATGATCGTTTCCTGGTTCGCTTTGGAGTGCAGATGGAGAAAGACGGCGCTGCGGCCGGGAAAGTCGAGGAGCGTATCACGCAGCCGCACCAGCTCATCTGCGGATACTTCCGATTCCAGAACGTAGAGGTGCACTTTATCGCCGTTGCCATTGGCCTTTTCATGGCCATTGCCGTGCGACCGCGCCTTGGCGGCGACCTCCGAAAGCGGACGGACCTCATTGGCGATGACCTGGATGCGCTCCTCGCCGACTTCCATCCGCCCCTTGACGAAGATCGGATCATCCGCGCCGATCAGCTCCGCGCACTTGCGGTAGACATCGGGCCAGGCGATCACTTCGATGAAGCCCGTTTTATCTTCCAGGTTAAAGCTGCCGTAACGCTCGCCCTTTTTCGTGTTCCGAAGTCGAAGAGCCGAGACGATACCGGTCAACTTAACTTCCCCCGCGGCGGCTTTCTCTTTTAATGCCGAAATTGTCCCGCTGGCGATTCGTTTGATGATCCGGTCGTACTTGTCCAGGGGGTGGCCCGTAATGTAGAAGCCCAACGCTTCCTTTTCGAAGGCCAGCGATTCGGACTGCGGCCATGCTTCGACCGACGGATAAACATCGCCTGGCTTCCTACCTCCTTTGGCCGGAGCGCCCAGCATGGCGAAGATATCGATCTGGTTGCTCTGCTGATCCCGTTGGTGCCCCTGGCCCGCCTTCATGGCTTCGTCCAAGGCGGCGAGCATGCGCGCCCGGGAAACCTCGGTGGAGTCGAAGGCGCCGCACTTGATCAAGCTCTCGATCACGCGCCGGTTCACCGCGGTCAAATCGACCCGCCGGCAGAAATCGAACAACGACTCGAATGCGCCGTTTTTCTGGCGGCTTTGCAAGATGACTTCGACGGCTTTCTCTCCGACGTTCTTGACCGCGGCCAAGCCAAAGCGAATCTTGTCGCCCACCGGGGTAAAATCCGAGAGGCTCTCGTTGATATCGGGAGCGAGCACTTCGATCTTTTTGCCGCGGCACTCGGCGAGATTCTTGATCACCTTGTCGGTGTCGCCCATTTCCCAAGTCATCAGCGCCGACATGAACTCCACCGGATAATGGGCCTTGAGGTAAGCGGTTTGATAGGAGACCAGGGCGTAAGCTGCAGAGTGGGACTTGTTAAATCCGTAGCGCGCGAAGGTCTCCATCTGGTCGAAGATCTCGGTTGCTCTCTTCTCGTCGATTTTCTTCTTCCTGGCGCCCTCGACGAAGCGCTCGCGCTGTGCCGCCATCTCTTCGGGATCCTTCTTGCCCATGGCGCGCCGCAGAATATCCGCGTCGCCCATGCTGTAGCCGCCGAGCACCTGGGCGATCTGCATGACCTGCTCCTGGTAAACGATCACGCCGTGGGTATCATTGAGAATCGTTTCCAGCAGAGGATGGAGGTATTTGCTCTTTTCTTTGCCGTTCTTGCGCTTGATGTACTCCTCGGCCATGCCGCTGTCGAGCGGCCCCGGCCGGTACAGCGCCAGGATCGCCACCAGATCTTCAAAGCAGTTGGGGCGAATTTTCACGGTCATCTCGCGGATGCCCGTGCTTTCCAGTTGGAACACTCCCGTGGTGTTGCCGTCGCACAGAAGCCGATAGGTCTTCTTGTCGTCCAGGGTCAGGCGGTTCAAATCGATCTTTTCGCGCCGAGTCATCTCGATCAGACCCAAGCAATCGTGAATCAGCGACAGAGTCTTGAGCCCGAGAAAATCGAATTTCACCAGGCCGATTTTCTCCACGCTGCCCATGTCGAACTGGGTGACGATGCCCCCTTCCTTATCGACGAACAGCGGCAGATGATCCACCAGCGGCAGATTCGACAGGACCACGCCCGCCGCGTGCGTGGAGGCATGGCGCACCAAGCCTTCGAGGCGCAGGGCATGGTCGATGAGATTTTTGATCCGCGCATCGCCTTTGATCAACTCCTGCAGACGCGGCTCCATCTTGATCGAGTCGGTCAATGTATGATCGAAGCCCTGTTTGGGCGCGGGGATGAGCTTGGCGATGGCGTCGGTTTCCGCAAAGGAAAAACCCAAAGCGCGCCCGACGTCCTTGATGGCAGCCTTGGCTTTGAGGGTTCCGAACGTGGCGATCTGGGCGACCCGGTCGGCGCCGTATTTGTCCTTGACGTATTGAATGACCTGGGCCCGGCCGCGAATGCAAAAATCGACGTCGATATCCGGCATGGAACGCCGCTCGGGATTGAGAAAACGCTCGAACAGGAGCACATGGCGAATCGGATCGAGGTCGGTGATGTTAAGCGCGTAGGCGACCAGACTGCCGGCCGACGATCCCCGGCCCGGACCTACGGGAATGCCGCTGCGCTTGGCGTAATTGATAAAGTCCGCGACCACCAGAAAGTATCCGGGAAACTTCATCCGTTTGATGACGTCCAGCTCGTATTCGAGCCGCTCGAGGTAAGCCTTTCGCGTCTCCGGATCGGTCACGCCCTGGAGCCGTTCTTCCAAGCCCTGGTGCGCCAGCTCGTCGAGGTATTCGTCGAGAGTTATTTTCTTGGGCGGGGTAAACGCCGGGAAATGATATTTGCCAAACTCGATCTCGACGTTGCAGCGGTCGGCGACCTCGAGGGTCCTTTCCACCGCCTGCGGGCAGTACGCGAAACCTGCTTTCATCTCCTCGGCGGATTTGAGGAACAGCTCGTCGGTCTCCATCTTGAGGCGGTTCTCTTCACTGACCGTTTTGCCGGTCTGCACGCAGAGCAAAACATCGTGGGCAGGATAATCATCGCGCTCGCCGTAGTGGCAGTCGTTGGTGGCGACCACGGGAAGCGACAGATCCTTGGCCAGCTCGACCAGCAGCGGATTGACCCTTTCTTGCTCGGGCAGTTTGTTGTCCTGAATCTCGATGTAGTATCGGTCGCTGAAAATCGACGCGTAGGTTTCCGCGGCTGCCTTGGCCTTTTCGACGTTGCCCGCGCAAAGGGCTTGCGAGACTTCGCCTTGCAGGCAGGCGCTCAACGCCATCAGCCCGCCGTTGAATACTCTCAGCAGTTCTTTGTCCACCCGCGGCTTGTAGTAGAAGCCTTCCATGTAGCCGCGGGAGACGAGCTTGCAGAGATTACGGTAACCCTCCTGGTTCATCGCCAGAAGAATCAGATGATTGTTGTACTCCTTGGGACCCTTGTCGATGCCTTTTCTCTCAAACCGGCTATTCGGCGCGACGTAAATCTCGCAGCCGATGATCGGCTTGATGCCCTGGCTCATCGCTTCGCGGTAGAATTCGATGGCGCCGAACATGTTGCCATGATCGGTCATGGCCACCGCCGGTTGCTTGAGCGCCTTGATCCGCTGGAGGAGTTTATCGACTTTATTGGCGCCGTCGAGCAGGCTGTATTCGGTATGACAGTGGAGATGAACGAAACGGGAATGTTCCATGGAGCTATTCATTCATTAGCACAAAGACTTCTTTGTCTCAATTCTCTTTTCCGATGTTTCGCTCATGAGTTATCCACCCTACCCGGCCATAATCCCGCCGCGACGAAATCCTCCAAGATTCGGCCGAGGTTGTCGGCAAACTTGACTTGGATTCGTTCCTTGGGCTCGATGCTCTTGAGCCTCTGACTGAAGTAAATTTCTAAGATTCGAACTTTCGCGTCGAGGGAGCAACTAGAGTTCGGCCGATCAAATCGACAGTGGCCCGGCATTTTCACGTCCGGGCCTCTGTCGTTTCGTCTCGATTGTGGTCGTTCCGCGGCTAGGATCCCACCGCTTCCTTCAGCACCGCCTTCTTCGACGCGCTGCCGAGCTTGAGGGCGAGTTCGGCGACTTCGCTGCCTTTGGCAAACCAGACCCCCTCATGCTTTTTCATATACTGAATGATCTCCCTGAGCGCCCGCGCTCTGCCGGGCCGGCTGGAGATATAAGGATGGAACTGAAAAGGACAGAAGGCGGGGGCAAGTTTCGATTCCTCGTAAAACTCGTCAAACATCCCCTTCCAGATCACCAGCGCGTCGTTGGCATTGCCTGAGTCGCCATGGCCGTAAGCTCGGCCGTCGCCGAAGGGCTGGCGCGGCAGCTCGACCAGCGTCCGTTTCTCATCGTCCCACAGGAACGGCAAGTCGTAGGAAAACGAATTGCTATTCCACAGATAACCGTTCTCCATCAGCAGCTCGATGCTGTTAGGACTCTGGGTGCAGGAGCGCCAGCCCACCGGGCGCTTGCCGGCGCGTTTTTCGATCATCGCGGTGGTTTTTTCGATCACTTCCCGTTCCTGCTCCTTGGTCAAGTCGCGCGCCACTTCATGGTGGTAGCCGTGGCCCGCGACTTCGTGGCCATGCTGCACGATCGCCTTGACCTGGTCGGGATAGCGCTCGGCGATGCCGCCGCAGGTAAGAAAGGTCGCCTTCACCCCGCACTCATCGAGAATTCTGAGAATGCGCCACACCCCGGTGCGCGGCCCATACTCCGCCTGGGTCCACTCTTCATGGTTCATGATGCCGTTCTTGTTCGGCCGCAAATCCTCGCCGCCCTGAAAGTCGAAGCTCAACATGACGGCGATGCGCCGCCCCTCCGGCCAGCTTAAATTTTCTTTGATCTGACGTTCCTGCAGCATTGTTCGTCTCCATTCCGGGGTTGAAAAAATGTCACATGATCTAAGGAACCAAGCCCAGCCTAAAGTAACTCAACCGTCGCGGCCCGGCAAGTCAAAAATTGGGTATGCTTCTACGTCAGCCGCGGCTCTTGACAATGGCTCCGCACTGCTCGCACCGGTAACGAGCGATATCGCTCCCTGTGACTACCAACTCTTCGAAATCGTAGCGTTTGCTCCCGGAGTTGGCGAAGCACTCGGGGCAAAAGTCCTCGCCGACTTCCTCCTCGGCGATGGTCAAATGGCAATACCGGCAGCGCAATCTTTTCCTTCTCTCCGGCAGCAGTTCCAAGGCGCTGTGATTACAGGATGTCATGCGCGTAATCTATCTAACGATTCGTTCCACGGACTCAAAGGCGCCACAGGTCACGGAAGCCTACGGCGACCACTCGTTCATAAGGCACCGGGCCGGAAAGGTGACCGACGGATTGAGCGAAGCGGTTGAGGCCAATGACCGATTCCTCGGAAATGACCGGGTCGTAAAACGGCGCGTCGCGCTCGACGATCCGCGTGATCAACGCCGCGGCATGCGCGGGGAATTTTCGCCGTCCCACTTCGCCGGCGAGCTTGGGATTGGCGCGCAACGCCTTTTGCGCTTTAACTATCGCGCGGACTGCGGCGGCGATACTCTCAGGCTCACGTTCGATGAATTCGTCGGTCGTAACCATACCCGCAAACGTAAATCGGCGCACTTGCGCCGGATCGTCGCCGCGGCGCACGTCGATGAGAATTTTTCCGGCGCCGCGGCTGACCGCGGTTTCGGCGCCCATGGCGTTGGCCCAAAAGCCGTCGATCTCACCCGCTTCAAGGGCGCGCGCCGCGAATACGCCGAAGGAAACATCGCGGGCCTTCGCTCCCGGCAGTTCGACGAGTCGGAAATCTTTGGCGGGATCGATCCCGGCGCCGATGAGCATCTGCTTAAGCGCCAAGTCCGGTCCCGCGGCCGCCGTGAGCTTAAGTCCCTTCACAGCGTGGATGTCACCCCGTTTGCATGCAAGATCGGCACGCACGACCAAAAGCCAGGGAGTTCCTTGCGACAAGGCTACGACGATCTTCACTCCGTTCCATTGCGGAAATTCGGTCAGGACATCATGCACCGAACCGGCGATCATCGCGTCGGCGTCGCCGTCGCTTAGCGCTTTGGTGGCGCCGAGCGCCGCGACGAGCTCGATTCGGGCCTCCAGCCCCTCCGCTTTGAAATAACCTAACTCGTCGGCGGCAAGCGCGGGAAAACAGGTGTTGCTGACGAGATCGACGGCGGCAATGCGCAACTGCACGGATGCCTCCTTAAGTGATTAGATACTCACCTTGGAAATTTTGAACAGAACGACTCCAGGAAAATTTATCCCGCCAAGGCACAAAGGCGCAAAGTTAAACATATCTTCCGAATTCTCTGAACTTCCCGTCTTTGCGTCTTTGCGGGAGACATGGGTTTTTCCGATCTCTTCTTCGTTTCCGAATTCCAAATACTTTGGGCTAGCTTTTCGCGCCTTGCGCCAACAACTCCAGCTCCTGCCAACGGGCGTAGCGGCTTTCGAGTTCGAGCTTGACCGCTTCGAGGCGGTCGATCGTGGCGGTGATTTTTTCACTCGGTTGGCGGTAAAAATCGCCATCGCCCATGAGCCCGTGCAATGCTGACTGCTCCGCCTCCAGGCTTTCAATCTTCTCCGGCAATACTTCCAGCTCGCGCTGTTCCTTATAGGTGAGCTTGCGCGGTTTGCCGTTGGACTTCTCATGGACCGGCGGGCGCACCGGCGCCAGGCGGCCTGGTCGCCTAGAGGCCTGATTGCGCTCGGCCTCGAGATGCAGCCGATAACGTTCCCAGTCTTCGTAGCCTCCGGTATATTCGCCGACCTTGCCGTCGCCTTCGAAGACCAGCGTGCTGGTGACCACGTTGTCGAGGAAGGTTCGGTCGTGGCTCACCAGCAGCAGCGTGCCTTCGTATTCCGCCAGCAGCTCTTCGAGCAGTTCAAGAGTATCGACATCGAGATCGTTGGTCGGTTCGTCGAGCACCAGCATGTTGGCCGGCTGGGTGAATATCTTGGCCAAGAGCAGGCGGTTGCGTTCGCCGCCGGACAACGCCTGCACCGGCGAGTCGATGCGCTGCGGCGGGAACAAAAAGTCCTTGAGATAGCCGATGACATGGCGCGAGCGGCCGCGCACGGTGACGATGTTGGAGTCGGTCAGGTTCTCGCGCACGGTTTTTTCGGGAGCTAAAATCCGGCGGTGCTGATCGAAGTAGGCGAGTTGCAATCGCGTGCCCATGACGACTTGGCCGCCGCTCGGCATCAGTTCACCCAGGATGAGTTTAAGCAGCGTGCTCTTGCCCGAGCCGTTGGGCCCGATGATGCCGACCCGGTCGCCGCGCATGATGCGCGTGGAAAGCTCGCGGATGACGAGGTTCTGGCCGTAGCCAAAACTGACCCGTCGCAAATCGACGACCAGTTTCCCCGATGTCTCTCCGGCATCGATGTTGAAGTGCGCCCTGCCCTGGACCGAGATCCGCTGCGCATGTTCCTGCCGCAGCGCTTGCAGCGCCCGGACCCGACCTTCGTTGCGCGTGCGCCGGGCCTTGATACCCCGGCGGATCCATGCTTCTTCTTCGGCGAGTTTCTTGTCGAACTTCGCCATGGCGCGGATCTCGATATCGAGAAGCTCGTCCTTCTTGCGCAGGTAGCCATCGAAGTCGCCGGGAAAAGAGATGAGCCGGCCCCGGTCGAGCTCGACGATGCGGTTGGCCAGGTGTCTTAGGAACGTCCGGTCGTGGGTGATGAAAATCAACGCTGCGCGGTGATACAATAAATATTTTTCGAGCCAGGTGATGGCGCTGATATCGAGGTGATTGGTCGGCTCGTCGAGCAGCAGAAGATCAGGCTCGCTCACCAAGGCGCGCGCCAGCATGACTTGGCGGCGGGTGCCGCCGGAGCAATCGATCAGCCGCTTGTCCGCCGGCAGGCTCAGGCGCGTCAAGACCGTTTCGACTTTCCGGTTGATGTTCCAGCCGTCGAGAGCGTCGATGCGTCCATGCAGTTGCGCCAACCGCGCCAGGGTGGCGGCCTCCGCCCCGCCCGCCCGGCGCGTCGCCTGATGGTATTCCGCGAGCAGACTTCCCAGTTCTCCGAACCCGGCCGCCACGGATTCGAATACGGTTTGCTCGGTATCGGCCGGCACTTCCTGTTCGAGATGGGCGACGCGGAGCGTGTCCCGGCGCCAGATCTCGCCGTCGTCGGGCAGCGCCGCTCCCGTGATCAAGCGTAGCAGGGTCGTCTTGCCGGCGCCGTTTCTGCCGACCAGGCAAACCCGCTCGCCCGGTTCGATCTGAAAATCGGCGTGAGCAAGCAAAGGGAGATGACCGAAGGCCTTTGAGACATTGTCGAAGCGAAGTAGTGTCATGACATCCCGGTTGAGCGATTGTCCACCAAAATTTACACCCTATCAGTTTCCCCGCCCGCGCTCAAAAGTGCCGAGATATTGCGCTCGCGGCGCAGCTGGCTTAGGATTAATTGATCCTATGCGTTGTTACGTGATCGGGGATATCCACGGCTGCCTTGACGAACTGCGTTACTTGATCGAGGCGCTCCCGCTCGAAGTCGGGGATCGTCTGGTTTTCTTGGGCGATTATATCGATCGCGGGCCCGCCTCTAAGGGGGTCGTCTCCTACCTGCTGGAACTCAAGGAGTATGGGCCGGCCCTCGATCTCGTCTTCTTGAGAGGCAACCACGAGGACATGCTTTTGTCCTACCTCGGTCTGCCGGGAGAATATGGAGACATGTTCTTTTACAATGGCGGCCAGGAAACCTTGGCAAGCTACGGCCTGGGTTCGATGCGGCCGGCGCCCAAGGAGGCTCTCTCCGTGATGCCACCGGCGCATCTCAACTTCTATCAAAGCCTCATCGACTATTACATTATGGGCGATGTCCTATGCGTGCACGCGGGTATCAATCCACTAAAGTCATTGGAAGAACAGACGAAATCCGAGCTCCTGTGGATTCGCGACCAGTTTATATACAGCCCGCATTCGCTTCCCTACACGGTGCTCTTCGGCCACACCCCGCAAAAAGAAGTCTTCTTCCATCTCCCGTACAAGATCGGCCTGGATACGGGTCTCGTCTACGGCAACAAGCTATCCTGCTTGGAAACAGAAGAAAAAATCCTGTATCAAGTCAACCGCGGCAAGAAAAAGGTGCAACGAATCCCGATCAGCGAAAAATGGGCGGCGGCCTCCCCTCCTTCACCACCTTGATCTTTTCCAACAGCCGGCATACTTTAGTACCCCATGTGGCGGTGTAGCTCAGTTGGTCAGAGCACGCGGCTCATATCCGCGGAGTCGACAGTTCAAATCTGTCCACCGCCACCAAATTTTCCCTCCGCGAGATTGGGGCCATGCCTGGATATCGGACAATTTCTGTGCGGAACCAGCGGGTCGCATCTTTACTTTTGATTTTCAATTCTTCCTGTTAGTCTCCGTTACGCATCGGCAGGTCCCGCATAAGAGCGGGCGTACCCAGCGTGCTGTCTGCGGTGGGCCCGCAGATCGACCGCGGTTTTCATCGCAATCAGCAGGAGCAGAGCCGCCTCAGGAGCTCGCAGGAGCATCGTTGCGAAGCCCCCAATGATGACGGTTAAGTGCATCACGAATATGCGTTTGTAGAGATCGCTCATTTGCCGCTTCCGGTCCATCTCGAGGTACTCCCGCCGGCCCAGATAGTTCGTGAAAAACGAGACCCCATGGCTGATAAAGAGGGACGCCAGAGCGGGCCGGAGCGGGATGAAGAGATCGAGCAACGCATCCCACACGAAAGGTTCAGGACCGGCCGCGTCGATCCCGCGAACGAAAAAGTAATAGATGAAAGAAAAATGCATGGACATGAATGCGCCAAAACCGGCGATAACGAGCGGGGCGCTGAACAGAGCTGTCCATTTTTCGATAATCGCTAGCTTGACGACGCTCCAGAATCCGATCACGGCGCTCTCGGCCCAGTAGAGAACCATCACATCGCTGAGGTTCCAATTCATGATCAGTACTCCCGGAATTGGGAGCAGGTTCGCCGCGATCAGGGCAATCGAGGATGGAGACCTAAGAGAGGGCGGGGGCTCTAGGGGTGACGGCGGCGCAGTCACCCGGACAGGTGATGACGAAGCCTGAATTGATTGTGGACTGGTTGGCGTCTCGCTTTTCTCTCCCTCGAATCGGTGCACGCGGGAGGCTGCCTGCCGGATTGTCGTGATCAGTTGTTCCGCATGGGGCCGGGGCATGGCGTCGCCCAGGCCTGTGGTACCGTTGCCGTAGTCAAACCGTATGCGGACGGAATTGCCGGATGTTCCCCCGGCGCGTTCGAGACGAAGGTTGCGGACCTTAGCGAGATCATACTCGGAGATCATTACCAGCGGGCCAAGCCGCGGCATTTTGATCAGGTGTCCGTCACGCAGACGCGCGGATTCCCCGTAAAGCGCCAATAGAATCGTTATCGCTCCGAGTATGAACACGCCGATCGACCAGCCCAGGACCCAGAACCCCTCGAACAGGAACCAAGTGAGGTCGAAGACGCTCTCGATGTCCTGGCCGCGCATCGAGTCGATTTGTATCCAGGCGATGCCGGCCATGATCAGGAACATGACTCCGAGGAGGATCTTGAAAGGCCACATGCGCCGAGAGGTAAGAGGAAGTGGCGTTCCGCCTCGCTCATGAAGGAGGGAGATTCTGAACCTTTCGGGTCGAGCTAGGCGTTTTCGCATATGGGCGTTAACCAGGTCTGTCTACGGTATTTGGTCTTGCGTTACAATGGAACTGCAGTATGCGTTGCGCCTTTCGGCGAGCCCATCGTGAGGAATTCCGGGGACACAATGCGAATTTCTACCTGATTAGCTCGATACCACCCCTCGGATAAAGTACTAGAATTTATTATTCCATTCGTCGCGATCATAGCGCGCTTCCATCAAAGCTTCGATTCTTTCACTCGGCACGCGTTCATAGGGATCGTCGGCTTGCCATACTTCTTTCAATGCCTGCTTCACGCGCGCGGGATCGACGCGAAGGTTTCTGAGAAACGATTCATGAGCGCGGCCCTGGCGATAAGCCGGCTGGCGCGACGGCATGGGCAAACACGCTTCGATAAGCGACAGGTCGAGGTTTAGAAGAAAAGTTCCATGAAAAACCGTGGTGCGTTGCTTTCGGTGTTGGGAGTTGCCGGAAAATTTCCGACCCGCGATAGCCAGATCGCTGGTACCTTGGAATTCCACCGGCTCCGAGGTCAATCTCGCAATCAGCTCCCGGTGCTTGTCGAGCACTCGATGATAGGATTGACCGACATCGCCGAAGGAGCCCGGGCGCTCGTTTCCGAGCACCAAGGTGTAATTCAGGCAGCCGGGGCCCTGAAGCACGGCGCCGCCGCCGCTGAAACGCCTAAGGATCGGAATGCCTTTCTCTTCGCACGCCGCGATTTTAACTTCCGCCATCACTCTATTGGAATAGCCGACCACGACGGAGTGGCCGGCCGGTTCCCATAGGCGCAAGACTGCGCCGCCGTCCGCGGCCTCGCAGTCATCGCCGAGGGCTTCGTCGCAGGCGAGATTGCGCCGCGGATCGGCAAAGGACAAGTCGAGATATTTCACAGTTGTATTGATTTTAGCCCTGTTTTGTTGTCTTGTAAAAATTCAGTAAGCGAGTCACATGGAACCGGAAAAGAAACTAACAGCGAACGGGAATGCCATTGACGGCCGTAATGGCAGGCAGAAGTGGATCGCATCTTTGGAAAATATCCTGGAGTATATTCTCAGGAACGAGGAACCGGAACAAGCGTCCTTCCTTATCGAACTGATCGACCGCTTGAGAGAGTCGGGCCTTAAGATTCCCCATACGGTCAGCAGCCCCTACGTCAATACGATCCCTGTCGATCGACAGCCGCCTTACCCCGGCAACCGCGAGATCGAGCGGCGCATCAAGAGTTACGTGCGCTGGAACGCCATGGCGATGGTCGTCAAGGCGAACCGGCTCCATCCGGACATCGGCGGCCATATCTCGACCTTCGCCTCCACGGCGACGCTTTACGAGATCGCCTTCAATCACTTCTTCCGCGGCGGCGACGATGCGCGGCTGGCCGACATGGTTTATTTCCAGGGGCACGCCTCGCCGGGGATTTATTCGCGGGCTTATATCGAATGGCGCATCAATGCGCCCAAGCTGCACCACTTTCGCCAGGAGCTATCGCAAGTGGTCGGTCTCCCCTCCTATCCGCACCCATATCTTGCTCCGGATTTCTGGCAGTTCCCGTCGGTCTCCATGGGGCTTGCCCCGATCATGTCTATTTATCAGGCGCGCTTTTCGCGCTACTTGCGCAGCCGCGGACTGCTCGCCGGCGAAGAGCCGAAAATCTGGTGTTACGCCGGCGACGGCGAGATGGACGAGCCGGAAGCCTCCGGGGCGCTTTCTTTGGCCGGCCGGGAGAATCTCGATAACTTGATTTGGGTCGTCAATTGCAATCTCCAACGCCTCGACGGGCCGGTGCGCGGCAACGGCAAGATCATCCAGGAGCTGGAGTCGCTCTTTCGCGGCGCGGGATGGAACGTGATCAAAGTCATCTGGGGCTCCGACTGGGACCCGCTGCTCGCCGCCGATCATAAGGGCTTGCTGCTCAAGCGCATGGAGGAAGCCGTCGACGGCAATTACCAGAAGTACTCCGTCGAGCCGGGCAGCTACACGCGCAAGCATTTCTTCGGAAAATATCCGGAGCTCGCCGAAATGGTCAACCATCTCACCGACGATCAGATACACAAACTGCTGCGCGGCGGCCACGATCCGGAAAAAGTTTATGCGGCCTATAAAGCCGCTGTCGATCACAGGGGTTCGCCGACGGTTATCCTGGCGAAAACGGTCAAAGGCTATGGTCTCGGCGAAGCCGGCGAAGGCCGCAACGTCACCCATCAACAGAAAAAACTCAACGAGCGCGAGCTGCGCGAGTTCCGCACGCGCTTCGACATTCCGCTGGCAGACGAGGAAGTGGTGGAAACGCCCTTTTACCGGCCCCCGCCCGATAGCGCTGAAACGCGGTATGTGTTGGAACGAAGAAAACTGCTCGGCGGGTTTATCCCCCAGCGCCGGGTCAAAGCCGCCGCTCTGACCCCGCCCGACGTGAGCATGTACGCCGAACTGCTCAAAGGTTCCGGGCAGTATGCGATGTCGACTACCGGGGCGATGGTCCGGCTATTAAGCCGCCTTTTGGGCCACGAGGAAATCGGCAAGCGCATTGTACCGATCATTCCCGATGAAGCGCGCACCTTCGGTATGGACGCGCTTTTCCGCCAGGTCGGCATCTACTCCTCCAAGGGACAACTTTACGAACCCGTCGATCGCGAGTCCCTGCTCTACTACAACGAAGTCGCGGACGGACAAATCCTCGAAGAAGGTATCACCGAAGCGGGCGCCATGTCGTCGTTCATCGCCGCCGGCGCCGCCTACGCCAATTTCGGCATAAACATGATTCCGTTCTACTTCTATTATTCGATGTTTGGCTTCCAGCGCATCGGCGATCTGATGTGGGCGGCGGCGGACAGTAAGGCCAAAGGCTTTCTCTGCGGCGCTACCGCCGGGCGCACGACGCTCAACGGCGAAGGGTTGCAGCACCAGGACGGCCATAGCCACATTTTGGCAAGCACTATCCCGACGCTGCTGACTTACGATCCCGCTTTCGGCTACGAGATCGCCGTCATCGTGCGGGACGGGCTGAGACGGCTTTATGTGGAGGGCGAGGAATATTTTTACTATTTGACGCTCTACAACGAGAACTATGAAATGCCCGGGATGCCCGACGGCGCGGAGCCGGGAATTTTGAAGGGCCTGTACCGGCTCAAGGCGGCGCCGAAAGGGAAACAGCATAAAGCGCATATTTTCGCCAGCGGGCCGCTCTTGCGGGAAGCGCTGCGCGCGCAGAGCATCTTGGCGGAGCAATTCGACGTGTCGGCGGACGTCTGGAGCGCCACCAGCTATAAACTGCTGCGCGGCGAGGCCCTGCGGGTCAAGCGCTGGAACATGCTCCATCCCACGGCGCCCAAAAAGTCGTCCTATCTGGAGACCACGCTGCAAAACGAGGAAGGTGTCTTTGTCGCGGTCTCCGACTATATGAAAATGGTTCCCGACCAGATTGCGCCCTGGGTGCCCGGCGGACTCATGAGCCTGGGAACGGATGGCTTCGGCCGCAGCGACACTCGTGAAAACCTCCGACGATTTTTCGAGGTCGACGCTGAGATCACCGTGATCGCGACCTTGTACGCCCTCTACCAGAAAGGCTCTCTCGCCGGCGAAAAAGTGGAAGCGGCGATCAAGCAACTCGGCGTCGACCCGGAAAAATCATATCCATTCTATCTGTAGTTTCTCGCCCTGAACATGGTCAGCCAAACCACATCAACAAAGTTTATCGCGCCAAGGCCTGTCCTGAGCAATGCCGAAGGAACGCCAACGGGAAAAAATCCGAAATCCGAATATCGAAATCCGAAACAAACCAAAAATCTTGAAACGGAAAGCGAAAGATCGAAATTCGAAACGAGTTGGTTTGGAATTTTGTGTATTTTGATCACTGGAATTTGTTCCGAATTTCGAGTTTCGAGCTTTAATACCGCGCGCATTCACCATGGACGTTAAGCTTCCCCAACTCGCTGAAGGTGTCGACTCCGGTACCGTGGTCGCCATTCTGGTCGCCGAAGGACAGGAAATCAAAAAAGACCAGCCGATCATGGAGCTGGAAACGCAGAAAGCGGTAGGCTCCATTCCCGCTCCGGCGTCCGGCATCGTCACCAAAATCCACGTGAAAGAAGGAATGGAAATAAGCGTTGGGCAATCGCTGATCACCATTCGCGAAGCCGGCGGCGAAACCGCTGCGTCACCTCCTGCGGGCGCGCCGCCACCGGCGGAGCGACGTGCACTGGAAGCGTCTCCGCGACGCCAACCGGAAAGCAGGGAAGCTTCGACACTCTCATACCGCTACCCATCCTCGAGCGGGGCGCTCCCGCCGGCGGCGCCTTCGATACGCAAGCTTGCGCGGGACCTCGACATCGACTTGACCCGGGTCAAGGGCAGCGAAGCCGGCGGCAGGATCGTTCTTGAAGACCTGCGCACCTACATCCGTGGGCTCCAGCAGATTGCCGATGCCGGGTTGGCCCCACCTTCGATGCCATCCTCTCCTGCCGCGAAGCGAAGGGAAGCCGAGGACTTTTCGAAATGGGGCGCCGTCCGGCGCGAGAAGATGTCGGCGCTACGCCGCACGGTCAGCCGGCGCATGGTGGAATCCTGGACGACGATCCCCAAGATCAATCAGTTCGATGACGCGGACATTACCGCGCTCCTGGCGCTGCGGAAAAGGCATGCGCCGGCTTATCAAAAAAAAGGCGCGCACCTGACCCTGACTTCGTTTCTGTTGATGGCGGTCGCCCGGGCGCTGGTTAAACACCCGCGCGCCAACGCCAGCATCGACGAGGGAGCCGGCGAAATCGTCTTCAAAGACTACCGCCACATCGGCGTCGCCGTGGATACGGAGGCCGGCTTGATCGTCCCGGTGCTGCGCGACGTCGACAAGAAAAATCTCTTAGAAATTTCCCGGGATCTCGCCGCTATCACCGAGAAGACACGCCAGCGGAAGATTTCCCTTGAGGAGCTTCAGGGCGGGACATTCGCGATCTCCAACCAGGGGAGCATCGGCGGCGGCCATTTTACCCCGATCATTTACTCTCCCCAGGTCGCCATCCTCGGCGTGGGGCAAGGCAGCCCCAAGCCTGTCGTCGTGGACGGCAAGATCGCGATTCGCACCCTTCTGCCTCTTTGTCTGTCCTACGATCATCGCGTGCTCGACGGCGGCGATGCCGTGCGCTTTCTGCGCGAAATCATCGCCGGCCTGGAATCCTTCGCGGAGGCCGACGTAAAACTGGCGATTCAGGGGTAACTTTGAAAAAGCGTTCACCATTTCACCACGGAGGCACAGAGATCATAGCGCGGCACAGCCGCAACCGAATTGGCAGCGCATGAGGCGGCGAAGCAGAGAATCGGCGAGTTGATACGCACGTCGAGCGATGAGCTGACAGAACGCGATTGGTGGAGTA